>Ga0074195_1000277_pt1 | contig 114406 bp, 88 predicted proteins | sample EPASupsiteHSE623_FD_64525 | JGI IMG/M metagenome (GOLD analysis project Ga0074195, IMG submission 64525) | Bioremediated contaminated groundwater from EPA Superfund site, New Mexico - Sample HSE6-23 | ecosystem: Environmental > Aquatic > Deep subsurface > Groundwater > Contaminated ... | reverse complement strand
AAGTACATTGAGGGTGAGGCCCGGCTGAAGAGCCGAGGCCGAACGCCATCTTGCGACCGCGACGAAGAGGAGCGGTCATATGCAAGATGGCCGGAAAGCGACGAGTTCTGACGCCGCAGACGGGGCGCAGATGGGGGATCAGGGACGGGCATTGATCCTAGGTCCCCTGCGACGTCATCATCGATCGGACGACACGGTAGCGAAATCCCTCCTGGATCGTGAAACCCGGATCAAGGACGGTGAGGAGGTCGAAAATGTTGAGCGTGCGTGAGGGCGCGGCCGACAGGACCGCCCGAAAGCCTCGGTCGATCTCCAGAAGCGAGAAGATGGAGGGCCGGATCTCGACTGCCTTCTTGATGCCCTTGCTGGTCTTCTCGATGACGATCGACGGGCTGGCCAGGACTTGGTCGAGTCGTGTTTGGGGGAAACAGATGCCCACCTCTCGCCCCGTGACCACGTAATGGGCCCGATCGATCGACGCCGTGATGGATGGAGACCTCGGATCAACGTACGAAGCCTCCAGAGTCCGCACGCCCTCGACCAATGTATCGTTCAGCCGATGGATGATCTCGGCCGGGTCGAGCTTCGCCGTCAGATCGATGTCGACTTGCTCGTTTTCGCCCTCGACGAAAAGCGGAAGAGGAGGACCGAACGCGAGCCTTGGTCTGGGAGTGAATCCCTCGCTAAACGCGACAGGGAGATCGATCCTCCGAATCGCACGCCCCATCAGGTTGCACAGATCGAGATGGGACAGAAACCGACCGGCCTCCAGCTTGGAGTAGGTGACCCGGAGTCGATGGAGGACTCTCGCTTGCGATTCAGGGCGGTTTTTCTCGTTCATCGACTCAACATCCCATGTTGTGACCGGAAAGACCGCACGCAGAGCAGGCTCCATCGATAGTGCAGTTCGGCGTGATGATCCGATCTCGGCTCCGGACGTATTCCCTCCAGAGAAAATTCCGTTCGACACCGGCCGAGACCATTTCCCACGGGAAGACCTCGTGTTCGCCACGTTCTCGATCCGAGTAGAACGAAGGATCGATCCCTTCCATCTCGAACGCCGTGGCCCATTTGGCCGCATCGAAACACTCGGTCCAGCCATCGAACTTGCAGCCAAGCTCATGGGCTTTCATGAGCACACGGGCCAGTCTCTGATCGCCTCGGGAGAAGACGCCTTCCAGTCGGGACAGCTCGAGGTCTCGCCATTTGAGGGTCGCCACATTTCGACCGACCGATCGACGGATCACGTCGATCTTGTGGGAAAGCTCCTCGTTCGAGAAACGACCGGCCCACTGAAAAGGGGTATGTGGCTTGGCCACGAACGGGGACATGGAACAGCTCAAGCCCAGGGGACGCCCTTTGTACGTCCTTGCAAGACCGCGGATCTCCCGAAGCAGGCGCGCCATCTCGAGCAGGTCCTCGTCTGTCTCGGTCGGGAGTCCGATCATGAAGTACAACTTCAGGTCTCGCCACCCGACATCCAGGGCAGCCCGAACCGTGGCGAGGATCTGTTCCTCGGTGAGGTTCTTGTTGATGGCGTCCCTGAGCCTTTGGCTGCCGGCCTCGGGAGCCAGGGTCAACTGGGTCTTTTTTACCTGCTGGAGTGCGGTCGCGAGACCCACGGAAAAGGTGTCCATTCGAAGCGATGGGAGGCCGATTGCCACGTTCTTTCCGGCAAAACAGAGGTTGAGCCGGTCGATGAGCTCATGGATCTGCGAATGGTCGACGGCGTTGAGACTGGCCAGTCCGAGTTCTTCATACCCCGTGTGCCGTACCACTTCCTCCGCCTGCCGGACGAGGGTCGCAAGACTCTTCTCGCGTTGCTTCCGGTAAATCAAACCCGACTGACAGAAACGGCACCCCCACTGGCACCCGCGCTGGATTTCGATCTGTCCCCGGTCGTGGACGATCGGGATCGAGGGAACGATCTGCCGGGTCGGGAAGTAGCTGCAGTCCAGATCCGCCACGACACGCTTTACGACCGGCTTCGCGGGATTTCCGGAACTGTCGATCAGGGCCCGAATCGTGCCGTCGGCATGGGACTCGACCACGGTCTGGCCACCGAGGTAGCAGCCGGCGATCTTGCCCATGGCTTCGATTCGTTCCCCTCGGGATAGCGAACGCTCGCGGGAAACTTCCGCCAGCTCTACGATCGACTCCTCAGCCTCCCCAAGGACGAAGACGTCGATGAACGACTCCAGAGGGGCAGGGTTGAAACAGCAAGGACCCCCGGCTATCACGATGGGATCTCGCTCGCCCCTTTCCTGCCTCTGGAGTGGGATTTGGGCGAGTTCCAAAGTGTTCAGAACACCCGAGTAGAGCATCTCGTAGGGAAGCGAAAAACCGAGAAGATCCAGCTCACGAACAGGGGTCCAACTCTCCAGAGTCATCAGCGGAGTGTCCGAATTGCGGAGGACCTCTTCCATATCGAGCCAGGGGGCATACACCCGTTCGCAGACGACCCAGTCCCTCTCATTGAGAAGGTGGTAGAGGATCTTGAGTCCAAGATGGGACTGCCCTACTTCGTAGGTGTCCGGGAAACAGAGCCCCACCCTCACCTTGTCTGCGGGGTTCTTGTGGATCGAATTGAGTTCTTTTCCCAGATAGCGGGCAGGACGTTCGACCCGATACAGAAAGGGCTCAAGGTCTATTCTTGTGGACACGGACTTCTCGACGGTTCCTTCCCACCCCTTCAGAAAGATGGAGCATTGTATACGCTCGATCACCGAGACGGCAACACGGCTGGTTTCGTGAACCGGTTGGTGCTATCTTTGATTCGCATGCGCCCCGACGGCAACCCCTTCTGGAACGTGGCTTCCATCGCCACGGCGTGGGTCGCTTTTTTCGGGCTCGCGTTCCTCCATTTTCGCGGAACCTTGGTGCTCCTCGAGCTGCCCGTTGTTCAGGTGACCTTTCTGTCGTTCTGCGTGTTTCTCGGGGTGAATGTCGCCCTGGCTCTGCGAGTCTACGAACGGTTGCGCGAGAGGCTCCCGCCTCAGAGACTCCTCTGGCTCCTTCCTCTGGGCGATTTTACTCTCTGCTTCTTGGTGCTCTTTCTCATCGTCGGAATGCCGTCTTGGTTCGGACGCCACGACTTCTGGAAAGACCTCACGGGGATCCCTCCCACACCGTTCACACGGCTCGTTACCACGTCGTTCATTCTGAGCGGTTTTCAGATGGTGTACCTGTTCGTGTGTCTGGCTCGGCGTTTTCTCGCGGATCTTCCGAGCATGCGGCTGTCTGGCGTGGACACAATGACATCCCTGGCCTGCTCTATCGGATTCGTCGCAGTGCCTTTGGTCGTGATCTTCGGGCGAGTTGTCCTCCCTCAAAACGTATCGTACGTCCGCGGTTGGATCTCTCTGGGGTTCTCCCAGTACCCCCAGGAGGCCATGGAACATTTCAGACGGGTCGTGGAGGACTATCCCGACAGCGATCTTGCCGATTCCAGTCTCTTCCGGATGTCACGCATCGAGATCGATGTGCTTGGACATCCGGCCAACGGTGAGGCGATGCTGGTTCGATTGATCGACCGCTACCCTTGCTCGCCCATCATCGACGATGCCCTCTTCAATTTGGGAGAGCTCTACTTGAGGTCGCCAGCGCGGCCTGAACTGGCGATCGCGACTTTCCGAAAGCTCCTTGGATCGTTCCCCGGATCGTATCTCAGTGAAAGGGCGTCTCTCGGCCTGGCCAAGGCTCTGCTGCAGAAAGGCAAGGACAAGGAAGCTCTCGCCGCGATCCGCGATCTCGAACAAATGGGAGCTCGCCGTTTCGTGGTCGGTGAAGAGCCGGACGGCGAGATCTGGGTGTGTCGCTTTGAGGCCATGGTCGACAATGTGCTCGGGAAGAATTGTCGGCTGAAAGACTATGACCGGGAGTCTGTTCGACTCATCCGTGAGCCGGATCGATCTCGGCGGACACCAGCTCCGCCACCTGAGCGCCGACCCACGATCGACCGGTCGCGAGATGGTAGGCGAGGTGGGCGTGGAGACATTTGACCTGGTCGAGAGAGCGGACACCTCCGACTCCGAATGGAGCCGATCGCAGGGGAGCCATTCCCAGGTATTGACGATAGAGCCGCTCGGCCAATGAATGGTACGAAGCCTGATCGATCAGGAAGGAATCCCGGAGAGAGGGCTGGGAGAGCACTTGATCCTTCAGTTTTGCCCCCAACCCGTCGGATTCCAGTCGGTCGACAGCGTATCGGAGGCCGGGGGAAGTGATCCAGAAAAGGTTTGTCGTCAGCGCGGGCTCGAGGGGAGGCTGTGCGAAGAACGAGAGCACGACCTGGGGCTCAGCCGATCGATCCCTCCGGATGATCTTGAGCGGTGTGTAACGCAAGTAGCCGAGTTGCTTTTCCAACGCGGCGATGTCACGAGGAGACGGAAGTTCCCCAGGAATCTCGTCGAGGAGTTGCACGGCCACCTTCACACCGACCGGCAAAGGTCGGTGTCGATGTGGGTTCAGTCGGAGCAAAACCCCGACAGGATCCCATGGTATCACACGGATGGTAACACACGATCGGTTGTCGACGAACTCTCGGTTGTCGACGAACTCATGAGAACGGATCAATCCGTTTTTTGCCTCTCATCCGCCGCACATCCCATCTCGCCAAAAGGATTCTTTTGGACATCCGCGGACAGATCCAACGCGAGCTGGATCATTCGATCGAGGGATCTCTCTCGATCTTCCGGCGGCATATTCTCCTTGTTCGTGAGCATGTCGGAGATCGTCAGGACGGACAGGGCCCTGACTCCGTTTTTGGCTGCGAGTGTATAGAGCGCCGAGGTCTCCATCTCCGCGGCCAGGACTCCGTGCGCTGCCCAGACGTCGAACCAGCCCTCGTCCTTCTGATAGAAGAGATCGGTGGTGAGAACGTTTCCGACCTTGATCGCAACTCCTTTCGAAAGGGCGAGGGCGTGAAACCTCCTCAGGAGTTCGAAGTCGGCGATGGGTGAGTAGGTCATCCCGCAAAACGTCCTCCCGTTGATGCTGGAGTCCGTGCAGGCGGCCTGAGCCACGACAATGTCGCCAAGTCGAACGTCGGGCTGCATCGAACCGCAGGTGCCGACGCGGATCAATACTCTGGCGCCGAGTTCGCAAACGAGCTCGTGGACGTAGATGGAGATCGAAGGGACGCCCATCCCGGTGGCCTGCACCGAGACCCGGCAACCATCATAACGGCCGGTGAATCCATAGGCGGCCCGGCGCTGGTTGTAGCAGACGGCCCCTTCCAGGTATTTGTCGGCGATGAATTTCGCCCTCAATGGATCGCCTGGCAACAGAACGGCATCCGCTACCGAACCGCGCACCGCTTCCAGGTGAAGACTCACGATCGATCCTTTCTGTCGTTCGTCCTGTCTGATTGGCCGGCAGAGTATCACACCCACTGCGGACGACGCACCTCGGGGCCTGTTGGAGGGTGCATGACGAACTGGTGGCAATGTCTATCGCTCCACCTCCGGACACTTGCCACTATATCGTCATGCACTCTCTGTCGGAGCAAGGCTCCGTCGCTCTCCGGACCAAATCCTCCGGAGTGGAGTCTTGTCAGACGAGAATTCGACAGGATTTGTTCTGATTCCTTCTCGATGGAAAGCCATCGGGAAGCGCGTCTTTGGGCATTTCCGAAGTGATTCACCGAAGAGTCGATGTCCTCACGTCTTGCCCGATGGCCTTGCACATGATAGGATGATGGAGTTCCATTGATGGAGCCGCCGTCATCGGTTTGCCTCTCTGTACGAGGCGACCCTTCGGTGTCCGGAGCAGATCCGGAATTCCATATCTCACCTCTTGTCGAGGAGGCCTGGCGTGGCCAAACGCACAGTGTTGATCTGCGACGATGCCAAAATTATGAGAGCCGTGATCCGAAAGCTCCTCGAGGAGAGCGGTTATTTCGAGATCGTCGGAGAAGTGGGGGATGGCGTACAAGTCGTGGCCGAGTTCAAGAGACTCAAGCCATCCCTCGTGGTTCTCGACCTGAATCTGCCTATTCGGGATGGGAATGCCGCCGCGAAAGAGATCCTCCAGGAGGATCCCCATGCGAACATCCTGCTCACCACCACAAAAGGGCAGAAGTCGAAGGTAGATGCACTCCATTCTCTCGGCATCGTCCACGCTTGCTTCAAGCCGATTGACAACTACGAGTTCGTGCGTACGGCCATGAAAGCGTGTGGAATCGAGTGAAGAAAGACACCAGAGGTCGAGTTGCCGTGGTGATCCCTGCGAGGATGGGATCGACTCGACTTCCTGGGAAACCACTTGCGGACATCGGAGGCAAGCCGATGGTGCAATGGGTCTTCGAGTCGGCCAGAAAGGCCCGTGGGGTCGATGAGGTCGTCGTGGCCACCGATTCGGACGAGATCCATGCTGCTGTCCATCGATTCGGAGGGCGATCGATTCTCACCCGAAAGGACCATCAGAGCGGGACCGATCGGGTGGCCGAGGTTGCCTCGAAGCTCGAGGCCGAAACGATCGTGAACGTGCAGGGAGACGAGCCTCTCCTCCCCGTCCATGCCCTCGAGACTTTGATCGAACGATTCTTGGCTCAGGGGAACGGGCAAAGCGTTGCTTCCTCTTGTGGACAACGCGCCATTTGCCCCATGGGCACTCTGGTGAGTCCCGTCACCGACCGGTCCGATCTCGAGAATCCGGCTCGTGCGAAGGTCGTCTGCCGAGCCGATGGAAGAGCTCTCTTCTTCTCGAGGTCTCCGGTTCCCTTCGACCGTGATGGAACCCGCCAGGGACCGTATTTTCGGCATCTAGGGGTTTATATCTATACCCGGCGGTTCCTGCTCGATTTCGCCTCCCTCGCGCCGTCCCCTCTTGAGCTCGCCGAGCGTCTGGAGCAACTCAGGGCGCTGGAGTACGGCTACGACATCCTTACGGTGCCGGTCCCGTACGAGGACTTCGGGGTTGACACGCCAGAGGATCTGGAGAGCATGCGACGACGGGTGATCTCTTTGACCCATCAGACCGACCGTGCGTCGACTCCATCAAGGAGGGCCGAGTGATGTCGAGACGACCTCACGCCATCGCCTCCCCAGAACGCGTGGAGTCCGTGCATGAGGTGCAGGTTGGTCGGCTACGGATCGGTGGAAACGCAAATCCGGTCGTGATCATCGCCGGACCCGATGTGATCGAGGATCCGGACGAAGCCGTCGAAATTGGCCGAAGGCTGTCGGAAATGTGCCGGACGGCCGGATTGCCTTTCATCTTCAAAGCCTCGTATGACAAGGGCAATCGAGGAGACGCGCAGTCCTACCGGGGCCCCATGCTAGAACAGGGTCTTTCTGTTCTGTCCAAAGTCCGAGATACCGTCGGGTGTCCGGTGTTGACCGACGTCCATTCGGAGGACGAGGCAAGGATGGCCGGAGAGATCGTCGATGTGATTCAGCTCCCCGCCTACCTCTGCATGCAGACCTCTCTCACTCTGGCAATCGCGAAGACCGGAAAGACCGTCAACATCAAAAAGGGCCAGTTCCTCGCGCCGCAGGTTGTGGCCGACATCGCTCGAAAGGTCGAGTCGGCGGACAACCCCAGGGTTTTCGTGACCGAGCGGGGTACGACATTCGGCTACTCTGATCTGGTGGCCGACTTCCGCAGTCTTCCGCTCATCCGTTCTTTCGGGTATCCTGTCGTTTTGGACGCCACCCACATCATCCGCTATCCGGGCATATCCTCATCCTCACCCGAGGGTGGCGAGCCCGAATACGTGCCTCACCTCTGTCGTGCCGCAGTGGCCGCGGGGTGTGATGGTCTGTTCATCGAAACCCATCCTGAGCCTCGTCGCGCCCGGTGTGACGCCTGCAGCATGTTGCGACTAGACTACATGCCGGAACTTCTCGAGCAGGTAGCGGCTCTGGACCGAATGGTGAAGAAATGGGATTTGAGGTTGAGACAGCGTGACGACCACGGTTTTGTCTGATGCGAGTCGTGCGACCGTAGCGTCACCCGCCGGATTCATCGAACGCCGAATCTGGGGGGGGCAGCTTTGGGTGCGAGCCGGCTTCGAGCGAAAGCTTCCGCTCAACAGAGAAAGCCTCGAGGCCGCCTTTCGCCGAGCACCCGGGGTTCATACGTTCTCCGGGCGAGGGTCGTGCTATTCGATTCCGGTTGGCACGAGTGATCGCGTTGTTCTCCGTCACTATCATCACGGAGGACTTCTGGCGCCTCTCACGGGAGACCTCTTCTGGGGCCCAACGCCAAGGCCGCTCGTGGAGATGCAGGTGTCAGAACAGCTTCGCTCTCGAGGTGTGCTCACGCCCGAGGTTCTGGGTATGTTCTGGCGATACTGCGGCTTGTGGTTCTACGAAGCGGATCTGGTCACCCGAGAGGTGACCTCGTCGGTGGACCTGGCGAAGTACCTTCTTTCTTCCTGGAACGTTCCCGCCCAGAAGAAACAGAGACGACAGGTCATCGAGACCGTGGGAAGAGCTCTCCTGGGTATGCACGAGGCCGGGCTGGACCACCCGGACCTGAACCTGAGGAACTTGTTGGTCCAGCGCGTCGGGCAACACATCGACATCTGGGTTCTCGATCTCGACAAGGCGCGCATCGTCGATCCGCTACCGGAATCGTTCCGACTGGGACAGCTCCGGCGTCTCCAGAGAAGCCTGGACAAGCTTTCCAAGAGCGGTACTCTTGCCGATTCACGCGATCGCATGGTGTTTTTGAGAAGCTACTGGGGCCCTCAGTTCAAGCAGTCTCGTCGTCGCCGAGCAGGGTTCGAGTAGGTCTGAATCCTCGTCTCTACCCCACCAAGAAGAAAGTACTTCGGTGGTCGTTTCGGTCCATGGAATCACCACCTTGCCGTCCTGCTCCCCGCGATCCACTGCGGGTTGGACAGGACGTCCGATCCGTGATAGCCTGATCGGGTAGGTGCCAGACACCCACGATGGCAGAGGAGGTCGGGTTTCATCGGACTCTTCAACATTTTGGAGGAGAAGCGTCGTTTGGCTCTGATCGTCTCGCTTCCGGTCAATTCGGTGGAACTGGCCGTGGCCGCTGTGACCGGAGGCGCTGATGCTGTCAAAGTGCACGTCAACGTCGAGCACAGGGCAAGTGGGACGCATTTTGGCTCGTTCGTCGAGGAACGACAACGACTCCTGGCCATCGCCCAGGCAACGGGGGGCTCTGTCAGTCTTGGCATCATGCCAGGAGCCCATACGGTCGCCTCTCCTGATGAGCTGAAGGAGCTGTCAGCCGCGGGTTTCGAATTTCTGGACTGCTATGCGCACGACCTTCCTGCCTGCTATCTTGCGGATCAAGGCCTCAAGAAGATGCTGGCCTGCGACTCTTCATTCCGGTGTGACGAGGCAAAATGGTTCGCCAGTCTCGGAGCCGACGCGGTGGAGGCCTCCATCATCGAACCGGAAGGGTACGGCCGGCCCCTGATGTCCAACGATCTGGCACGATACCGATCTCTCGTCGAGTCTTCCCGATTGCCGGTGGTCGTACCAACCCAGCGTCGGATCCAACCGGAAGAGGTGTCTCTACTGGGACGAGCTGGTGTATCGGGGATCATGATCGGGGCGATCGTGACCGGCAAAGAGCCAAGAACCGTCGAACGAACGACCAGACAATTCCGAGAGAGCATCGAGCGAATGCTTGAGGGTTGATACAGAACTCGATTGACAGCCGGACAGCGAATTTGTGGCACTCATAATTTATGACCTCCTGATCTTGGCCGTCGCGCCGCTGTTGTTCCTCCTCGTCCTTTGGGACTTCTTCGCGGTCCGGACGTTTTGGGGGAGCTGGCGGAGACGTTTTGCCATCGATTTGCCCGAGCCCCTGCCCGACGCTCCCCTGCTCTGGCTCCACGCTGCGTCTGTCGGTGAGACTCGAGCGATCGAGGGACTCATCCGCCGCATCAAGATCGACTATCCGGGACTCAGGCTCCTGTTGACCAACACGTCCCAGACCGGCCATGATCTCGCCAAACGGTTGGATCTAGGTCATATTTACACTTTCCTTCCTTTCGACCTTCCCGGTCTTCCCGGACGGCTCGTGGATCGCTGCCGTCCGCTGGCTCTCGTGATCATCGAGACGGAGTTCTGGCCCAACTTGCTCGCGGACTGTGATCGTAGGGGCGTTCCGGTGATGGTGGTGAACGGTCGCCTCTCACCCAAGAGAGAGAAAATCTATCGAGCCTTGGCTCCGTTCTATCGCGAGATCTTGAGGCCGGTCCGTCGTTTCTTGATGCAGGGCGGTCAGGACGCAGACCGGCTATTGACCATGGGGATCGATCCGACGAAGATTCAAGTCGTGGGAGACCTCAAGATCGATCAGGCGATTGAGCTTTCGTCCGACGTCGATTCATCCAAGGTCCGCGAAGGGCTTGGGCTTCCCGCAGGGCCGATCTTCGTGGCCGGGAGCTTGCATGGTGGTGAGGACAAGCCGATCATCGAGGCGTTTGTTCAGCTTCGTCGAGAGTTTCCAGATCTCTTCCTCGTCCTGGCTCCGCGGCACATGCGTGACCTACCCGGGATGCAGTCGACGCTCAATGATCACGGCGTCCATTTCCGACTCAGATCAGGGCGTAGTCAGTGCGGAATCGGATCCGACGCTCGAGAAAGCGTTCTCGTGCTCGACACGATCGGTGAGCTGGCGATGACCTACTCGGTGGCCACTCTGGCTTTCGTCGGTGGGAGTCTCGTTCCCAGAGGAGGCCATTCCCTTTTCGAGCCGGCCGCTTTTGGCTGCCCGATTCTTGTCGGGCCTCATGACCAGAACTTCAGCGAGGAAACAGAACGCTTGAGACGGGTTGGCGCGGCGGTCCGTGTGGAGGATGCCGGATCGGTTCATCGTGCGGCGCGACACTGGCTGGCCTCTCCTGAAGAGGGCCGGCGCGCAGGCCAAGAGGCGCGACGAGCATTATCGGAGATGGCCGGAGCCACCCATCGAGTACTCGAGGAACTCCGAACCATTCTTCATTCTTCATCCGAAGACCCTCAAGCTCGGATCGGTCACCCAAGAGCCTCCTGCTGATCATCGACGGGATACAGATCCGGGAAGGTCCGATCGATCTCATCCCTGAGAGAGCGCACGTCGAAGCGGATGTAGTTCTGGCCAGACTGTGAGCTCATCAAGACCATTCCGTTGAAGACCAGAATCCGTTCTCCCTCTATCAGAAAGGTCAGATCCACGAGAGGATGACCGACCTGGGGCAACAACGCCTTCAAAGACTTGATTGTCTTGCGGAGACGCTGGATGGAGAACTCGCTTTCCCGGAGAACCTTCGCGACCTTTAGCTGGAGAAGATCCGCGAATGTATACAACCGGTACTTACCTCTCCTTCGATAGGAGGGTTTGATGAAATTGGTCTTGTCCCAGTACTGGATCTGCCGGTAGGAGATCCCGATGAGCTTTGCAACCTCTTTCGGAGTGAAGAAGCTCTTCATCTTTGGCGATCCGGCTCCTTTGGAGTGTCCCTAGTGCGAAATAGGCAGCAAAGGGGATGGTGCATCGAAAGGGAACGACCACTACCTCAGGCAACATGAACTTCATCGGATCGCGACAGGCATGTCCGAAGGGTTTCGAATCGTCCGACGTCCAAAAGTCAATGAACGCTGACCTTCGTCAGTCTTTCCACTCTTGACTTTAACGATCATGAGAAGGTACCTAGAAAGTCGGCGCCTTCGCGAGCCGATATCATCATAGAGTAGCGGTCGTGAAGCAACCGATCCCGGGGTCTAGCCATTGATTCAGAACGCTCGGGCACGAGCCATCATTCTCCTCCTCGCGTGGACCCTTGCCGCCACGGCTCCGGCGTTCTCGGTCACAGAGGTTCTCAACAAGCGAACAGTCGAGCTGCAGGTCGTCAAGGGTGTCCGCTACATTCCGCTTGACGTGTTTCAGGACACCCTCGATCTCGAAGGTGACCAGACTCTCACCGGGTCATATCGACTTTTCGGGTCTCCGGGAAAGACTTCCGATGTCGTCGTAGAATTTCAGACCGGATCGAATCGTCTTCTGGTCAACGATAAGGAGTCGACGCTCAAGAGCGCGCCGATCCAGGGAACCGGAGGCGCGGTCCTGTTGCCCTTCGACGAATTCGCGACGCTCTTTGTCCCCGACGAGGCTCCGCTTCACAAGGAGGAAGCCTCTCCCGCGAGCCAGGTCACGCTTCTCGACATCAACTCGAATCGGCAAGCCTCGATGACGGTGATTCAGTTCAAACTCAGCGCCCGTCCCGACTACAGATTTCAGTTCGATGGCGATACGGCGACGCTCCAAGTCGTCTTTCAGCACACGACCAAGCAGTTCGGCAGCGAAGAAGTGGAGCTCGATTCCGAAGAGGCCACCAAGATCACCCTAGAGCCGATCCCTGACAAGGGCCTTCTCGTCGCCTCGATCCACCTCCGCCAAGAGGTCACGTACGATTCATCGTTCGACGAGGCATCGGGTCAGCTCATCTTGCGGTTGAAGGGGCCGGGAGCTGTCGAGGTCGTTCCTTCGATGACAACCGACGCACCGGCCACCGACATGCAGTCCTTTCTGACGAACCGTCCCGTCGTGTTGGACGCCGGACACGGCGGAGACGATCCCGGAGTCACGGTCAACCCCGGGCGAAGCGAGTCCAAACTAGCCCTGGATCTGGCCCTCCGCTTGAAGCCGCTTCTCGAGAAAGGAGGATTCAAGGTCGCCTTGACCAGAAACTCCGAAGGAGGGCTCAGTCTCGCCGACCGTCTGGGGGCCATTAACAGCCGACGACCGGGGGTCGTGCTGTCCCTGCACGCTAACACCTCTTTTGACCCCCAAGCGCAAGGGACTCAGTTCTACGTGCTCAAGTCCCCGGCCAACCAGGATGCCCAGGACCCCTTCGCAGGCAAAAAGGGCATCTACGGTCCGTCTCCAGAGGAGATCGCGCTCTCCCATGTCCTGGCTCGGAAGCTGATGGGGTCTGTCTCCAAGGGCCTCAAACGACGCGCGGAATTGATCGAAGAGGAACTACTCCTCCCGGCCCGGCGGGTCTTTGCCCCGTCCGTGTCGATCGAAGTGGCCTATTGTACGTCCGCGGGAGAACGTGCGTTGCTCGAGAAGAAGGCTTTCCTCGACCGATGGACCTATGCGGTCTACTCCGGTCTCCACCAATACTATCTCGAACAATGGCGGGCCCAGGGAGGAAAGGGCGCTCCCGTGGAGCGACTGCCCGACGTGCCATCCGTTCTCCCTGCTCCTGACAAGCCGGCTCCACCTCCGGCCAAGATCGCGACCGGCCGCACAGAGGCTCAGGTGAAGTCTCCGGAATCGGCCAACGCGCTGGACGCATCGGAAGACGAGGAGGAAGAGGAGGAATCACCCCAATCCGCGGAGTCCGCCAAGCCGCGAAAGACGAACGTCTTGCCTCGTGCCGCCGCAGTGCCTCCCCCACCGGTCCGGACCAGGGCGAGTCTCTCGACCGCACCTTCGGTGCAGGAGGAGAACGAAGAGGACGAGGTGTCGAAGACCATCCGACAGGCCAGCTCGCTTTCCAGAACTCCGGTTGACCGTCGCCTTGGACCGTCGGGTCCGCCACCTCAGGTCCGACCTTCTTCGTCTCCGGCGAATTCCGAATCCGAGGAAGAGTGACGGACATGCAAACGCTCCGCGCGTTCCGGTTGTCTACGATGCGATGCCTTCGTCGCGGTGGTGACGTTCCGCTGTCCTTCTTCTTTGTGGTCGTCGTTCCCGTCTTCGTCTTCTTCAGCGCGCTCGTTGCAGGTTTTTTCCTCACCGGCTACCAGGACAACTCGGGAGATCGCCGCAAGCAGTTGTTCCTCTCGACGCAGGCCTCCGTGTCCAGCCCCGAAGGAGCCACCGGTTCCAGCTCCACCGTGGAGACGCGGCAGACAGTGCTCTACGTGGGAAGCCGAGACAATTCGAACCGGCTTGTCCCCTATCCCTTCACGATCGATGTGGGTCAGTCCACGAAGGAGCTTGTCGACCGCGTGGTCCAGGCTCTTCAGGGACCTTTCGACGATTCCAAGATCCTGGCGACCGTGCCCAAAGGAACCCGTCTTCTCTCCGTCTTTTTGACACGGAAACGGCTCGTGGTGAACCTGAGCCGAGAGTTCGGCCAACTCCACATCGGTGGGACCCAAGGAAGTCGATTGACCCTCTACTCGCTGGTCAATTCGTTGATCGATTTGGGGCTTGGTGACGAGGTTCAGATCCTCATCCAGGGTCGAGAGGAGACCGGATTCCTCGACCATCTGGATCTCAGCCAGCCTCTGGGCTTTCAGTCGAGAGTGTTGGCCGGTCGTGGATCGGCTGAGGAAGTCGTCGAGCCGGGAGCCTCTCCCACGGCCGTCCCCTCGCCCTCTTCAGAATCGGCCACGGCAAAGTCTGAACCCAAGGAATCCTCGTCGGCAGCCCCTCGGAAATCCGAGTCTTCCAGACCGAACACCAACGAACGCGTCCGAGCCAAGACGCTCAAGCCCAGTGGCAAGAAACCTCCCCGGACGAAACCTCCGGCCGCCAAGAAGACCGCCGTGCCGCGCCACTTACCCTCGACCCCACCGGATGGCCCGGTGGTTACACCTGGTGTCCGGGCTCCACAGGATGGGGACGAACCTTGACGCCCACCTTCGCCCTCCGGAAGTCCCTTGGACGGCTCGTCACCGTCCTTTTCCTTTCCTGGAGCGGTTCTCTCCAAGCACTGGCTCTCGCGAAGTCTCCCCAAGTCAACCGAGATGGTCCCAGAGTCTCTATGAACTTCGAAGCGGAGGCACAGGGCATCGCCGAGGTCTCGCTGTCCCGACCCGGACAGGATGGGAGCCCGTGCGTCCGTCGCCGGTTCGCCGTGGCGTCCGGCCCTGTGAGGGTAGAGCTTTCCTGCCCTCGAGGAGTGGACTCCGGCGACCTCTCGTGGAGGATCGATCTCTGGCGCAAAGACTACGCTTTGGCCACCACGATCGGCACGCTCGGACGGGGGGAGGAGCAGTTTACCCATCCTCAGAGCGTGGCCATCGGTTCAGAGGACCGTTTGTATGTCGTCGACTCCGGAAACGACCGGATCCAGGTCCTCTCGAACCGCAACACGTACCTTTTCGAGTTCGGCGGATTCACGCTCGATCCTTCCGGCAGACTGTCGGAATCCGATGCCCAGAGGTTCGACGAGCCGGCCGACGCCGTGCAGTCGATCAACCGGGACATCTTTGTGACCGACAGAAACAACAATCGCATCGTCAAGCTTGATCGGGACGGACGGTTCTTGCTCTCGTTCGGTCCTGAATCCGGTCTCAAGCTTCCCCGGGGGATTGCCTCCAACTCGCTCGGAGAAGTCCTCGTGGCCGACACGGACAACGATCGGGTCTTGGTCTTCGACCGGAGCGGTCGAATGATGAAGCAGCTAGGGACTTTTGGGTGGGGGCAAAGACAGTTCCGCACGCCCTTCGACGTCAGTGTCGACCGAGAGAACAACGTCTACGTCGCCGATACGCTCAATGATCGAGTCCAGGTCTTCGACCAGTTCGGAAAGTTGCTCCGGATCATCTCAGGGGGGTTCAAGTACCCTCAGGCTGTTCGCGTGGATTCGGACGGCTTCGTATGGATCGTCGACGGTCGCCAGCGCCAGGTTCTTCGATACACCCCATCAGGGCGACAGGCCTGCCGTCTGGGCTCTCCTGAGTATGACCTGGCAGAACCCTCCGACATCGCCGAGACCTCCACCGGCGATCTCTACATTGTTGACCGTGACAAGAGCAGACTTGTCGCGATCAGTACTCGCACCTCGCATCTGCACCACACCGGTAAGGTTCTGGCTGTTCCCAGCCGATAGTCAGACTGACTGGTTCCAACAAAATCGGTGCCGGAATGTCAGAACTTGTCATAAAATCAAAGACATCTCTCCAACGCTGGCTGGTTCCTCTCGTGGTCTGTCTGGGGCTATCGACGACCGGCTGTGGCCGCAACCGGCCACCCCGCGACGCGATCGACCTTCCCGCGGAGCCACCATCGAAGGCCAAGTACCACTACAACCTGGGATGGATCGCCGGGCAGAACGGGAAGCTTCAGGTTGCCCTCGAAAACCTGAACAAGGCCATCGAGATCTACCCAAGATACGCGGAGGCCCACCACGACAAGGGCCTGGCCCTGGGCAAACTCGGATACGTCAAGCAGGCGATCCCCGAGTTCGAGGCTGCGATTCGAATCAAGCCGAACTTTGCCGAGGCGTACTACAATGTCGGGATCGCGCACATCCAGCTGGGCGATCGTCAGCGAGGGAAGGAGTTCCTGGGGCGAGCGCTGTCCATCGATCCGCTTCATGCCCGAAGCCACCTCTCTCTGGCCGGACTCTCCGAACAAGAGGGAAATGTGGATGAGGCCAAGAAGCACCTCAGGGAGTACTTGAATATGAAGCCCGCCGATCCCGCCGCTCACACGTATCTGGGTGAGCTTTACTTTCAGGCTGGTCTCTTCCAGAGCGCAATCCCGGAGTACGAGGCGGCCATCAAAAATGAGCCAAAGATGGTCAGGGCGCTCTACCGGCTCGGTGTGATTTACCACAACGGCAACCAGTTCAAGAGGGCCGTCTACTATTACAACAGGGTGTTGGCGGTCGAGCCGAACCATTCGGACACTCTGACGAACCTCGGGTCGATTGCCTTTGGTCAACGCGATTATCGTCAGGCGCTCAACTGTTACGAGCGAGCCCTTGGTATCGACGAGTCGAACGCGTTGGCGCGAAACCAGATCGTCAAGATCCGAAGCCTGCTTCAGGGAGCCGAATAGGTAGGCGTCGCCCTTTCCTGTCGCTGCGAGCGTCGGCGATTCCCGAACGTGAATGGAAACCATGAAGCCGCGGTGGTAAGCTACTGAAGATCGGTGAATGGAGGTCAACATGGGCTTCTTCGAGGAGCTGAAAGCAACGGCCGGCCAGGTCATCAAGAAGGTAGGGGAGACCGTAGGCGACCTGAAGGACCGAGGGTGTCTGGAGGTCGAGATCTACAAGGTCAACCAACAGATCCATCAGACCCAGGAGGCAATGAAGGCAGCACACGAAGCCATGGGACGTCGAGTGTACGAACTCTTCACGACAGGCGTGATCCAGGACTCGCAGTTGGTCAGCGGCTGTCAGGAGTCCGAGACTCTCGCCCGCAGGATCGAGGAGCTCACGGCCCAGGTCGGCCAGCTGCGCGAAGAGTTCCAGAAGCAGCAGGAGACCAAGACCTCGAAACCTCAGGACGAGGACGGACAGGGGCAAGATCCGGGGCCTTGTCCCTAAAGCCTCCGTCAGCAACGCTCTCTTCATCCGCTTGTGGGTATTGTCCTTGGATTGTCGGTCCTCGTCGACCCAGGTCCTGAACGGACAGACACCAGCGGACACGGAGGCCGATCGATGGATTCGCACTCTCAACGAATGAGTAGACTTCCTGTGGATGTTTTCCGCGAATTCGACGGACGAGCGATACGGTGGTGGACTTGTCTGACGGTCTTTCTCTTCTTCTTCACCATCACGACCGATTCGATGGCGCGCAAGGGTGATATTTCACCCGTACCCGGTCCCGGCCTGAAGATTGTGCCGTTCAAAGGCCAGAAGGCCGCCCTGGCCGAGTTTGGGGATCTGACGGTTCGAATCCGACTCTCGACCAACCCTTCGTTCTTCTTTCTCGATGTTCAGATCGAGAACCGCTCCACGAGCCCTGTGAAGATCGATCCGGGTCTCTTGGTCCTGAGGGCGAAGGGGGAAGAGGTCGACGCGTTGGATCCGGAGCTGTACATCGAACAGGCCTACGAGTTCAAACCCTACCCCATTGATGAAAAAGGGCGCATCGTTCCTGACGACGACAAGAAGTTGGCAGGACCGGTCCGGCTCGGTGATCCGACGAACTCCAAGGTGAATTCTCTGGCCGAGATGATGACCGAGGAAGAGTGGAAAGACGGCTCCTCCAACGATCGGATGAAGGTCACCAAGGAACTTCTTTCGCTCAAACGCGATCTCCTCACCGTGGGCGGACGGGTTCTCCCGGGCAAGACGGCCCACGCGAGGAAGATTTACCAGAGGACGAGTGTCGAGCTTCCGATCGTGGCGACGTTCACCCACCCGCTCGGACGAATGAGCGTCAAGTTCGAGCGTGAGCGGTAGCTCCGTATAACCCCGCTGGCAACGCTCTCCGCATTCGCTAATTCATAGGTGTTGAGCCTGATAGAGACCGTGAACAGCGGGCAACCAGCCCAAGCATCGCCGGAACCACTGCGACCGCCGCGACCGCCGCGGTTCCGATCGTCGCAAGCGGATTCCCGGACGCGAAGATGGGCCAGCCGAAGGCGAAGACGTCGTAGATGTAGTGAGCTGTGATCACCGCGAGGAGATCTGTCTCGAGGAAGCTCCACCCCAGGAAGACTCCGCCGATGACAAGCTCTGCGCCACGGACCCAGACCGGGAAGACTGCCTCCTTGGAATGGGCGAAGGCCCAGATCATTGCTGGGAGCAGAAGCGACAGGAATCGTCCCAACCTGAGCCGACGCAACAGGAGGACTCCAAAAAGCCTGAAAGTGCATTCCTCGGTGATACCGGCACCGATCCCGATGGAGAGCGGATAGAGAAAGGGCAGCCAGGTTCCCATGCTGTTCGCGTAGAGAGGCTGCACCGGCAACACGACCGGCCCGTACCTCTGGCCCAGGAAGTAGAAGAGCAGTTCTCCTCCCCCCAAGGCCATCGCCAGGATCAGACCGGTTCCCATCGAGGAGAGCACCATTGGGTCAAAGAATCGACCGGAGAACCACCTGCGAAGACTCTCCACTCGAGACGGTTCCTCTGTGGTTCGGTCCAGCTCCTGGCCAGCGGACAGCATCAGGAAGGTTGCCAGCGCCGGCACTGCGGACAGGAGTGAGAGATAGAGCAGATGGGAGACGAGAAACGCGCAGAGGGGCTTGTCCGGAGAGTAGTCGCTTGCGAGGGTGACGGACGAATAGTTGACCACCGTGACTATGAGCACTCCGTAGACCAGAAGAGCCGCTCGTAGAGGTGCGACCACCCGGCTTTCTTCACCGTCCCGATTCCTTCTTGTATTGCCGGAGAATGGACCCAACAGGATTAGGAGCGTGGCAACGGCGGCGATGACCAAAAAGGCATCGCCGAACACGGACGTCCAGAAGAGAGCGTCAGAGTACGTGTCCTCCGAGGTCTGCTTCATTTCGAAACTCTCGGGGACCTTGATCCAGTTTCGATAACCACCGAGCCGGCCCCCCTGAACGGACACGGAGATCCGTTCCTGTGCCCCGGCTGGGCCATCGATGTCTCGCGCGAAAACGAATCGATGGTCGGTTCGTTTCGGCAGGACACTGATCAGGGTTTCGACCTCTTTAAAGACGCCGGGCGAAAACGAACCGACCGATTGCTCCAGAAGACGAGAGGTCAGGGCTCTGTCCCGTTCGATCGTGGGGCGACCACCGGACTCCTCTTCCCCCAATTTCGTGGTGAAAGCTCCGATGCGGCCATCCAACGAGATTCGAACCCAGTGCTGGCGGATTTCTCCGGGCTTGTACAAATGAATCTGCCAATAGAAAAGCGGCAAGGGGTCTTTGGCCATCCGGTCGGCAAGAGCTTGACGCCCCAAGACGTTTTGCAGGTAGAGAGTGGGATTCTGGTGCTCGATTATGAGCTGACGGCCATCGAATCCGGTCAAATCGAACCCCCGGCTTTCCAGAAACCGACGGGCGAGGAGCTCTCTCTCCCTGGGGTCGGGCTTTGAGGGCACCGTGACATAGACCGTGGGGACGCCGAAGAGGATGAGAGTGATTGCGAGAGCGAGAGCTCCGACCACGTATCGGAACGGACGACTTGAACGATCGATCACTGAGCCCAGCCTGGGACTTTGGAGGGATGAATCTGGAGGGCCGCTCGACCCAGGGCCTTCCGGACGTCCTGCTCTTTCTCGAGCGACCCCGCGAGACAGAGAGCCGCATAAGCTTCTTCGATCCGATCGAGTTTGGACTTGAGCGCGCTTTTCCGCCCGCTCAAGGCGGATTCGGCCAGATCCTTTTCGATGTCATCGGCATGGGAGCTCAACTGTCCGACCGAGGCAGCAGCCTGGATCCGCACGTCCTTGTCCTTGTTCTTGAGCAGAGGAACGAGGAATGGAAGAGCGACGAGTTCAGGGTCCTTGATCCGGCCGAGTGCCTCTGCCGCGCGAGCGACCAGGCGATCGGGTCTGCCGGGGCCCCAATCGTCCTGCGGTTTGATCAGCTCACACAGCGGAGACACCGCATCCAGCTCTCCAAGATGACCCAATGCTCTGGCGCATCCCTCTGCTTTCGAGTGGTCGTGGAGACCGTCCAAGAACTGCGCCTTTTCTTCACGCATGAGACATCGGCCAAGTCCGGCGTAGAGATTGCTCTGGTCGTCTTTGTCCAGTGTCACGATGAGCTGTTGGAGTTCCTTTATCCGAGGCCGTACGACTTCGTGCGCGCTCGCCGGGTCTGACACCCCCTCGAGGGAGGCGATGGCGATCGCTCGAATCGGATCGTTCGACTCCAGAATGAGTCGGAGAAGTTGCTCCACCCCTTCGGGGCCCTGGTGAGCCAGGAATGCGATCGATGGTACGGTGAGGGACGGAACCGATTCCGCGATCGCAAGCGCGAGTGGAATTCTCATGACCCAGGCTGTGCAAGGGATCAGGATCAGAAGCGCGATACCGATCTTCTTCCGGAGGGGCATCTTCATGGACTTGACGGAATGCTGTCCGAAGCACTGATCGGAACAGAAGCCCGTGTCCGGTTGACCGTCGGAGATGAGGTATCTGCTCTCGCAGTTTTTGCAGAACCTGAAGTCCATTCAGCGTGTGCCCTTTGGATGTCACTCAGACTTTCATCGAGGCAGAGTCCCGACGGCCATTGAGGCTATTGTCTGAGGGCGAAGAATGGGGAAACTTGCTTTCTTACTAACATGAAGTCCGAATCGACCAATCATCCGCCGGGGTAACCCAAGATAGCGTGAGTCTTGGGCACCCCGCAAAAGATGAGTATAGGTCCTTGGGTTCGGCTCCGCAAGCCTTCCCGGGTCACTTCTCGGAGATGCCGAGGATGAGCTCCGCAGCATTGGCTCGGATGTCCGGGGCGTACATCGCGAAACCTCGCGTCGGCAGGACGTGAAAACGGCCGGGAATCTCAGCTCTCAGCCGATAACGGATCAGGTGTTCCCCCTGGGAAAGCTGGGTCACGAAGAACGCAACCTTGTCGTCTCGGAGCTCCATGTTCGAGCACAGCTCGCCGAAACGGGAGCCAGACGTGAGATCCACCGGTTCACAACCGGCCGGTTTGGGATCCTCGAACACGAGGTAGTCGTACTCGTTCTTGGAGACGATCTTGAGCTCCACTTCGATCAGGTCGCCACTCTTGAGGATGTCATCGGACTTGAGAGCGACACGGTTGTATCGGAGCTGACGTTCTCTCATCTCCTCGAGGCGGGATCCCTGGGCGGCTACGGTTCGGTCGGCCCGCTCCAATTTGAAGTAGCTCCTCTCCACTTTCACCTCGAGACCAGCAGAGCCGATGCCCTCCTCCTTCGTGAAGTACGTCAGATAGGACGAGAGGTACACCGCTCCCTTTCCCTCCCTCTCGATCCTCAAGGTGTGGCGACCGCTGGTCAGCTCATTGCCTGTGAGCGAGAGGCGGTTGTCGAAATTGAGCATATTAGAGCTGTTCACCGTGCATTTCTTCAGCTCCTTGCCATCCAAGAGGAGCCGCACCGTGTAGTCCGGGGCATCCTCGCGAGTGGCGCGCATGGTGTCCACCAAGGCGCCCACTGCAAGAGCGGTGTCCCTGGTGGAACGCCAGTAGGTTCCGTTTTTTCGGTTGTTGAGGAGCCACTTCACAAGACCCGGGGCCCGCTCGTCGTTCACATTTTTCGCGATGATGGCTCTGAGGATCCACGCGTGGGTCTCGATGTCGTTGTTCCACCAGAACCACCAGCCTTCCGCGGAGCAGTCGTACCAGGTGGTCTGGTTCTCGCCATCGACCTTCTCATACTGACGGATGTTTTGTAGGACGAGATCGGCCCGGGCCGTGTCACCCGAGTGGCGCAGGGCAAGGGAGAGCTGCGCCTTGCCTTGGAGACTCAAGTGGATTCGACGTTCGAAGAGGAGATCGAGCAGGGCCGGGTCGGCTTCCTTCTTCAGAGACAGCACGTAGGCGACGAAGGCTTGATCGTTGTGAACGCCCGACTCCTTCTTCCATTTCGGCATCTCTCTCTGGACGGACGACTTGAGAGACACAAGGCCACGGGAGAGCACGCCTTGATCCACGGCCACGTCGTTCTCTTGGGCCAGAATAAGGCCCCACGAGACGTAGCTCGTGAGGTACGGGTTCTCCGTGTCGTTGGCCCACCAACCCCATCCACCGCCAGGAAGCTGGAGCCGGTAGATCCTGTCCAGACCCGCCTTCACGATGTCGTTTAGCACGGTCTGGTCGTAGACCGGCCCCGTACCCAGCGGCTGCCAGCGGGGCGCAGGCTGTCCGGGAGCTCCGGTCGTCTGCGAGTCGAGATTCGTATGGGCGCGCTTGAGGTCGGCCAGGTTGATTCCCATGCGGACCAGGCTTCTCTGCACGAGCACTGCGGGAAGGAACCGGCTCATGGTCTGCTCTGTGCAGCCGTAGGGGTAGTCCAGAAGATAGGGCAGAGCCTCGATCGCGGCACCGGCCAAGGTGGGCGAGAAGCGCACCTCCAGTCGAGAGGCTTCCGGTCGCCTCTCTGCCGGGACATCGAGTTCGAGTTCGAGTGAGCCGGGCCCTGAGGGCTGTATCACGGCCGTCTTGGACACGGTCTTCTCGAGACCGTGGACGAGGGTCGGGAAGGCCATGCGCACGGCGTCCGATTCTTCGTCAGTGAGGGCTTCCATCTCGATCGTGGCGAGTCCCTCCTTGCGGACGGTAACGTCCCAATCGACGCGAGTCTCGCCCCCTGCTTTGACCGAGACTTCCTGGACCGGATTGGCAAGGATCTCCAACTGGTCGGGCGGAACCTTCAGCGTGACCTTGGCCTTCTTGTCGGTCGCGAGGTAGTTGTGGATGTTGGCTGACAGGATCACCCGGTCTCGTTCGACGAAGAATCGAGGAGCCTGAAGTCTCAAAATCAGCTTCTTGGTCGTGATGGCAGAGGTCGAGCCGTCTCCTGCGCGCGTTTCCCCTGAGAGGCCAAGGGCGCGGATTTTCCAGGTCGTGAGGTTTTCCGGAAACGCGAAGCTCGTGGTGGCCTCGCCTTTTTCGTCTGTCACCAAGTCGGGCACCCAGTGGGCTGTGTCCTCGAACTCAGATCGAAAATGGGCCGCGACCAGCTTCTGGCCCCCCCGGCCGGCAGTCGGCGCGGGTTTGGGCGCAGGAGGAGCCATGGCGGCTACGGAGTTGGCCACGCTCGTGGCTTCCCCCTGCCCGCCAGCGACCTCTTCGCTCACCGCACTTCCCGAACTCCCCGCGATGCTGGCCGCCCCGTCGTCCATGGCCATCGACAAGGACTTCGCCCCCAACATGCGACCGGAAGATGCCAGTCCTTCCAGACCGGCGGTCTTCCACATGACCTCGGTCCCACTCCAGCTTCCGTTCCAGTCCTGGGGCAGATGGGAGTGGATCGATTGAAGTGGATCGTTCCGGTCCTGGGTCGGATGAAAGACCTGGTCGAGGTTGGACACCGCGGTCAGGCTGTGGGTCCTCTTCTGCCCCCAGAACTGGGACCTGAGGTCGGGTGCGAGCTCTGGTTGAATGTAGAGCACGGAACGATCGAACACGGAGAGCGCGACCTGGGTCTTGACCGGCTTCCCGTCCGGCGCCGTGGCCTGAATTCGGATCGTGGCTTTCGATCCGGGCCTGTAGTCGGCCTTGTCGGTGGAGAGCTTCAGCTCTACGACCCCTTCCTCGGGAGGAACCACGACCTCCCGCATCTCCTGGTGGACCTGGCCGCCCGTCACGACAGTCGCCTCCACGAAGAAGTTCGGCACATCGCCTTTTTCGATGGGGAGCTCGATCAGTGAAGACTTACCGGGAAGGTGAACCAGCCGGTAGTTGGTCAGGGTCCCCGCATCGGGACGCACCGAGAGGAGTACTGTCGATCCGGCTATGTTGCAGTTGATCATCAGTCTGGCCACTTCGCCCGGTCTGTAGGTCCGTTTGTCGGTGACGACCTCCAGATCGTTGAATCGATAGACCGAGCCCTTGAACTCATCGCCCAAGACCCAGAAGATTCCCGCTCCGGCGATCGTCTTTCCCCGGCTGTCGGTCGTCTCATAGGCGACCTTGAACTGCCCCGATCGATCGGCCTTGAGCGTGAACTCGAGGTTGCCCTCGGAGTCGGTTTTCGCGTCGAACGTTCTCTCCGGCTCGTCCACGGCCCGGCCGGCCGACTCGTCCGGATAGCGGATCCGGGAGACGATCACTCTTCCGCTGGATGCGACAGGGGTGTCGTTGGCAGTGAGCGCCTTGACCTTGCAGACGATCTGCTGGCCCGGTTGGTAATGACCCCGGTCGTTCTCCACGAAGACGTAGTACTCCTGTCGGGTTACCTTCACAGATCCGGAGCCTGTGATGACACGCCGACTCTTGTCCACGACCTCTGCCTCGACGAAATACCGATGATCGAGGTCTGGATGGTTCGCGAGTGCCGGCGCCGTGTCGATCGTGAACGCGAATTCCCCGGATGAAGAGATCGCGCCTTCCCCCTCACTGATCAACTCTCTCTGGTTCGAAGGTTCTGTACCCCACCAGGGACACCAGGACCACCAGAGGCCTCCCCATCGCCCCCACCCGTCGAGCCATTCACAGGGGTAGTAGCAGCGGCCGTACCCCCATCCGTACAGCCAGTCCCAATGGCCCGGGCTCGTGTACCGGTGGGTGTAGTCCTGCCGGAAGATTCTGTAGGTCACGCGCGCGTCGGTGACCGGGGCGCCGAAGTAATACTTCGCGCGGATGGTTCCCTCGACCTTTTCACCCAGACGAGCCAGCGTTGTCTTGGGCTCGACTAAGACTTCGAACTCCGGCTTCTTGTATTCCTCGACTCGAAACTCTGCTCCGGTCAGCTCGACATTGGAGACCGTCACGGAGTACATGCCGAGTGGGCAACCCTTGGCCAGTCGGAACAGGTCGCTCGCGCCGCCGAACTCGTCGAGTGTCAGGCTCTTGCTGTGGACCACGTTCCCCTTGCTGTCATGGATCTCCACGGGAAAGGAGGCTCCACGGGGCACCTGGTAGCGCCCTTGGTTGTAGTTCCGGACCCACAGTTTGTATCGAACCGGCTGATCCGGACGGTAGACCGGACGGTCGGTGAACACAGCTCCTCTCTGACCGGACCACTGGGAAGTAGGGGAATAGTGCTGGTCCCAGTAGGTCACACCGTGGAAGGCCATGCCCCCGTCGCCCGTCTTGACGATCGTGACCACCTGGGGGGCCGAATCGTCTCTCGGGTGGCCCTGGAACAGGGAGATTCCGTTTTCGTCGGCTCGACTCTCAACTGTGTGAGCGTACCAGTGCTGGCGTTCCTGCGGCTCGCCTGACTTTTTCTCGTAGCGTTGCCAGATCTCCGTGTGGCTGAGCGTGGCGCCGGGGATCGGAACACCGGTCCGGGCGTTGACGACCCAGAAGAGCGCCTGATTCTTGAGCGACTTCTTCACCACAGCCACATCCTGCAGAAGGACAACGTTTCGGCTCGACCGGGGCTGACCTGGAATGCGGGCCTCGACCACGTAGCAGCCCCGTGCCTTGAGCGGAGTGGTGAGCGTTGCCTTGGCGTAACGATGGGTCTGGTCGTCATTGACCGTGGCGTCCCAGTCGACTGAGAACGAGGTCCTGTATTTCTCCGCCGGCGACTTTCCGTCGGATTCGGTCTCCTGGATGAGAGAGGACGCAAGGTTGTTGAGCTCCTGGATCCGCCAACTCTCGTCGTTGTCTCGTTCGACCATCTTGAGCCGATCGGCGACGAACCGTTCAAGATCGATCCCGTAAGCGTTGAAGTGGATCCGGTCCGTGTTCCTGTACGAGAGAGTCAACGAGGCCGGAGCGTCCGGGAGTTGTACACCGAGCTGTTCGAGATTCACCTCGGGACGTTCGATGGTCTCTCGGAGCGACCGAACGTCGGCCGACCGCGAAGAGCCGGGAAAATCGGCCTCGAGTCTCGCGAACTCCCTGAGCGCTTCTTTGAGTTGGTTTCTGGATTGGTAGTACAGACCGATGGCGTATTGGGCCTCGGAGGCGGTCTTCGATTTGGGATACTCCCTCACCACGCCTCTCAACAGAGCGAGGATGTCTTCGTTCTGGGGGAGGCGAACCCTTGCCAAACGCGATCCGACCAGAGTGTAGACTTCGTCGTCTGCCAACTCGTGGAGTCCGGCCCGCTCGACGTCGCGGCGATACGGGGTACCTGACCCGTCCAGCCAATGCGCGAGACCTTGGAGCCGGTGGGCTCCGTACCGAGTTCGGGCCAGCATGGCCTGGCGGTAGCGTGCCAGGGCCGCGTTGTCCTTGGCGTCGGTCGAATCGACAGACGCGATCTCCCGGAGCAGACCCTTGATCTTCTGACCAACAGGAAGGCTCGTCACGTAGGTCTCTGGAGTCGGCTCGAAGATGGGAGATCCGTTCTTGTCCACGGGGATCCCAGAAGGTCTCCGGACCACAGGACCTCCACCCCCCTCGAGGTCCGACGCGGTTTCTCCGACTGTCTGGTCATCCGGATCGTGCTCAGAGGCTCCGAATCCGAACATCCAGTCTCCTTCCTGTGCGTCGTACGGCGTGAATCGCGCCAGAGCTGCGACCAGATCGAACAGGGCGTCGATCCGTTCCTGGGCCAGCCCTTTTCTGTCCGTCTCATCGAGCGAGGCAACCTTCTCCTGGCTCGCCGAAAGACCGATGAAGAGCTCCCGAGCTCTTTCCAGGTGCTCGATCGCTTTCTTCCGATCGCTCGCTCGGACGGTTCGGTGGAGTCCATCTCCCCAGGTCGCTCGACGCAACTTGCCTCCCTGGACAGTTCCCTCGTGCGGGACCTTCAAGTACAAGTTCCCCAGAATCCTGTGAGCCCGAGGTTCCCACACGGTTCCTGGGAACGCCTCGGTGGTCAAAATGGCCACCTGGAGAGCGTCGTCGAATTGATGCATCCTCAGAAGCGCGAGCAGCTGCTTCTTGCGCGCGTAGAAAAGGTCGCTCAAGGGATGTTGCCCCAGGGAATACTTCCGATACGCCTCCCGGGCTTCCTTGAAGTTCTGCTTGGAGAAAAGCTGGTCGGCGGCCACCAGGTCAGGAGGAAGAGGATTCGCGGAGGGATCGCCCGATGCCAATCCGGTGACGGTCACGACCAACACAAGAGCCGACATCAGTATCAACGCGGGCCCCCACGTTGAGATGCGACGCGATTTGAGCGATTCTCCAACCATGGTCTCCTCCTTACTTTTCTTACATAAGGGCCGACCCGCACACCCAGACGATATAGCATGAAACGACGACTGGGAGTAGTGCGACGCCGTCCCCACATTCCGAATCAGCAAGCCCGGCTTTGTGCTAGACTGGGGAGCCGTCTGGGGGGACTCTGTCTCTTGGTGGACGCCATCCCGATTTCCATCGAAGAACGGACCGGCCGTCCGATGAGGTCCGCGGGCCGCCACACCAACCGTCTCAATCGAGGAGGATCGAGGAGAGGCTCCTGTCCGTCTTGACCCAGAGGCTTTAACGTTGCCGGGTTGACCGTTGAGACTTGCCAGTCCCTCGCGGAGTTCCCAGAATCGTTCGACCCGGAGGCACGGAATCGACAATCGCCTTCTAGGAGCCAGTCGGAGCAGCACATGGTCGATACAGACAACCTCGCGCAGTCGAACCTGGAGCTGCTGAGGGCCGAGCTGCCCGATCGCTACCAGGATCTCAAGCCGCTTGCCATCGGAGGCATGGGGGTCCTCTTTATCGCCAGAGACACCGTGAGAAGTCGCTGGGTGGCTGTCAAGATGCTCCCTCCAACCCTTCACGGGGACGATCCGGAGGAGGTGGTAAAGAGGTTCCTTAGGGAGGCACGGGCCATCGCACGGCTCTCGCATCCCTACATCATTTCCATCTACGAGGTCGGTCCCGGCAAGAGGGTGCCGTATTTCGTGATGGAGTTCGTCGAGGGAGAGACTCTGGGGGCGTTCCTTGCGAAGATCCATCAGGTCGACATCGAGCGTCACCTACGCATCGTCGTGGACATCTGTGATGCCCTGAGCCACGCACACCAGAAAGGCGTCATTCACAGAGACGTCAAGCCGGAGAACATCTTCATCCTCCCGCAAGGGGGCATCAAACTTTTCGATTTCGGACTGGCAAAGACCGAAGAGGGTTCCAGGATCACCAAGACCGGCCAGATCATGGGCACGCCCGTCTACATGGCGCCCGAGCAGCTCCAGGGAGACCACATTGACCAGCGCGCCGACATCTACTCGGTCGGAGTCATCCTCTACCAGCTCCTCACTCTGGCGCTTCCGTTCCAGCATGACCAGTTTTACAGCAAGATCTACAAACCTCCGGATCCTCCTTCGACCAAGAATCCGGACATTTCGCCCGCTCTCGATGCCGTAATTTTGAGGGCTTTGTCCGTGGATCCGGAGCAGAGACAACCTTCGGCTGACGACCTGAAATGGGAACTCTCCGCCTGCATCAAGAACTACTCCAGCTTTCGAGACATCCCTCTGATGGGAGAAGATTGGAAGAATATCCTAAAATCCGATTTGGAGAGACTTTCTGTCGAGGCGACCCGGATGAGGGAACGGGTCGTTCTGGTGGAGGGAGAGGTCAGAGATGTCACTCTCCTCGTCGTTCGAATGGATGGACTGTTCCGGTGTCAGGAGGTCATTGCCCGCGAAGGAATCGGCTTTGTCAGGGATCGAACATTTCGGATCGTCGCCAACGAGGTAGAACGTTACGGAGGATGTGTCGACCGGTACGAAGTGGACGGCCTGGTCGCGCATTTCGGAAGTCGGTCGGCGACCGAGGTCGACTGTGAGCGTGCCGTTCTTGCAGGTCAAGGCATCCTGGAAAAGATCTCCGCGCTGAACACGATGCTCTCCCCCCGCGGTATCACCTTTCAGGTCGGCGTGGGCATCGACCTGGCACGCATCACGGTGGGCCGAGAGGAGAAGGTTGACTCCGGATGTTTCCAGATCGTACGGGACATCTCTTGCGACTTCTCGACCGGGCTCTGGGTCACGGAGCCGGTTCGGCGGCGGATCGCCGAATCCTTTGTCGTGAAGGGCGGTCCCAAGCTGTTCGCGATCGTCGACAGAAGTCCCCGGATTCGCGCTGGAGAACGTCGTCCGGATGCTTTCAAGAAGACACCGTTCATTGGGAGAGAGGTACAGATCCAGGATTTGGAGACGTTCTTCGCCCAGGCTGCGGCTCAGGTGAATCCGGGACCCGGAACGACCTTGGGTGTCCGCAGGACCAGACCGACGCTCGTCGGCGTGCGCGGTGAACCAGGGATCGGAAAGAGCCGGTTGGTTCACGAGTTCGTCAAGATTCAGACGTCAAAAGGGTGTGCTCCCGCCCTCAAGGGGTCGACCATCTCGTTCCTGAAGTCCCCGTTCTTCCTCCTGGCCGGCTTGGTCCGCCGCTGGCTCGGGGTCACGGAGTCGACGCCTCCCTCGATGGTCCGTGATCTTCTGGTTGATCGGCTCGGCCGGATGGAGGTTTTGACGGCCGGCCGGCGCCGAGCCGTCGACATGCGAGAGCCATTGATGTATCTCCTCGGCCTCTCTCCGGATCGAGCGGATGTGATCCCCAAGGTTCCTTCTCTGGAATCGATAGAATCGATGGACACAGCCAACCCCGATCCGGATTTTGCCGAGGAGTCCGCGTCCCCTCGCCCCAAGACGTCGAACACCCGCGACCTCGAGAACTCTTCTCTTCAGTTCTCGATTCTGCAGGCTGTGTGCGACCTGATCCTCCTGATCTCCATGGATACCCAGGTCCGAGAGGTCAGACCCCAGATCATCGTGTTGGAGGACATCCAGTGGGTCGACGAACTCTCCCACACGGTGATCGAGTCGCTTCTCACGTCGGGCGACGCGGGGCTCTTCATCCTATGCACCTATAGACCACCTCATGAGCCTCCGGAGAGATGGAAGCGGTTCGCGACCTTCCATCTTCTGCCACTCGACCGACTCAAGCCCCACGAGTCGAGTCTGATGGTCAAGACCATGCTTGGTGGCCGACACCCGGGGTCCAAGCTGATGGATCTCATCGTCCGACGGGCGGGCGGCAACCCCTATTTCCTGGAGGAGACGGTCAATCTGCTCATTGATGAGCGGGCTCTGGTCCAAGGGCCGAACGGGTGGGAGGTGTCGGTCTCCGAGGAGTCTCTATCTGTGCCAGGAACGATCCAGGCTCTCGTCCTTTCCCGATTCGACCTTCTTCCCCAAGATGAGAAGGAGCTTTTGCGCGTCTGTTCGGTCATCGGAATTGACGTGGATGGGGCCATCCTGGAGGAGATGGCGCGTCGGCTCTGGGGTGACGCGCACGATGTGCGCACCCATCTGACCCGCCTCGAGACCATGCAGTTTCTTTCGTTTCGGGAGGTCCAGGGGCGGTACGCCTACTCCTTCCGGCACTCGCTGGCCCGGGAAGTCATGTACTCCACGATTCTGGCGTCCAATCTCCGTGTCCTCCACGGGTTGGCGGCCAGGACCATCGAAAAAATCTACCGCGGAACGTTGGATGACCAGTCGGCGCTGCTGGCCTACCACTGCAAACGTTCCGACGAACCGGCCAGAGCCCTCCACTACACGGAGCTCGCCCTGAAGAGGGCGGTGCTCAAGTACGACCATGAGGGCACTCTCGCCCTGGCGTCCGATGCCTTGAGACTCCTGTCTCTCATCGGGGATGACCCGGCCCGTCGGTTCGACGTCCTGGCCATGCGAGAGAAAGCGCTGGAGGTTGCGGGACGGCGCGAAGAACAGCGACAAGATCTTTCGGTGATGCTCGATTTGGCGACGAAGCTTGGCGACGAACGGCGACTCTCGGATGTGCAGAACCGCCTATCCTGGTTCTACTGGTGGAACGTCGGCGATTATGCCCGTGCCCACCAGTTCGCCGTGCTCGCGCTGGAGACCAAGAGAAGACTCAAGGACCAGCACGGAGAGGCGGATTCCTTTCGCAATGTCGGCTGCGTGAACAGCCTCCTGGGGAACTACGACGAAGCTCTCCGAGCCCACAGGAGAGCACGCGGGTTGTACCACGCGTCCGGAGACTTGAGCGGCGTTGCCGCGTCGGTCTGCTCCATCGCCATTACGCTGGCCCAAACCGGACAGATAGCCGAGGCTCTTCAGGCTGTTCAAGAAGCCCTGGAGCTCGACCAGAAGATCGGCGATCGACGAGGGGTTGGCCGGGAGCTCAGGACACTCGGAGATCTCCACAGGAGCGTGGGTGACGATGAGAAGGCCCTGGACTACTACGAGCGAGCCCTGGCAAACGATCGAGAGATTGGCTACCGTCAAGGAGAGGCGTCCAATCTCGCCTGCCTGGGAACGATTTGGCTCAACCAATCGAAAAGCCAAGAGGCGCTGGAGCGTTTCAAGGATGCCAAGGATCTGGCCATGGCGATCAACTACCGGCCTTTGCTGGGAGAGATCTTCCTCGGCATGTCGGTAGCCAACCGGGAGCGAGGGGAGGTCAGCGCCCGGGAGGTCGCGTTGATGTACGCGCAGAACGCGTACGACCTCGGGGAAGAGATGGGGATCGCGGGGCTGACCGTGATGGGGATCTCCACCCTGGCATTCACTCAACTCCTTCTCGGGCGGACCGACGAAGCCGTGAGGCTGTCGACCCGGGCGGTTTCGTTCCTGAGAGGAGGCCCCCTGCCCAACGTCCGGCCTGAGGAAGTGTGGTTCAACCACTCTCTCATAATGAACAAGACCGGAAACAGAGCCGACGCCCGTTCAGCGCTCGAACGAGCCTACACCCTCGTGGTCGAGCGTGCTTCACGGATCGTCGACAAGGAGCTTCGCCGCGGATTCCTTCGGCGCGTTGCCTTGAACCAGCGGATCCTGATCGCTTGGAAGCACCTGCCAAAGTAGTCTCGAGTCCTAGCGCCCTTCCTGGAGTTTGCGGATGACCGAGACTCTCTGGCTCTGCAAGACCTTGAGGTTCTTGAGCACAGCCTTGGCCTCGTCTGAATCGCCCTTTCCGGTCTTCTGGAGATGAACGAGCTGGTCGGTCGCATTCCGGATCTTTGCATCGAGAGAAGAGACATCGACTTCCGTGGAGGGGGCGGCTGGCGCGCCGGAGTTCACGACCGGAAGGTCTGAGGTCCCTGGCTGGAGGGCTGACGGAGTCTGGCCACCGGGGGGCGTACTGGGGGCGGGACGGGGCGGGGAAGTAGACTCCGGGGGGGTGTAGACGACTTGGGGACTCTCGCCTCTCAACCGGGCGTTCACGAACTCCTCCATCGTCATGTTCGAATGGCACGTATCGCGGGAGAGAACATTCCAGAGGAATTCAAAGCGATTTCTTCCGACAGAGGCATCCATGGAGCCCGCGGATTTGACGATCGCGGAACCCGTTTGACCTTCCCATTGGCCGTATCGATTGAGATGGACCAGACTCAGGTACTCATCGATGTATTTCTGCGCCTCCGGATTCCGCCAGACTTCGCCATCGGTATCCGTGTCGGTGTCTGTTTCTGACTGAGCGAAGCTGTCGGCCGGAGGTTTCATCAGCCCGGCATTCTTGTTCGTTTCCTGGATCTTCTGATAGTTGCTCTCCAGCTGATTCTGGGTGGTCGTGAGTTTGGTCACACGGTCCTTGAGACTGCCCAGATCCTTGTTGTTCTTTGCGAGATCCGCCCGCGTCTGGAGAAGCCTCAGGTAAAGAGACTCGTTCGTCCTGGAAACGGTCTGCAGATCGTTGAGTTTCTGCTGGAGCGAGGCGTCCTGCGGATTGATCGCCGATGTAGAGCCGTTGTAGATGCTGGACAACGCGTTCTGTTTATCCGAGACCTCTTTTTGAGACTGTTCGAGCTGATCCAGCAGGGACGTCAGATCGCTGCTGTCGCCGCTGTTGCCGCTATCACTCCCGCCAAACATGCTGGAGACTGTGGATTCTCCGCCGGAGAAGACGCCCGCAAGCGTATCGAGGATCCCTGCGCGGCCCGGTGTTGTGAAGCTGAGGGTCAGGATCAGGATCAGACACACCACCCGCGTTGTGGAGTTCCTCATCATGGATCTCACATCCTTGAAGAATAGTATTCTCCTGGTTTCTACTACGACGAGAAGGTCCACATGGTTTCGAAGATCGTATAGGACCCTTCCTACCCGACCCGAATTCCTTCGGTCGACGGTCGTCTCACGATTGTAGTCTAGACAAACCAAGGCCAAGCGGCAACCCGACTTGCGTTTCCTCGCGTCCTGGTGCATGGTGGTGAGGTCTTTCCATGGCTGAACAGGAGGCTCTTTGAGATGAAAGGATGCTGGAAAAAGACTCTGCCCGGAGCGGTGTTGGCTCTGGTCGCAAGTCTCTGGATTGCGACATCGAATTCCATCCGGGCCGATGAGGGGATGTGGACGCTCGATAACCCGCCCACGAAGTACCTGAAGGAACGATACGGGTTCGAGCCGGACTCCGCCTGGCTCAAGAACGTGCAGCTGTCCGCTGTCCGTTTCAACGACGGGGGATCTGGCTCTTTCGTGAGCGCCGAAGGGTTGGTCCTCACCAACCATCACGTTGCCCGCGGACAGCTCCAGAAGGTCTCCTCGCCGAAGAAGGACTACTGCAAAGACGGGTTTCACGCCCGAACCACAGCCGAAGAGCTTCGCTGCCCGGACCTGGAACTCAACGTCCTCGTCTCCATGGAAAATGTCACCGACAAGGTCTTCGCCTCGGTGAAACCGGGGATGGCCGAGAAGGACGCCCTCAAGGCCCGAAAAGCGGCCATGGCGAAAATCGAGAAGGAGAGCCTCGATTCCACCGGGATGCGGTCAGACGTGGTGACTCTCTACCACGGAGGCGAATACTGGCTCTACCGTTACAAGAAGTACACCGACATTCGCCTGGTCTTCGCCCCGGAGGAGCAGATCGCGTTCTTCGGTGGAGATCCGGACAACTTCACATTCCCGCGGCACGATCTCGACATGGCCATCTTTCGGGTCTACGAAAAGGACAAGGCCATCAAGAGCCCGGCCTTCCTGAAGTGGAACCCAAAGGGAGCCGCGGATGGAGAGCTGGTCTTCGTCCTTGGACACCCCGGTCGCACCGATCGCCTCCAGATTCATTCCCAACTGGAAATGCAGCGCGATCACGAGCTGCCCTTGAAGCTCAAGATACTCAAACGGACGCTGGCGACGTCTTACAGCTATGCGAAGAGAGGGAGCGAGGAAGCCAGAGAGGCTGGAGATCGGCTCCGAGGGCTCGAAAACACGATCAAGGCGTGGGAGGGAGAGCTCCAGGGGCTCATGACCCCCCAGCTCATGGCCAAGAAAGCCCAAGAGGAGAAGGAGTTCATCAAGCTCGTTTCGGACAAACCGGAATGGCGTGAGGCCTACGGAGATGCCTGGCCCAGGCTTTCCAATCTCCAAAAACAGAAGCTTCAGAGACTTCGCCAGATACTGTTCCGCAAGCCAGGAGGGCTTCGCCTCCCCGCGATAGCACTCCAGATCGTCCGTTACGTCGCCGAGGTCAAGAAGCCGGATGGGGAGCGACTGGAGGAGTATCACGATTCCCAGCTCGAGTCGCTGAGATTCAAGCTCTACTCCCCTGCTCCCATCTATCGTGCGTTCGAGGAAGTGCTGTTGGCCGACTCCCTCAAATACGCGGTGGAGGAGCTGGGGCCAGGCGATCCTTTCGTCAAAGAGGCGCTTGGGGGGAAATCCCCGGAGCAAGTGGCCAAGGAGCTCATCAGCGAAACGAAACTCACCGATCCGAAGGTCCGGAAGAATTTGGTCGACGGGGCCGAAGAGGCCGTCAAGGTTTCCACCGATCCTTTGATCGTCTGGATTCGCAAGATCGATCCGGTCCTGCGTGAGATCCGAAAGTGGCAAGAAGACAACATCGAGAGCGTCGAGGTGGCCTGCGGAGAGAAGATCGGCAAGGCGCGGTTCGCCGCCTTCGGGAAATCTGCGTACCCTGATGCCACCTTCACCCTCAGGATCGCCTACGGAGCGGTCAAGGGATACCCCATGAATGGAACCCGCGCTCCTTCGAAGACGACTTACCACGGGCTCTTCGATCGAGCCTGCAGTTTCGACTTCAAGCAACCGTTCGACCTGCCCCAGCGTTACATCGATCGAAAGGACAAGCTCGATCTGTCCGTGGGGCTCAATTTCGTCTGCACCTGCGACATCATCGGAGGGAACTCCGGCTCACCGGTCATCAACAAGGCCGGTGAAATCGTCGGACTGATCTTCGATGGGAACATCGAAAGCCTCCCAGGCCGCTATGTCTTCGAAGAGGAGGCCAATCGCGCGGTGGCTGTTCACACAGCAGGGATGTCGGAAGCTCTCCGAAAACTGTACGATGCGGAGGCAATCATGAACGAGTTGCTCGGCAAATAGTCTCACTCACGACCGGCAGCGGTCCTGTCCCCAAGATAGCAAGAGACCCGGCCTCGATGGGCCGGGTTTTTTCGTGAGAAATGACCTCGTGCTTGTTTGCTCGCCAACGTCCCCATTGGACCTTCGTCCAATGGAACCAAAGGGACAGTGGTGTTTCAATGGAGTCAACAGCGACTTCCGACACTCGCTCGACTTCGATGAGATGCCCTGCACCAAAAAACTGTAAGGCCATTTGCCAATGAGCTCACGGCCGCGCTGGCGTCTCGCCGAACTGAAGGTATCTCGGGCGAGGAACAAGCAGCAGAAGACGGTTCTGCGAGAGCCGAATAGATCGATGGCAGGTTGCGAGACCGCACGGTCGGCGACGGCGCAGCCTTGGAGTGGTTCCGTGGAGGTATCGACCATGGCGCCATCGACACAGATGACCGCATCGAGGGGGGAGTGTATCTCTCATGACGAAACGACCGGAGGCCTGTGGGTCTCCGTCTCACCCTTGTTCGGACCCCGTATCAGCTTCGTTTTACCAATAAGGAAGCGTGTTGGTTTTTGATTTTCCACGCAGACAACCGGCGAGCTTCGTTGACGCGCGACGATGGAAGGCTCATTGCTATTGATGGAGTCCGACGATACGAAAGGTCTCGCAAGGTGAAGATCCGTCAAGAAGCAGGACCCCAGGAGGACGGACCGTCTTGATCGATGACGACTCGATCGTCTTTCTCGTTGACGATGATCCATCTGTCCGCAAGAGCCTAGGACGTCTGATCCTGTCCGCCGGCTATCGGGTGGAGGTTTTCGCATCGGCCCAGGAGTTTCTGGATCGCGAGGCCTGTGAAGGTCCCGGGTGTTTGATCCTCGATGTCCAGATGCCAGGGATCAACGGTCTCGATCTGCAGCAGTCGGTTGGAGTCGTCTATGGCGACGCACTGCCCATCGTCTTTATTTCTGGACACGGAGACATCCCGACGAGCGTCTGCGCCATGAAGGCCGGTGCCGTTGATTTCTTGCCCAAGCCTTTCCCGGCCGAGGTCCTCTTCAACGCCGTCGAGGAGGCTCTGGCAAAGAGTCGACACGAGTTGACCGACCGAACGCGTCTGATGGAGATCCGAAAACGTTTGGCCCTCCTCACTCCGAGAGAATACGAGGTGCTCTCGTTCGTGGTGAGTGGACGGCCCAACAAGCAGATCGCAGCGGAGCTGGGCGTGACCGAGAAGACGGTCAAGGTCCATCGCGGTCGTGTGTTCCAGAAGATGGGTGTCCAGTCTCTGGCCGAGCTCGTTCGAGTGACTGAGAAGGTCGGCATCTCGTCCCGGGCCTTGAGCGAAAGCTGAGAGACGGCGAGTTTCACAGTCTCTAAGTCTTCGGGCCGGTACTGCCGACACTTATACAGTGTGGAGCTCGACAATTGTCCAGTGTAAACCCCCTTTTGCAGATCCTATGATCCATCAAGGAGTTCGAGCCAGGACAGGGAAATCGTGGTTTGTCGGTCTTTCGGTTGGACTCCTCCTTGGCTTCTCGGGTTACGCGAGAAGCGAGCCAGTGTGGATCGGCGTTCTGGATTCTCCTCGTCCCGGAGCATTCAGCCACTGGGATACCGCGTTTCTCTTGAAGGAAGGAACGCCGAATTCCGTGGTTCTCTCGGAGGTCCCGAGAGGAGCGCGTGTGACCGTCTGGCCCGATCGCTCCAACGATCACTACTATTATGTTCAAGGGCCAACGGGAGCGAACGGTCCTCGGTGCGGATACGTCTTTCGAGATTTTGTGAGGCCTGCTAGCTCCGCGCCTTCGAATCTGGCTTCTGCCCCGATCCAGATGAGCGCCGGGACTCTCGACCGTCCGGACGAATCCAAGAAGAAGTCCGATCCCTCGGTTTTTCTGGAACGGATCCGTGCCATTCGTCAGAAGGTCGAGCGAGAGCTCGAAAATCTTCCCCACGAGCAGCTCAGCCCTCAGTCCGCCGCTCGTTTCGATCGGCAAGTCTCGCTGCTCGACGAGCTCATCGGCCGGGAGAGGGAGCTCTCCGACCTGATGGCCACCACGATCAAGAGGGTCGACGAGAATGAGAAACGACTCTCTGCGATCTACGAGGATTTGGACCGCAAGATGAACGGTCTGGAGACCTCGCTGTGGGGCAAGTTGACGGAACTTTCGGCACAGATCAAGAAGACCGATGCGGCCCGTGGGGAGACTTCTCCCAAAAGCGTCCCTGACAGCGAGACCCGTTTGGAGCATAGGATTTCTCGTATCGAGGCCAAGCTCGATCAACTCGGCGAGGAGCTCAAGAGACGACCATCGAAATCTCGCAAGAAATCGACGTCCGAGTCCTCGTCGATGGCAAGGCTCCATTTCCGACCCGGCGAGGACTCCACCTCCGCGCTCAAACCGGAGGCTTCCGGCACGGCCACCCGAAACCCTTCGGGAGCCTCAGAATCGACCCGATCGGATCTCATGACCACCGAAGCCAAGCCCAGTACTCGATCAAGGGTCCTCAGTCTCTGCAGGGAATTGCGGCAGGTCGTGGCCACATCGGATAAGCTCTAGGGGCCTTCAGCCCGGCAGAGTCAGGCCGGCGTCCGGATTCCTAGCGGTTGGGATCGGGGCAGACTCGATCGAGCGTTCGGGCGACCAGATTCTTCGCCTCTCGTGCCCGGGCAACAAGGGCTCGGCCTTTTTCTTGCGAGGCCCGTCTCGATAGATCCCGCTGTTCGACCCAACAGAGCAAACGTTCTTTCAGGGACGACCCGCTCCCGGACGCAAGATGATGACGGTACGGATACGGTAACAGATTTCCGTCCGCATCGAGCAAGTCTTCCGTCTTGTCGTCGTAGGAAAGGGCGAACAGGGGCATCTCCGCGAGGAAGCCGAGCAGGATGGCGTGGTACCGTGTGGCGATGAGCCGATCCAGACCCGCGAAGACCTCCCTGTGGTTTTCGACAGTCACTTCGACGATCCGGCTTCGAAGACCGTGGAGGAGCGGCTCCATCCGGGAGTAGAGCGCTCGGTCTTGATCGGTTTGGAGCGACAGAAGGTCGACCGTCCAATCGTTGGCCCGAGCCAGATCCGCGATGATCGATAGGGCTTCGTGGATCGTCTCGTCGGAACTCCCTGGCAAAGGTCTCAGGTTGAGTCCCAGCACCTTGCCGTCGCCACGGACCGGAGAGGGCAGCGGGGGGTTCCAGCACGCCAGGTCCACCCCGACGAATGGTTTGGGAGCCCCGGGAAACGCAGGATAGCCCCAAGAGATGAGTCTCCTCGCCGAGCCGGAATCTCTGGCCATTACCATGTCGGTCTGGGAGAGGAACAATGCGACGAGTCGACGCAGAGAGCGGCTCTGGATCGACGAAAAACTGTGGGCAAGAACCAGGACTCCAGGCACGCAGAAGAGACGGGCCAGACAGAGGTAGAGCAGGTAGTAGAGTGAGGAGAGCTTGCCGGTGCGATCTTGGAAGAGGCCGCCTCCGAGGCTCACATGGACTGCCGACTGTCGAAGTCCTCTCACGATCTGGAATGGCGATGACCGGTCCAGGACTGTCACGTCCGGCATGGCCGTCGGCGGGGATGTCCCTGCTCGCTGATAAGGGGCGAGAGTGACCGTTCTCCCCAGCCGTTCTCGCAGAAACGATAGAAGGTTCGTGAGAATGAGCTCGTCACCCAGGTTTCCGAATCCCAGGTATCCGGAGATTGTAACCAGGGGACGTGCTGGAGTGTGGAGGAACATCCTGTACAGCGGCACGAACAGAGCACCCAGGACGAGACCAAGAGGCACGCTCAGGATCCCCCGCATGATCGAAAGGGCAGGCGGGGTGTGGATGTGGCAGAACGAGTTGACCGCCGACACAGAGGCAACGGCGCTGGCCAGCAGGAAAATGGGTGTCCAGAGAGACTCCCCCCAGGCCGTCGCGAAGTACAGGAGCACGAGGGCAGGGATACCGACGAGAAACTCCTTGGTCCGCGGACGAACGGCCGCAAAGGCCTCGATGGAATCTCGGACAGAGTATTCCACGGAGCCCGTGGTGCCCAACGAGAGATAGTTGCCGCTCCGAAGAATGTACACGAGTCCCGCGGTACCGACGGCAGCCACGATCAGTGCATCCCGGACCCGGATGGGATACCCGAATGGCATCAGACGATGGTGCCAAAAATAGTAAGCAAAGGCGACCGCGGGCCCGAGAAGGTAGACGACCTTGACGCCCGTGAACTCCTCCAGACGAAAAACGAACCGACTCTCGGAAAGGGTGGCCAAGACCAAGAGTCCTCCGGTCAGGCTTACGATCAGTACGAAGAAAACGACGCGGAGAATGTCGAATACCCGCTCCTTCCAGGTCTCACGAACGGCACTATCCAGTATCATTCGGTAGGCGGCCATTGTCGCTACCGCCGGAGTGAGGGCGCCGATCCCCAGGGCCAGGAGTCGGGCCGTACTCGAGGGTGCACAGGCAAAACCGAGGAGGAAAAGCGGGAGAACGCAGAACGTCGCGAGGCACGCCGTTTGGTGGGGTAACACCCCAAGAAGAGCGACGATCCAGGCGAGGATCAGACACAAGGCCGCAGCCATCGAGGTCTTCGAGAGCCACATGAGAACCCTGGAGGTCATCAGCCAGTCCAGGTCGAATCGGGTCATGGGGGAGCCTGTGGTGAATCCCGCGTTTTTGAGCGTCGCGACGAGTTCCCGAATGTACTTCCGATTGGCCTCGTCGAGGTTCATCCCGGGATAGGGAATGTTCGAAAATGGGAAGAGATGGGCCACGAGAATGCGCGTGTTGCGCTCCGTAGCAGCCCGCGCCCATCGTGGCAGGATGCGCGAGAGCGGCAGTTTCGCCATCTCAGCAGGCGAGATGGAGTGGAGGAGAGCGGATGGTCGCTGGCCCAGAGAGATGATCTCTTTGACACCGACCTGGCCGGCGAACTCGACCATCGCAACAGAAGCTCCGGCCGACGTCAGAAACTTGGCAGCCAAGTCGAGATTCGACGGGTAGCCGAGGGCCTGTTTCTCATCGAAGACGATCCACGACGACTTGGGCAGATCCTGAGTAACCACCTTCAAGTACTCCGGACCGATCCACGGCGCGTTGTGGATCCTGTGGATGGAGGTCATTCCCAGCTCAGCCGCTCGCTCTTCAAATCGATGATCCCGAAACACCTTGAGTCCATTGATGAGGCTGCCGCTTCCAGGAACCGAGAGGCGACCGCCCCCTTCCGGTCGTGCCCCCAAGAGGGACGTGAAAGTCGCAGCGACATGGAAGGGGTCGGATGGGTTGACCGGTGCGAGCAGCGTCGTTCGATCTCCGGCCAGACGCAAAGACACTTTCACTTCGCCGAGGTCGACCAAATCGGTCAGCGTATGGGTCGTTGTGATGCAGGCGTTGACTCCGGCTTTGTGGAAGAGCTCCAGCTCCTCCAAAGGATCCCGTCCCAAGCCGCGAGCCAATTCATCGACCTCTCCCAGGTCCACGGCAAGAAGGACCTTGTCGTTGGCACGATCGAAGCGGGCCCTGGTGACGAGCGGATACGATCCCAGGATGAGAAGGACCATGAGAAGCGGCAGGAAGAATGCGGCGAACGAGCCTTCCCGTGGGGACTGAAAACGAGCTCCACTCCAGCGAGAACGGTTCCTGATGCGGTCCGGAGGAGAAGAAGGGCTTCTCGGCGAGATCGTGGACTCCCCATCGCGTCGGCCCATCTCTACTTCTCAGCCGCCTGGCTGTCTTCCGGTGCTGCGACCTGCACCCGGTTGCGTCCACCTTTTTTGGCGCGATAGAGAGCGTGGTCGGCCATTTCGATCAGGAGCGCCTTCTTTTGGGCGTCCTCGGGAAACGATGACACGCCCAAGGATATCGTCACTTTGAGCTGGCCCGCCTCGGTCTGGCAGGTTCGGCTCTCGACAGCCTTCCTTAGTCGCTCCGCTGCTTCATGAGCCGCATTTTTGTCTGCGTGCGGAAGCACGACGATGAACTCTTCTCCGCCATACCGGGCCAGCGTCGCGGACTTGTCCAAACCGACGGTCTTGAAGCAACTGGCCGTCTCTCTGAGCACCAGGTCCCCGGTTTGGTGACCGTACGTGTCGTTGAATTTCTTGAAATGGTCGATGTCTGTGAGAATCAACGAGAGGCAGTCTCCATAGCGCTCGGACCTCCGTATCTCTTGATCGAGTTGATCCTGGAAGTACCGATGCGTGTAGAGTCTGGTCAATCCGTCGGTGTTGGCCTTGTCCTGAGCTTGCTCGAATAACCGAGAATTTTTGATCGACATCGCCGCCAGGGAGGCCAGGAATGTTGCCAGCCGGACATCGTCCTGGACGCTCGTCTTCTTGGAATCGGCGAACTCTTCGACATTAAGGACACCCACGACCTCTCCCCCGACGATGAGCGGCGCGCAGATCATCGAGGGATTCTTAGCGTCTCGATAGTAGCCCAGCAACCCAGGGTCTCTCTTGGATGTTTCCGCATCAAGGGTGATCTTCTTCTCGAGAACAACCCCGATCACGCCCTTTCCCCATTCCGCATGGGCCTGAGCCTTTTCGACATCGGCCCATCCAAAAGTCTCCTCCAGCCGGAGCTCTCGTGTTTCCGGATCAACGAGCCACAGGCTGCACTTCTTGGCCCCCACGCTTCTGTGGGTGATGTCCATCACGAACGAGAGGATCTTTTTGTACTCCAGCGACTGACCGATCTGTCTGGCGATCGACTGAAGCGAGAGCATGAGCGCCGAAATCTCACAGTTGCGCCGCTTGAGGTCCTCGTTGTTCGCACGGACTTTCTGAAGTTCCCGCTCGGCACGGGTCTTCTCCTGTCGCGATTCGTCGACTTTGGTTTCGGTCGCTGTGTTGATCTCTTTGTTGTGCGACGCCGCGACCACGGTCACGATGATCAACGAGATGCTCCCGAAGGCTACCGCGTGCATCCAGTTGGGGTGATCACTGGAGACGAACACTGCGAGCGCGGCAATGACGCCGGCAATCAAACCCAAGATGGGAGCTTTATGATCGTTCATAGGGGCTTGCCTATCGGCCGCAGTATACCATCCGATCCCAATTCCCAACCACGAGCCTGTCGGACTTTTGATCCAGTCTCCGGACTTTTGCCCTTGGACTCGCGGGAGTCAGGATCTTGCCCCAACCCGCTCCTAATAGACATCCTTCAGTCGAGGATCCAGCATGTCCCGGATGCCGTCGCCGACCAAGTTGAAACTGAATACGGCCAGGGCGATCGCGGTCGCGGGGAACACCGAGCACCAGGCCGCCTCGTTGACATGATCCATTCCGAAGAAGACCATGACCCCCCAGCTCGGGGCATCCGATGGGGCACCCAGACCTAGAAAGCTCAGGTTCGCCTCGGAAAGGATCAGAATTCCGATCCGCGTGGAAGCGATCACTGCCAGAGTTGGAAGGAGGTTCGGAAGGATGTGCCTCACGATGACTCGGGTGTGGCTGGCCCCCAAGGCGACCGCGGCGAGGACGAACTCCTGCTGTTTGAGGGAGAGAACGAGCGACCGGACGAGCCTTGCCACTGGTGCCCACGAGACCAGGGATAGCGCCAGGAAGATGGTCAGGAGACCCGGCTCCAGAGAGGCCGCGATCAGGATCGCCAGGAGAAGAGAGGGGAAGGCCATCACAACGTCTACCAGACGCATCCAGACTGCGTCGTACCAACCTCCGAAGTATCCGGACGTGAGTCCCACGAACAGCCCCAGAACCATCGATACGGCTGTGGTCGCGAGTCCGATACCCACGGAGTATCGTGCCCCCGAAAGGACCTTGGAGAACACGTCGAGACCGTGCCAGTCCGTCCCGAAAGGGTGTCGCCAGGAAGGCGGCTGCTTGGGGGGCTCGCCCGTTTCCAGGATCCCCTGTATCTGAATGGGGTGAGGGGCGAGCAATGGCCCGAAGACCGAGATGAACAGGACGAACATGCAACCCACAACCCCCAGCCAAGTGAGCCAGTTGATCCCCGGAAGACCGATCAACCCGGATCTGTCTCTCATCGGCTGGGTTCCTCTCGAAGCCGGGGGTCGAGCCATCCGCAGATCAAGTCGACGGCAAGGTTCGTCAATACGAAAAGCGCCGATGTCAGGAGCACCGTTCCCATCACGATCGGATACTCCCGGTTACGGATTCCTTCGAGAGTGTACATTCCGAGCCCGCGGTAGGAGAACACGGTTTCGGTGATCACCGAGCCTGCGAGAAGCGAGCCAACATCCACTCCAATGAGCGTGACGACCGGAATCACTGCGTTGGACAGCGCGTGCCGGCAGATGACGGCCCACTCTGAAAGGCCCTTGGCTCGCGCGGTCCGAACGAAATCCGACGAGAGCACTTCGAGCATCTGACTGCGCATGACCCGGCCGATGAACGCTGCAGGCCTGACCCCCAACGTGATGGCGGGCAGGACGAGATAGGGATACCCACGCAAATCGAAGACCGGCCACCCACGAGAGAAATCAACACCCGGCAGCAATAGCAACGTGAACGTCGCGCGTCCATCCCCGGAAGGAGGCAGCCAGCCCAAGTCTCGCGCGAAAACGAGCATCAGGATGAGTCCGAACCAGAAGATCGGTGTCGAAAGTCCGAAGACCGACAGTACCCTTATCAGATGATCGGGCCAGCGAGACACCCAGACGGCCGAAACGACCCCACCGACCACGCCCATGAGCGTTGCCAGAATCATGGCGAGCAACGCCAGCCTCATCGTGTTGGGAAGCCGGGAGAACATCTCTCTGCCCACGTCTTCACGGGAGACGAACGATTCTCCCAGGTTTCCCTTCGCGAGATTCGATAAATAGAGGCCGAACTGGACTGCGAGAGGTCGATCGAGGCCGAGGCTCCTGACGAGACGTTCCTTTTCGGCTTCCGTGGCGGCTTGACCGAGCATTCGATCCACCGGGCTTCCCGGGATGGCCTGCATGAGAAGGAAGGTGACGAGAAGGACCCCCAGCAAAATCGGAACGAGCGATAGAACGCGCCGGACCGTGTAGATCAGCACATGTACCGCAGACGATCTGCCATCGCAATCGTTGGCCGAGGGTGTGCCAAGCTGGTTCTCGACAACTCCTACGATCTCGCCTTGGGGCCGAGGCTCGACAGCACTTCACGGGCGAAAACCTGAGGAGCCTGCCCGGAAGTGAGAGCATTCACCTGTGAGTCGACCTTCACCGAGATTTCTCCGGCCAAGTCGACCTCTTCCAAAAGGCCAACAAGGCGACTGCACAACCTCTGAGCGTCCGCGATGTCCACCTCTCGCAGAAGGATCGCATAGTTCGTCCCGCCCTCCAACCTCAAGAGTGAATCGGTCACCCGGGTACTGCCTGTCAGGATCGTGCGGGTCTCGCGTTCGACTTGGGCTTTTGTATCACGACTCTGGCCGCCAGAGATCTGTACTTTCAGAGACAGGCAGACCAAGCTTCCGGTCGCGGGGTCGGCCTTGCGCGCTTCCGCTTCCAGGATCTTCTGGGCTTCGTCGCGAGAACAACTCACCATCTCGCGATTTTCCGCATCGGGAGATCTAGCGATCGGCACCTTCCCGACCCGGGTCGTCGTCTGGTTGGCGTCCGACCACGCCGGAGTCTTGAGGATATCGACGAGACTGGCGCACCAGGTTCCCTTGCCATCGGCGGAAAACAGACACGTGCGGTCTCTGATCTGCGCCTCGCCCCATCTGAGAAGGTGATAGAGAGATACCGGAAGGCTGGAGGAGAGCAGGTAGGCACAATCGGTGAAACCATCGAACACCTGGACTCCTCGTCGGGGATTCTCATCTAGAGCCTTCTGCGAGATTTGTTGGCTGATGACATGAAGTGGAGTCGCAAGGGGTTTGGGTCCGAGGAGTTCGCCGAGGGCCGCTTCGAGATATCGATCGAGTCCCGGGACTGTGTGCCCGTAGAGCGTGAACGCTTCCCTTTGATCCCACTCCGGCCCTGGCCAGGATACTTGCTCCTTTCGTTCGCCTCCGCCGACCACGACCGGTCCCACAGACGCGAACCCCTTTTCCCGAGTGAGAAGCATGGCACCAGCCCCATCGGAGAACAGATAGCAGATCCTTCGATCGTTCAGGTCGCTTGCGGCCGAGAACGATTCGGCTCCGACGACCAGTGCGGCGTTGATCGTGCCGGACGCGATCGAGTCTCTCGCGAACTTCAGCGCGTACAGAAACCCAGACAAGGGGGTGTTGATGTCAACGACGTGGGCACTAGCCAATCCCAGTTTGTGTTTGACGGCATCCGCCGTGGACCCGGGAGGAAAGCTGTCCGGAAACGAGCTGGCCACGAGCAAGAGTTGGATGTCCTGAGGGGCGACGCCACTCTGGACCAAGGCCTGTCGAACAGCCCAGGTGGCCAGTTGGCTCGTTCGTTCCGCGCTCTTGGAGAGGTAGCGACGCCGAATTCCTGTCCGGCTGTAGATCCACTCAGCATCGATCCCGGTGAGTTTCGAGATGGTCTCGTTGGTGACGAGATGATCTGGTAGGTAAGCACCGATCCCGCTCAAATAGACTTTGTCGGTGTCGCCCTTTGCCCGGCCGGACATTGTGGCCTCCCTGATGCGATGCGGACGAAAAGTGAAGTGTCACTATATCACCCAAGAGTCTCTCGAGGCAAGGGCAGTCAGGACCTGGAGCGAAACATTGATTCGAAAATGACCATATGGTAGATTCTGAATTTCACCATGGTGAAGTCGGGTGTCTCCGCTGCCGTTTTGACCTTGGACGAGGCACGGAATATTGAGCGTTGCCTCGAATCCTTGTCCTGGGCGGACGAGATCGTTGTCATTGACGCCGGTTCGGCCGATAGAACCGTGGAAATTGCCCGTACATTCACCGACCGCGTCGTCTACCATCCCTGGGTCGGATTCTTAGAACAACGCAAGTTCGCCTTCAGTCATTGTTCCTGTGAGTGGATCCTCGTCCTCGATGCGGACGAATGGCTCGTCCCGGAGCTGGCTTGCGAGATCCGTCAAGCCCTTGCCTCAGAACCAAAAGCGTCGGCGTTCTGGATCAACCGCCGGAACTGGTTCATCGATCGGTGGATCGATCACTCATGGGCTCCGGATTTTGTTCTTCGTCTTTTCCGAAAAGATGCAGCTTTCCTGGAGGGTTGGGAGCCACATATCCATCTGACGCTCAAGCCGGGGCACACGGCCGGAACCCTTCAACATTCATTCCTTCACCAGGCATACCATTCGGTTTCTGAGCTCTGCGTCAAGGCCGATCGATATTCGACACAGTTCTCGACCGAGGATGCCACCGATTCCAAGTATTCCCCCTTCAGGATGGTGCTTTCCCCTCTCGTGTCGCTGCTCAAAACGCTCGTCTTCAAGCGGGGATTCCTCGATGGAACCCATGGACTCGTCATCGCCTGGGTCACCGCGTACTATCATTTTCTCAAGTACGCGAAGAAATGGGAGAAGCTGCGCCGGAAGGAGTCTTCCGTTCTGCAATGCAAATCCGCGACTCAGCGGAATGTGATGAATGAGGCTTCTCCGGAACCGGAGGGCCATGGCAACTAGCCGGAGACTGACGCTCGTTCGGACGAAGAGCGCTCCATCTCACGAGGCAGGGCTCTCTGCCAAACACTCCAGAACCGAGGCGCGGCCACCCCTCGGGGAGAGCCGTGCGGACGAAGTCGTTCCCGCGAAGATCCTCGTTCGCCTGCCCAACTGGGTGGGAGACACGTGCTTGGCCCTCCCCTTTCTTCAAGCGTTGCGAGCTCTCTACCCTTCGGGCCATATCGCAACGCTCGTTCGTAGCCCCTCCGTGGGACTCGCGAGTCTCCTTCCCGCCGACGAAGTCATTCCCCTCGAGGATCGCGGCCCCGTTTGGATCAGACCCTGGCAGCTTCGCCGGGCCGGAGCGAAGCTGCGCGCCTGCCATTTCGATGTCGCCTTTTCTCTTCCAACGACGGTCTCATCGATTCTGCTACTCAGACTCGCCGGGATCCCCATAACGATCGGCTACGCGAGGGGGGCGACGCGTCTCCTTCTTTCCAAGCCGCTGCCGTTCCTGGCTATCAAGGGGATCCATCGCGCAGCCGCTTACCTGGGGCTTGTCGAAGGACTGGGGCAGCTCACTCCCCCGCTTGTCTGGTCTCCGTCGCCTCTTGCCGCATCCGCCAAGGAAGCGGGTCTTAAACGGCTCACCAACCTGGCGGACGCGAGATGTCGAATTGGTTTGGGGATCGGTTCCGTGGGAACGTCGCGCCGTTGGCCGGCCGAATACTACGCCCAACTTGCCGACCGTCTCATCAGAGAGCTGGGGGCGAATATCACGCTCCTCGGAGGCCCCGGTGATCGCCCTATCGCCCAAGAAGTCACTCGAAGAATGACCGGTCCGGTACTGGATCTGGCAGGGAAGACCCGGCTGGAGGAGATGCCGGGGATTCTCCATGCCCTAGATCTCGTCGTGGCGAACGATTCTGGCCTCGCGCACCTTGCCGCCCTCACGCTCACTCCGACCGTCGTGTTCTTCGGGGCCGGAGACCCGGCGGTGACCGCGCCTCTGGCGTCCACGACCATCGTTGTGAGGGAGAATCTCGACTGCGTCCCGTGCCTGTCGAACAGGTGTCGAAAGAATCACGAGTGCATGACTCAGATCTCGGTCGAGAGGGCGTTCGAGGAAGCGCGACGTCTCCTTGTCGCTTCCAAGGGAGAGACTCCATGAAGAGCGACGGGGGAGTTAGAAGAGCCGCCGTCTTCCTGGATCGAGATGGGACGATCAACGAGGACCCCGGTTGGATTTCCGATCCCGCGCAGGTGAGGTTGTTCCGGGGGGTGCCGGAAGCTCTTCGTCGGCTCAGGCAACTGGAGTTTCTCCTGATCGTGGTATCCAATCAGTCGGGCGTTGCGCGAGGTCTTCTGACCTTCGACCAAGTGGAACGGGTCAACCGGAGAGTGTTCGAGCTCGCGGGAATCGAGCCTGATCGCTTCTACTATTGTCCGCACCACCCCACGGAGGGTTCTGGCCCCTTCACGACGGCCTGTTCCTGTCGAAAGCCGGCTACCGGGATGGTGCTGCGCGGAATTCGAGAGTTCGACCTGGATCCTGGCCATTCATTCATGATCGGAGATTCAGAGGTCGACGTGGCGTGTGGAAAAGGAGCTGGGGTCACGACGGCGCTCGTCCGCACCGGACTCGGCGACAGGACGCTGGAGAAGATCCGAGCCGGAGTGCTCGATCCCCCCGACCACGTGGCCGCTGACCTCGAAGCCGCCGTGGACTGGATTTCGAGCCGCGTTTCGAAAGGCCGTGCAAGAGTGAAGCGATCCGACTGATCCGGTCGGATGAGAAGAAAGCCTGACAGCCCCTTTCCGGTGTGGTTGATTTCTAGCGAACAAGGAGTCCCTGCAGGCTCTATGGTGAAGTCGGGAGGAATCGTGGAAGAGACGATGCGGGAACGAGTCCAGAAAGCCTTTCTCTCCGCCTCAGAGCTCTTCGGGAACCTGGGGGTCATCGCCCATCGGGTCGAAGAAGCGGCTCGTCTGTTGATCGACTGCTTCAAGTCGGGACGCAAGCTTCTGGTCTTCGGAAACGGGGGTTCTGCCGCCGATGCCCAACACATCGTGGCAGAGCTCGTTGGGAGATTCTCGACTGACCGGAGAGCCCTTCCGGCCCTGGCCCTGACGACCAACACCTCCAATCTGACAGCCATCGGCAACGACTATGGTTTTGTCCACGTGTTTGCAAGACAGGTCGATGCCCTGGTGATGCGCGGGGATGTGGTCATCGGCATCTCCACGAGCGGAAATTCCCAAAACGTGATCCGCGCCTTCGAGGTCGCGCACGCACGAGGCGCTCGCACGGTAGCCCTGACGGGTGGAAAGGAATGCGATCTCGACCGCTGCTCCGACCTCGTCCTGAAGGTTCCGTCCAGTGTGACTCCCAGGATTCAGGAGTGCCACATCGCGATCGGGCACGTTCTCTGTCAATTGGTGGAAGAAGACCTGATGAAAAATGGATGGGAACCATGCGCGCCATCCTCGGATCCAACTCTCGTCGTAAAGGGCGACAAGAACAATGGGTGAGTCGCTGAAGAGACCGGAATTCGTTCGAGTCCTCCGTCTTCTTCGGGAAGAAGGGAAGAGAGTGGTGTTCACCAACGGTTGCTTCGACCTCATCCACGTGGGTCACGTGAGGCTCCTGAAATTGGCCAGATCTCTGGGCGACGTGCTAGCCGTGGGAGTGAACAGCGATCAGTCGGTGAGGGGATTGAAAGGGGCGGCGAGACCCATCGTCTCGGAGAACGAGCGAGCCGAGGTGCTCGCGTCGCTGAGTTGCGTCGACTACGTGACGCTCTTTCAAGAGGCGACCCCCCTTGAGCTGATCAGCGCTGTTGTGCCCCATGTTCTCGTCAAGGGTGGCGACTATCGTCCTGAGACGGTGGTGGGGCGCGACGTGGTCGAGCGCGCCGGAGGGATCGTCTACATCGTGCCTCTGGTCAAAGGCTTCTCCACCACAGGACTTCTCCGCAAGCTGATGGAATCCGGGGAGGAGGTCGTTTAGAAGATGCGCGCCCTGATCGTGATGACGGGCCTGTTCGTCTGTTTCGTCGTCGCCAGGTTCTATGTCTTCAACATGGACGCGCCGAAACCCACGCCGAAGATGTACGACAAGCCGGTCTGGCTCCGTATGCTCGAGATCCCGAAAGAGAACGTGCCGCAGGGATACTCGCAGACAATCGGTTCCGACACGGGCAAGCATCCCTCCATCGTCAAGGCCGATACGATCCGATCGTCGTTCTCGAGGATCGAGAACGCCAACCTTCCGCGATCCGACGCCATCTCCGAGTACCTCGTGGCGACCTACTCTGGGCCGTTGGGTGAGAAGGCTGCGGTCATCACGGCACAATACAAGACGACGAACGCCCTTGAGGGCTTGAATCTCGAACGATATCGGGAGCCCCATTTCATGGTGCTGGACCACCAGATCACGTGGATCGACGCGGAGACCGACGACATCGCAGCAAAATTCCTTCGAGCGTTTCGGGAAAATGCCATGGCTCAGAAGAAGCAGCGAGGATGGATCGAAAAACTCGTGGTCTCATCGAATGCCTATTTGAAGTTTTTCGCAGACCTTCTCGTCGGAGCCTTTGGTTTCGTTCTTGCGCTTTTCTTCACCAAGTACTTTCTCATCATCCGCCAAGTCGAGAAGTGAAAGTCTCGGAGAGACGGTTAGAAGGGTTCGTCACAAGGTCTTGATCCAAACAAAAAGTGCCATTTTGGGCTGGAAAATGAACTGGAATTTGACAGATCAGTTCAGCTCGTGTTATCTTCAGCCACTCGCTCGGTGGGTCAGCCGATAAGGGTGACCCGGTTCGGAGATCCTTTCAGGGATCTTGTCTTGATCCTCGAATCTGGGCTGAACCTGCGGAAGGTAGGCCCCTTGGGCGTCTTCCGTTGACTTCTCGAGAGACGTCGTCCGGCAGACTCTCCTTACGAGACCGTCCAGTCGGTGTCTGGCCAGGATGGGATAGCCCCAAGTTCGATCTTGAGGGGGTCGAATCAAAGACTCTGGTCGTCGCTCGAGACGTCCTCACAAAAGCGAGTGGGAGATGTCTTCTGTTCGCGATAACAGTATCTCTGGATTCGCGAGACGTGCTGACCGACCGAGAGAACCCTCCGAGTCGAGTCTTAGACCTTAAGGAGGAGTGGCGAATGGTCGTCCTAACGAGAGATGAGAACCGGTCGCAGAATCTGAGTAGCCAACACAATGGTCCGTGGCATCTGAGACTGCGCTCCTCCGTCATCATCTGCCCGGATTGCGGAGCAATCATCCCTCGCTCCGCCGAGGCAACGTGCTGTGCCCTCTGTGGGGCACGAGATCTGCACCGTTAATCCCTGACCCGGTCACCCCATTTCGAAAGGGGGACCGGACAAACCAGTTGGAAGTCGATCCATCAACCTGATCGATCGATACATTCTGAGGTCTCTCGCCGCCCCCTTCGTCTTCGGGATGTTGGGGTCTTTGGTCATCGTCACGTTCGGCAACCTTCTCAAGGCGGTCTCCTTTCTTTTCGAAGGTCGGGTCGAACGGATGGTCATCCTCGAGTGGTTCGTCAAGCGGACCCCCGAGGACATGCAGTTCGTCTTCCCGGTGGCGATGATGTTGGCGACGCTTCTGACCTTCTCTCAGATGTCCCGGACCCAGGAGATCGTGGCGCTCAGAGGCGCCGGAGTGAGTCTGATGCGACTGATGGCTCCGGTGATGTTCTTTTCCCTCCTGGTCACTCTTGGCGTCTTCGTCTTCCTGGATCGAATCGTTCCCCCTTCCATGACTCGAAGCCAAGAGCTATGGGACAAGAAGATCCGGAAGAATTGCTCAGTCCCCTCGTTCAAGGAAAACATTCTCCTGAGGGATTCAGCCAACCGGCTGGTGTTTGCCGGTCGGTTCAATCTGAGAACATACGAACTCGAATACCTGAAGATCCGTGACTATTCGCCCGACGGGACCGAGTTCAAACGGGAGTTTTCCGCAAGACGAGGCCTTTTCAAAGGGGGGAAGCTTTGGGAACTGAAGGATTTGAAGCTCCTGCTCATGCAGGGCGGCAACCCGACCCTCGTCCACAAGTCCACTCAGACCATGCCGATCGGGGAGGGACCCGAGGACTTCGCCCAGGAAGACCGATCGCCGCAGGAGATGAGCTTCGCGACCCTGCTCACGCAGATTCGGAAGCTGGAGGAGCGGGGACTCTCCAACACTCTGAGTCTGAAAGTGGAGCTCTATCTGAAGACGTCGTTTCCCTTTTGCATTCCCATCTTTGCCCTCATCGGTTGTTGCATGGGGTTGACGAGCTCTCGATCGGGCGGCTTCATCGGGTTCGGAGTCAGTCTGGTCGCCACGTTCTTCTACTACATCGTCATGAGCCTCTCCTCCTCGTTGGGAAAGACCGGCGTCCTCGCTCCGCTGCTGGCCTCCTGGATCCACAACATCGCCTTTGGGATCGCGGCATTGGCCCTTGTCTTGAGAGTACAGAGTCGCTGAGAGCCTCGGTCTCCCAGATAACCCCGCCAGCAACGCTCTCTGCATCCGCAAATTCCTGGGTGCTGGTTCCAGAGAACGCTCATCGCAGAATTCTGTTTCGTGCGGATGTGTGGAAAGGTGGCACTCTCATTTCCACTCGATGCCGACGATCCCATACGTGGCGAGCTTTACGTAGAACTGCTTTCGGGAGATTCCAAGCGCCCGAGAAGCTTGGGCCTTGTTGCCCTTGAAGTGCTGGAGCGCCCGGATGATCAGGATGCGCTCCGCCTCTTTCAGGGTCACGATTCCTGGAAGCGCCAATTCTTCGGAATCGACGGACGTCTGTCGAGCTTTCTCGCACACGATGTGTCCGGGCAGGTCTTCCCGAGTGATTGTCGGACTCTTTCCAAACGTGAAGGCGGATTCGATCACGTTTTCCAGCTCCCTCACATTGCCGGGCCAGCGGTAGGCGACCAGGGCCTCGAGCGCTGATCGGTCGACGCTGTGGACGGTCCGGCCGAGCTTGGCGGAAAAGCCTTCCAGAAAATGCCTGAGGAGGAGGGGGATGTCCTCCACCCGCTCCCTCAAAGGGGGCACTCGGATCGTGGCCACGGAGAGTCGGTAGTAGAGATCCTCTCTGAGCTTGCCCTCTTCGATCGCATGTCGCAGGTCCCGGTTCGAAGAGCCGATGAGACGCACGTTGACCGGGATCTCACGGGTCATCCCGATGGGCCTGACAGTCCTTTCCTGCAGGACCCGAAGGAGCTTGGCCTGCGTTTCGATCGCCATCTCGGTAATCTCGTCCAGGAAGAGAGTACCGCCTTCCGCCGCCTTGAACAGCCCCACCGAATCGGTCGTGGCCCCGGTGAACGAGCCCTTCTTGTATCCGAACAGCTCGCTCTCGATCAACTCCTTGGGTAGCGCCGCGCAGTTGACCGCAACGAACGGTTTGTCCGATAGGAGGCCGCCGTAGTGAATGGCTTTCGCAACCAGCTCTTTGCCCGTGCCCGACTCCCCCACGATCATGACTGTGGACCGGTTTCTTCCGGCCGCCTCGATCTTTTCGAAGACGTCGAGCATCGCCCGACTCTTGCCGGTGAGGTTCTGGTAGTGGAAGCGATCCTTGAGCTCCTGGGTGAGTCGTGCGACCTTGCCTTCGAGTTCCTGGGCATGCCAAGAGAGAGTGCGCTTCTCGTATGCCTTCTGGACGAGCATGTCCAGCTCTGCCGGTTCATATGGCTTGAGGAGATAGTCGTAGGCTCCGAGCTTCATGGCTGAGATTGCGGTCTCGATCGACCCGTGTCCGGTGAGCATGATCACCTCGATCAGCGGATCCATCGACTTGAGCACCTGGAGAAGGGTGAGCCCGTCGACCTCTGGCATGCGGATGTCCAGAAGCGCCACGTGAAACGACCGCTCCCGGCAAGCACCGAGCGCCTCCCTGGCGGAGCCGAACGACAAGACCCGATACCCTTTGCGGGTCAGCCGGGCCCTCAGGCTCTCCCGAAATTCGGCTTCGTCATCGACGACGAGCATCGCGATATCGAGGGGCCGGTCGCTCAAGAAACACCCACTTCCACGGGCAGTACGACTCTGGCGGTCGTCCCCTTTCCCGGCGAACTCGCAAGGGATATCTCACCGCCCAGTTTCTGGAGTAGAGTGTAGCAGATGGCAAGACCAAGTCCCGTGCCTTTTCCAGCAGGCTTGGTCGTGAAAAACGGGTCGAAGATTCGGTCCATCAATTCGGGAGGAATTCCACACCCGTCATCTTGGATCTCCACCACAACCCGGTCTCCGGCCGCCTGGGCCAACACCTGAATCCTTCCGGTCGGGCCCACGGCATCGATCGCGTTTCTCAGCAGGTTCATGAAGATCTGCTCGATCTGGAAGGGGTCCGAGAGGATCCGCGGCAGGTCGGGATCGATTTTGACCGAAATCAGGTTGGCCGCTTCTCGTTGATACCCGGCCACATCCACGACACGTCGGATGATGTCCTCGAGTCGCACCTCGTCCAGGTGCGGGGCCTTGGTTCTCGCGAGATCGAGAAGATCCTGCGTGATCTTCTTGCATCGATAGATCTGGCTCTTCACCGATTCGAGATGGTGCGCCACCGCGTCGGCATCGGAAGCCAGCTTCTGGGGCCCCTCATTGGTCAGGTCGAGCATCTCCTCGGCGTAGTTCGCGATCGTCGCCAAAGGGTTGTTGAGCTCATGAGCCACTCCGGCCGCAAGCTGACCGAGGGCGGCCAGCTTCTCGGCGCGGACCAGGTGGCGGGCATGTTGTTCCCTGGCGGACAGGAGCTCTTGGTTTTTTTCCTGGAGCAGCAGAAGATACGTCGTGAAATAGGCTTCCGCAAGGTGTCTGAGCCTCAGAAAGGCGAATCGATCCAGGATCAGATACCGTTTGAGAAGACCGACTGGATCGTGATGAAAGACCCGTTGGAGGATCGCCGTGCAGCACTCCTTGAAGATCTGAAAGCTCATCATGACTTCTTCGTAAGGAAGGCCCGCGCGGGCACACTCCTCGCCCGATCGAGCCAGTTCGCTCCAGAGGCGATCGAGATGGCCCTTTTCGAGAGCGTCCAGAGTCAGGATGAGCTCTGTCTTCAGGCCCTTTTTCGGATCTCCATCGGAGGCGAGAGCGGCCGTGCCGGGCCCTGCGGCGAACCCTTCGGACCATCTGCGCAAGAGCTCGTCCTTGTGGGGGGCCAGATCCAGGGCGAGCTCTCTGAGTGACTTGGCTCGCAGGCCACATCCGGGCGCTCGGATGGCACGACCCACCGTGAGTGGATTCAGCTTCACCATATCGACGTTTCTTGGCTCCTGCCTTCCGTGAGAACCAGATCGGGTTGGAGAACGGGACAAAGCCACAGGTGCCGGATCTTCCGTTGACCTCGTGCGGCAATTGCAGTGCCAGGATCTCTTCCGAGACTCTCGGGTGTCTTTTCCCTGGGTGCACACGAAAGGTGGATTCGTTTCGGAGAGCGTTGATAGAAAAAAAGTCGATAATCGGACAGGTTGGCACGCTTCTTTCTTTCTTTTTAGAGACTGAGGGGGGCGATTCCTCAATCCCCAGCCGGAGGCGAACCTGTCATGGGAGAAACGGCCCTGGCCCTCGTCGGTCAGCCATCGCAACCTGAAAGACCTCATCTAGCCCAGATACTGAGAGCTCTAGCAGAGCCCAATCGGCTCCGAATACTCAGGCACCTTTTGGAAGGCGAGCTGAGCGAAAAAGTCTTGGTGGCGCGGCTGTGCATCTCGCAACCTCGAGTGGCGCGGCATCTGGCCTATCTGAAGCGCGCCGGGATCTTGAGCGTGCGTCGGCTCGGACGCTACGCGATCTGGTCTGTCAATTTCCAGGATAACCGCATCCGTCGTCTGTTGGGGACACTGGTCGAGCTGTTTCAGTGGGAACGGGCTCGCGCTTGATCCCTGACTTTTCCAGACGTCCATAGCTTCAAGATCCGTGTGAGAAGCCCCATCCCCGGACCCGGTCATCCGGACCCGGACAACCACGGAGGCTCCGAGAATCGCTGAGAAGCACGGATGTCTGATTCCTTAGAGAGCCTCCTCTAAAGAACCCAAACGACCCCCTTTCGAAAGAGCTGTCCGTGCTCCTCCACCTGGCTCCGCGCCTCCGTGTCTTGCTGAATGATCTCGACCCTCTCATCCGCCTGACCATTTCCCCAGCCGTTGTCTAGAGACAGCTCTCCCACGATTTCTACTTGCTCCCCCGATCGGATCAGGATATTGCCTCAACTGTAGAATTAAGTTACAATCGGTCGGAGGCTGTAACAAAGACACACGCTTTTGAAGACGCACGCTTTTGAAGACACACGCTTTTGCCGTGTGACGAGAGAGATTCACATTCAGTGACCCCCGATCGAAACTCAGAGGAGACCCTCGAGTCAGAAATCCCCCAGCGACCGCAGGCCTGGACGCAGAAGGAGGAGGAGCCTGGGGCATTCCCAGAAGCTCTCCCAGTCCACGTTCCCAGCTCTCCCATCCTGGAGGAACTCTGCCACTACATTGAGTTTACCGAGGAGGATCTCGACCTCCTGCGCGAGGTCTGGCCACGGCTTGCTCCCACCATCGATGAGATGGCCTCGCTGTTTCTCTCCTCTGTCCAGAAAAGTCCCAAGGCACACCGAATCCTCAACAGGGAGAGACTTCGTCCGAGCCATTTGAAGCAAATTCTGGTCGACTGGGCGCAGAGTTTCTTCACGGCTGATCGAGATCATGGCTACGAGGTGCTCCGGAGCCGGATCGGTGCGCGACACCTGGGTTTGGGCCTGGAGCAACACCATCTCATGGGAGCTGTCGGTGTGCTGCGAGGGCTTCTCGTGGCGAAGGTCGGGATGCTCCTTAAGGCCCCGTTCGATCGGGAGCGAACCCTCAAGGCTCTGCACCGGGCTCTCGACTTGGAGATCAGTCTCATAACCGAATATTACGCCCTCTGCCGATACGCCGCGGAGCAGAGAGTCGTCCGGACGGAAGAGCAGTATCGTTCGCTGTTCGAGGCTGTTGCCGATGGCGCTTTCGTCGTGAACATCGGCGGCCGCTATACCCTCTGCAACCAAGTGTTCCTGGACATCCTCGGAAGGACGAAGGAGGAGGTCATAGGACATCACCTAATCGAGGTCTTTCCAAGTCCGGCCGCGGAAAGGGTCCTTGAGCTTCACGATCAGGTGACCGCCACGGGATGCCCGTTGAACGCCCAGATCAACGTCGATTTGGCCGACCGCAACCTCTGGCTATCCGTGAGCTACTCTCCGATCCATTCGCATTCCGGAGAGGTCGTCGCCATCACCGGGATCGCCAGAGATGTCACGGAGGAGCGTCAGCGATCAGCCCTCCAGGCACACCATCACAAGATGACCAGTCTGGGATTCCTCGCCTCGGGAATCGCGCACGAAGTTTCCAATCCGCTCGCCTCCATTGCCAGTATGGCCTCCGACCTCGAGGAGACCTCTTCCGACCAACGCACGAAGACCCTGCTCCAGAGCATACACTCCTGCACCAAGAGAGCCGCTCGCTCTCTCCGCCAAATGCTGTCGTTCGCTCGTCCTACGACGAGAGAGCCGGAACTGACCTCCTTGAACGCGGTGGTCGAGAGAACCGTCGAACTGGCGTCTTTTGATCCGCGGGCTCGATGTTTCGAGATGGCGAGCGAGATGGAGCCTGGACTGCCCTGGATTTTGGGCCATCCAGAGGACCTGTCCCAGGTCCTGCTGAACCTTCTGCTCAACGCCTTCGATGCCATGGAGGGAAGGACCGGGCGCATCGAGGTGCGAACCGGACACGCGGACGGTTGGGTCCACCTATCGGTGAGCGACTGCGGCCCTGGAATCCATCCCGAACAGGCGGTCCGGATTTTCGAACCCTTCTTCTCGACCAAGACCTCCACCCGAGGCACAGGGTTGGGGCTGTTCGTGAGCCGTCAAATCGTCCGCGACCACCGAGGCACTCTCACGCTTCAAAGCGTTCCCGGAGAAGGGGCGACCTTCACGATCCGTCTCCCGATCCCGCCTCCGCCCTCGGATTCGGAGGGTCCCTGATCTGGCCGGGCTCACGCGGCCGTTCGGATCCGTCGAGAGGTCCCTCGACACCACGCGTCGCCAATCGGATCCCAAATCCATGATGGCTCGCTTTTCCAGGGGGATCACATCCATGCACTGCATCTCGAGCAGCCAGGAGGGATTTTTGTTCGCCTCTGAACACCCATGGCATTGCACCCATCTCGTTCTTTTTTGACGCGACCGACGATTTTCGCTGGCCATTTCACTCAAAAGTTCGTCTTACAATATCGCCGGAGAGTGGAAGTGTGGTCCCCGCCATTTTGACCAAGCGGCTCAGGGGCTGGAGGCAAGATTTCGGAACAGGCGACTCGCCGTCGACGATCGCAAACTGTGACGTCGGCCGTGAACACCCACGGGTTCCGGGAACTTGGATTCAGAGGATGTCATCGAGGATGTGAGCGGTGTAACTCTCGACGCAACGCGAGTTGTTGATGTCGAGGGAACCCCGAGCTATACTCGAAAAATCCTCTCCATTCCTGGCACGAACCGCTCTTGTTGGGGTCGGAAAGGCGGAGTCTCCGTGTTCCAGGCTCGATCGTCTCCCCGACGCGCCCTCAGCCTCGTTGAAGTCATGGTCGGCGTGGTTGTGGCTTCTGTCTCGCTGATCCCCGTGGTGGGATACTTTTCGACGCTCACGATGTCGGGAGAGTCGGAGGAGGCGGATACCGACGCCATCTCCATGGCCTCCAACATCATGGAGAACCTGATCTCTCCGACCCTTCCTTTCGATAAGATCGATCCCGCGGGCGGCAGCAGCCTGACCAAAGCGTACGGAACCATTTCCCAGGCCGGGTTCTCCGACCCAAAGTGGGAACGTCTCGTCTCCGAGAAGACCGTTGGAACCGAACGCGTCCGGCTCTCCCGCAAGGGTGTCGAGTTCAAGGTCTATTTCTTCGCCGGCATTTACCACGATCGTCCCAATGTCACCGGAACGTCCGGAACCGATTACCCTGCGGGAACGACCCCGAACCCAATCCCTACGGTTCCGGACGTCGACCGAGAGCTCACGTTTTCGTACATTCCGGGACCCTATGGCGAACGTTCCCCCTCCGAGTTCTTCAGGATCGACCAAACCACGGCCGACTTGGTGAACAACGTGAAGACCTTGCCCGGATCTCCTGAAAGCCTCCACCCCCCGGTGGGCGGAGCCCAAGACATGAAGCTTTGTCCGTATCGCCTTCTGTCTTACGAGAAGGTCTCGGGCAAGTGGGTCCTGAAGACGACTCGAGAGACGGAAAAATGGGTCTTCAATGATCAGCAGAACTACTTCAAGATCCCGGGATGGGTTTCCCCCCCTTCCTCCATGCCGGAAGGGTTCTTCGTCCGTGAGGGAGCCAAAGACTACCGACCGGCCTTGAGGGAGTGTCTCTATCGGGTGACAAAGCGACCGCCGGTCTCGGCCCCCACCTGGGCGTATCACCCGGTCATCACCGATCAGGGCATGTTTCTGGGGACTGGCAAGGGCGCTCTGATGAAGATCGTCGTCGGGGTCAAGTACCCGATCTACAGCTTCAAGGTGACGCCACAGGGAGGGCCCACGGAGAAGGAGTTCTGGCTCGTCAGTCTGAAGGCCAAGCTGGAGGAATCGTGATGGTTCGCAGGGACCGACGCGGGGTCATCCTCTACCTTCTGGCCGTGGTGGCCGTCATGGTTGGCCTGTTCATGAGCATTCTCCATTACAGTCGAAGCCAGAACCGGCGGCAATTCTTCTCGAAACGTGAGAAATCTCAGGCCCAGTTCCTGGCTCGAGGAGCCCAGCAACATTTTCTTCTCAAACTCAAGTTTCTGATGGCCCACATGTATGAGGCTGCCGGGTTCTCCGTGGGACGGAATCCCTATTTCGACTTCGGCGGATATCTAAAAGGCCCAGACGGATGGGTTTCCGGAGAAACAAACGTCCGTGTCAATCCCATGGACGACCTTGGAGTCGGACCGCTTTTCTATACCGGGGGTAGCGGCACGGAGATCACCATGACGGCTCCCACCGGAGATGCCCAGGCCCCGGCCGGAAGCGTCATCATGGTCGTGGATCGCTCGAAGGAAAGCACCAATCCGAACGCGAGTACAGGGGTTTATTCCGGTCCGGCAATGCCCAGCGGATCGACCAACAAATACGTGATGAGTTTCCCTCTGGAACACTTTCTCGTCGACGTCTGCACCGATTTTCCTCCTTCCCCGGCAGAATCCGTAGTACGGTTCTATTCCAGAGGTGCGTACAAGGAGCGGGCGAGCATGGGCTCCGCGGCCAACACCCCGGCAGAGCCAACGTGGAGGGATCCTCTGACCGGATTCTATTTCATCGAAGACTTCAAGATTCTGGGGCAAGGGGGAGGTAACGCCCGCAAAGGCAAGAAGTACGAGGCCGATTCGGTGGTCGTTTTCTCGGAGGCTGATGTTCTCGCCTGCAACCAGGTGAGCCCGATCACCGTCGTGAATGGTTTGCCCAAGTCTCTCGATACGGTGTCGTCAGAAACGCAGGCTCGCCTCGTCTCCAAGCCCGGCGGGAGCGGTTGGCCCGAGATAGAGTTGTCCAAGGAGTCGGACGCCGAGTTCCAGGCTCGTGTTGGTGATACGAACAAGTCAGCACACCGCACCGAAATCGTGACCGCCACTTACCTCATTAGGAGACCTCGTTGATCATCGGAGAGAAAGAACGTCCGTCATGCTTCCGACCGCGCAGCGGCCGGGCATTCACCATTATGGAGTTATTGGTCGCCTCAGCGATCATGACGCTCGCTCTCATCATGATCTATCAGATCTGGAGATTCATCACCCGTGGAGGAACCACGGAGATCTGGGCTGCGGACGCGGCCAGTAAGCTCACGAATGCGGACACCCGGCTGAGAGAATTCGTCAACAGAGCCGGCTATCCCACGATGATGACGTCGCAGGGAATCTTGGAGCCCACCTCAGCGAGTCTGTCGTACTATCGGTTCGACGTGAGCTCCTCTGGGACCGCGACCGAGGAAGGAACAGCGACCGATCAGCGCCACGTCCGGGTCTTCTCACCCCAGGGAAACGAAGGCGGACCTGGGGCTGGGACGCCGATCGTTTCGTTCTACCGGGTGGAGCCTGGGCTCGTGGGGATCGAGGGAAGGCCGAACAAGATGATCGTGGCCTCAAAGGTGCTCTTGCTTTTCCAGAGAGGCCACAAGGTCGCCGAGACCCACGCTCCCTTGGCTGATCTGGTGATGGAGGAAGGTCCCCTCGACTACCTGAAGTCTTTCGACTCGATTGGCGCCTTGAACGGGTTACAGGCTGTCCTCAACACTCCCCGGAATCCGGGAGCGTACAGGCAGTATACGATGGTCAGTGACGTTTCCCAGATGAAGATCTCGGCCTGTACCCGCCGACCCAATGAGACCAACCGAGTGGAGCTGGGGGTCTCCGAGAACTGTGATAGTTCCTCTCTGGTGAGAATCCTCATCGACTGTCTGGAGCCTCAACTCGGGAAGAGGCGAGTCTCCAAAATGATCGAGGCGGAGACCCACGTCGGAGTGAACATGGCAGGGACGGTGACTCGATGATCTCTCGGCTCGGATGGACCGCGGCGATCCTGGTGGCTTGCCTGGTGGGAGTCACTGGCAGCGCCATGGGTGTGTCCGAACCTCAGCGGATCGGCGACCCCGAGGTGAAGGATTTGGGGATCGGCCATTTCCGGAACGTGGTGCGCTCCATCGTCGAGTGGCAGGGTCGAACCTGGGTGGGGACCTATGGGTCCGGACTCTTCGCTTTGGGGACCTCAGGGGTCCAGCAATACAACCGGGCCAACTCACCCCTCCTCGAGAACCGGGTCAACGTGTTGGGTGTCCGGCGGGACGCCCTATGGATCGGAACATGCGCCGGTATCAACATCTTCGACGGATCGAAATGGACGTCCCAGACTGCCGCACAGGGAGTGGCCGACAATGTGTACCACTCTCTCCTCGTCGATCCGAAGGATCGTGTCTGGGTCGGCACCGCGGGTAAAGGCCTGTCCCTTTTCGAGGACGGCCACTGGCGTACCTATGCCACGCAGGATGGCCTTCTCGACGGATGGATCAACGGACTGGCGCTCGACGCCGAGGGCCGTCTCTGGATCGCGAGCGGCTCGAAGATCTTCCGGCAGGAGGGCCAGAGGTTCAAGGAAGAACAAGGCTCCTGGTCCAAGATCCCTGCCGCGCCGACTTCGGTCGCTTGCCGTGGGAACGAGGTATGGGTGGGGTCAGCCTTCGGCGGCCTCACGATGTATCAGGGAGGCTCCTGGTATCGCCCGCCCAACCAATGGTCCCTTCCGGCATTCCAGGTCAATGCCCTGACTGTCGACGGCACGGAGCGTCTCTGGGTTGGCACCTCCCATGGAATCGTCAGCTATCATCCCACCGAGGGATGGCAGACGTATCGAACCAAGGAGGGGTTGGTGGACGAGAACATCCGCGTCCTATACTTCGCCCAGGGGACCGGCCGTTTGTGGGCCGGGTCGTTCGTCGATGGCTGGGTCTATCTTTTCGATCCGAAGAAGGATCGATTCCTGGGAGTCATGCGCGCCGGGACGCTCGTGGGTGGTACGAGTTGGGCCACCCGGAAGCGCAGAGAATGAAAACACAAGGAACAAGGGAGGAGGATCGATCGATGAGCAGAAACGGTACAGTGGTGGTGGCCTTGACCTTTGCTCTGGCCATTTCCACGGCGCCTCTGACGGCACAACCGATCAAGGGAAAGGCGGGTGAGCTTTTCGTCCAGGCCCAGTCGTTGATGGCGTCCGGACAGTTGGAGAAAGCGCAGACGGTGTTGAGGGAAGCGTTGAAGGTGGCCGAGGGGCCCTCCGATCCCATCGTCATCGCGGGACGGATCGCCGCGATCCAGGCGAGCCTGGGAAAATTCGAGGAAGCGAAAGCCTATTTGACCGTCCAGGCCGACAAGACAGGGAACTCGGGCTACAAGATCGAATTGGCACGGCTCATCCTGCAGTCCGATCCGTCAGGCGCGCCCGCGGCTGTCCAGATCTTGAAAGACATCGTGAGCCGAGAACCCAAGAACACGGAGGCCTGGATCGAGTACGGACGAGCCCTGGCACGGGCGAGCGACTATCCGGAATCTATGCGTGCGTACGAGCAGGTCACGATGCACCTGGCTCCCAGGGAGCTGCGCGCTCACTACGGGCTCGTCGAGACGTTCATTCTCTCCGCGATGTTCAAGCGGGCGACCAACGCGATGACAGCCGCTCTGGCCATCAATCCCGAAGCCCCGGAGAGCTACGTGTGGTTGGGGCGAACCTACGATCGGGATTTGTCCAAGGTGGGGAGATTCGCCTTTGCCGTTGAGCAGTACGAGCGCGCTTTTCAGTTGGACAAGACCCAGGCGATGTATCTGGGGCACGTGCTCTTCGATCTCATCATGAGCGACAACTACGACAACGCGAAGTCGTACGGCAAGAGGCTCGACAAGTACCCCTCGGACTCCGTCAAATTCTGGTTCGATGGGCTGCTCAAAGAGCTTTCGGGTGACGTGGCCGGGGCCTTGACCCTCTTCCAGCGCGCCGTGGCCGCCAACCCGCAGAACATCTACGCCCATTTCGCGCTCGCCCACGTCTATTCCGGCGAACCCTCTCCGGGTTTTGGCCCGCTGCGGGGCGCCCGTACTGAAAGATGGCGCTACGCCCCCCACAGGGACCTGAAAAAGGCCTCCCAGGAGGCGCACGTCGTCCGGCTCCTCGACCCCACTTTCCCGTACCAATCCACGCTGTTGGCGAACGTCACCGAGAAGTTGGCGGCCGAGTACCCCACTCGCACCACTCCGGATGAGGCGAGCGCTCAGCGGATCAAGAAAATGGTCGGATATTTCAAGCATCTACAGATGACTCGGTGATCTCGAGTGTTTCCGTTTTCCCGCTCCGAAGGTCTGGGGCGGGAACAGAGTAGGGAATCTGGCTGTGTCCAGATGGGAGGTGTGTGGAATGAGTAGAGGGTCTCGAGTGCTGTGGTTGTGTGCTGGAACGCTCCTGGTCGCCTTCGTCGCCCAGGTGCTGGCACAGACGGCAGAAGACAAGGTTTCGGATTGGCACAAGGCACAGACGACTCCGACGACAAACACGGGTCTGGATCGAGACAAAGTATGGGATCGGCTCAAACGCAACGGAGTGCTGACGTACTCCATGGAGGGCAGCCTCGATGGGGCGCGTCGCGTTGCCGTGGAGGGAGAGCCCGATTGCCGGACCCAGCTCTGGACCGATCGCCAGGGACTGCGCAAGGTGCTCATTGTCCACGCGGTCACCGGCGATGCCGACATGCTCACGAGCCTCCGGTTCCGCCAGTACGACACCAATTGGAGGGTCGTCAAGGAGTACCCGGTCAGCCGCTACGCGTTCCTGAAGCCCTCCAAGGACGGGGGTGACGTACAGCTAGCCGCCAAGGAGGGGTCCATTCTCAACGATTACATGGGCAACTACATTCGATATATGGACCTGTCCAACAGCGGGAATCCGGTCGCTGACGAGACTCGATACCAGGCTGCCCGCCAGAGCTACTTCGACTGGATCAAAGCCCATTTGAAACACCGCTACGCCACCGGACTGATCGGTCCCTTCCTCCATCCGAAAGAGATGAAGCTGTCTCTGGACGATGTCTTCGACTCCAGCCTGCAGAACGTGCGAAGCCACGATTTCGTCAAGCCGAAGAAGGACCCCGGGATCAAGTGCACGAACTGGACTCTCGAGTTCGCATTCCAGAAGAAATCGAGCTGGCCCGCGGTGGACAAGGAGATCATCACCAAGGCTGGGAGTATCTGTACTCCTCGGCGTTACAATGGACAGGCCGACTACTGGGGATTCTGGCTTTCGCCCGCAGTGTTCGCAAGTGACAACCCACCCGAGGTGGCGGATGCCTGCAAGGCCGCGACCCCCTTTTCCGACAGCGACTGGGACGGTCTGAGGACCGCCACCAACTCTCTGGGAGAAAAGCTGTACGACGTGGTCACCCTGCGCAAGGACCAGACTCTCGACTTGACCGTCGCCGACCACTACTCGACCGTCTGGGGACCACAGGACAACGACTACTACTTTGACCCAGGGCACGGACGGCAGGATCTCGCCTCTCTTCCCAACGCCCACAGTGGAAACACTCCCTGGTATCAGTACCAGATGCAGGTCCTCGTGAAGTCCAAGGGAGACATCGAGGACGGGGGAACGACCTACAGCGTGGGCCCGTACTACTTCTCCGATCTGTTTTATGTGGAGATGTATGCCACGCTCAAGACGGTCCCCCCGACCTTGGCCGAGGCTCGCAAGCTCTTCGGACAGACCTGTGCCTATTACACGCCCGCGACCTCTGGTGACGAGCGCACCGTGACCCCCGTGGATCAGAGCTTCCCTCTGTTCCCCGGCGCCTCCGGAACGCCCGACGGGTTGGCCTGTCCGGATACGACGTACCCCAAGGATGCCATCAACCTGAAGACCTCTCTGCCTGCGACGTTCGCGGAAGATGCGAGCGTGTACTACAAGACCGGGGCCGATACCCAGTCTCTCATTCGGTTCCCCAAGAAGGGGAGTGCTGTTCCGGAGACCTTGCCGGCCTCAGCCAAGAGTCCGGAGGGATTCCAGAATTTCTTGGACCAGTACTACAACCAGTACGCGGTCTACTATCCCCCTGTGACGGTGGAAGAAAATAAGATCAAGGTGACCAAGGGGCCGTGGATCGTGAACCTCACAGAGGCTCCCCATGGACTTCCGGCCGGGAACAGGCCTCATCCCTATGCTCCGAGCATGCCTGTCCCTGGAACCGACGGCAAGGTCTGCTGGAAGGACGTCGTCTACAAGCCGACCCGGTTCTCCGGCGGCCTCGAAGACGCGGTCGATTTCCTCTACAGCAAGTCGACAGGGGATACGGCCGCGGCCTATGGCACCAGCGCCATGCCCGGCGGATACAAGTACGCTTTGAAGGGCGAGATCTGGGGGGGACACCCGGTCTTCACCGTGAACACCAACTACACCCAGAACTTCATGAAGGACAGCAGCGCCAAGCTCGTCAACTACACGCTCTGCAAGGCCGCATTCCCCATTCCGGTCGGGTATCAGACCATGCACGGCGACGTGGCCGACACCAAGGGCACGGTCCTGGGCAAGGTCACGGCCGGCGCTGATGTAATGCTCGCCGACGTCGGGATACCGCCGACCGGAACCGACTCGATCGCAGAGGCCGTGGTGCCTCCGATCCGGGATAACTACCTGTTCTCCGCGGTCACGATCTCCGCGGGCTGCTGCGGAACGGTCACGCAGAAGGTCATCGACAAGAAGGTCGGCACCGCGTTCCAGCCCAGAGCCGGACTGAGCGTGACCATCACCGATCTTCAGGCCACGGTCTCCGCCAATGGCGGGGTCTCGATCGAGACCATCGGAACCGCCATCGATACGGCGGCCGGCACTGGAAAGTCACCTCTGCCCTACGACCCGATGTCGGTCAGCTCTCGGTTGCCCGACAACTACGCCTACGGCAATTTCCAGAACAACTTCGCGTCGCTCACCTATTCCCAGAATCCGCAGGATGCTCCCAACCTGATGACCGATGCCAAGGGCAAGAACATCCTGGAAAGCCAGCTCACCTACTACGCTGGGCAGGCGTACGATCTCAAACTCGCGGCCGAGCCGGCCACCGGGCCCACGATGGTGCGGCTGGCTGACGACAGCGACCAGGTCTACTACTGCGTCCGTCAGTTCAGGGCTGAGATCTGGCAGATATCGCCGGCCAACACCAAGATCAAGGACATCAACCTCATCGGACCGTCGATCACCGAAGGGCCGTACGCGGGATTGAATACGGAACCGCCCATGGGCTCCGTGAACATCGTCTGGCCCCAGGAAGGCAACTATGAAGTCCGAGTCTTCTTCGAAGACTGCAACGGCCAGAAGCGTGACATGATCAGTCACGTGAAGGTCATCAAGAAGGGCTTCGAGCCGAACCTGGTCGGCGAGGAGAGAGAGCGAAAGTAGTCTCCACGCAAATTGGGAGCCTGTCGGGCCTTTTGCCCGACAAGGCTTCAAAGCCCGGCTGCAAGAGCCGGGCTTTTTGTTTATGCTCCCTCGTCGGATCCGGCGGGCGAGTCATCATACATTTCGGGCTTGTTTTCCCCCTTTTGAGAATCTTACGGCGGAGCTCCCACTCGGCCGTTTGATACTGTATGATGGGCATCGTTGAGCCAAAGCTGGCCGCCCACTGATGGAACGAAGGGCGCAAGCGGGCCAGAGGCATGAGTTGTCCTGGACGAGCGCAGGCCTGTTGGTGAAGAGTTGAGAGGAAACGAGTCCCGTGAATACTGATCCGACTCCGAGGGAGAATCGATCGAGCTTCGATCCGAAGAACAGCGCATTTCATTTGCTCAGTGTCGTGTTGCTGGGCGTTGTCTTGCCGCTCGCGGGAAGAAGCATTGTCTGTCACTTCCTGGCCAAGAGTCGGTGGGTGAGTCTTCCATTCCACTCGACGGTCGAGACTCTGGGGATGACGACGGCGCTCACCGCGGGCATCATGGTCGCCCTGCTCCTGTCCGAATCGAAGCAAAGACGGGGACTCTCCTACGAGGTGTGGATCTGTTGCGGACTCATGGGAATGGGGGTCCTCGATGGCTTTCACGCTGTCGTGGAGCCGGGCAACTCGTTCGTCTGGCTTCACAGCCTGGCGGTGGTGGTGGGAGGGCTTCTTTTCTCACTGGTCTGGTTACCCGAGATCATCTCCAGCTCCATCCCCACTTGGAGTCCCGTAACCCTGACGACGGCCCTGGCCGTCCTGGTCGGAGTCTTCTCCCTAGCCTTTCCCGACTATCTACCCGTCTTTCAGATCGTGAGCCAAGTTGCGCCCGACGGCAGTGTCCTGGGCGCGGTCAATACGCCCGGCGCTAACGGAATGAACGTTGTCGGCGGAGTGCTGTTCCTTTTGGGGGCGCTCCGGGTCCTCACGAGCCAGGACTCGATGGATCGGGTCTTCGCGCATTTCGCGGTTCTCTGGGGTTCTGCAAGCGCCCTGTCCCCCCTTTCTCAGGACTGGACCGCCGAATGGTGGTTTTGGCATCTCCTCAGGGGAATCGCCTCCTTGATCCTCATGGCGATCGTCTTCATCGAGCGCCAGCGGATCGTGGACAGCCTCAGCGGCTTGATCCGTGAGCTCGCCGAAGGAGTGGACGTGCTCAGGGCCTCGGGAAACGACATCCTCACGACGACGGCCGAGTTTTCCGCCAGCGCCGCCGAGACCTCGGCCGCGGTGAATCAGACCTCTGTGACGGTCGAAGAGGTCAGACAGACAGCCCTCGTCTCGAACGACAAGGCACGGATGGTCTCCGACAATGCCCAGCAGACGGTCCAGGTGTCGCAGAACGGGCGGCAATCTGTCGACAGCACGATCGAATCGATGAGCCGAATCCGGCATCAGATGGAATCCGTTGCCGATAGCATCGTCAGACTTTCCGAGCATACCCAAACGATCGGAGAGACGGTCGCTGCCGTGAACGATCTCGCCGAACAGTCCAAGCTATTGGCCTTGAATGCCGCCATAGAGGCAGCCCGGGCAGGAGAACAGGGCCGAGGCTTTGCTGTCGTGGCTCAAGAGATCCGGTCGCTGGCCGTGCAGTCCACGCAGGCCACGACGCAGGTGCGCACGATGCTGAACGACATCATGAAGTCGACGAGCGCCGCGGTCACGGCCACTGAGGAAGGGACCAGAGCCGTGGAGGCCGGATCGAAAAAGGCGACGGAAGCGGGCCAGGCCATCCACACCCTTGCCGCCAAACTGGCGGAATCGGCCCAAGCCGCGCTCCAGATCGCGGCATCGAGTCAACAACAACTTCTTGGGACCGATCAGGTCGCTCTGGCCATCGGCAACATCAAGAGGGCAAGTGATCACACGGCCGCCGGTACCCGTCAGGCCGAAAGCGCTGCGCGTCAGCTCAACGATCTCGCCAAGCGGCTGGCGGATCTGGTGACCCAACACGGAGCATGATCTCCTGTGGAGCAGTCGAGAGCGGTGCAAAACCGAACGACGAATGTCCTGGTCTTCGAAATAGACCGACAGCGCTATGGTCTTCTCGCGTCGGATGTTCGTGAAGTGCTGCGGTCGGTCACCCTCGTTCCTATGCCAAGGGCGCCCTCCATCGTGGAGGGCTTGATCAATGTGCGAGGAACCGTGGTGCCGGTTCTGGACATTCGTGCCCGTTTTCGGCTGCCTCCGAAGCCAGCCGAACCGACCGACCATCTCATCGTCTCGATGGTCGGCAAGCGTCTCGTCGCCATCCGCGTTGACCATGCGCTCGAGATGATTTCTCTCTCGGCTGGCGAGATCGAAGACGCGGCAAAGATCGTCTCCGGACCCGGTTGCGTGGCCGGCGTGGCCAAGCTTCCGGATGGCTTGGTGCTCGTCCACGATCCGGCGACATTCCTTTCGGAGGCTGAATCCGAAGAAATCGTCCGTTTCATGGCCCCCCTGGGGCCTGCGGAGGAATCTTCGTGAATGCAACCACGAGGCTGATCCACGATTATAGCGGTCTCGTCACGTGGCTCGGCGAATGTACGGGGCTTGCATTTCCCGCTGACCGTCTCGCGGACGCTACGGACCGCATCGGCAGGGTCATGGCGCGGACCGGCGACCAAGACATCAGCGAGTTTTTGGCTCGCATCAAGCGCGGCGGTCCGGCACTGGACGATCTGATCTCCGAATTGACGATCGGAGAGAGTTACTTCTTCCGGGATCCGGACCAATTCGATTTCATCCGTCGTGAGGTAATACCCGAAATCCATCGTCTCAAGGGGCCTCTCCATACTTTCCGGGCGCTGAGCGCTGGTTGCGCCTCGGGCGAGGAAGCCTACTCGTTGTCGATCCTCTTCGAACAGGAGGGGCTCGCGGATCGATCCCACGTCACGGGGGTCGATATCTGTCGTGCGGCGCTCGTCAAGGCTCGTAAGGCCGAATACGCGTCGTGGGCTCTTCGCGACAGCGATGCGGATTTCAGGTCGCGGTACTTCCATCAACAGGGCGATCGATGGGTGCTTGCTGACAGTCTCCGCAAACGAGTCAGTTTCGAGTTCATGAATCTCGCCCTCGACGTCTGCCCCTCTTTTGCCACAGGCGTGTGGGGAATGGACATCATCCTGTGCCGCAACGTTCTCATCTATTTCGATCGTGCCACGGTCAAGGACGTGGTACGCAAACTCGTGGATTCGCTTTCTGAAGGGGGATGGCTCTTTACCGGTGCATCCGATCCGATGCCTGTCCAGACCAGCCCGCTGGAGGTCGTGCAGACTCCTGTCGGGCTGGCCTACCGGCGTGGGGTCGGCCCTCGGCTGTTTGTCACCCCAGGACACTGTCTGTCCGACGCAGCCAGCTTGGACGTTGGGATTTCGGTGGAGCCCACCTTGAGCGTGTTTGACCAGTCGAACGTCCGGGAGCCTCGACCCGTGGATGAGGCGCCCCCGCCTGGCGTCGACCGACCTTCGGATCTGTCGGATTTTGAGGAGGATCCGTTGGAGAGTCTCTTGCGGGTCTTCTCGGCGGGAGACTGGGCGCGCGCGGCCGAACTGGCAGTCACCCACTCCTCCCACCCACGGGCGTGGGCCATTCGGGCGAGAGCCTTGGCGAACCAGGGCGACCTTTCCGGCGCCGAGGCAACCGCAGTGGAGGGAGCTCGATACTATCCATTCTTTCCGGAGCTTCACGTTCTCCGGAGTGTCTTGCTCATCGCGCTCAACAGGCGTGAGGAAGCGGACCGGGCGATTCGTCGAGCTCTCTATCTGGACCGAAAGCTCGCCATCGCGCATCTCCTTCACGGCTCGCTCTTGGTTTGGCTCGGCAAGGTCACTGCCGCTCGTCATGCTTTTAAAAATGCTCTTCATCTCTGCTCGGCCAGACCTCCGGACGAGATCGTGGAGCTGTCCGATGGTGAGCCGGCAGGACGGCTTGCGGAAGTGGCTGCGGCGCAGATCGATCTCCTGGACAAGATGAAAGAGGTTTCCCCATGAAATCATCTGGTGACCGAGAAGATCGCCCGGATGTGGAAATCGATTGGAGTCGCTTGCGGGCCAGGTTGGATCGGGCCATGTCGGCAACGGAAGAAACCACTAGATCCACACCGGAGCGAGCTCGTCAGGTCATGGACGAGAGGGCTCGTGTATTGGCAAGGGCTTCCGAATCCGAGGTTTCCAGAGAGACCGTCGAGGTGGTCACGTTTTCTCTCGCCAACGAACTGTACGCGCTCGAGACTCGCTATGTGTGGGAAGTGGTCCGTCTGAAGGATTTCACCCCGGTCCCCGGTGCACCGGCGTTCATCCTCGGACTCACGAGCGTCAGGGGGGAGATCCTCGCTATCATAGATTTGCGCACATTTTTGGACGTTCCGAAGAAGGGTCTTTCCGATCTGTCGCGTCTTGTTGTTCTTGGGGAGGACGGAGCCGAGTTCGGCATCCTGGCCGACCAGCTGCTCGAAATCGTTACGATCGAGACGACGCAAATCCTGGATCCTTCCCGGGCGGTCGCTGGCGTTGGACGGAAGTACGTGAGAGGTGTGACCAGGAACGCCTTGATCCTGCTCGATGGTGAAGTGCTACTCACCGACAGGAGGCTTTACGTAGGCGGAACTCAAGGTTCAGAAGACGTGATTCGATGATCGTCGGGTTCAAAACGACATCGACCTCTCGAGTCCTGGCCCGGCTTTTCGGCGGTGACGGGACATTCTCCAAGGAGGGAGAGGGTTCTTGGACCGGGAAAAACTGATCCAACGACTGATGGTCACGTTCCAGGGCGAACTCGAGGAGCACGCCCGCGGGCTCAACCGTGACTTGCTTAGCCTGGAGAGCGGGCAAGACGGAGCCTCGGCATCAGAACTCCTGACCACGCTCCTCAGGACAGCCCACAGTCTGAAGGGGTCCGCTCGATCGGTGAACGTGAGCCTCATCGAGTCCGCGTGTCACCACATGGAGGACATTTTTGCGGCCGTTCAGGGGGGACAGCTGTCCTTGGGACTCGATCTTTTCCAGCTCCTGTTCTCCGCGGCGGACGGTCTCGACGACGCAGCGCGGAGGCTTCGCGAGAAGAAGAGCCTGTCCGAGGGTTCTCTGGTAGAGATCATCCCACGGCTGCAGACCGCGGCGAAGGGTCAGATCACACCGCGTCCGGCTTTTCCTCCATCCGTGGTTTTGCCCTCGCCCGATCCGAAGAAGAAAGCCGCCGGATCCGCATCTTGTCTCGCGTTGCCGGTCCCCTCTGTCGGATCATCGATCCCTCCCGTCGACTCGCCGGTCCCTACCCAGGCGGAGGCCACCAGACCCGTTACGGCATCTCGCGTTGCCGTCCCGGTTTCCTCAGAGGGCTCCGTCAGGATTTCGGCTTCAAAGCTCGACGCGCTTCTCGTCCGCAGCGGTGAACTCTTGGTGGCGATGCGTAGATCAGGAGGCCGGGCCCGCGAGGTCTCAGCGCTTCGAGGCTTTGTGAAACGCTGGCAGGAGGAGTGGCTCACGACGGAAAAGGAGCTGAAACGTCTTCTCATGAGAGACGACAAGTCAGCCAAGGTGTCTTCCGAAAGGAGCCCGTCCGGACGGGACCGAAACGGAGCCGCCAGAGCGCTCGGGACGATCGGTGCAGTAAAGGAGTCGCTTGGAAAGATCGACAAGGAGCTTGCCGCGCTGAGCCGTGACCTCTCGACGGATCACCACATTCTGGATCAGACCGCCAGCTCGCTCGACCAGGAGATCCGTCGCGCACGGATGTTGCCGTTCGCGGAGGTCTGCGAGGGATTCACTCGTACGGTGCGTGACCTGTCCAGATCTTTGGGCAAAGAGGTCAATCTCTCCATTGAGGGAGGAGACGTCGAAATAGACCGATCGATCCTGGAGAGGATCAAGCAGCCCATCATGCACCTCGTTCGAAACGCGGTGGATCACGGAATTGAAACGCATGACCAACGAACTGCCAACGGAAAGCCGGCCGCGGGGCTGGTTACCGTGGCAGCATCCATGCGGGGGGACAGGGTCGAAATATTGATCACCGACGATGGTGGGGGGCTCGACTTCGCAGCCATCCGAAGGGAGGCAAAAAAGCGATCTCTGCCCGAGCCGACAAGCGATCTCGAGGCGTCCCATCTCCTCTTCGCCTCGGGATTCTCGACGTCACGCATGATCACCACGGTCTCCGGCCGCGGCGTTGGTCTCGATGTGGTCAAAACGCACGTCGAATCACTGCACGGGAACGTCGAGGTGTCTTCGAAGCAAGGGCAGGGAACGAGATTTGTGCTCAACGTTCCTCTCACTGTGACCACGATCCAATCGCTGTTGGTGGTCGCTGGAGGACAGACCTACGCCATCCCGGCCATGGCGGTGGAGAAGCTTCTGCGCGTCGGACGAGCGGACGTAGCCTCCATAGGGGGCCGTGAAGTACTCCTCTTGGACAAAGCTCCGGAGCCGCTCGTTTGCCTGGCTGAACTGCTCGGACTCTCATCCCGCAGGCCGATCGTGTCCGTGGGAAAGATTCCTGCTGTGCTCGTTTCCACGGGGACTCACAGGATTGCGTTCCTCGTGGACGAACTCATGACCGAACAGGAAGTCGTGGTCAAGAGCTTCCCACCCAGACTCGCTCTTCTCAGGAACTTCGCGGGAGCCACGATTCTGGAGACAGGGCGCATTGCGCTCATCCTGAACGTGTCTGAGCTTGTTGGCAACGCCATCCAACACGCGGCTTCGCGTTCGCTCACGGCTGTGCTTTCGAACGAGCCTGCCGCGCAGAAGAAACGACTCATTGTAGCGGACGACTCGGTCACGACCCGGACGCTCGTGGAGGCCATCCTCGAGGAGGCCGGATACGAGGTGAATACGGCCGCGGATGGGATGGAAGCGTGGCAGATCCTCCAGGAAAAAGGCGCGGACCTCGTGGTTTCCGACGTCGAGATGCCTCGAATGGATGGGTTCTCGTTAACCGAGACTATCCGCGGCTCCAGCCGATACCAGGACCTTCCGGTGATCCTGGTGACGGCTCTGGAGACAGAACGAGACAAGGCCCGTGGGATGGAAGTCGGCGCGGACGCCTATCTCGTCAAGAGCGCTTTTGATCAGCAGCATCTTCTTGAGACCATCCAGCAGCTCGTCTGACTTTTGACAGCGAGGCCGATTTTAGAACGCGGTGGACCGGAAAGGTTGGCTCGGTACACGCACGATGAAACAGGCGACCCGACGCGGGACGCTCGGGGCGGAGAGAGGATGTCCATGAATCGTATCCTTGTAGTGGAGGACAGCGCAACCCAAGCCGAAGAACTCCGACTGATCCTCGAATCGGAGGGTTTCGAGGTGGAGGTCGCGACGGACGGTCTGAACGGATGGGCCTTCTGGGATCGGGTTCATTTCGACCTGGTCATCTCCGACATCATCATGCCCGGGCTCTCCGGCTATGACCTTTGCCGCAAGATCAAGAGCAGCACGAAGGGGCGGATCACTCCTGTCATCTTGTTCACGTCGCTCAAAGACCCTCTGGACATCGTACGGGGCCTCGAGAGCGGGGCCGACGGTTTTGTGACCAAGCCTTGCGACCCCGAGAGGCTCATCGCTCGCGTCAAACACATTCGGGACAATAGAGAACTCCGTGCCCACGGGGGATTCAAGTCCGGAATCGAGATCAACTTCCTGGGCAAACGGTTCGAGATTTCGTCGGAGAAAGAACAGATCCTCGATCTTCTCATCGGTACGTTCGAAGACTCGGTCCGGACAAACCGAGAGCTCCTTTCGAGCCAGGCCCAGCTTGCTGTGGCCAACGCGCGACTCGAGGAGTACGCAAGGCAGCTCGAAGGCCAGGTTAGACTCTCGGAGATAAAATACCGGGACGTCGTCGAGAGCGCCAATGACGGCATTCTGGTGGTGGGGCTTGATGGTCTCATTGTGGAATCGAACCGCGCAATCGAAAGACTGTCCGGTCTCACTCGTGAAGAAGTCGTCGGAAAGCCGATCGAGATTCTTCTGTCCGCCGAGTCGGGTGGGTGGTTCAGGGAGCAGGTGGATCGCTTCCGGGCGATCGGGAATGAGAGCCTCTCGGGGACAACGGCCGAGGTTCAGGCGATCAAAAAGGGAGGCGGGCGAGTGCCCGTCGAGCTGGCCGTGAGCTACCATGAGGCGGAGGATCAGGTTCTTCTGATCGCGATCCTTCGCGACATATCGGAGAGGAAACGGGCGGAACAAAACGCCCGGATGCTCGAGATTTCCAAGACCCAGAAGATCGAGGCTGTCGCGATTTTGGCGGCGGGCGTGGCCCACCACTTCAACAACCTTCTGCAGACGATCATGGGTCACACGGCACTCCTGCAGAGCAGGATCCCAGCGGAAATCCCGGTTCATTCCTCGGCGATGTCGATCCAGAAGGCGAGTCAAAGGGCCGCTGATTTGGTCCGCCGGCTCATGGCCTTTGGAAAGGATCGGTCGTCTTCCCTTGCGGAGATAGGGTTCGGATCGGTCCTGGACAGCGTGCTCCAGATGGGACGACCCAGCATCCCCGAAAACATCGAAGTCCGGGTCAATACGCACCTGTCGCCAGCGAGGCTGGTGTGTGATCCGGTTGAGCTCGAGCAAGTGCTTCTCAACCTAATCCTCAACGCCGTCGATGCCATGCCTGTGGGCGGAACGATCACTATTTCCACATCCGGTATCGATCAGCTTCCGGACAGCATTCAGATCTCGGATTCCATGACGCCCGGTTCATACTTGGTCTGTACGATCGAGGATACCGGCTGTGGGATGGGTGAGTCGGTGCTCGCGCACATGTTCGAGCCGTTCTTCACGACCAAGGGTCCGGACAAGGGCGTCGGTCTCGGACTGTCCACCGCGTACGCCTTGGTTCAGAAGATGGGAGGGACCATCACCGTGCGGAGCTCGCCAGGGATGGGGTCCGTCTTCAGTCTCTACTTGCCTCTCGCGAAGGATCAGGTCTGCGAAGAGGAGCTGCCCGTCGTCGAGCCGCCCGTCCAGAAGCCCCCCACGAGAGCCACGGTCATATTGGTGGTCGATGACGAAGAGTGCGTCCTGATGCTCATCTCAACCATTCTCCGTTCCGAGGGGCATACGGTCATAACGGCCACTTCCGGGGAAGAGGCGTTGCGGATCTGCAAGGGGTTCGAGGCCAAGATCGAGATGTTGTTGACCGATTTGATCATGCCCCACATGAACGGCAGACATCTGGCCAACCGTCTCCTTGAGATGAGTCCCAAGATGAAGATCCTCTACATGTCCGGACACAGTAGGGAGACCATTGCTCTCCAGAGACTGCCGGAAGGCGAGTCATACGTCCTCCCCAAGCCATTTGACAACCTCACGTTGATCGACAGGGTACGCTCGACGCTCGCCTCGGACTGATCGGGCCGCTCCGGCCGAATCTCAGGACTCCGGACTCCGGACTCAGGGCTGAGCTTGTGCTGGAGACAAACTCCGACAGGCTCTTAGCTTCGACTCATGGCGACGAACGCTGCACCGACGGCGCCCGCTCGATCCCCGAGTTTCGATGCCACGATCCGGACCTTTTCGCATGCGTTCTTTTGGATGAACTCCTGATAGGCAGTCTCACGGATCGGGCCGACGAATCGATCCTCCAGACGTTCCGCAAGTCCGCCTCCGATGACCACGACCTCCGGATCCAGAGTATTGACGAGGTTGGCCACGAGAGACCCCAGGATCCTCTGAGCCTTGTTCAGAACCTCGACCACCACGGCGTCATTTGCCGCCAGCGCCTTCTCGATGACACTCGAGGTCATGCGAGTCTTTCCCGTCTCCTCCATGATCTCCGTTACGACACTCTGCTGACCGGCCTCGATCGCGGCACGGACATCGCGCTCCATGGCCGTGCGGCTGGCCAATGCCTCCACGCATCCTCGGCGACCGCAGCCACACAGAGGGCCATCGAATACCATCACCGTATGGCCGATTTCTCCCGCGCATCCCCGGCCCCCGCGATGCAGTTTTCCCTTCAAGACCAGCCCTCCGCCGATACCGGTTCCCACCCAGATGGCAATGGCACTCTGGGCCCGTTTCGCGGCTCCCTGCTCGTGTTCACCCACCATGGCGACCGTCACGTCATTGTCGATGAAGACGTCGACCTTGAGGGCCTTCTCGAGTTCGTGTCCCAGAGGAACATCGGTCCAGCCAAGATTTGGAGCCAGGTGAACGATCCCCGTCTTGGGATCCACCGCACCGGCAGCTCCGATTCCCACTGCCTCAAGGTCCGCGACCTTCAGCTTCGCCTTCTTGCACACCCTTCGGACCACCGAAGCCACTTGTCGGATGATCGGCTCCGGGTTTCCCTTTTCCACGAGAGTCCTTTCCTCCTCGACCCCAAGAACCTCACCCCTCTGATCGGTCACGACGGCCAGAAGGCTTGTCCCTCCCAAATCGACTCCTGCGTAGTGACTGCTCTTCTTTGTCTTCTTCTTGTTGGGCATCGCTTCCGGCTCCTTCTTCCTCCGCGTCCACCAGGCTTTTCACCAATCTCGGTTCATAGCACCCTGTCAGCAAAGATGCAAACAGGATCCGACAGGCGGATCTCTGTCGGACGGCCCACGACGATTCATTTGAGTCGCTATCTCGCGCGCCTGAACAGAAGGTCCACATTCCTGAGCTGTGGCCCGATCAGTCGAACGACCTCCCCGGGATCGGTCGAGGAACAGGTCGCCTCGAGCGATCGGAGGTTCTTCACTGACTCCTCGATGGCCTTTTCCAGAGCCTTCTTGATTTCCTGGTCCTTTAGCTTCGGCAGTCTGAGCGCCCACTTGTTCAGTGTGGCGATGGAGTTCTCGACCGACTTCGTGCATCGATCGGCTGCCCCCTTCGCCAAGGTCACTATTCTGAGCATCTCGCGAGCATCGACGAACGCCTGGGCGAACCGGCGCAGAGCTTCGTCGTAGTTGCCGCAGTAGTACGTCCAAGTTCCCGCCTCCATCTCCCGATGAAACTTGGGGAAGAGTTGGAGACAGGCCCTCTTGTGAATCACGAGGCTCGGCCGATCACAGCAGCCCGAGAGCTGATCTATGATCTCTTGGGCCTTCTGCCTTCTCGTCTCGGTCAACCTTTTCTTGCCCAGTGAAGGATCCTCTCTCTCTTTCACGACTTGCGGGCGCGCAAAGCACCCGATCGTCGAGAAGAACATCCAAGTCACCACGATGATCGTGACCTTCAGGGCAAACAGAGCTCCTTTCTGCAATCAGCCAGAAGCGTCCACGAAACGCCAGAAAATCCGAACGAGATCGACAACGTCGGTCGTCACTTCACGCCGACGCCCGGAAGAGATGATTGGCTGCAAAACGTTCCCGGATGTACTCACTCGACACCCTGAAACTCGACAGGTCGCCCCTCCTGTCGGGTGCGTCGAAGAGCACTTCCCGAAGACCGATCTCCATCAGACGCCGGAGACCACGAGCTCCCAGTCCGAGCTCGTGGGCCGTCCCCGCAATCAACTCCAGGGCATCGGCGTCCATCTCCAGTTTCATGCCGTCCTGCGCCAATATCGCTGTATATTGCTCGAGAAGCGAGTTTCGAGGTTCGTGCAGGATGCGGATGAGTTCGTCTTTGGTGAGAGCCGAGAACACGGCAACGACCGGGAATCGTCCGACGAACTCCGGGATCAGGCCGTAACGGATGAGGTCGGTTGGCGCGACATGTCGTAGGACTTCCTCACGACACTCGCGCTCCCCCGTGAGGTCTCCACGAAAACCGATGATCTTGCTGCCCAACCGTCGCAGGATGATCTCCTCGAGTCCTTCGAACGATCCACCCGCGACAAACAGGACGTTTTGGGTTTCCACCGTGATCATGTCCACCCGCATCGCGACGTGACGGTCCGAGAGCGATGCGGGGACTGTGATCGAGTGCCCCTCCAGGAGCTTGAGAAGTGCCTGCTGGACGCATTCACCGCCGACGTCGCGAGTGAGTGTCGGACCGTCGAGCTTTCGGGCCAATTTGTCGATCTCGTCTACGTAGACGATGCCCTGCTCGGCTCGCTCCAAAATGTGATTCGCTCGCTGGTAGAGCTGAGTCAACACGTGCTCCACGTCGAGCCCCACGTATCCGGCAGCCGTCAGACTCGTTGCATCCGAGATGGAGACGGGAATGTCCAGGGTTCGAGCGAGAGATCGAACGGCGTGGGTCTTGCCACTTCCGGTGGGTCCAATCAACAGGACGTTCGATTTCTCCCATCCGCTGTCCGACATGCGGACCGCTCGTTGGAGGTGATGGTAGACGGCCAATGCGATGATCCGTTTTGCCTCAGATTGACCGATGACGTCTTGAGATAGTTCGGTCACGATCTGGGCTGGGGTTGGAAGTGTCCCGTGGCGAAAGCTGTCGCGATTCGTGTCGTCGATGGTACGGCGGCAATGGTCCACGCAGAGATCACAGATGTAGATCTGCCGAGGTCCTGCCACCAGAGCTCTGGTCTCATGGATGGCTCGACCACAGAAACTGCAGCGCTCCATCATCGTATCGGGACCCTGAACCATCGCGCGTCCACTTCCTCGCCGTCTCCCTCATTTTACCCTCGACTCGGGCCGGCGGCCATACACTCTTCCGAAAAGAACAACCGGAACGGGGAGTACCCGTTCCGGTGTAGAGACTGCTGTCTTCTCTATCGGTGGCTGTCGATTACCTCTTTCGACTGGGCCTCCGTGCAGTGGGCTTCTTCGCGGACGTTCTCGCGGACGTCTTTGTGGCTGTTCTGAGAGCCGCCTTAGCCGGAGTCTTCGTGACTCTGGTGGCGACCTTGGCCTTGGCGATTGTCTTGGTCGAAGACTTCGTCGCTGACTTTGCCGTCACCTTGGCAACGGGCCTTCGAGCTGTCGTCTTCTTGGCAGTGGCCTTCACCCCTGTCTTGGTCACAGTGACCTTCTTGGAGAGCGGCTTTCTGGTTGTGGATTTGCTCACGGACTTCCTGGGGGTGGCCTTCCGAGTGGCTGCCATCTACGCACTTCCTCCTTGCCATTCGCAAGTAGCCCCACGATGGGGCCCTTCCGGTGGGCGGGCGGTACGCACACGTGATTCACATTCCCCAGGCCACGAGAGACTTCGACACTCGGGATTACCCGGAGGTCGCTCACGGATGCGACCAGCCCAATTGGAAACTTCAGGGAGCATATCAGCTTCTGACAGATCCGTCAAGCATTGTACCCAGACGGTAGATCGTGGAGATACTGTAACCGGAAGAAATGGAGTGTTTCCGATCGCCAGGCGCCGAGCGGAGAGTTGAGGATCAGGAATCCGCCTTCTCTTCGTCGTCACCCCTCTTCGCGGGCTCCTTGCTCTCTTTGTCAGACAGATACTTCCCGGCGGCGTACCAGACCCCGCCGACGAGAAGTGCGGACCCGACGATGTAGACGAGGTTCTGCAGCACAAAGAACCCCACGAGCACTGCGCCGGTCCCAACCGTGACGCTCCTCCGCAGATTGCCTTTCCAGTAGGCGGCGGGGGCCACTGCGGTGGACGTCTCCTTCTTCGCGGGAAGAGGTTTCTCTTCCGGTTCGATCACTGGTACCAGGGCCTTTTGCTCCAGAGTCTCGCGTCGTTTTCGGAGAGACTCTCGCTCCTGGTCGACCTCTTCCTCGAGTCTCTTCAGGCGCTCTTGTTCCTCGGGGGTCAACTCGACCATTGAAACCTCCACCTCCTCGACGAGGCCATTGTATACCCGCTTGTAAAACCAGGCAACCCGATGCGGTCCGAGTCGAGACGATGGGACGTGCGAGTCGACCCATGCTAGACTGGGGTCGATGTTCGTGGCCTTTCCTGATGGGCCATGGGCAAGCCACGCACGTGAACATGTCCACCACTCTACAGGGGATTCTCCTCATCCTACTGGTCCTCGGAACCATCTTCGGGACCGTTCTCAATGCCGTTCTCTGTGCCCTCATCCGTCGCAGGACACGGAAGCGAGCCGGTGAAAAAGTCTTCTTGACCCTCGTTCTTGCGGGCGTTCTTTTCAACTTCGCGCTTCTCTGCTCGGCAGCTCTCCAGATGCTTGTGCGCAAGCGGTTGGTGTTGGTGTGCCCGATGCTCGAGACGTTGAGCCTCCTGGCGCTTTCCGTCATTCCTTCTCTCCTGCTTCACACATTCCTCGCCTTCTACAGACCCACCTGGCTCACGAGATGGTGGACGCTCGCCCTCTACGTTCCGGCGCTCACTGTCTTCTATCCGATCGGCGACGTCATCCATCACCCGCTCGACAACTTGTTGATCAGTCTGAGCAGGTCCACGCTTCCGTTCGTCCTCTGGGGAATGGCGGCCTCACTCGCCACCGCTTTCATCACGTTCGCTCTCTCGGGGGAAGCCGGCAGAGAGAAGGAGGCCGTCTTCAACGAGACCTTGGGATACGCACTCCTTGGACTGGGGCTGATCCTCGCCGTGGTGGCGATTCTGTTCAACGTCCCTGAGGTCCCGGTTCTGGGACCTCTGACAGTCGTGGCGGCGTTGATGTCTCCGAACGTCCTCGCCTTCATCTTCGCGTACTCGGTCTATCGTTACAACTACTTGGGTTACTTCATGAAGGAGAGCGTCTTCCACACCATTCTGGCCTCCTTCGCTCTCTCGATTTACTTCTTCGGTATCCGATATATAGGCGATTTCCTCGAGAGGGCATACAGCCTCGACTTCCGCGTTCTCGAGGCCGCGCTCGTCCTCTGTCTGCTATTCGCGTTCAATCCCATCAAGCAGGCAGTGGAACGGTTGGCCAACCAGCTCTTCTTCCAGAAATTTATTCATTCCCGGGCTCTGCTTCAGAATCTCTCTTCCGAGTTCAATGCCGCAGCTCTGCCAAATCTGTCGTACTTGATGGATCGCGCTTCCATTACTCTCAAGGAGGTCTTCGGAGCGGAGGCCGCGGCGGTCAATCTCCTGGGCCTCGAGGACCTGGCCCCCTTTCCGGGTGGAGTCAGCTTCGAACCGCTTGCCCGGGAACTCTTGGTCTGGATCCGGGCCAATCCCACCCGGGTCCTCGATCTCCACGAAATGACTCCTCCAGAGATCGCGCAGAGCATGCAGGAGCACAGAGTCTCGGCCGTGATACCGCTGTCGAAGAACGCGGAGCTCATCGGCTACATTCAGCTGGGACTCCGGGAGATCGAGGAGCCTCTCACCCCCGACGAAAAGCACCTCCTCCTTCTTTTGGCCAACCAGGTCACATTGGTCTTCGAAAAGCATCAGATCCTGGAGCAGAAGATTCTTCTCGAGCGAAAGGTTCTCGAGACCGAGAAACTTTCGAGCCTGGGCCGTCTCGCGGCCGGAGTGGCCCACGAAATCAAGAACCCCCTCTCCTCGATCAAAGCCATCGTGCAGACGACGAGGGAGGATCTGGGTCAGGCGAGCCCGCTCGCGGATGACCTGGCGGTTGTGCTCGAGGAAATCGATCGGTTGAGCGAGTCGGTTGGCCGCATGTTGAAGTACATCAAGCCGGAGCTCTCTCCGGAGAAGCTCGTCCCCGTGGAGGGGATCCTCGATGGAGTTTTCGAGATCCTCCGTTACGAATCTCAGAGACGCCGGGTGAGCGTCGTGAAGGATTATGCGAACGAAGCCCACTACGTCAGAGGTCACGCAGAGGATCTCAAGTCGATCATGTTCAACCTCGTTTTGAACGGGCTGGAAGCCATGCCGAATGGGGGTACCCTCACGGTCAAGACCAGTTCTCGACGCATGGACGAGCTCCACTCGAGAAAGGGAGGGCCGCTCTCAACCTGGCTCGGACAGACGCTCCCCAGACTCTCGAAAGAAGGATCTGCGGAGTCCTCCGCCTTGCCTGAGAATCTTGGAGAGCACGTCCCCCCGGCCAGGGGGCGGAAATGGGTCATCGTCGAGGTGACGGACACCGGCATTGGAATTCCCGTAGATCAGCTCGACGCCATCTTCGAACCCTTTCATTCTTCGAAGGAGTCGGGTACCGGCCTTGGCCTGGCTATCGTGAAACAGAAGGTTGAGGAGTTGGGAGGGCGGATCTCGGTCATTTCGGACGGCGGGACCCGGTTCACTCTGGAGCTTCCGGTTTTAGGGAGGGCATAGTCACCATGGCATCCAGACATCCCACGACGATCCTGATCGTCGATGACGAACGGGGGGCCCGGTTCGCTATGAGGCGTGCCCTCGAGAAGGAGGGGTACCGATTCACGGAGGCCTCCAGTGCGGACGATGCAATAGCCTTGATCAAGAAGGGAGGCTTTGATCTGGCATTCCTCGACTTCCAGATGCCTGGAAAGGACGGGATGACCGCACTGGGAGAGATCATGGAGCTCCCCGCACCTCCCCTGGTGGTGATGGTCACGGCTTTCGGATCGGAAAAGACAGCCGTCGAGGCTATCAAGCGAGGAGCCTACGATTATCTTTCCAAGCCCTACGACATTGATGAACTGCGACTGCTGGTGCATCGTGCCGCGGAGAGGATCGAGCTAAGACACGAGAACCTCAAGCTCAAGGAAGAGTTGTCCAGGGTCAGGGGGATGGGAGACCTTCTGGGCAATTCGCCGGCCATGCGCGCGGTGATCGATAGGATCGAACGGGTCAGCTCGGCCGAAGTGACGGTTTTGATCACTGGAGAATCCGGAACCGGAAAAGAGCTGGTGGCCAAGGCTCTCCATCGACACAGCGGCAGAGCCCGGGCGCCGTTGGTCGTATTCGACTGTTCCAATGTCGACCGTGCCTTGATCCGAAGCGAGCTGTTTGGTCATGAGAAGGGCGCTTATACCGGCGCCGACACGGAGCGTGCGGGCTCGTTCGAGAGAGCCTCCGGAGGCACGCTTTTCCTCGACGAGATCGCGGAGTTGGAGATTGACCTTCAACCTCGACTCCTAAGGGTTCTCGAGACTCGCGAGGTCTGCCGCCTGGGTTCCGACAAACCGCGCCACGTGGACGTTCGGTTGATCGCTGCCACGAATCGCGACCTCCTGCGTATGGTCCGCGAGGGAACGTTTCGAGAGGACCTTTATCACCGACTCTCCGTGGTGAACATTCAGCTGCCGCCGCTTCGGGATCGACGGGAGGACATACCCCTCCTGGTCGCTCGTTTCCTGGAAGAGGCTCAGGCCCGATTCGGCCGCACGATCAAAGGGATCAGTCCGGAGGCTCGATCCCTACTCTGTTGCCAGCCGTGGACAGGAAATGTCCGCCAACTGAAGAATGCCATAGAATCGGCCGTGGTCTTGGCGAATGGGGAGGTTCTGACCCCCACCGACTTCTCCACGCTCGAGGTCCGTCCCGTCGACACCTCGAGACTGGAGGCCCGCCCTGTCGCTTCCGATCCACGAATGGAAATCGCGGAATCCATCGACACGAACCTTTCGTTCAAGGAAGCCAAACGTCGGCTGGTCCTGGATTTCGAAAGGCGATACATCAACGCGAAACTCGAGGAGTGCCAGGGAAACATCTCGCGAGCCGCCCGCGAACTGGGCATGCATCGTCAGAGTCTCCAGCAGAAACTAAAAGCCCTCGGGATCAAGGAACCCCCACAGTGAGCCCTCCAGTCTGGAGTCCGGCGGTCCGGAGCGGGGAGGTCCGGATGAGGGCCCTTCGGGCCCGATCTCGTTGAATTCATCGCCGTGCTAGGATTCAGTCCCGTCCCCGTCTGTCAATGGCCATCTCGATCTCATAGTGCTCGATCCGACGGTACGGAGCGATCACGAGGGCCTCATCAGCCCGCCCCCAATCGAGCCCCATGGACTCACAGAACAGGTTGAGAAACACGCGAGGATCCACCTCTCGAACCTTGACGATGGCCGTGCCCCGGGAGTGCTTGTGCAGGCGGAAGGGACGCCCCAGCTGGGAGGCCAGTGATCTCAAGATGGTCCGGGGTGACGTCGGCGTCGGAGCATCGATCGTCAGCCGGATGCCCGGCGTTAGAAACTGCATCGGCCGTCGATCGATGCGACCCGGGCTGATCGATTTGCCGCGGACCGCCAGGATGGTGTCCACTTTCCTCACGGTGAAACCCGCCCCTACCGCCGCCTCTACCAGGGCCTGCTCGGAGGAGATTCCTCGGGCGACGAATGTCGTAAGCCCCTCGACTTGGTCGCCGATGATGAGATTTACGCCCTTTGTGGAAGCGATCGACAGAAGGATTTTGCGGATGTCCGTGGGTTCGCTGAAGGAGTAGTCGTACGCCAGGACGGCCGACGCACGGATCAGAAGGCCCAGAAAGAACAACCAACCCGTGTGCATGGGAGAGTCCTTGGAGCCTGTCCGAAAACCCTTCGCTGCCGCGGCCCCTACCCAGAGAAAGGTGCGGTTGTCGCGATGGACGATGGGCCGCGGACGGTGTTGTCGGCCGTAGGTCTTCGGAAGGGTTCTTAATCCTTCTCAATACAGGTTGTCAGGTCCCTTTTGCCCCACCCTTGTAGCGACCCCCGACGGCAGGTGGTAGAGTGGTGAATATCCTTAATGTCCCCGAAAAATTCGGGGAGAGGGTTCAGTCATCGGAAATCCATCCAAAACCCTGTTCGTCACGACACCCGAACCCCATCACTCTTCGCGGGGGCTCAGCCAGGGGAGGTCATGGAATAGGGTTTAGAGGTGGGGAGATGCTGTCAGCCGAAGAACGCGATCGAATAACTCGTCTGTTCTTGGCTTTTGTCGAGGCCAAAGAGAGCGGCCCTCTCGATGCGGCCCGGCTCATTCTTTCCCTTCCTGCTTCACCCGAGGCTCTCGAAATGGTGACTCAACTGGCGAAGAGCCATCCTCCCTCGGTTCAATCGAGCCTGCGAACCGCGATCGGACAAGTCCGTTCTCTGGCGGGGATGGACCGCTTTTCGAGCGAGGAGCTGGAAAGTCTCCTCTCCTCCACTGCCGATTACCCGACCAAAGTGGAGGCTCTGATCAGCTGTGTCCGCGGTCGCAACGCCATCGCAGTGATACCCGTCAGGAAACAGATAAAAGTCGAAAGGAACCCCTTTGTTCTGGCCACTATGGCTTGCCTTCTGGGGCATCTGGGGGTGGTCGGAGATGGAGTCCTGCTGCTTCCACTTCTCCGACATCCGGATGCGCGCGTCATTGCCAACGCTCTCGAATCCCTGCACAGACTTCAGGCGGACGTGCCCCCCTCACTCCTGACCGAGTTGACCGAAGCCAGCGATCTACGCATCCGGATCAACTCTCTTGCTCTCCTAGCGCGGTCAAATCCGGACAAGGTTCTTGATATTGTTCCGACTTTTGTACAGTCGAGCGATATCACCGTGCGAGGAGGAATCGCATGCCTCCTGGGCGAGCTGGCAGGCCGTCAAAAGGCAGTCGATCTTCTGCTCGATCTTGCCTCCCGAGAAGAAAAGGCTTCAATTCTCAAACAGATCGCCACGGCCCTGAAGAAACACGCCCTTCCTCGCAATGCGCCTCAGATCATCGGTCCCCTCTACGATCTGAAACTCAGAGCCGATGGTGCCAAGTCCGAGCTCTTCAATGTGCTCCTGCACGAGATCGGAATCGAGTGCGGACTGGTCGAGACGCAGGTTCGTGAGATTGGCAGAGCCTACGTCGAGCAGCACCGGGCCATTGGTGACCGGCCACTCCAAGCGGAAGACGCGGACCCTCTCGACAGGCACGAGGAGCGCGCACGTTCAGCGGAGTCGACGGGTGAGATAGCGCAGCTCCAGCAACCATCCGGGGCTTCTTCGGCTCCCGATGGCTCGTCAGACAGCTCTGATCGCTCCATCCCGCCGTTTACGAACCCTATGTTGAGTCGTACCTCTCTCCCATCCTCGACGATGCCGACTTCTCGTGGCATCAGCCGCGGCATCAGCGCTTTCTCACGGTGTGATTCCGTCCATCCCTCTCTGGATGATCCTCTGCCGCAGACCGTGAGCCGCCAGGAGGGTTCCGATTCGTTCGCGATGGAGGACGTCGAAGAGCCTCTCAGTCTCTCCGCGATCTGGAGTGTAAAGCCTCTCGTACCACCCGGACAGGGTGGAGCTTCAAACGGCGTGAGTCTAGGACTTCGTAATACCGAGGCGCCCTTCGGCGACTGGCACGACGCCCGCTGGAAATGGACCCTGACGGGCCTCGCGTTTCTCATGATCGGATTATGGCTGTTTCGTTCCTCTGCGACGTCGATTTCGCCCACGGGCCGCTCGACGCTGGCAAGCAACTCTGTGGTTCAAGTCCGGTCTTCCTCCAAGAACTCGTTTCGAATTCAGACTCGGTCCTCGGCCCAGTCCCTGCAGGCACCCTCTTCCCGGCCGTCGATCGACGATGACGACCTTCGATATGCGCGTCATCTGGGGCCTGTTGGCGCCGAGGTTGATCTCGACGGAGAGGTGGTCACGTCCGGAGCGGGACGGGTGATCGTTCAATGTCTGCAGCGGTACTATGTTGTCAAAGGCCGGAGGCTTGACTCCCAACCCCCGGGAACGAGGGTCCGGCTTCATGGGACGATGGCCGGAGTCTCAGGAACCGGTCTGGTTTACGTCCAGGTGGAGGCTCGATGAGGCGAGGCGGGTTCACCATCGTGGAGATCTTGGTGTCGCTCGGCATAGTGACCCTGCTGATCGCCATCATCTACAGCACGTTCCACTACATTTTCGGAACGAACAGTCGTCATAGCCTCACTTCGCTGACCCGACGCTCGTTTGTCCAAAAGGACGCCCGCGCCGGACTGCGGAGACTCATCTATCGGCTTCGGGAAGGGATCCAGATCGTCGAACCTCTTCCGGGAAGAGGAGGGACCACCCTGGTTTTTCGAGACATCACGAACCAGAAGATTCGAATCCGGCTCGACAGTACCCAGCACAAGGTGGTTTCCGAACGGGAATCGGGGTCTGCATGGGTCTTCGAATCGACACCAACCTTGGTCCAGGCGGGCAATGGCACCTTGCCCGCGAGCTGGCCGGTGTCCATGTCCAACTGTACGTCGCTCCATTTCACCGTCCTCTCTCCGGAGAGCGTCTCGATCGCGGCCAGCCTTGTCAGTGAGGGCCAGACTGGAACATACATGACGGTCATCAAACTGAGAAACGCGTACTTGTCACTCTAGGAGCCTGGAGGAGGCTTGCTCCGACAGACTCTAAAGTCCGGATGGGGGGCGAAGGAAAGCTTGAGCGTCGCAGCCGGCCGCGGCAAAAGGGGATTCTTCCATAGGCTCTTGGGGAGAGGAAGCGTTTTCCTTCAGATTCTCGTCTTAGATAATTGAAAACAAGGGAGCTTTGCACGACATGGCGTGTTCGACCGACGATGGGACGATGGTCAATCCAGGTGATCGCCGGAGTTTCCAACCGGCACGACCGGCAATCGTGATTGGACATAGACCGGTGGAATCCGGCCCGACACGGGGCAACGTCCTCGTCGCAGGGCTTGTCCTGGCCATCGTGATCCTCCTGGCTATCTCTTCTCTGGATTTTCTCACCCGGTCCGACCTGTCGGCGACGGCCAGCCTCATTCGGGAGATGAAGGCGACCTGCCTGGCCGAATCGATCGCCGCCCAGATAGAAAGCCGGGTGAATCGCCACCCGTGGGAGAAGCGATTCTGGCTTCTGGAAGCCCAGCGCCAAGGGACCATCACTCCCGGCTCCGGGGTGGTGCCCCAGGCGACCTTCAACAAGTCCACGGGACACGTCAACCTGTCGGCCGACACTCTTTCGGCACCGGAATACGATTTCGTGGGCGTCGTGAAGGACGTCAACTCCGGGGCCAAGGAGTACCGCATTTACGCGGAAGTGAGCTACCAGGACGCCCACTTCACGTTCAGCTGGGACAAGCGCTATCAGGACTCGATCCTGGGAACACTCAACCAAGACCTGTCTCTTCTCGACAAACAGCTCGAGGAGGCCGTGGCCAATACGGCGCCAACCGATCAGCTTCTCGAGAACATCAAAGCATCGGCCCAAACACCGTCTGCCAGCGGGTTGACGCATGCCTTCCAGCGGCTGTTGGAGGATATCCAGAAGGATGAGAAGAAGCTCGAAGGGGTCACGGGGGCCCCGGTGGAGCCATCCGGCACGCCGTCTCTTCCCCAGGACCCGAGCCCGCCGAATACCTTGGACTGAGAGGAGCCCGGGTTGGAATCCTAGTTGTTGGGGACAGTGCCCTTGAATCGCTAGTCGATGAACCAAATGGCGTCTTGTACGTCGGTTTTTCATGCAAGGGAGGTGCTGCCACCGTGAACTCCGGTATTGGCTCGTCGATGCGCGTGGCGAGGCAACTGGGTCTGAGTTTGGTCGAAATCGTCCTCACTCTCGCGATGGTTGTCGGGCTCTTGGGCGTGTCGTTGAACTACTTCACCGGCAGCCAGAGACAGGCTGTCATAGCCGAGGCTCGATTCAGCGCCATGACGCTGGCACAGATGGTCATCGAGAGGATGAAGAGCCAGCTGGTTCAGAATCCGGCGTTTCTACGGGACCTGACCGGAGGGGTCTCTCCTTGGTCGCAAACGGGCACGGTCGTCAATCCGAGGGACAGTGCCGCTGGTGGAAGACTCCAACTCTCGCCATTCTTCGCTAGTCTCTTCGCCCAGAACCAGCTCGATCTCTATGCGTCTGCCAACCCGGTAGCGATCGCCAGGGGGCAATCCGGAGGCTCTCAAGGCCTGGCCAAGGCGGATGTCCAGAATCTTGTGGACTCTTTCAGAGACTATCAGGTCAACGTGACCATACAGGATGATGTCGATCTGGAGCCCTCCCGCTCCGGAGCATCATCCACGCTCAAGGAAATGATCAAGAGGGCAACGGTCACTGTGGCACGATCCTCGCTTGTCGCCTCGAGGGGCGTCGACCCGGATGCGTTTACACTCACGACCCGGCTTGCGACCCCGACGGAGAGTCTGTCGTCTCCGGCGCTCGACGAGCTGTTCCGGAATTTCGAAGGGCAATCTTTGGAATCCCTGTGGGAGGAGTTCTTTCTTGGCGTCACGGACAACGACTTCTTCCAGGCCGACTACCTGACGGCCGAGTCGAAACGGCTCCTGGCAGACTGCTACATCATCCTTGGCACGATCAACACAGAGGCGTACCTTACTGACGGGGAGGTCGTCGCGGGCTCTCTCCTCCTGACCGACCGAAAACCAAGCCAGTCGATCAACTGGTGGATTTCGTTTCTGTCCCAAGACCCATACAGAAAACATCCGTCGTTTCAGAGAGCCATCCTCAAAATGTATGGCATACGGATGAAGAATCAGTTCGACGCGTACAAAAAGATCGTTTCTGTGCTTCAGCACCTTTGGAAGAAACATCAGGAGATGCTTCCCCGGATTGTACAGATATCGAAGATGCTCATGGAGGCGCAGAGCTCAATCATCCAGCTGGACCAGAAAGCTCTCTCTGAGATGAAGAACTATTCCAAGGCTCAAACAGCGCTCAAGAACTCCACGCAGGCTCTGCAGACGGCCGACGTCCAGATTACCAAGGCGAATCAGGATCTCCAGTCGGCCCAGACCTTGGCGGCTGAAGCTGACAAGATGGCCGCGGAAGCCACCCAACTGACGACCGATGCTGCGGCCGCGATGACGAAGGCTGCCGAGGAGAAGAAGAAACAGGCGGCCGAACTTCAGGCGGCCGCCCAAGCAGCCCTCGACGCGGCGAATGCGGCGAAGGCAAGTGCGGAAAAGAAGATCGCCAGCGCCAAAGCCCAGTCGCAGGAGTCAACGACGAATCTCCAGGGCGGAATGGGCAGTTTCGTCGCCCTTCTCAGCGAAAAGGGACAAGCATTGGTCAGCGTCTACGAACTCGTCATCGTGTGCAAGTTCATGGACGACTTCTTCAATGAACCCGGCTACAAAACCGTACTCAATCGACTGGATAAGTATCCATACTGGTTCGGCCAGGCATTGGACGCAAGCGATGAGGTCCTCAAAGACCATCTGGCCGCGAGGAGTGGTGCGACTCCTCTGGATCAGATGATCGCCGCGCAGGCGCTCGTCGAGATCACAAAGATCCGGCAACTCTTCAAGGGAAGCAGGGACCTGGAGGCGCTCGGCCGTTTGAACAGGTTGGGCGACCGGTACGCGACCACCATGGAAGAGCTTTCCAAGTACCTCAAGAGGAGTGAGGTTCACGATCTCGATGCGCTCAAGACCAGAAACGCCCCTTTCCTGGCCAAACTCTCGACCTTTAAGAATCTCTCCGCCCCCAACCATCCTGGAAACCTTTTCGATGCGGTTGTGCAGCTCTATCGGCCCGGGGGCAGAATAGATCTCTTTCTCACCACGTACACGAAAGTGGCGGCAGAGATCCATTTGGGCTCCAATGGAGTGATGTCTCGGATGCAGCGCGAGCTTCAAACGATGCAGGGGGTCACCGATTACATTGGTCGCGCCACGCAGGATGAGATCGTGAAGGCCATGCGAGGAGTCGCTCCCGACCTTTTCGGATTCTAGAGTCAGACAGTCCGCGAGCTACATCGTTCGATCAAAGAAGAGACAACGAGAGGTGAAGGAGATGAAGGCAGAGAGAAGGCGAATCACTCTGGTCCTCGGGACCGTCCTGTGTCTGATCATGGGAGGTCTCTGCTCGTGCGGTGAATCGAGACAGAAAAACCCTCCAGGTCAGGGCGCAAAGCTTATTACTGTGACTGGAGATGTTACTGTAAATGGAAAGGCGGTCTCAACGCCGATCGATTTGGCCGTGGCGGATGTCCTCCGCGTACCCCAGTCAGGATTGGCTCGCATTCAGTATCCGGACGGAAGCAGATTCCTGATTCTGGGGCGAGCGCCCTCGGGCTCGGAGTTCACCGTCGGGAAGGAGACGAACGAGGGTGGAGTGAAGGTCGTCCTGATGAAGCTCGCCCGCGGTCTGCTTTCCTTCGCCGTGAGAGCGGACAGTAAGGAGAAACGATTCGAAATCGAGGCGATCAGCTCGCTGACGGTCGTGCGAGGCACCGAGGGTAAGGTCCAGACAGCCCCCGAAGGCGATCTCGTAGCCTTGAAGCATGGCCGGGTCGAGGTCTCGGGGAAGCCCCAGAAGAGCACGGTCAATCTGCAGGAGGGATTCTCCGTTCAAGTGTCCCCCCAAGGAGTGGTCAGCGCGCCCAAGCCGTACGATTTCTCAGAGGCTTCGGAGCGAGAACTGTACGAGGTCGGACCTCTCCAGATGAAGACGATTGGCGGCAACTGATCGACGTTGATCCCACGATTCGATTGACTGCAGGTTGATCGATTCCCGTGAATTCCTCGATCGTGCGCCAGTCGAGAGGAACTCCCTGATCGATCTTGAGCCGCGAACGAGAACCGGCTCTGTTGGCTCTTTTTCTATCTTTTCGGGAGTGTGGCTGTTTACCCTTCCGTGACCGCAGCGTCCACTAGCGGTTTCCTGGACGAGGAAGGTGCTCTGTCCGCCGTCGAAAAAACCAGGGCTTCACAGATGCCGAAGATCATCGTGATCGGCACGAGGGTGAAGAGGAAGAGCGCAAGGAGAAGGGTCTTCGGGTAGGAGAGAGGGGTCTCCGGAGAGAGGAACCTTGCGACAGCCACCACGCCTCCCATCCACGCAAGCTGCCCTGCCACGAAAAAACCGTTCAGAAGAAGACTGGCCGCCAGTGTACCGTTGGGGCCACCCGCCTTGATGTATCCGATCCAGAGAGGCGGCAAAGCCACCGCCACCAAGAGCGGCAGGCGGAACCTCCGCGGATCCGGCGGGGGGTGAACCTCGATCCCGAGCCGGAGGAATACCTTGTAGCTGATCAGGTGGTTGACGTATAGGAACGCCAGACTGAACAGGAAGAAGGGCGCAAGCGGCAACCGGATCATGGTGAAGAGAGTCTCTTTCAGCCGCTGCTGCTCGACCTGGGCCATGGGAGTTGAAGCACCGTGGTACTGCGTCTCGAGGACCGATGTCATCATCTTCTGCGATTCGGCGCACAGATCCTCGAGGCCAATGGCCTTCTCGAGGAAGGTCATGGCAGGTGTCACGGCCAGGGTCATCACCGTGGCGGCCACGAGGAGAGCACGGCCCGGCGCATGTCGACGGGCCAGCATCCAGCCGGTGATGATCCCGACAAAACCGAAGGGAACCAAGAACAGATAGCCCTGCACCGGACCTCCGCTCACGAGGGTGACGAGCAGCGCGGCGCAGACGCTCGAAAGCACGGCCCGGCGTACGCCGTGGCGGAGGCCGACCAGCGTCAGAGGAACCGGGCAGAGAAGAATGAAGAAACCCCCCAGAAGGGGAAGGCTGGAGCCCAGATAGAGGACGAAACTCAGAGCAGCCATGAGGGCGCTCTCGGTCACCGCGCGAGCCATCGCCGGACATTGTACCGCGTGCCCGGCCTCCCGGGATACCAAGCTCTTGGATTTCGAAGCTCTTTGATCGAAGAGGGGACTCGAAAGACTATGGTAGTATGGTGCAAGCTCCGCAGAACCATCCACGCCAATTCAAAGGCCCATGCCAAACGACCGCAAAGCGCTCAGTCTCCTCTGCATGGGGGACATCCTGGTCGACATGGTTTCGACCATCCCGTCACGCGAACTGGTCGACTGCTCGACGTTTCGTAGATGCCCCGGTGGATCGGCTCTCAACACGGCCGTGGTGGCCGCCCGGATGGGATGCCCCACCGCGTTTGCCGCCATCGTCGGCGCCGACTTCTTCGGAGGCTATCTCAAGCGGTTCCTGGATGCCGAAGGAGTCGACACTTCCGCGCTGATCGTGAAACAAGGCCATTCGACCGGGATCGCGTTCACCTCGAGTCCCGGAGGCAAACCCACGTTCGACTTTGTCCGTTCCTCGCCGCCTCCGGAGAGCTTTCTTGCTCCAGAGGATTGCCCGGAGAGACTACTCGAACGAGTCTCCGCTCTCCACTTAGGCTCCCGATTCACGTACCAGATCGCCTCGGCATCCTTCATCCAATCATGCCTGGAGAAGGCCCACCGGATGGGAGTTCTCGTCACGTACGATCCGAACATTCGACCCGCGAGCGTCGAGTATCCCGAGGTGCGGCACCGGGTCCTCGCGAACATCGCCTCCTCCCACATCGTCAAACTGAGCGATGACGACGCGGCTCGGCTTTTCCCCGGAGAGAGAGCCATTGACACGATTCGACGACTCCACGACTCCGGTCCTGATCTCGTGGTCTTGACGTTGGGCTCGAGAGGAGCGTTCGTGAGCCACTCCGCATGGAAAACGGCCGAACCGCTCACCGTGCCCACGCCCCTCGTGTCGGTGCGTGATACGGTCGGCGCCGGGGATGCGTGCATGGGCGCCTTGTTGGCCGGTCTGAACGAAAAGGGGCTCCTATCCCGCGACTCGCTGGCGAAGGCGTCCGTCGAGGTCATCATTCAGATCGTGCGGTTTTCCTGCGCCGCCGGGGCGGCGGCGTGCACCGCGTTCGGTTCACTGGCGGGCATCCAATCGAAACGAAAGGTCCTTCGAATTCTGGAACGGTCCCAGGAGGGATGACTCCATGCGATGTAAGACAGCGGCTCGAAAATCGTTTCTCCTCGCTCTGACAGGCGTGGTGTTGCTGGTACAGAGTTGTGGAGAGGCCACTCGGGATGGTAGCAAGGCCCAGACCGGGAAGCCCTCGCTTTCGGTGGCGTTCGTGTATGTAGGCCCGGTTGGCGATGGGGGCTGGACCTATGCCCATGACCAGGCTCGCCGACAGATCGAGAAGGAGTTTCCCAATGTCACCACGTCCTTTCTGGAAAGTGTCCCGGAAGGGGCGGATGCCGAGCGAGTCATCACCCAGTTTGCCCAACGAGGCGCCAAAGTCATCTTCACGACGAGCTTCGGGTACATGGATCCGACGATCGCCGCAGCCGAGAAATTCCCGGGCACCGTGTTCCTCCATTGTTCCGGATACAAGCGCGCGAAGAACGTCGGCACCTACTTCGGACACATCGAACAACCCTCGTACCTGTCCGGTTTGGTGGCCGGTTCGATGACCAAGAAGGGCATTGCGGGATTCGTGGCTCCACATCCGATCCCGGAAGTCATCCGGAACATCAACGCCTTCGCGCTCGGCTTCCGCAAGAACCGTCCGAACGGTCAAGTTCGGGTCGTCTGGACCAACTCCTGGAACGATCCTGGCAAGGAAAAGGAAGCCGCTGTCAGCCTCATCGAGGCTGGGTGCGATCTGATCGCGTCCGGGGTCGACTCGGCCGCTCCGCTGCAGGCCGCCCAGGAGCGTGGCTGTCTGGCCTTCGGGTACGACTTCGACAGTCGAAAGGTGGCGCCGAAGGCTTTCCTGACAGCTCCGGTCTGGGATTGGTACGTTTACTACAAGACCGTGATCGAGTCGGTGATGAAGGGGACCTGGAAGAGCGAGGAGGTCTGGTGGGGGATGGAAACGGGCCTGGTGAAGCTCGCCCCCTATTCGGACCTCGTTCCCAAGGAAGTGCAAGCCCAGGTCGATCGGGCCGCGGACGAGATCAAGAAGGGCTCCCTCAAGGTATTCGCGGGTCCGGTCCTCAAGCAGGATGGATCGACCGTCGTCCCGGCGGGGAAAGTCGCCACCGATCCCGAGCTCCTCTCGATGAGCTACTTCGTCCAGGGAGTCGTCGGGACGATCCCATCCGCGAAGCACTGATGACTTTGGTGGGGGAGTCAATCGTGATTGGCCAAAGGAATCGATCTACGCAGTGACCCATTCGAACACTCTTACGCTCGAGCTCAAGTCGATCAGAAAAGCGTTCGGCGGAGTCCCGGCACTATGTGGAGCTTCGTTCGCCCTGAGAGCAGGAGAAATCCATGCGCTCCTCGGAGAGAACGGCGCCGGGAAATCGACCCTGATGAATGTGGCCACCGGAATCTATCAGCCGGACAGCGGCGATATCGCGGTGGCCGGACGACCGGTCCGGCTGACGACACCCCGTGCCGCCAAGAAGCTGGGCATCGGGATGGTCCACCAGCACTTCCATCTTTCCAGGCGGCACACCGTCCTCGACAACATTCTGCTGGGGCTTCCCGGCGTTTCGTTTCTGCCCGACCGCCGGGCACTGGCCGGGCGGATCCGCAATCTGGCCGACCGGTACGGGCTTCCAGTGGATCCGGAGGCAAAGGTGTGGCAGCTGTCCGTGGGGGAACAACAGCGGGTGGAGATCGTCAAGACACTGATCCATGAGGCCAGAGTTCTGATCCTCGACGAGCCCACCGCCGTGCTCTCCCCCCTCGAGGCCAAGGAACTGTTCGCCGTTCTCGCGAGGCTGAAGGCTGACGGTTGTTCGATCATCTTCATCTCACACAAGCTCGACGAGATCAAGGAGATCTCTGATCGGGTCACGATCATGCGCTGCGGTGAGACGGTTGCCACGGTGGAGACCGGATCGTCCAGCACCCGGGACCTCGCTCTGCACATGGTGGGACGCGAAGTCTTCCTGATGCCGACCCACCGTGAACGAACAGGGGACACACAGAGGCCGCTCCTTTCCCTATCGAAGGTCACCGTTTCCAACGACCGAGGCGTTCCAGCCTTGAGAGGGGTCTCGTTCGACCTTCTTTCCTCGGAGATCCTCGGTGTGGCAGGGCTTTCCGGCAACGGACAGACCGAGCTCACGGAGATCCTCTACGGCCTCAGAAGGCCGGAGTCCGGCACGCTCACGCTCGAGGGCGCAGCCGCTCCGGTCACGATGTCTCCCAGAGAGGCGATCTCACGCAAGATCAGCTTCATCCCGGCCGACCGCCGGATGACGGGAACAGCTCCGGGGCTTTCGATCCGAGAGAACCTCATGCTCAAGTCTTACCGGGAAGCCCCTTATTCGAGCCGGGGATTCCTGCGACCGGACGTGATGGCCCGAGAGGCGGACCGGATGATCGGCGCTCATGATATACGTTGCGCCGGGCAGCATCAGCTCACCGGAACCCTCTCCGGAGGAAACCTCCAGAAGGTCATTTTGGCCAGAGAACTCTCCAGTGATCCGATCATCGTTCTTGCTGTATATCCCTGCCGGGGACTCGACGTCGGTTCCATCGAGACGGTTCGACAGCTGCTCTCGAACGCCAGAGACAAAGGGGCCGGGGTGCTGCTGGTCTCTGAGGATCTCGACGAAATATTCGCGCTCTCCGATCGCGTCGCCGTGCTCTGCGGCGGATCGATGGCGGGCCCCATTCCCGTGGGAGAAATCGATCGCGTTGCCGTCGGACTGATGATGGCCGGGGTCAAAGGGAGGGCGGAGGGCGCGGATGCGACTCGTTCAGCGTGAATCATCAAGTACGATCCGATCGATAGCGGTCGTCCTCTCAGCCGTTCTGATCGCGTTTGCTCTCGGATCGGCCCTGTTTCTCTCGCTCGACAAGAATCCGCTGGAGGCCTATCTGGCCATGGCTCGAGGCGGGTTTGGCTCCGGGTACGGTCTTTCGGAGACTCTTGTGAAGACCGTTCCGCTCGGTCTGTGTGCGCTCGGGATCGCTTTGGCCGGCAAAATGGGTCTCTGGAACATCGGTGCGGAGGGTCAGCTCACCATGGGGGCCATCGCAGCCTCTTGGGTCGTGCTGTTCTGGAAGGTCCCGGACGCGGCCTTACTGCCGCTGGCCGCCATCGCCGCGGCAACGGCCGGCGCCCTGTGGTCGACGATCGCATCAACGCTCAGGGCCTGGCTCTCAACAAGCGAAATTCTGTCGACTCTGATGCTCAACTACGTCGCGGAGCTCTTTCTACAGTACCTGGTGTACGGCCCCTGGAAAGGCCCTGATCGCTTTCCCTTCACGGTCTACTTTCCCCGGACCGCCTGGCTCTCGACGCTGGGCACCACCCGGCTTCACTCGGGGATCGTCGTGGTGGTCATCCTTGCCGTGGTGCTTCACGTGCTTCTCAAGAGAACCCGTCTGGGCTTTGAAATTCACCTGACCGGCGACTCATCGTCGGCCAGCGACTACGCTGGCGTGCCCTCCAAGAGGAACATCCTCCTGGTTTTGGCCATGGCAGGAGCTCTGGCTGGGTTGGCTGGACTGTTCGAGGTGACCGGCCTCCAGCACCGCCTCCAGCCCTCGGTCTCACCAGGTTTTGGCTACACGGCCATCATCGTTGCCTGGCTGGCCCGACGACACATGCTCGGGTGTCTTCTGGTGGCCTTCCTCTTTGGCGGACTGGCTGTCGCGGCCGACGAGCTCCAGATCGTCTTGCACATCCCAGCCGGGGTGGTGCTCGTGTTCCAGGCGCTCCTCTTCGTGTGCGTCCTGGGTGCCGAAGTCTTCGAAAACTACGAAATTCGCTGGAGGAACGCGTGACTTCGACGGACATCGGTTTCTTTCTGGCGATCCTCCAAGCCGCCGTCAACGCCGGTACGCCGATCCTGTACGCGGCGGTCGGCGAGGTCATCGTCGAGCGCGCGGGGGTGCTGAATCTGGGACTCGATGGGATGATGATGGTCGGCGCGCTTTCCGGCTTCGTCATGTCCCGGGCAACGGGAAACCCGTGGGCAGGCTTCTTGGCTGCAGCGATCGTGACGGCCGGATTCAGCCTGGTCCACGCCTTCGTCGCCGTGATCCTTCGAGCCAACCAGATCGTCTCGGGTCTGGCACTGGTCATGCTTGGGAACGGGTTGGCCTCGTTCTTTGGGACGGATCTCGCGGGAGAGGTGGCCCCTCATTTCGAACGGTTTCCCGTGCCAGGACTATCGAAGATTCCCGGTCTGGGTTCGGTCCTCTTCCATCACAACGGCGCCGTCTACCTGTCGTTCGTGGTGGTTGCCGTTACCGGCTTCTTTCTTTATCGGACGCGGCCCGGTCTTGCTCTACAGGTCGTCGGAGACAGCCCCGAAACCGCCGACGCCGCGGGCATCCCGGTCCTGAGAATCAGGATCCTCGCCGTACTGGTCGGGGGCGCCATGGCCGGCCTTGGCGGAGCCTATCTGTCGCTTGCCGATACCCCGAGCTGGATGGATCGGATGACGGCAGGGCGAGGCTGGATTGCCGTGGCCTTGGTCATCTTCTCCGGATGGGATCCGGTCCGGGCTGCTCTGGGGTCGTACCTCTTCGGAGGGCTCGTGGCTCTGCAGTTTCGGATCCAGGCCCTGGGTTACTCGGTTTCGGTCTTTCTTCTCCAGATGGTGCCATATCTGGCAACGCTCGGGGCATTGGCTCTCACCGGACTGAGATCGTCGATTCGTCTATCGATGGGCGCCCCGGAGGCGCTGGGCAGACCGTTCGACCGGGAGGAACGCCGGTAGTAGCCGGGAGACCTCATCCATGAAGATTCAGATGAAGAATCAAGAGGCCGCCAGAGTCTGACACGCGATGTCGTAGGTATCCAGGGCGATGAGGAGCTCTTCGGCGGTCGGGACCGCGAAGATGCGGATGGGTGAGGAGTCGGTCGAAATATCCATCTCTTTGCCCACGGCCGCTTTGTTCTTTTCGGTATCCAGGCAGTATCCCAATGGCTCCATGTTCGCCATGATCTGCGCCCGGATCTGCGAGCCGTTTTCTCCCACACCCGCAGTGAAGACGAGCGCGGAGACCTTGCCCAGGGCTGCCGTGTAGGAGCCAATGTACTTCTTGACTCGATAGCAATAGATGGTCAGGGCGAGCGCCGCTCTCTTGTCCCCCTCGGCGGCGGCCTTCATCACGCTTCGCACATCGTTGCTCGTCCCGGACACTCCCAGGAGGCCGCTCTTCTTGTTGAGCAGGTTGTCGATCTGGCTGACAGACATCTTCCGGACACGCTCCAGATAGGCAATGATGGCCGGATCGATGTCTCCGGACCGAGTGCCCATCACGAGCCCCTCGAGCGGGGTCAAGCCCATCGTCGTGTCGATCGATTTCCCACCGGCAACGGCCGCCATACTGCACCCGTTCCCGAGATGGCAGGTGATGGTGTTGACCTCTGACAGCGGCTTTCCCAGCATGTGGGCTGCTCGCATCGACACGTACCTGTGGGACGTGCCATGGAATCCGTAGCGACGGATGTGGTTGGTCTTGTAGTACTCGTAAGGGATCGCGTAGATGTAGGCGTAGTCGGGGATGGTCTGGTGAAACGCCGTGTCGAACACTCCGACCTGAGGCACGTGGGGGAGCAGCTCTCGGGCGACCTGGATCCCCAGAAGATTGGGAGGATTGTGGAGGGGGGCCAGCTCCACGTGGTCCTGCACGGCCTTGACCACTTCGTCTGTGATCAGGACCGATCCGGAGAAGACCTCGCCTCCGTGGACCACTCGATGACCGACCGCGCCGATCTCGGTGATGTCCTTGAGACCCCCAAGCTCCTTGGAGGTCAACCCTTCCACGATCAATTGGAGACCCTGGGCGTGGTCACGGACCGGCCTGGCAACGACGACTTCTCGGCCGCCGATCTTATACTTGAGCTCGCTGGACTCCTCGCCGATCCTCTGCAGCAGACCTTTGGCTTCGACGACCTTGTCTGGCATCTGATAGAGCTCGAATTTGATGGAAGAACTGCCGCTGTTGATCACCAGAATCTTCATCTGCATCAGAAACACGTGCTCCTATTGGGTTTCTGCTCAGGAAGCCCCGCGTCTTGCTCCCGGAAGGCATCCGGAATCTTTGACCCCATGACGCCCTGGAAAATCACCCCAGTCCAGCGCACCTCTTGGCCCCGTGGTCGGCCAAGAGTACCACCCTGCGTCATTCAAAGGTAAAGGATCCCAAGACCCGAGGTCAAGAAAACCAAGAGACTATCTGTGAAAGGATATGAGTTGACTCGACTCCATGGTACTCGATCGGTGATTCCTCCCATGGCCATTGTTCGAGAAAGTGGCATGAAGACATCAAGCCCCCTTTACAAACAGCCGGCCTCCGTCAGAGAATAGAAGAGGTGCGCTGAGCACCGTATTCCGAAGTATTAAACAGCCTTCACCAAAGAAAAGAGTATCGGCACGGAGACGGGTATGAAGAATGTTTCGTCGCGGATGTGGCTTCTGTTCGTTGTCATAGCTTTCGTGATCCTAAGACTCCCATCAGCCCTGACCGCTGATGGAAGTCTTTGCGCAAAGGGCCTTGGACAGCAAGCGAACCGAGGTGGGCCCGACATTCTGTTGCAGGGGTTCACCTGGAATTCCGCAGTGAACGGACAGAAGTACGTCTGGTACAGGACTCTCGAATCCAAGGCAGAAGACCTCGCCCAGGCCGGAGTGACGCATGTCTGGTTTCCGCCGCCGGCGAGGTCGGTCTCACCCCAGGGCTACATGCCGGGCGACTATTACGATCTTGGATCCGGCGATGCTCTGGGCGACAACAGGACTCTCTACGGAAACGAGGCCGAGCTCAAACGTTGCGTGGCCACCTTCAAAAGGTTTGGCATTCAGAGCCTCGCCGATATCGTCGTCAACCATCGATGCGCCAGCCATCAAGAGAACGGCGTCTGGAACATTTTTCATTCCCCGTCGGGAAAGGCCCTTTGGGAGAAATGGGCGGTCGCCAGAGGCGACTACAACGGAACAGGCCAGCCTGACACCGGGGCCGACTTCGCTGCGGCGCCGGATCTCGACCACACCAACCCCAAGGTTCGGCAGGACATCGTGGACTGGCTTCTGTGGCTGAAGGGGACGATCGGATTCGACGGATGGCGATTCGACTACGTCAAGGGCTACGGTGCTCAGTTCGTGGGTGAGTACATCGGCAAGAGCCAGCCGGCTTACGCCGTCGGAGAATACTGGACATCCATGGATTACACGAGCGCGGGCGAGATGCTTCCCGATCAGAACGCCCACAGACAGAGGCTCTGCGATTGGGTCAACGGCACGGGGGATCGTGCCGCAGCCTTTGATTTCACCACCAAAGGGCTACTCCAGGAGGCCTGCAGGCGGAATCAGTACTGGCGCCTCAAGGACAACAAAGGCAAGGCCGCCGGGATGATCGGATGGTGGCCGGAGAAGTCCGTCACGTTCATAGACAACCACGATACGGGTTCTTCCCAGAACCATTGGCCCTTCCCTGGAGACAGGGTGCTCGCCGGTTACGCCTACATCCTCACCCATCCGGGAACCCCATCGATCTTCTGGGACCACCTGTACGCTTGGGGGCAGGACACCCATGATCGAATCAAGAAGATGGCTCAGCTCAGGGGGGATATGAGGATTCATCGAGGGAGCAGCCTCAACATCATCACCGCGGACAACAGTCGTTACGTTGCTTGCGTCGACGGCAAGCTCACTCTTGTTCTGGGTGACACGGGCCCTGGCCCAGGGACGGGATGGACTCAGCGTCTGTCTGGGCCCGGCTATTCCATCTGGATCAAGAACTGACTCTCCTGGTCAGGAGGCTGTCGGAGCAAGACCCCGACAACCTCCACTCCGAAGATTCCGGCACCCTTTCGGAAGGTCTACCTGTGCCTTAGAAGGTGGCCGATCAGGAGAGCCGCACCGACACCCAGAACGACGTTCCGCGTCCTCCGCCGACTCCGGTCGTAGTAGTAGTCGGGGTCATACCCTCCGTAGGAGTAAGCAGGATAGCCCTGGTCGTACGGATAGTCCGAGTAGTAAACGGGGGCCGGATAATCGTAGTAGCTGCCATAGTAGTAAGGCGCGCTCAAAGCTCCGAGTGCCGCTCCGTAGAATGCCCCTCTGCCGAAACCGCCCCTGCGACCCCAATAACCTCGGTGGTGGGAGCCTCCACGGTTCCAACGGCCCCCGTTAGGAGCATGCCGGGCCAATCCGCTGAATCCGCCGCCTCCACGGTTCCAGCTACCCCCGCCAAAAGCGTGCCGGGAAATCCCACGGAATCCGCCTCCGTGGCTCGCGCGACCGCCGCCAAGAGCATGAAAGCCTCCCCCAAGAGCATGAAAGCCTCCCCCTCGAGATCCGCCGCCGCCAAAACCGCGCGACCGCGCCTCTGTCGCGGATGCCTGAACGAGAAGAACGGTCACAGCCAGAGCGAACGTCGCCAGCTTCCCACGCCACCTCACGAGAAACCACCTCCGTACTTCCCGGAACCGACACTCGCAGCTCCGTCCGACAGACCCCATACCAACGGCCCCACGCGAGTCGACTCTCCGGCTGCCGCGTGACCGATCCCCGGACACCTTGTCGGGAAAGGGCTCGTCCGGATCTCGGCGTTTCATGGCTGTTAGTGATCGCTCGATCCCAGGAGTTACGCTTTGATTCGGGCAAAAAAGCAGAAGGCGCGGTCCCTCGAAATGGGTACCGCGCCAGCCGGTTTCTCGGTTAGTGACTTGGTTAGTGACTTTTTTGGCTACGGGTTGTCTGCCGGTCTAGAGCCCTTCGGCCTCTGGCCTGGAGCCTCGTCGGGCGAATGTTGGCAAATCCTCCCAGACACGGAGTCACGGGATGGTATTGGCCTCAGAATCCGCTGTGGAGCTCCTTGAACGACTTGACCCCTTGCAGGAAAGCCTGCTCGTTGAGGGGAATCAATGAGCTCTTTTCCTTGAGAACGTGACGAACGGCCTCGAGGAAGGTCTCCTGAGGGAACAGATTGGTGGCGGCCTGGAGAGCCCCCAGCGCCACGACGTTCTTCACCACCAGTTTGCCCAGATCCTTGGCAATCTGGCTGAACGGAACACCAAAGACACGGACCTTCCGGTCGAGCTCCGGGGGCTTGGCGATCACCGAGCTGTCGTAGACGATCGTTCCTCCCGAGACGACGGTTGGCCCGAATTTGGTCAGGCTTGGCGCGTTGAACGCGACCAGGATGTTCGGCCGACTGGAGGCCGGAGAGAGAACTTCCTTCTCGGCAACGTGGACGTCGGCATACGAAGTCCCACCACGCGACTCCGGGCCGTAGCTCGGAATGTGGGTCGAGTCGAATCCTTCGTGAATGGCCGCCATCGTGATCAGGAAGGCGGCGGTCTGGGCTCCGTCTCCGCCCGCGCCGGCGAGTTTGAGCGCGATGTCGCTTTCCGCGATGTGTTTCGGGAAGCCCTTGGAGTGTCTGGGAATGCTCTTGGTCGACGCTCCGGTGACATTCAATACGCTCTCGACGTCGAACTTGGGGCTGGGAAAGGTGATCGTCGTGTCGACGGTGAGGTCTTTCTTCACTCCGAGCGGGAACACTGGAACCATCTTCTCCTGAACCCATTTGGTGGCCTGGATTCCGGAGAGCCCAAGATGGGTCGGACATTCTCCAAGCACCTCGACGAACGAAAAGCCCTTCTTCTCCACTTGGAGCCCGACGGCCTTCCGGATCGCCTTCTGGGCCTTGGCTCGTTCCTTGGCGTTGAACAGGGCGACCCGTTCGACGTAGATCGGTCCGTCGAGCTGGGCTATGACCTCGGCCATCTTCATCGGTTGGCCGGCCCCCGAGTCCCTGCCGTAGGGACACGTGGCCGTCTTCTGCCCCATCAATGTGGTGGGAGCCATCTGGCCCCCGGTCATGCCGTAGATCGCGTTGTTGACGAAGATGACCGTAATCGGAAAGCCCATTTGGGCCGTGCTCACAATCTCGGCCAATCCGATGGAAGCCAGATCTCCGTCTCCCTGGTAGCTGATGACGATCGAGTCGGGATTGGAGACCTTGTGGCCGAGCGCGACGGCCGGTGCCCGGCCGTGGGCCACCTGGGTGTTTCCCACGTCAAAGTAGTAGTAGAGGAAGACGCTGCAACCCACCGGAGACACGGCGATCGTCCGATCCTGGATCCCCAGCTCCTCGATCGCCTGGGCGAGGTACTTATGGGCGATCCCATGGCCGCAGCCGGGACAGTAGTGGGTGGAGTGCGCCTTGAGGCCCTCCCCACCGGAATGTCGTTTGAAGACCTCGTAGAATACCGTCATGGCCGGACCTCCTTCAGGGAGGCGACCTTCTCGGCGATGTCGAACTGCTGGGGCAGGTGTCCTCCGTACGTTCGGACGTGGTGGATGGGCAGGTTCGCTCCGACCCTTGCATGAGAGAGCGCCAGACGGAGCTCGTTCTCGAGCTGACCGTCGCTCGCCTCCACGACCACGAGACAGCGAGCGCGGCCCAAAAGCGGCTTCAACTCGTCGATGGGGAACGGCCACACCGTGATAGGACGGTAGAGACCCGCCTTGATCCCCTGTTTCCGGAGATCCTGAACAGCCCCCTTGGCCATCCGGGCGGGTGTGTTTGTCGCGATCACGAGAACGTCGGCATCGTCGCAATGGAACCGATCGACCCGCTGCTCATCCTTCCACATCTTCTCGTACTTGGCGATCAAGGACAGGTTGTGGTCCGAGAGCTCGGTCTCGCTCAGGAAGAACGAGCAGATCAGGTTGCGACGATGGTTTTCGTCTCCGTAGACGGCCCATTCCGGAATGCCCGGTTTGACCATGGTCTTCGGGAGGTTCACCTTACCGGTCATCTGACCCAGGTAGCCGTCTCCCAGGACGATCACCGGGTTCCTGTACTGGAACGACAGTTTGAACGCGAGCATCGTGAGGTCGAGCATTTCCTGCGGGGTGGAGGGCGCCAGGACGATGGCTTTGGTGTTTCCGTGCCCCAATCCGTGGCAGGCCAACTTGATGTCCGACTGTTCGGGCGCGATGTTGCCCAGGCCCGGGCCCCCGCGCATGACGTTGACGAAGACGCCCGGCAGCTCGGCCCCGATCATGTACGAGATTCCCTCGAGCATGAGGCTGAATCCCGGGGACGACGTGAACGTCATTCCCCGGAGGCCGGCGCCGCTGCAGCCGTACATCATATTGACGGTGGCGACTTCGCTCACGGCCTGTTGGAAGATGCCGTCGAGCTTTGGAAGGAGCTTCGCCATCAGTTCCGCCCCTTCAGTCGAGGGGGTGATCGGGTATCCGAAGAAATGACGGCACCCGGCCAGGAGGGCGCCGATCGCCGAGGCATACGACCCCTTGGTGACGAGCGGCTCGGTGGCGGGAAGTGGAACCACGGTGTCAGGAATGGGCTTGGGTACAGGAGCGGTCCGGCGCCGTCCCCCGTACAAGGAAATGGGATCCTTCTCGTTGACCCCGCCCGAAGGGGTCGCTTGGAGGGCGAACGGCTCCGGGCAAGCCTGGATACAGAGTCCGCAAGCCGTGCACTGTTCGAGGTTCAGCACAACCGGTATGAGCCCTGTTCCAGGATTGATCGTGTTGCCCTCGGTGATGCACTTACGCACGCACGCTTCGATACAGCGACCGCAGCCCTTGCAGTAATCCGGGAGGATGAAGGGCTTGGGGCGTTCTTTGAGCTGCGCCATCTTTCCTCTCCTGTTCAGCTGGGAAGAAGTCGAGCCACGAGGGAGGGGTCTTCGGTGGGGTGTTGAAAACAATGCCTCGCCAAGAAAACCCGGCCCTCTTGCCGGTTCCTCCCCAGCGATTGAGTCTGTTGGAAAACGGCTTTCATTATATCACCCACGCCCTGCTCGTGATTTCATCAGTATGAGCTGTCTCAACTCGAAATCCCCGGATCGCCAGACGATCCTGTAGCGGCTGTTCACGATGTCTTTGAAGGCGAAAGCCTCCAGGAGATCCGCGGTGTTGCAAAACCACGCCTCGCGGTGCCAGTGCAGGACGATCCACCGCGGCAACGAAGACTTGAACCTCTCGACGAACCGATCTCTGAGCGGCCCGATCGGTGGGGCGTTCCGTATGTCGAAGATGAACGGAGCCCCCCGGTAGCTTTCGCGTCCGGTCAAGCCATAAATTAGTGTCGCGTCGGGGAATACGAAGAGGCTGTCGCCCGGCGGGACGTTTCGATCGATGAAGCGAACCACCTCGTCGATGGGACCTCCCATGGTGGCGGAACATCGCCAGCCGCGGAAACCGGCCGATTTCAGCTCGTAATCCGACAGCCTTCCGCTCAGGACCCATGACCACTGGAGGTTGTCGCGCATGTGCGAGAACGCGAAGAGGTTCACGACAGCCAGGGCCGCATACGAGAGAAACGGTCTCAAGGGACCGGCAGGCAAAATGCCGGGGCGACGAGGCATCCGTGTCCCAAGATGGGCGAAGTAGACGACGTAGAAGGTCTCGAGACCGAGGAGGGGAAAATTGGCCTCTTGTTTTAGCGATCCGGTCCAAGACGCGAACATGGAGGTGAACACGAGTCCGAGGAAGAGGACGACGCGGTGGCGCTCCGCCTTGAGGAATTCGCGGTTGCACAAGGAGATCACGACGAGGAAAGTGGCGGAGAGAAACACGAACGGGCTGTGTTTTCCCAGAGAGAGGATCCGTCTCCAGTTGGTCAGTCGTCGTGCGGGCAGATAGGCCACGAAGGTCTGGTAGATGAACTCTCCCGGAGATGGAAGCAAGAGCAAGACGATGAGTACGGCCAAGGCGACCCCGGCCCCGTAGCAGCCGATGGCCAGGGCTCGTCGCTCGGCCAAGAAGAGCACGACGAAGAAGGCGAGTCCACCGGCTAGGGCGACGTTCGACTTGGTCATGAGCGATAGTCCGATGAGAATGCCCAGACAGAACGACACCAGGGCGGTCTGTCGTGGAGAACAAAGCGGCCAGCGCCATTCGATCAGACAGGCCCCGAGGAGGATGAACAGGCTTGCGGTCTGGTCGTAGTAAGGGTGGAAGACGACCCCGTAGAACGAGAGGCCCGAGAGCGAGGTGAGCAGGAGTGAGTCGACCAGACCAAGGCTTGCCCGGGCCACGAGATACGTGGCGATCATCACCAGACCGTTCACGGCTGTGAGATGGCCGAGGATGGCCCACTTGGTGAACCCGAAGATCCGGATGAACAGGGCGATCAGATAGGGATGGACCGGCCCGGCATTGAAGAAGAAGTCTGAGTAGATCCGCTGCCCCCGGTCGATACGGTATCCAGCGTCCATGAAGGCGGACATGTCGAAGAAGTTGAACACGGAGAGGGCCTGCCGGATCACGGCGAGCGAGACCGCTATCAAGACCAAGCCGAAGAGAATCTTTGCGCCCAGTTCTCGACCAAGGGGCCCCAGTCGATCCCGGGCTTGCGAATCTCGGCCTGGAAGACTCACCGAGCGACCACTTCCGGGGGAAGAACGACCGGGACCGTACAGGGAAGTGTCAGAGTTCGTGAACCGGCCGAGAGCACTTGCGGCCTGCCGTGGACTCGACAGGAGATCCTCTTTCCGTCAACGAAGAATCGACACATCTCCGGCGCGGGGCTTCGGGGCGAGGGAGGCGGACCATAGGGCGACGGGGGTGAGAAACGACCATCCTTGTTCATCGACTGGATGACGTCCTTTCTCACGGACAGAGGTACCTTCGAACGACGGGACCACTCACAGACCGCGCACTGACGAAGATAGCACTCGTGGGCTCCAAGGTTTTCTCGGATCACCTGCTGGGCCATCTGCGCCGAGGCGACGTATCCGATCATCAGGGAGAGCGGGATCGCGGAGAGAAACAGGTCGGCGTGGGAGAGAGTCTTCCTGATCCACCGTGCCAGCAGTGTCACCAGGCCGGGGCCGGCCAAGACGAACATTGAGACCGCCACACGTGTGGGTGGAGGAGGTCCGTCCGATCCGGCGCTGAGAATCGCACCCGCGAAGTAGCCGACCGTCAACAACAGAGCCGGAACCACGGACACGGGGCGAGGCGGCTGCCTCTGTCTGCGCGCCATTGGGATATAGACCTCCTTGAATATCACAGGGCCGGGAACCGAGGTTTTTCAGCTCCACCAACGACCCTTGAGGAAAGAACGCAAGACGCGATTTGTCCGTTTAGGTCAACCCTTCAGCCACTCGTAGAGCAGGTAGTGATCCCCCGACATGCCCAGGGCTTCGTAGGTCTTCTGCGCGTTGGCGTTGCGCTTGTCCACGTAGAGACGCAGGCCGGAAAGGTTGTGGGCTTTCTCCACCTCCGTCTTGATCGTGAGGTACAGAGACCTGTACACGCCCTGACCGCGAGACTCCGGGACGACATAGACCGACTGGATCCACCACACGGTCGCGTTTCTCCAGTCGCTCCACTCCGGAGTGATCAGGAGCGAGGCCACGACCTGCCCGTCTTTCTCCGCGACCCAGTAGGTCCCCTTGGCGCGATCCTCAAAAACCGCCTGGACGCCCTGAGTTACAGTCTCCCAATCGAGGACCAGATCTTCCGTCTCCGCGGCCATCCGGATCTGAAACTCCGCGATCGTCGGGGCTTCCTTGACTCGAGCTGGGCGACACAGAACAGTATGCATTCCGACTTCCTCTCCAAGGGCTTCTGGGAGTCGGCCGGGGTTTTGCTCCGACACGCTCCTGCAACCGCCAACGGATGAGCCCTGATTCTAGGGCAGGGACTGACTTCACGCAAGATCCAGGGCGAGACGGGGCGCAGATGGGGGATCAGGGATGCCTCCCGGCATTGACGTCCACATAGGCGGGACGTATAGTAACGTTCCGTTCCCAGGGGAAACCGATTCGTCGATTTCTGCTCGGCCGAAATCGAATCTCGATAGGAGGCGCGAGGGTTCATGTCGATCGTCAGGCTCGACCACGTCAGTCTTCTCGCCAACAATCCGGAACCGGTCGTCGACTTCTATCGCCGACTCCTCGGTTTCGAGCTCATCCGAAGCCGTGAGTTCCCAGAGATGGGGATGGTCATTTTCGATCTGAAGACCAGAAACGAGTATCTGGAGGTCATCCAACCGACCGGAAGCTCGCCCAAATCCACAGACGGAATCAAGCATTTGGCATTCCTTTCCGACGACATCGACGAAGACTTCTCGAGGTTCAAGGGCGAGGGAGTCTCCTTGATCCATACGGAGGTTCAACGGCATGGAGACGTGGCGTTCTTCTTTCTTCGAGGGTCAGCCGGCGAGTATGTGGAGATCATCCAGTACTTGGGTCGATGATCGTGACGGACGCGTCAACAGCTAAGGAGACGACAATGCTAGATGGCAAGATTGCCGTGGTGACAGGGGCCTCGCGAGGATTGGGCTTGGCTGTGACCAAAAAGCTCCTGAAGCAAGGAGCAAAGGTCGTCATGGTCGCCCGAACCGCCGACGCTTTGGAGCGGGCGTGCGCCGACCTGAAAGAGGACTCCAACCTGTTGACCGTGGCCGGAGACGTGTCGTCCGAGTCAACCGCGGAAGCGGTCTTCGAAAGGGCTCGCGAGCGATTCGGCCGGGTGGACATCCTCGTGAATAACGCGGGACTCGCGCTTCTCCAATCGATCAATGACACGACTCTCGACCAGTGGAACCAGCAGTTCGCCGTTCACGTGACCGGACCGTTCCTCATGTGTCGACAGGCCGTCAAGAACATGATCTCGGACAAGATCGCGGGACGGATCGTGAACGTCTCCTCGATCACCGGAGAGACAGGCGCTTCCATGGCCTGTGCTTATGCGGCCTCCAAGGCCGGGCTCCTCGGATTCACGCGCGCGCTGGCCAAGGAGGTCGCTCCGCACGGGATCACCGTCAACTCGATCTGTCCAGGGGCGATGGACACCGACATGTTCCAGAAAGACACGATCGACGTCATTGCGCGAAGGTTCAACACGGATCGGGAGACTCTCTTCAAGAGGACTCTCGCCATGATCCCGCTCAAACGACTTCTCGACCCTTCCGAGGTCGCCGAGCTCGTTGTCTTCCTGTGCCAAGGGACGGCAGGGGGTATCACGGGGCAGACCTACTCGATCACGTGCGGTTTCGATATCCATTGAACCCATAGAACACGACCATGCGCTGCCCCGCCTGTACCGGACCGATCGATGTCGCCACGGACCCCGGTGCCAAGTTGGTGTGTCCCTCATGCGGGATCAGCTTCAGCCTGCGGGTGCCGGCCAAGTCGACGCACGCAACAGCCGCTCCGGCCGAGACCGCGGACAGTGGCCACCCGAGCCATCCGGCCTCTGAAGACCACACCCAGCCAGATTCGGCATGGACCTTCAGTCCGGACTTTCTTGCCCAGTATGAGAAGATCCGGCTCCTCGGGAGTGGGGGCGCTGGAGAGGTCTTCCTCATGCGCCAGGTCAAGCTCGATCGTCTTGTGGCCGTCAAGGTCGTACGGGGTGATCGCGCCACTCCTGATCTGAGCGGCCGGCTCTGGACAGAGGCGAGGGTTCTGGCCGGCCTCAACCACGCCAACATCGTCGCGATCCACGACGTGGGCATCGACGGCGTGATTCCATACGCGGTCTGCGAATATGTAGAGGGCGAGTCCCTCGAATACCGCCTCAAACAAAGCCCTCCCTATTCCCTCTCCGAGGTCCTGATGCTCGTCTTGGAGATCTTGGATGGTCTGCGGGTTGCCCATGAAAAGGGAGTGGTCCACCGTGATCTCAAGCCCGCCAACATCCTGCTCACCCGGGAAGGCAGACCGAAGATCGCCGATTTCGGTCTCGCCCGGGTTGAACGGCTTTCCGGGGACAATACCATCGGAGGGATCAAAGGAACGCCACGGTACATGAGCCCCGAACAATGCCGGGGGGAGAGGGCGACGTACGCGAGCGATCTTTATTCGCTGGGCGTGGTCCTGTTCGAGATGGTCACCGGCCGTCCCCCTTTCCTTGGACCCACTGTGGCCCAGTTCCTCTACGAGCACATGATGACACCCCCACCCAACCCTCGATCGATGAGGCCGGATCTCCCGGTACCGTTGAGTGAGGTCATCCTGAAAGCTCTGCAGAAAGACGCGGAGCAGAGGATCAAGAGTGCTCTGGAGTTTTCCAAGGCCCTCCTCGCGATCTATCGCGATCTGACCGGCACCCAGAGCCTGTCGCTCGCGCATTCCGGGCATCGGGCGAACCAGAACCGGATCGGCGAATTCGAACTGTTGAGCAAGATCGGACAGGGAGGAATGGGGGTCGTCTACAGAGCCTGGCAACCATCGCTGGGACGACAGGTCGCACTGAAGTGTCTGATCCGGGCGGACGACCCCAAGTCCAAGGCCCGATTCGAAAGAGAGATCAAGTCGCTGGGGAGAGTGGAGAATGAGCATCTCGTCAAGGTGTACACCTCCGGCTCCGAGGGGGATCTTCTGTTCTACGCCATGGAGCTCCTGGAAGGGCCGTCTCTGGACACGGTCGCCGACGCCATCCGCCAGCGGCAACAGGACGTGTCAACCCTCACTCCAGAGGAGTACAAACAGACGGTAAACGAATGCTGTGAGGCTTTCCGCAGTGCAGAGAAACCGGTCGGCTCCGTGTCCCAAGAGAGCCTCTACAGGCCTCGAGTATCCTCTGGGAGTGGTTCAGACGCGTCCCGTGAGAGTAGGGTCAGGGAGACCTACACGCGACACGTCGTGCGGCTCGTCAAACAGATCGCCGACGCCGCGCACGCTCTTCACACGGAGGGAGTCGTTCATCGGGACATCAAGCCGAACAACATCGTCGTTTCTCCGGATGGATCGAAAGCGGTGCTGATGGACCTGGGTCTCGCCCAGGTCGAGGAAGAGGCAGAGCACAGACTCACTCGCACACGCGAGTTCATCGGTACACTCCGATACGCGAGTCCGGAACAGCTCCTCGCCGCGGCGAGCGTGGATCGTCGAAGCGATGTGTACAGCCTCGGCGCGACGTTGTGGGAGCTTCTGGCGCTGGCCCCCCTGTTCGACGTCTCGGACAAGACTTCGTCGGTCGAGCTGATGCGACGGATTCAGTACGAGGACGCAGGACGTCTTGGAAAGTACAATCGGGGCGTTTCTGTCGATCTGGAAACCGTCGTGCACAAATGTCTGGAGAAGAACCCCGATCGCCGCTATGCCACGGCCTTTGAACTCTCCAAGGATCTGGAGCGCTATCTCGAAGGCCAGCCTGTCCTTGCCCGCTCGGTCGGTGTGTTCGGTCGAACCATGCGTTGGGTGTTGAGACGGACCTGGATGGCCCCTCTGGCCCTTTTCGCCGGAGTCCTGTGCCTCTGCGTGATCGGTGGGGGGCTCTGGTACTACGACACGCACCAGCGACTGAAAGTCGAACTCTACACGAACTACGTGAGACGATGGGGTGTTCCGGAGGGAATCTGCCGTCTTTCACCAGAGCAGGCGAGCCATCGGAACTTCACGTACAGGATCTTCCGTCGCGGGCGAAAAGTGGAACGGATGGAAATCATCGATGGTGATGGGAACCTCACGGTTCCGAACGTCAATTTTCACTTGACCCTTCTGGGCGGCGGACCGACGAAGCTCCAGGAACACTGCTTCGACTACGTGCGCGACGAAAAAGGTCAGCTCCTGGAAGAGGTTGCGCGTGACTGCGAGGGAGACATTATCTGGAAGCTGCACTACAGCCGAAGGGACATGGCGAATTACACCGATCCCAACGGTTTCCCGATCGCTCGTGCCGGTTCAGGAGCGACGTACATCGGGATCACCCGGTCATCCGACGGACTCAATCTGGAGTTTTGCTACCTCGATTCTCACGGCCGACCCCGTCCGGACAGGGAAGGCGCCTACGGAGAGCGTCGTCTGTTCGATTCTCTGGGGCTGTTGCGGGAGGCCTATCAAACCGGCCCTCGCGGTGAGCCGATGCTGCAGAAGGATGGTGCCGCCAAGGTGAGGCTGTCCTGGAACTCCCAGGGTGGACTCGTCGAGCTCTCGATCCTCGACCTGGACGGAAAGCTGGTCCTCCACAACGGCCTGGCTCGGATCGCAGTCGAGTATGACCGGTTCGGTAATGCTAATCGAGTGAGATGGTTCGGGTCTGACAATAGACCATGCCGGAATCCTGAAGGTTACTTTTCAGACCGTATCATCTATGATGACCGCGGTCACACGCGCGAGATGACCTGTCTCGACGCGACAGATAAGCCGATGCTGAACACCTCGGGCTTCGCTTGGGCCCGTTTCGTTCATGACCGCAAGGGCAATCTTGTCGAGAAGAGGTATTTCGGCACCGACGATCGTCCGGTCAGGCACAAGGAAGGCTACGCGATAGAGATCCTCTCGTACGATGACAAGGGAAACATGACCGAGCAGTCGTTCCGTGGCCCCGACGGGCAGCGAACCAAGTGCCGGAAAGGCTATGCGCGCATGGTGAGTGCCTACGATCCGAGGGGAAATCCCAGGGAGTACTCGTACTACGGGCTGGACGACAAGCCGATCGCCAACGACGAGGGCGTCGCACGATCGGTTTTGGTCTACGACGACCGAGATGCCTGCCTCGAGTCGAACCACTTTGGCCCTGACGGAAAGCCCGGATGGCACAGAGACGGATACTCGCGGAAGGTTCAGAGGTATGACGACCGCGGGAATTGCCTCGAGACCAAGTTTTTCGGACCGGACGGCAGACTCGTCGTGATCAAGGACGGCTACTCTCACCTGATCCGAGCGTATGACGAGCGTGGAAACTGCATCGATGCGCGATATTTCGGGCCCGATGATCGACCAATCCGGTGCAAGGACGGATACAGTCAAGTGATCACCGATTTTGACGATTGGGGAAGGATCACGAGGCTGCAATTTTTCGGCCCCGACGGCCACCCGACGACGAACAAGGACGGGTGCTCCAGTGTCGTCCACCGCTACGACGAGCGCGGAAACGAGATCAGGACGGCTTGTCTGGGACCCGATGGAAACCCTGTCTCCGAGACCAAGACTCCGGCGGCGTCCCGGCAACCCACTTCGATGGAGCGTCCTGGATGGAGTCCTGGAAAACGCAGGTGATCAGCCGATCTTCCCGAAAGGTCTGTGATCGGCCTCAACAGGACACTTGAAGTCACATAGAGAGCTTCTGCAAGATCCCACGCGGGGCCCGGGTGCATGACGCTGGGGTGGCAAAATTCTCGAGGCGGAGGAGGTCTGGTTCTTCTTCGCGGCGAGTTCCGCAAGCGGCCGTAAGGCCGCGAGGACTGTTCGAGCGAGC
>Ga0074195_1000276_pt1 | contig 114960 bp, 112 predicted proteins | sample EPASupsiteHSE623_FD_64525 | JGI IMG/M metagenome (GOLD analysis project Ga0074195, IMG submission 64525) | Bioremediated contaminated groundwater from EPA Superfund site, New Mexico - Sample HSE6-23 | ecosystem: Environmental > Aquatic > Deep subsurface > Groundwater > Contaminated ... | reverse complement strand
ATTTTAATAAATTTATTATCTGTTTGGAAAAAGTAAAAAAAGCTACTGCTTTAGCCAATTTTGAATTAGAAGAACTAGAAGAAAATAAGAAAAAAGCTATATGTCAAGCTTGTGATGAGATTATTGACGGAAAATTTCATGATGAATTTATTGTTGATATGATTCAAGGTGGAGCTGGAACTTCTACAAATATGAATGCAAATGAAGTTATTGCAAATAGAGCTTTAGAGATATTAGGTCACAAAAAAGGTGAATATAAATATCTTCATCCAAATAATGATGTAAATTTATCTCAATCAACAAATGATGTTTATCCAACTGCAATTAAAATTACTTTATATGAGAAAATATTTGAACTTGTTGATTCTATGAAAATACTTGAAAATGCAATGGCAAAAAAAGCAATTGAATTTAAAGATGTTATAAAAATGGGAAGAACTCAACTTCAAGATGCAGTTCCTATGACATTAGGACAAGAATTTAATACTTACGCAATTATGATTGAAGAAGACATTCAAAGATTAATTGAATCTCAACAATTAGTAAGAGAGATGAATCTTGGTGCAACTGCAATTGGTACAGGAATTAATTCTCATCCAAAATATATAAAAACTGTAGAAAAAAAACTACAAGAAGTTACAAATAGACCATTTGTAACAGCAAGAGATTTGGTAGAAGCTACTCAAGATACAGGTTCATTTGTACAAATTTCTGGAGTTTTAAAAAGAGTTTCAGCAAAATTATCAAAGATTTGTAATGATTTAAGATTATTGAGTTCAGGACCAAGAACAGGTTTTAATGAAATTAATCTTCCTGCAATGCAACCTGGAAGTTCTATAATGCCAGGAAAAGTAAATCCAGTTATTCCTGAAATGGTAAATCAAGTGGCTTACCAAGTAATTGGAACAGATGTAACTATCACAATAGCTAGTGAAGGTGGGCAATTACAGCTAAATGTATTTGAACCAATTATTGCATACAATTTATTTAATTCTATAAATATGATGAAAAAAGCTTTTGAAAGTCTAGCTTACAAATGTATTGATGGTATTACTGCAAATGAACAAAGATGCGAAGAACTTGTATTAAATAGTATTGGTTTAGTAACTGCACTTAATCCTTTTATTGGTTATGAAAATTCAACAATGATTGCAAAAGAGGCTTTAAGTGGAAATAAATCAGTTTATGAATTAGTTTTGGAAAAAAACTTATTATCAAAAGAACAATTAGATGAAATTATTCTTCCTCAAAATATGATAAGACCAAGAGAGTATTAAATAAAATATGTGTTTTAAAAGAATAATATATTAATATGATAGATTGTAAAAACTAGGAATTTATATGTATATAAAAGCTTTATTAACTCTTCTATTTATTTTTAATTATTCTTTTGCAAATAATTTAGAAACAAAATCGCAAATTTTAATTATTAATTCATATCACAAAGGTTTCCAATGGAGTGATGAACTAATAAGTGGTGTTGAGAAATCTTTGGGAGATAAAAACAACGTTGAAACAACGATTTTATATATGGATTCTAAAAGAATTGCTTCACCTGAATATTATGAAAAATTAAAAGATTTATATAAACTCCAATTAGAAAAAAGAAAATATGACTTAGTTTTATTAGTGGATAAATTTGCTTACGAATTTGCTTTAAAAAATTATAAAGACCTTTTTACCAATGAACGATTAGTTTTTTCAGGAATTGAACAATTTGATTCTTCATTAGTTGAAAAATATGGACTAAGTGGGAAAATATCTGGAATTTTAGAAAAAAGAGCTATTGGTGATACAATCGATATTATCAACAGAATGATGCCTAAACTAAAAAAACTACATATAATAAATGATTTTAGTGTAAATGGAAATGATACAGATTTATTTATACAAAGTGCAATAAATAAAATAGGTAATAAATTCGAAACAAACTATATAAGATATTCAACTATTGAAGAATTAAAAGAAAAATTTTCTACGTACAAAGAAGATGAAGCAATATTTTTTGTACGTTTTTATAATAATAAAGATAAAGAATTACATCAAAATTATGAAATTGCCCAAATGATTAATTCATTTGAATTACCTACTTTTAGTACAGATTCACTATTTATAAAAAAAGGTTCTTTAGGTGGTAAATTATTACAAATTGAAAATTTAGGAAAAAATACAGGTTCATTACTGCTAAAGCTACTAAAAGATGAAAATACCCAACCAATAATTGAAACCTATGCAAGTTATTCTTACATCTTTGATTATGAAAAAGTAAAAAAATTTAATCTAAATCCTGAATCTTTAAAAAAAACAATAAATTATGTAAATACTCCTGAATCTTTTTTTGATAAAAATCGTGATTTTGTAAATATCATATTTATTTTTTCACCACTTTCACTTTTATTGATTATTATTCTAGTTTATAATTTACAACTACAAATAAAAAATGCAAAAAATCAAGAGTTTTTGATTCAACAATCAAAATTAGCTGAAATTGGAGAAATCATATCTTCAATCGCCCATCAATGGAAAGAGCCTTTAATTGAAATTTCAACCTTAGTTCAAGAATATATTTTTTCCAATAAAAGAACAAAAGATGAAGACGAAAAATATGTAAAAAATATTATGTCACAGATTTATTATATGACCGATACAATAAATGATTTTCAAAACTTTATAAAACCTTCTACTCAAAAAACATCTTTTAATATCAAAGATGCCATTGTAAAAATGATGAATATTATTGAACATAATATGAAATATAACTACATTGATATAAACATAAATATTCAAAATAAAACAAAATTAATAATTTCTGGTTACCATAATGAATTAATGCAAAGTCTTTTAAATATAGTAAATAATGCAAAAGATTCTATTTTGAAAAAAAGAGAATCAGATAAAAAATTTAAAGGAAAGATTGATATTAATATTTCAAATTATTTAAACTATGCTCAGATTGAAATAAGTGATAATGGTGGTGGGATTGATGAAAAAAATATGAAAAAAATATTTGATCCATATTACACAACAAAAAACAAAGGCCATGGTATTGGTCTTTATATGACAAAAGTAATAATAGAAGATAAAATGGGTGGCTCAATTAGTGTTTCAAATAAAACTGATGGTGCAAACTTTATAATAAGATTGGAGTTAAAAGATGAAAATCCTAGTTCTTGAAGACAATGAAAACTTATGCACTTTTATAAAAAATTCTTTAATTAAAGAAGGCTATGCAATTGATACCTTTAGTGATGGAGAAAAATGTCTAGAAGTGTTAAACAATGGTTATGCTTGTTTTATTTTAGATGTAAATGTACCTTCAATTGATGGAATATCTATTTTAGAGACTATTCGTATTTATAACAAAGAGATTCCTGTAATTATAATGAGTTCAAACCACGAATTAGAAAAAATTCAAGCTTCTTATGAGTTAGGTTGTGATGATTATCTAAAAAAACCTTTTTTAATGTATGAACTAATACAAAAAGTAAAAAAGCTTTGTGAAATAAAAGAAAAAATCTTTGATTTTACAAATGGATTTTTTTATGATTATAAAAATAGAAATTTAGTAAGTCCAAAAGGAGATATAAAATTAGCAAAAAAAGAGATTCTTTTTTTAGAACTACTTTGTAAAAATCCCTCAAGAATATTCTCTTTTGAGGAGATTGAGAATTATGTTTGGGAAGGGGAAGATACTACTTTAATAAATATTCGAGCGTTAATAAAACGACTAAGAAAAAAAATTCCAACAAATGCAATAACTATAGTAAAAGGTATAGGATATAAGCTAAATATCTAAAATTTAACAAAATTTCTTCAAAAAACATATAAAACATCCCTTTTAAGTCATTTTAGCTTCTTAAAATGTTCTAAATAAAAGGAGAAAACATGAAAACTATTTGGAGAGGAATCCCACTTTGGCAAAAGATTGTGGGAGCATTAATTTTAGGACTTTTAACTGGAATTATTTTTGGTGAAAGTGCACAAGTATTAAAACCTATTGGAACACTGTTTCTTAATCTGATTAAAATGTTGATTGTACCATTGGTATTTGTTACTTTAGTAACTGGTATTATCGCAATGGAAGATTTAAGAAAAATGAGAAGAGTTGGATTAAAAACATTCTTCATTTATCTATTAACTACTGCAATTGCAATTACTATTGGTTTAGTAGTTGGTATTGTTTTAGAACCAGGTGTTGGAGTTTCACTTGAAGCTGCAACGAATACAAGTGTAAAAGAAGCTCCTGCTTTAGTAGATACACTATTAAATATAATTACTAAAAATCCTTTTTCTAGTTTTGCAAGTGGTGATATATTACAAATTATCTTTTTTGCAATTATTTTAGGAATATCTATTAATTTAGCTGGAGAAAAAGGTAAACCTGCAAAAGATTTCTTCAATTCTATGTCTGAAGCTATGTATAAAATGACTGAAATTGTAATGGAATTTGCACCATTTGGAGTATTTGGATTAATGGCATGGGTTTCTTCATCGTATGGAATGGATGTTTTATTAAGTCTTGGAAAAGTAATTGTTGGAGTATATATAGCTTCACTTATTCATATGGTATTTATTCTTGGTGGAGGAATATACTTCTTTGCAAAATTAAATCCAATTAAATTTTTCAAAGGGATTATTCCAGCCCAAACAGTTGCTTTTACAACAACAAGTAGTTCAGGTACATTACCAATTACTACACAAAATACAATAGAAAATTTAGGTGTTTCAAAACCAATTGCAAGTTTTGTTTTACCTTTAGGTGCAACAATAAATATGGATGGAACTGCTATTTATCAAGGATTATGTGCAATGTTTGTTGCTCAAGCATTTGGTATTCAATTAGGAATGCAAGAGTATATGATGATTATTTTAACAGCAACATTAGCATCAATCGGAACAGCAGGAGTTCCAGGAGCTGGACTTATTATGCTTACTTTAGTTTTAACATCTGTTGGATTACCTATTGAAGGTGTTGCTATAATCGCTGGAATTGATAGAATCCTTGATATGGCAAGAACAACTGTAAATATAACAGGTGATGCAATGACTTCTGTTTTAATTGCGAAAAGTGAAAATGAATTAGATGAAGATATTTATAATGGACATAAAGAGTACGAAGAATATTATGAAGTACAAGCAGAACCAGTAGTTAACGCTTAATTATAAAGAGGTTTTCCCTCTTTATAATGAAATAATTCCTGCAAATCTACCTGTATGTTTATCTTTTCTAAAAGAGAAAAATGGCTCATTAGAACATTTTGTACAAATCTCTGAAATTCGTATATGTCTAATTCCCACCTCTTCTAAAAGTTTTATATTAATTCCATGTAAATCTATGTTTTTGCCTTTACAAAATTTCTCTCCAAATGATGTTTTAACAATATTTACTAACTCATCACTCACTTCATAACAACACTCATGAATGCTTGGCCCCATAATTACTTTTATATTATTTGCATTACAACCCAATTCATTCATCATTTTATTTGCAGTTATTTGAGCAATTTTTAAAAAAGTTGAGTTTCTTCCAGCATGAACAGCTGCGATTACACCTTGTATCTCATCAAAAAATAAAATAGGAATACAATCAGCAACCATAACCATAAGTGGTAAATTTTTTTCTTTTGTTATTAATCCATCACAATTTTCTATAAGTTTTGGTGAGTTCTTATCTACTATTTGAACACTATTTCCATGAACTTGATTCATATAAACTAAATCTTCATTTTTATATTCCATTTTCAAAGCCACGGCTTCTCTGTTTTTATCCACATTCTCTTTTATATCATTTACATGATAAGCTAAATTTCCATCGAGTGTTGTTGTAAAATAGTATTTAATTTGATTCATAATTGCTCTTTTATTTGCTTTTGATATAATTTAGCGAAATATTAATGATTTATTGTTTAAGGATAGATATGAACAGATTTGATGAAGCAGCAAAAACATGGGATAATAAACAAGCAAGTATTGATAGTTCAAACGCTTGTGTAGAAAATCTACAAAAACACGTAGTTATAAAAGAAAATGCAAATATTCTAGATTATGGTTGTGGAACTGGATTTATAGCTTTTGCATTAAGCACAGATAAAAACAGTGTTTTAGGAATGGATTATTCAGATGGAATGATAAATAGATTTAATGAAAAAGCAAATGAACTAAACTTTGACAATATCAAAGCTGTAAAACACAATATGAACGAAGATGAAATATCAAAAAATTCTTATGATTTATTTATCTCATCTATGACTATGCACCATATCAAAGATACAAATATGTTTGCACAAAAAGCTTATGACTCTTTAATAAATGGGGGTTATGTTTGTATTAATGACCTAGAAAAAGAGGATGGAACTTTCCATGAAAAACATAAAAATGATGGAGTTGAACACTTTGGATATGAAAAAGAGGATGTGAAAAAAATCTTTACTAATGTAGGTTTTAAAATCATCTCTTGTGATACGGTTTATGTACATGAAAGAAATGAAAAAGAGTATCCGCTTTTTAATCTAATAGCACAAAAATAAAAGGAAAAGAATGTCAGAAAAATTTGCAATATTTGGAAATCCAGTTGCTCACTCAAAATCACCACAAATGCAAAATGCAGGATTAAATCATATAAACTTTGATGGAAATTATGAAAAACATCATCTAGAAAATGGGAATGAAATCAAAAAAGCTTTTTTAGACTCAAACTATAAAGGTGCAAATATTACAGTTCCACATAAAGAGTTTGCCTATGAAAATGCCGATGAAATTAGAGGATTAGCAAAAGAGATAAAAGCTGTAAATACGTACATTTTAGAAGATGGAAAAGTAGTAGCATACAACACAGATGCACCAGGATTTTTAAAAGCAATAGAGAGTTTTGGAACTATTAAAAATGTACTTCTTTTAGGAGCTGGAGGAACAGCAAAAGCAATCGCCCTAGCCTTAAAATCAAAAGATATAAAAGTAACTGTGTTAAATAGAAGTGAAGGGAAACTTGACTTCTTTAAAGAGCATCAAATTCCATGTTTTTCATGGGAAAATTTTGAACCTACAAAATATGACCTAATCGTAAACTCTACAAGTGCTGGATTAAAAGATGAATATTTGCCTTGTGATAAAAAGATTTTAGAAATAGTTTTTAAAGATGCCTCTTTTGCCTTTGACTGTGTATATGGGAAAATCACACCATTTTTAGCACTTGCAAGTGAAAATGGACTTGAAATAAAAGATGGGGAAGATATGTTACTTTTCCAAGGTGTTTTAGCATTTGAATACTTTACAAATACACAAGCTGATGAAAGTTTAGTAGAAGCCATGAGAAAAGGTTTAAAAGGAGAATAAAAAATTCTTCTTTTAAATCTATCTTTAATTTAAAGAAGTCGAAAACATGAATAAAATAACAAAACTTTGCGGAACAAAAAAAAGCTATATTATCTTACCGCAAGATGAAAAACTAGCACCAAATCAAATCTATTTTTGTATGAAATGCAAAAGAGAAACAACAGAAAAAATTCTTTTATGTTCACCAAAAATCAAAGAAGATAAAGATTTAATTTAATAGTTGTGATAAGTTCCCCATAATTCATTCATTTTAAAAGTATATTTATAAAGTGCAAAATACCATGGAAAAAGAACAATACTAAGAGATAGATAACTCATATTTTTAATAAAAAAATAGTTATATTCAAAAAACAGATAATTTATAGAATCCACTAAAATAAGAAAAAAGAAAAAAATCCATATTTCCTTAGAAAAATACTTTTTTTTGTATGTATATCCTCTAATTCCAAAAGAAGAAATAATAATAATTATAAGGAAAAAAATATCAAACATTCTTGAATAATTATTCGTCAAAAAAACATCATCATCTAAAACTATAAATCCTAATACTCCGACAAAACAAATGATTATAAACCAAAAATACACTTCCCAAAAAAAACTCTTTTTATTCATCTACAATCCCATTTAATTTTTATCATATTTTCAACTAAATTTCTTCTACTATCTATTGGAATAAGTTGTTTTTCTTGTGTTATTAACATAGTTAATTGATTTTCACAGCTATTTAATTCATATTTTTTTACTTTTAATTTTTTATAAGCATTATTTTTTAAGACAATTAAATGATTTCTTTCGTCTCTTCTATATGTAATTTCATTTAAATTTTGATTTATTATTTGAAGTTTTTCTTTTAAATCCAACTCATTATCTTCATTAGGAAATATTTCTCCATTTTGATGAACTTGCTTATAGTTAATCAAAAGTTCTTTAATTTTTTTTAATTCTCTTCTAAACATAGGTTCAGATTTTGCATCAATAATAGACAACTCTTCTATATTTTCATACTTTAAATTACAATCATTATAAATATTTTTTAATTGATTTAAGTCTATTGATAATTTTTCAAATTCTTTTTTCTTTTGAGATATTTTTTGATTTAATTCATATTTTTTTCTATTGAGTTCTTTAAATAATTTTTCTACTTTTTGATAACCTTGAGCAGTTGTATCTATCTTCTCTTTTATAACTGCAATTAGTTTAATGATATTTTCTAATTCATTAGTCTCTATTAAAATATTTTTTTTGAAAGAATTTTTTTGTGTAAAAATTTGTGTTGTACCTAAAGTTTCATTTGCAAAATTTAACATAATAAAATCCTTTCATTTCTAAATATATTCATCATAACGAAAACATGTCACATCTGGTGTCACAGTTTTATTATTTTTAAATAATTTGACAACCAATATTAGGAATTGTCTCTATTAATTTATGTTCAAGTTTGGCTCTTAATCTATAAATCAAAGTTCGTAAAGTACTATTTGAAACCACATTATTTCCCCAAATTTTATATTCAATATCTGCGAAAGTAACAATTTTGCCCTTTGATTCTACTAATATTTTTAATAACTCTTTCTCTTTAGAACCTAAATTTATAGGTAAAGCTTTGTAATAAAGTCTATTTTTTCTCTCTTCAAAATAGTAGTTTTGTCCTAAGGGAATAAATGCTTTTTCTATACCTAAATCAGCTATATTTCTATTTTTATATAATCCTAACAAAATATTAGATTTTAACTCTTCTCTTTTAAAAGGCTTAATCAAATAACTCACAGGATTTGTTCGAATGGCTCTATTTATAGTTTTTTCATCTACACAAGCAGTTATATAGATAATTGGAATATTTTTAGAATATATCTCTTCCGCCACATTTATTCCATCTTTTCCATTTCCAAGATTTATATCCATTAATATAAGTTCAGGTTTATTTGTTTGTACACTACTTATTGCATCATTATAATTTGTCACACAATTTGTAACTTCATAACCAAAATTTGTTAGTGTATTTTTCATATCAAGGGCTACTATACTTTCATCTTCTACTATTAATATTTTTGTTTTATGCATATTCATATTCATTTTTATTTTTATTTCCTTATTTATTTTTTGATGATAACATTTTAGCGTCACAGAAATTGTCACAAAATCACAATTCTAAAAAAACTTTTTTAAAAAATTTAGAAGCAAAATTTGGATTGTAAGATATGATTAAACAAGGTGTTTCCAAAGTTCCATACGAATCTAACTCTTTATAAATTTCAACTCCACCTAATTTTTCAAATAGTTTTAAATGCTCTTTTTTTATCCCTGATAATGCAATATCAATATCATTATTTGTAAAAACATTATAAATTCCACACATTAGGTATTTAAACTCTAAATTTAAACCTTGACCTCTTGTTTTAACAATATTTCTTGATATTTCACCAATACAGTTATATTTTGTTCTCATATCATCAAATGAGTATTTATTTTCAGAAGGTAATTTATTCTCTGAGTCAAAAATAAGTCTTATTGTTCCTGATATTTCTTTATTATTTTTATAATAAATTACAGCAGATGTTTTATCAAATACGTCAAAATTTAATCCTTCAATAGTATCTGGAAACTCATTTTGATAATTTATTTGTGTGAAGACATCACTTCTTAATTTAAAAACTTCAATTAACTCTTCTGCTGTTTTTGTAAGTCTTAGATTTTTATTACTTTCATCCCAAGATAACTTTTTATTAAAAGAGATTGTATCTTCAATTATACTTTCTAAAAATATTCTTTTTTGAAATATTTCTAAGGCAGATTTTTGTTGAGCATAAAAATTCTCAGGAAGATAATCCAATCTTTTTTGGATATTTATTTGAACGAATTCTTGAAGCTGATTTAATGAGAGATTTTTGTTTAAGTTAGCCATTGTTTGTCCTTTTTTAGGACAAACTTTATATGAACTGCGTCACGTTTTGCGTCACAGATTACAATTTAAGATTAATTTAGGAAGAGATTATTTTACACCCTATGGAAGAGATGGTTTCTATGATTTTATACTCCAATTTAGTTCTTAGTCTATATATTAAAGTTCTTAATGTACTATCGCAAATAGGAGCATCTGGCCATAACATATATTCTAACTCCCTAAAAGAGACTATTCGACCTTTTGCCTCAACTAAAATTGTTAATAATTTTTTTTCTTTTATACTAAGTTTTAAAGGATTGTTTTTATAAAAAAGTATTTCATTATTTAAATCATAATAATAATTTGAACCTAAATTATGATGATTAATATTTTTATTAAAATCATTTATTTGATTTAATTTGTAAAGAGTTAATAAAATAATAGATTTTATTTCATCTTTTTTAAAAGGTTTTAGTAAATATCCCATTGGATTGGTTGAAACTGCCCGATTAATAGTATTTTCATCGCTATAAGCAGTAATGTAAATAATAGGAATATCATGATTTATTTGAATTTCTTTTACTGTTTGGATTCCATCTTTACCTTTTCCTAAATTCACATCCATCAAAATAATATCTGGTTTGTTTTTTTGAACACTTTGTATTGCACTAAAATAATCACTTGCCATATCAGTAACTTCATATTGAAGATTAGTAAGAATTCTTTTTATATCTAAAGCTACAATACTTTCATCTTCAACTATTAATATTTTTATTTTAGGCATTTTCTTCCCATAAAATTGTAGTTATTACACCCTCTTTTGAGTCAACATTCATTTTACCTTTTAACTGATTTACAGCTAAAGTATTTACTAAAGTTAAACCCAAAGAGATATTTGCATTTTTTTCATCGTAACCAATTCCATCATCTTTAACAATTAATTTTATACTCTCATTTTCTTTTTCTAAACTTATAAAAATATTTCCTTCTTTGTTTGCAAATGCGTATTTAAAAGAGTTAGTAACAAGTTCATTTATAATCAAACCACAATATATTGAATGTTCCATTTTTAGCTTCGTTTTTATGTCAAGATGAATATCTATATAAGTGTCGTAACTATCTTTTACCTCTTCAATTAAATTTTCCAAATATTCATATACATCCACATAAGCTATATTTTCTTGTTTATATAGTAGTTCATGTAAGTGACTCATGGCATTTATTCTATTTTGAATAGTGAGTAAAATATCTTTTAATCTTTCATCTTTTATCTCATCACTTTGTAATCGAATCAAAGAAACAATGGTTTGCATATTATTTTTAACCCTATGATTTAACTCTTTTAGTAATAACTCTTTTTCATCTAAGGCTGTTTTTAAATCTTTTGTTCTTAATTCTACCTCTTTTGATAATCTTTTTGTTTCATTTTTTTGTTGAATTATTAATCTATTATTTGCTTCATTTCTATCTTTTTGTAGATTTGTAATTCTATTTGCCAAAGCTATTGAAAAAATTATTGCTTCAATCACAAAAGATGCTTCTATTAAATATGGAAAATATCTTGAAATATCAAATATACCAACGCTTGATAGATACATAAGCATTCCAGAAGATAAAAATATAACCCAACCAAATAATATAAAATATGCTTGTTTATTCTTTTTTATTACTGCATAAATTGTTATTATCATTAAAAAAAACAGAAACATCATAGTCAAAATATTTCTATATTTATCATATTCATCTGTGATTAGAAAAAATAGAATAGAAATAGGAATAAGTATTAAAAAAGCATTTAAAATCTTATTGAATTTTGGATATTTTTGTGTTTGTAAAAAACTTTTTGTAAATAATCCTAAGGCATAAACAGGAATTGCAACTATCAAAGAAGCCAAACTTACAATGCTTATCATACTTTTATAATCTAAAAAATAAGTATTTGCAATACCTGTATACATTAAATGATGAATTATCAATCCAACTATATAAAAAACATAATATAAATAACTAATATCTCTTGTGAAAAAAAAGATAAATAGATTATAAATACCTAAAATCAGCATCGCTCCAAAAAATAAAGCCAAAACAACTTGATGTTTTATCTCTTTTTTATAAAAAGAATTTTCATCCCATAACTTCAAATCAATGATTAATGTTGTTATATATGAAGATGCTTTTAAATAATAAGTCTTACTTTGATTTGCTTCGATTTTTATATTAAAAATGGGATTAATCGTCTTTTTATCAATATTATCAAATAAAAGTCCATTATTTTGGATTTGATAATTATTGTTTGGATCAAAAAATTCCACATTTGTTGAAAGTGGATTATTATATTCTATGATTTTATTTAAAGTTTTGTCACTCTTATTAAAAATAGTAAATTTAATCCAAACATCAAAACTAGGTGAATAACCAAAAGATAGAATGTTTTTTTCATTATTTTCAAATAAATTATCTATTTTTTTTATATCTTCAATTGTTTTATCTCTATTTTTATCTATATAAATCTGAGCATTTTGAAGTATTGATGTAAATTTTATTTCTTCATTAATATCTATACTATTTGCATAAACAGCAGATGAAATTAACAGTAAAAATATTATTTTTATATATGTCATTGATGAAATCCACTATTTATTTGATTTATTATACTAGATAGATTATAAGCAAGTCATAATTTGACTTACTTATATAAAAATTATTTCTGGTTTTTCTTTATTGGAAGTCTCAAATTGAAATTTCTTCAATTTTTTCTTCATTTACTTTTTCTATAAAACTATATTTCTTAATAAATTTATATGTTGAAGATAAAGTTGCAACAACTAACACTGTAATAAATAAATTTAAAATTACATATAAAATATCTAATTGAGAAGATACAACTTTTACTAAAAAATTTATAACTAAACCATAAACTATTCCTACGGCTAAAGTAATAATTGTAGGGAAAACAATAATAGAAAAAAAAGTTATGAGTTTAAAATTTTTTGTTCGATTCCATGAATCTAAAATACTCATATGTTCATTTAATGCAATAGCTGGAAAAACTAAAGACATTCGAGAAATTATAATTAAAACCATAATTAAAGTTATGACAATACCTATTGCAGGAATAAAAACAAAAATTAAAGTTGGAATACATACCAATCCAATAAGAATTGAAAAACCTATATATTTAAATTCCCTCGAACCAAATTTAAAAAATCCCCATGTTGGAACAGGATTTTCTTCTATTAAAAGAACTCTATGTACAGTAATTGCAACAATTATGCTTATAATCAATGATAAAATAACAAAAAATAAAAGGCTAACATTTGTAAAAATATTTCCACTAGTAGAAAAAGTAGCAAAAGATTTCTCATAGTAATCTATAATCAATAATAAAATAAAAGGAATTATCAAAGCTTTAGCTAAAACATTTCTTTTTTTTACTAATAAGATAAAAGTATCATTTATGATTTCTTTATACGCAGCAAAAAAACCTATCTGATTCGACAAATTTCCATTCATTATTCTGTTCCTTATATATTTTAATTTTAGGGATGGTTATTCTATCAATTTTGCGTCACATATAGTGTCACAAATCCATAAAGATTACTATTTTTTGATTATTGTTAATCTATTTGCTATAATATTATAATTTCTAAAATACTTAATTATAAAAATTTACAGCAAAGGGAAATAAATTTGAAAAAAAGAAACCATATTAAAAAAATATCAGATTACGCAATAGTTGGTGGTTTAGGTGCTTTACTTGTAACTGGATTAGTTGGATGTGATGATAAATCAAAAAATGATCAACAAAATCAAGGTCAAAATGATGCTTTTACGAATGCTAGTCAAAAACAAGGTGCATTTGTAGTTGTTGAAGAATCAGCTGATGGAAAATATAAAATTGCAGATGAATTTCCAGCTGCTAAAACTACAGTTGTTCTTAGAAAACCAGATGGTAGTGAAAAAATCTTAACTCAAGAAGAAATAGATAAATTAGTAAAAGAAGAAGAGAAAAAGATTGATGCAGGAACTTCGCCTCTTACAAATCCAAATGCACAAGTAAGTGATGGTGGAATGGGACTTGGTGGAGTTTTATTATCTTCAATTGCAGGTGCAATGATTGGTTCTTGGCTTGGAAATAAATTATTTAATAATCAAAACTTCCAAAATCAAAGACAAACTCAATACAAATCGCCTCAAACATATAGTAAATCTCAAAGTTCATTTACAAAAACTCCAGCAACAACTGGAACAAATTCAGCAACTAAAAAAAGTGGATTTTTTGGTGGAAGTGGTAGTGATACTAAATCAACTACAAATTCTTCTTCATCTTCAAGTTTTGGGAGTTAATTATGAAATTAGAAAAATTAAAACCTTTAACAGATGAATATTTAGAATCTATTGGATTCGTTTGGCATACAGATAGTGACAACTCTTCTTATATTAGTGATGAAATAGTTGTAATCAATGAAGACGAAGCAAATGCTTATTATGAAGCAACAAATGAGTTATATGATATGTTTGCGCAGGCTGGACAATATGTAATTGATAATGAGTTATTCCATGATTTAAATATTCCTTTTAATTTAGTTGAAATGATAAAAGAATCATGGGAAAATGATGTTCACTGGCATTTATATTCAAGATTTGATTTAGCTGGTGGAATTGATGGAAAACCTATAAAATTAATTGAGTTTAACGCTGATACTCCAACTTCACTTTTTGAAACAGCTATTATTCAATGGGCTATGTTAAAAGCAAATGGTTTGGATGAAGCTAGTCAATTTAATAATTTATATGAAGCTTTAAAAGATAACTTTAAAAGAATTATTACCCTTGAAAGTGATATTGAAAAATTTGAAGAATATTACTCAAATCTTGGTTGGAAAATACTTTTTTCTTCAATCTCGAGTTCTACGGAAGATATAAATACAACAAAACTTCTACAACATATTGCAACTGAAGCTGGATTTAATACAGATTTTGAGTTTATTGAAAATGTAGAGTTTAATGATGAGGGAATTTACAAAAATGATGAATTATTTGAATTTTGGTTTAAACTAATTCCTTGGGAAAATATAGCTATTGAAGAGAGTGAATTAGCTTTAATTTTAACTCAAATAATATCCGATAAAAAAGCTATTATTTTTAATCCTGCATATACTTTGATGTTCCAATCAAAAGGTTTTATGAAGGTTTTATGGGATTTATATCCAAATCATCCATTATTACTTGAAACATCTTTTGAGCCATTAATTGGTAAAAAACAAGTTGAAAAAAGATGTTTTGGACGAGAAGGTGCTAATGTAAAAATCATAAATTCTGATGAAAGTATTGATGAAGAAACAAGTGGAGATTATGAAGGTCATAAAGCAATTTATCAAGAATATGTAGAATTTCCAAAAGATTCAAATGGGAACTCTTATCAAGCAGGAGTATTTTTTGCTTATGAAGCTTGTGGTTTAGGATTCAGACGTGGTGGAAAAATTTTAAATAATATGTCAAAATTTGTAGGACATATTATAAAATAATAAAAAAGAAGTTATAAAAAAAGGGAAGTAAAAAATACTTCCCTTTTGTAGGTAAACCAATAAGCCGCGTTTTGTTTTTAAGACAATAATTTATCTAGCTACTAAATTACTTTAGTAGTCTTGCGAAGACCAAAATTGTGAAGTAAATACCTAGTCTTCTTGCTGCAGGTTGGGTTTACAAAGCACTTAAGATTACTCAAAAGTCTGGTAGGCTCTTACCCCACCGTTTCACCATCACCGAAAAATCGGCTGTCTATTCTCTGTTGCACTATCCCTTAGGTTACCCCAGCCATTATTTAAATGGAACCATACTTCACAGCAGCCCGGACTTTCCTCTTGATTTTACTCAAGCTATTGTCTGGTTTACCTGTTGCGTATTATATCTTTTAATTCTTAAAATCTATTTTCTTATAACATCATAGTTATCAGGTACTGTAAATTTAAATATCCCATCTGAAATATCACCATTTTGAACAACATTTGAGAATTTTATTTCAACATTATTTTCAAGTTTATCTTTATATTTTATGTAACTAATTTTGTCATCATCTTTTGAAGTTTTTATTAAATAATCTACATCATCAATGTTTGTTGTGTAACTATTATCGTTTACTTTTTTTGAACCATTTAGAAGTTTAATAATATTTATTTCACTCTCTAATTGAGTATATATTGCTTGTTCCAATTCTGGTTCATCCACAATTGCAAAATCATTATTTATATACACATTTTTAACCACAGGAGTTTTATATTTCCATAGGATTTTACCACTTTTTTTAATAAAAACTTCACCCGTATATTCGATTTTATTCTCTGAATTTGAAGTAATTGCTTGTGAAAAACTTGCCTTAAAACTATCTAAATCTCTAATATCATTTGAGGCAATACAAGATAGACAAAATAGAGTTGAAGTAATTATCAATTTATAAAACATATTTTAACCTTTTTTTTTATATAATCATTATGATTATAACGAAAAGGAACTAATTTTATGTTAAATGTTTTTTCAAAAATTTTTGGTACAAGAAACGATAGAGAAGTAAAACAATATAGAAAAAAAGCGCAAGAGATTACAGCTCTTGAAAGCAAGTATGATAAATTGAGTGATGAAGAGTTACAAAATGAATTTGACAAGTTAAGACAGCTTGTACAAAAAGAAGAAAAATCATTAAATGATGTATTATTTGAATCTTTTGCAATTACTAGAGAAGCTAGTAAAAGAGTTTTAAACATGAGACCTTATGATGTACAACTAATTGGTGCAATGGTTTTACATGAAGGAAGAATCGCAGAGATGAAAACTGGTGAAGGTAAAACACTAGTTGGGTCACTAGCTGTTGCTTTAAATGCCTTAAGTGGTGAAGGTGTTCATGTTGTAACTGTAAATGATTATCTAGCAAGCAGAGATGCGAATGAATTAAGACCTTTATATAACTTTTTAGGATTTAGTGTTGGTGCTGTTATTGGCGGATTAAGAAATGACCAAGAACGAAGAGAGCAATACGCTTGTGACATTACTTATGGTACAAATAATGAATTTGGTTTTGACTTTTTAAGAGATAACATGAACTATGATATTAGTGAAAAAGTTCAAAGAGGTCACAACTTTGTAATCGTTGATGAAGTTGACTCAATTTTAATTGACGAAGCAAGAACTCCTTTAATTATTTCAGGACCAACAAATTATAAAAATTCAAATTATCTAAAAGCAAATGAAATTGCCTTAAAACTAGTACGTGGTGAAATAATTGAACCTAAAAATTCTTCAGAAAAACCAACAACTACAGGTGATTTTACTGTTGATGAAAAAAATAGAGCTGTAGTTTTAACTGAACAAGGTCATGAACATGCAGAAAAGCTATTTAAAGTTGACAACCTTTATTCTATTGAAAATGCAATGCTTTCACATAGTTTGGATCAAGCATTAAAAGCAAACTTTATTTTTGAAAAAGATGTTGATTATGTTGTAAAAGATAACACTGTAATCATCGTTGATGAGTTTACAGGAAGATTAAGTGAAGGAAGAAGATTTAGTGAAGGACTACACCAAGCTTTAGAAGCAAAAGAAGGTGTTGCAATTCAAGATGAATCACAAACTTTAGCAGATATTACTTTCCAAAATTACTTTAGAATGTATAAAAAACTAGCTGGTATGACAGGAACTGCTCAAACTGAAGCTACAGAATTTGCAGAAATTTATAGACTTGATGTTGTGTCAATTCCTACAAATGTTCCAGTTCAAAGAATAGATAAAAATGATTTAATTTACAAAAGTGAAAAAGAAAAATTTGAAGCAGTTTGTAATAAAATTAAGCAGTTACATGAAAAAGGACAACCTGTTCTTGTAGGAACTGCTTCTATTGAAAAATCAGAAAAATTACATGAAATTCTAGTTCATAAAAAAATTCCTCACACAGTTTTAAATGCAAAACAACATGAAAAAGAAGGAAAAATAATCGCTGATGCTGGTCAAAAAGGTGCAGTTACAATTGCTACAAATATGGCTGGGCGTGGAGTTGATATTAAACTTACACAAGAGATTCTTGACCTTGGTGGATTAGCAATTATTGGTACAGAAAGACATGAAAGTAGAAGAATTGATAATCAATTAAGAGGAAGATCAGGGCGTCAAGGTGATAAAGGTGAATCACAATTTTATCTATCTTTAGAAGACAATCTTTTAAGAATTTTTGGAAGTGATAAAATCAAAGGAATCATGGAAAGATTAGGTATTGAAGAAGGTGAACATATCGAATCTAGAATGGTTACACGTGCTGTTGAAAATGCTCAGAAAAAAGTAGAAGCAATGCACTTTGAATCAAGAAAACATCTACTTGAATATGACGATGTTGCAAATCAACAAAGAAAAGTAATCTACTCATTTAGAAATGATTTATTAAAACCTGATTTTGATATTGATTCAAAACTTGATGAAAATAGACTTGAATATGTACAAACTCTATTAGCAAATGCAAATATCATAAATGGAATGCCAAGTGAAGATTTTGATTATGAATTTGTAAAAATAAAACTTGAAGAAGAGTTAAGATTACTTGTAGATATTGAAGATATGAAATGCGATTCTTACGAAGAGTTTGAAACAAACTTAAATTCATTTTTAAAAAATGTTTATACTAGAAAAATGGATATGGCAGCAACTGAACAAAAAAATGAGATTGAAAGAATTTTATATCTTCAAATTTTAGATAATGCTTGGAGAGAACATTTATATTCAATGGATACATTAAAAGCTGGAATTGGTCTTAGAGGTTACAATCAAAAAGACCCATTAGTTGAATATAAAAAAGAGTCTTATAATATGTTTATTGAATTAATCGCAAATATTAAATATGAAATCATTAAAATATTATATACAATTCAACTTCAAAGCCATGAAGATAAACAAAAAGAACAAGAAGCAATTGCAAAAATGAAAGAAAAAATGGAAGAAGCAACAGAACATATCACAACAAATATTGCTCAAGAAGCTGTTAGAAATAGTGATAGAAAAATTGCTAGAAATGAAGATTGTCCTTGTGGAAGTGGATTAAAATACAAACATTGTTGTGGGAAAAGTGGACCCAAAATTGGTTTAGCTGCAGGAAATTAATTTGAATAAAAAATTAGTAAATTTTATTGTAAAAAAATATTTAAGATTTGACAAAAAGAATCCTTTTATCTCTATAAGTGCCATTTTGGCATTTATAGGTGTTTCTATTGGTGTAATGGTTTTAATACTTTCAATGGCTATTATGAATGGAACAGCCAAAGAATTTGAGAAAAAACTTTTTACAATGAATTATCCTTTAACAATCCATCCTAAAGGGAGTATACCTTTAGATCAAAATCTGTTAAATAAACTTCAAAAAGATTTTCCTTATTTAAAATTTTCTCCTTTTGTTTCATCTCAAGCAATTATTCAAAATGGTGATACAATGAGTGGAGGTATGCTTTTTGGTGTTATTCCTCAAAATGAAGCTGCAATTAATCCTATTTATAAAGAAGCTTTAGGAAATTTAAATCCTGATAAATTTGATATTATTACAGGTTCTGGAATATCAGACAAACTTCTTTTAAATTCTGGGGCTAAAACAACTCTATATTTTACAGAATTAAATCCAACTGGTTTTTCAATGATGCCAAAAATGAAAAGATTTACTTATATAAACTCTTTTACATCAGGACTTAATGCCTATGACAAAGCTTATATGTATACTTCAATAGAAGCTTTACAAACTTTATTAAATAAAGAAGAAGGTTCATTTGATGGAATTCATATTTACTCTGAGGATGCTTTTGCTGATATTGAAAAATTAAAAAAATATCTAGGAAATAGAGCTTCTATTGTTGGATGGTGGCAACAAAATGGTAACTTCTTTGCTGCAATGAAAATGGAAAAAACAGCTTTATTTATAGTATTAATGCTTATTATTTTAGTTGCTTCTTTAAATATTATCTCTTCACTTTTAATGACTGTAATGAGTAGAAGAAAAGAGATTGCCCTACTTTTATCAATGGGAGCAACAAGTAAAGAGATAAAATCAATATTCCTAAGAGTTGGAACAATTATAGGATTTTCAGGAATTTTAACAGGAATTGTTTTAGGATTTTTCGGGTATTGGTTATTAGATAATTTTGATATTGTTACTCTTCCAGCTGATGTTTATGGAAGTGCAAAATTACCACTTGACTTAGCAATGAGCGACTTTATATCAATTGTTATTGGTGCAATTGTTATTGTACTTGTTTCATCTTATTACCCAGCTTCTAAGGCTACAAATATTGATGTAATTGACGTTTTGAGAAATGAATAAAATAAGCCTTTATTTTAAAGGCTTATTTATTATTTGACTCTCTTTATTTTTTTCTTCCTCATTTAAATCTTTTCCCATAATAAAATCAAAAAGCTTTACAGGCGAAGTTAGTATTCTTTTACCTATATTCATAGGTACACTCATTGTATCTTTTGTAAGATTCGTTGAAATTTCAGGATTATCTAAACTTCCTTCAAGATTAACTTCTGTTTCAACTCTATTATTATCCCCTAATAAAACATAGTTTACTACAGGAATCATTCCAACTATTTTTGAATAATCTTTTAAAAATATAAGTTTAATATTCGAAGTTAACATCATCGTATTTAAATCAATTTTTCCACTTCCATCAAAATCAATACCATTTCCCACAGTAACTAATTTTTTAATATCTAATAAGTTTTTTTCTTTACTATAATTAAATTCTATACTGCCATTTATAATTTTATATGCTGTTAGGTTAAATCCAGAGTTTGTAGCCATTCCAACAACTGATGGGATAGCTAATAATGGATTTATTAGTGCAGGAGAAGTATGAATAAATATTAAAAGATTGTTTAATATAGCCAAATCTTCAATATTACTATTCTCAATAATTAATTTTCCATTTAAATTATCTATTGTGCCACTTGCGTGTAATAATAAATTTCCACCTTTAAATATGTGTTTATCAAAAATTGCATTTATAAATTCATCGCTTAAATTATTTGAAAAAATATCTATTTTTTTATCTTTTGATTCTTTAAAAGTAATATTTGTAAGTTTATGGTCTAAACTAATAAATTTACTATCTTCTCTTACTCTTATTTCAAAATTATCACTTAAAAATTTATATTTATCATTTATAATAATATTTGAATTTTTACCTTTCATACTTATACTTTTATATTTATTTTCTTCAATTTTTTGATTATCTGAACTTGAATAATATAAGTTATATCCGTCAACATATAGAGAAATTGCATCTTTTTTTAACTCTAAACTTAAATCTTCATTTTTTGTTTTAATAGATGTTACACCGTTTTTTAAACTTCCTACTAAACTTAAACTATTGATTTTATCACTATTTTTTCTTATTGGTAAAGTAAGATCTTTTACATCTGCTTCAAAATTTATCTCTTTATTTAATATAAAAACTTTCCCTTTTTCTAAGTGATAAATATCATTCTCAACTTTTAATTTACAATTTAATAAATTTATATTCATATCTTGATGTAAACCATTATTTTGCAGTTTTGAATCTACTACAACATCTAAATTTCGTAAATATATATTTAATTTATCATCTATTTCAATTTTTAAATCTTCATCTTTTGATGAAATTTTAATTTTTCCATTCTCTATTTTTCCATTTATATCAAGGGAATCTATATTTTTATTATCTTTTTGAATTGGTAAATCAAGACCTTTTACAAAGGCATCAAAACTCATATTTTTTTCATCTTTTATATGTAAAGTGATATTTCCCTCTTTAATTGAAGTATCTTTTAAGAGTTTTGAATATGGATAAATTTTTGATAAGTCATCAATATTTACAGAAATTAACTCTGAAACATCTATTTTAGTTCCTAAATCTTTTAACAAAATAGTTACTTGTTTATCAAAATTCATCTCTAAAGTTGTCTGTTTATTTTTAATATCTACAATACTTTCATTATTCTCTTTTTTAATCAAAAAAGATTTTATATTCGCATCTCCTGAAGATTTCAAAGTTTTTGTATCAAGATTTAAATTTACAACTGCGTCAATCATATTTTTATATTTAAAATCACTATTTTTTATTTCAATCAAAGAATCATTTAAAATAACTTCAGCACTTTTACTATCAAAAGAGAAATTATTTATAGATATTTGAGCATCATTTACAAAAAATTGACCATAAGTTGACATATGTTTTTCACTATCATATGGAAATTTCATTAATAATGAAGCTTGTGTATTTCCACTTTTTTGAATTAGAGGAAGATTTATTTTATATGCTTTTAAAATATCTAAAACATCTTTATCTAATTTACTATCTGCTTTAATAAATACGTCTACTTGACCATTTTTTTGGCTTGTTAAATTATGAATTGTTACATAACTTCCAGCTAAGTTTTTATTTTTAAATATTGGTTCTATTAAATCAAAATGTAATTTATTGTTTTTAAAAGATATATCTAAACTTTTTGTATTTACAACATCTACATCTTTATGGAATCTAATTTTTGCCTCTTTTATTTGAGCTTTTCCTTTTAAAGAGTTTTCAATTATATGATTGTTTTTTATATCGTATTCTCCATAAAACTCTTGAAGTTTTATGTCACCTTCAACATTATCATACATCCAAGATTCAGCAACTTCATCTAAATCTAAAAATTTTTTCAAAAATTTTAAACTTTTAAATGGTTGGCTTACTAAATAAAATTTAGCAATATCTTTAGTCATTTCAACATTAATATTACTTTGAATATCTTGATAATAAAAGTTTCCATAATAATTTAATTTTTCATTGAAATAATCAATTTTAACCTTTCCATCAAACAATAAATCCATATCTTTTAAATATAAAGAATATAACTCAAATACCACTTGATTCGATATAGTGTCGATTTTTGAAGAGAGATTTATATATTTATTATCTAAGTATAAAATTTCATCATTTAAAATTATTTCAAACTCATTATCATCTATTTTTAACTTATTTATTTTTATTTCTTGGAAAAATTTCAAAACTTTAGGAAGTAATTCTATATTCTTTTTTATCTCTTCAAAAGAGTTAGTTGTTTGTGTGTTTTTTGATTTATATTCGATGTTTTCAATATTCAAAATAAGTTTTTTATCGATTTTAATATAGAATTGCGAAACTAAAATATTTGAAAAAGAAAAAGAGTCTATTTTTATGCCAGAATACAGAAATGAAAAAAGCGATATTGTTATTAAAAAAAGAAAAAGAAAAGCAAATTTAATCATATTCAACATTATTGAATTTATCCTTGTTTGTTTGATTGCCGTATTGTTTTATGGAACGACATCAATAACTTCTACAAAAGTATTATATATTCCTAAAGGCAGTACTAGTCATATTATATCATACTTAAATAAAAATGGTTTTGAGCTGGGAGTTGTTGATGAATTAATGATTAAATCTATGGGTTATATCCAAAGTGGTTGGATTGATATAAGTGAAAATAAGTTAACAAGACTTGATTTTATTTATAAATTAATTACATCAAAAGCAGCACTTAAAAGCATTACATTAATTCCAGGAGAAACAGCATATATTTTTCTTAAAAAATTAGCAGTAGAGTTTAATCTATCTGAAGAAAAATTAACTGAATTATATAATCAATATTCATACAAAGCTGATGGAAATATTTTAGCAGATACCTATTCCTTGCCACTTGGAATGAAAGAAGACTATATGATTTTTTATCTATTTTCACAAACAAATAAAAAGTATGAAGAGTTTTCAAAAAAAATATTTGGTTATTATGATAAAAGAAAATGGTTTAATTACTTAAGTTTAGCTTCCGTTATACAAAAAGAAGCAGCGACAACAAATGAGATGCCAATTGTTGCAAGTGTTATTCATAATAGATTAAAAAAAGGTATGAAACTGCAAATGGATGGAACTCTGAATTATGGAGAGTACTCAAATACAGTTGTAACAGCTGATAGAATTAGAGATGATAATACAACTTACAATACTTACAAAAATCCAGGTCTTCCTTCTAGTCCTGTTTGTGCAGTTAGTTTAGATGCGATAAAAGCTGGAATTTTTCCAGTAAAAAGTGAGTATATCTATTTTGTAAGGGATAATAGAACTGGTCTTCATAAATTTGCAAGTACTTTTGAACAACATCAAGTTAACATAAATTCAAATGTAGGTGTTGCAAAAACTTATACAAAAGTTAAAGCCGCAGAGACTCAAATTGATGCTGAAGCTGAAAATATTATGAAAACTGATATAACAAAACAAAAACCTGTATCTATCAAAGATTTATTTAATAATATAAATTAGTAAACTTGTGAAAATTTGAAACAATCAAATTTTCACACCTAAAATATATTGAACTTTCAATTTCCTTAAATTCAAATTTGGCTATCGTGTTGCTAACATTAAAATTCAAATTTAGGAAACAATATGTCAAAAATCATTTACACAAAAGTTGATGAAGCACCAGCTTTAGCAACATACTCTTTTTTACCAATCATTAAAGCTTTCACAAAAAGCTCTGGAATTGAAATGGTTACAAAAGATATTTCACTTGCTGGAAGAATTCTTGCTAACTTCCCTGAAAACTTAACTGCTGATCAAAAAATCAGTGATGATTTAGCTGAATTAGGAGCTTTAACTCAAGATCCAAATGCTAATATTATTAAATTACCAAATGTATCAGCTTCTGTTCCTCAATTAAAAGCAGCTATTGCTGAATTACAATCAAAAGGTTACAACATTCCAAATTTTGATGCTAGTGAAGAAATTACAGCTAGATATTCTAAAATCACTGGTTCTGCTGTAAATCCAGTATTAAGAGAAGGAAATTCAGACAGAAGAGCTCCTGGTGCAGTTAAAAACTACGCAAAAGCTAATCCTCACAGAATGGGTAAATGGGCAAAAGATTCTAAAACTGATGTTGCTTGTATGGATTCAGGGGACTTTTATGGTTCTGAAGTTTCTAAAACTTTTGACGAAGCAAATGATTTAAAAATCTCTTTCTTTGATGCAAAAGGTACTGAAACTGTATTAAAAGCATCAACAAAAGTTCTTGCTGGTGAAATTATTGATGCAACTGCATTAAGTGCAAAAGCTTTACAAGAATTTTATGCAAAAGCAATTGAAAGAGCTAAAAAAGAAGATGTATTATTATCTTTACACCTAAAAGCTACAATGATGAAAAACTCTGATCCAATTATGTTTGGATTTGCTGTAAAAGTTTATTTCAAAGATTTAATTGCTAAACACGCTGATTTATTTGAACAAATTGGTGTTAACTTTAACAATGGTTTAGGTGATTTATACGCAAAATTAGAGACTTTAGATGCAGCTAAAAAAGCTGAAATTGAAGCTGATATTGCTGCAGTTTATGCAAATCAACCAAGACTTGCAATGGTGAATTCTGCAAAAGGAATTACTAACTTACATGTACCTTCAGATGTTATTATTGATGCTTCTATGCCTGCTATGATTAAAGGTGGTGGGAAAATGTGGAATGCTGAAGATAAAGAAGAAGATACAATCGCTATGATTCCTGATAGAGCATACGCTGGAAGTTTCAAAGCAGTAATTGATGATTGTAAAGAACATGGAGCATTAGATGTTACAACTATGGGAACTGTGCCAAATGTTGGATTAATGGCTCAAAAAGCAGAAGAGTATGGTTCACATGACAAAACTTTCCAAGCTAAAGAAGATGGACAAATCAAAGTTATTGATAAAGATGGAAATGCAGTATTTACTTTTGATATTGAAAATGGTGATATTTTCAGAATGTGTCAAGCAAAAGATGCTCCAATCCAAGATTGGATTAAATTAGCAGTTACAAGAGCAAGATTATCCAATACTCCTGCTATTTTCTGGTTAGATAAAAATAGAGCTCATGATGCACAAATGATTAAAAAAGTTGAAAAATACTTACCAACTCATGACACAACTGGTTTAGATATTACAATTATGTCTCCTGTTGATGCAACTTTAAAATCTTTAGAAAGAATGAGAGCTGGTCTTGATACTATTTCTGTAACTGGAAATATTTTAAGAGATTATAACACTGACCTATTCCCAATTTTAGAGCTTGGTACATCTGCAAAAATGTTATCAATCGTTCCATTAATGCAAGGTGGAGGATTATTTGAAACTGGTGCTGGTGGATCTGCTCCTAAACACGTTCAACAATTTGCGGAAGAAGCTTATTTAAGATGGGATTCATTAGGTGAATTTATGGCATTAGCTGCTTCATTTGACCATTTAGCAAATACTCAAGGTAACAAAAAAGCAAAAGTTTTAGCTGATACTTTAGATAGAGCAACTGGAACATTCTTAATCAATGACAAATCACCTGCTAGAAAAATTGGTGATATTGATAATAGAGGTTCTCACTTCTTCTTAGCTATGTATTGGGCGCAAGAATTAGCTGCTCAAGATGTAGATGCTGAATTAAAAGCTGAATTTACTCCAATTGCAAAAGCAATGACAGAGAACGAAGATAAAATCGTTGCTGAATTAGCTGCTGCTCAAGGTAAAGCTGTTGATATGGGTGGATATTACTTACCAGACGATGCTAAAACATCTGCTGCTATGAGACCATCTGCTACATTAAACGCAATTATTGGATAATATTTCCATTTCTTAAAAGAGAAGATTTTTTCTTCTCTTTTTTCTTCTCTAATCTCTATTACTCAATTATCCAAATTTTTCTTTAATTAAAAAATAAAAGCTAAGAGCTAAACTGTTATAATTTCTAATAAAAAATCTCAATAATTAATAAAAGGAAAAAAAATGAAAAAAACATTTGAAGTTCTAAATGTAAAATGTGGTGGATGTGCAAGTACATTAACAAAATCATTAAAAGATGAATTTGGAGAAGTTATTGTAGATTTAGAAGTAACTCCACGAAAAATAACTCTTGATATTGAAGATGAAAAACTTGAATCATTAAAAATTAAATTAAGAAGTTTAGGTTATCCCCTTACAATAGATGAATTAAGTGGTTTTGAGAAAGCAACAACAACTGCAAAAAGTTTTGTTTCTTGTGCTATTGGTAAATTTGACGTTGCTACAAGTAAATAAAAAAATCTAATATTTTACCTCTAAACGATTTATAACTCTTCTTTAGATAAAATATCGCCCTTTATGAAAACAGATAAAAACTAGTTAATTTAGGTTGAAAATATGAAAGTAGTTACAGGAGTAGTAGGTAACGATATACATGTAGTTGCAAATAGACTTATTGATATATCATTACAAGCAAGAGGGTTTGAAGTATTTAATTTAGGTGTTAATACATATCTTGAAGAGTTCATTGATGCAGTTATTGAAACAAATGCTGATGTATTACTTATTTCTTCACTAAATGGTGAAGCCGAAGGTTGGTGTAGAGAACTTGCTATTTTAAAATCAAAATATAAAAATCTGAAAGATGTTGTATTTATGATAGGTGGAAACTTAGCAGTTGGAGAAGGAGATGCAAGTGTACTTGTACCAAAATTCAAAAACTATGGTTTTGATTTAGTTTTTCACCAAGTTGATTTAAATACTGGACTTGATGAATTAGAAAAATATCTAAAGGAGAGAAATTGAGTTTACTGCAAGAAGAAAGAAACATAATTGTTCAAAATAAATACGCAGATAATTTTGATTTTGCAGAAATTGAAGAGTTTATAAAAGGCGCTTCTAAAAACCTATTTATTTCGCACCACTTCAAAAACAAAAAGAAAATGTTAGTTCAACCTCGTGGTGGATTCCCTACTTATAAAAAAATGTTTTCATTATACGAATTTTTTGTTGATGCAAATGTAGATGTATTACCTTGTACAATTGATTCAAATACAAGATTAAATGACTATGCAACAAGTGCAAAAATGCTAAAACTTTCAGAAGAAAATGAAGTTGATATGTTAAATGGTTACCCACTTGTAAATCATGGATATAGAACTAGCCGAAAAATGATGACTCATTTTGATAAACCAATTTCATTAAGACATGGAACTCCCGATGCTAGACTTTTAATTGAAACTGCACTTGCTTCTGGTATTTTTGAAATTGAAGGTGGACCAATCACTTATCTTTTACCCTACTCTAAAAACTTTCCATTAGATAAAGCATTTATGTATTGGAAATATGTAGAAAGAATTTGTGCAAACTACTCAAAACTAAATGAACCAATCAATAGAGAATCTTTTGGACCACTAACAGCAACTTTAGTGCCTCCTTGTATTACAATAGTAATTCAAATTTGTGAGATGCTTTTATCACTTGAAGAGGGAGTTAAATCATTCTCTGTTTCATTTTCACAAACAGGTTCTATGATTCAAGATATTGTAACTGCAAATGTTCTAAGAAAAATGGCAAAACACTATGCTGAACAAATTGGTTGTGGTGATGCTATGATAAATCTTGTTTATCATCAATGGATGGGAGCATTTCCATCAAATAAAGATTTTTCAGAATCATTAATCAACACTTCAACTGTAATTGCTTCAATGGTTAGAGCTGATAAAATCATTACAAAAACAAGAGATGAAGCTTTTGGTATTCCTACACGTGAATCAAATGCAAAAACTGTTGCAAATACACAATATACTCTAAGAATGTTACAAGGTATTCCAAATATTACTGATGAGCAAGAAGAAGAGATAGTAACAAGTGAAGTTATGTCAATAATGGAAGCTGTATTTAATGACAAAGCTGACACTTTATGGAGAAAAGTATTTAACTCTATAAAATCAGGAATCATCGATGTTCCATATTCTCCACATATTATTAACCATAATGAAGTTGTAACTGTAAGAGATAAAAATAAAAACATTAGAATCATCAAAAAAGGAAATCTTCCAATTAGTGATAGATGTTTTGAATATGAAAAAGCTCAATGTGACTTAAACAAAGATGCTTCATCAATAGTAAATGATATTATCCATGATATAGGAATTATGCAATGAGCCAAAATAAATTATTAATAGATGTTGGAAGTACATATTTCAAAGTTTGTGCTAACAATCAAGTTGAACAACATTTTAGGGATTTTAACAAAGATATTTATGATGATTTATTATCAAAATGTTCTGATACGATTTCTAAATTCAAAAAAGATGAAGTGTTTATTTGTTCATCTGCAAATGGTGGATTAACAACTTTAATTATTGGGATTACAAACTCTTTTTCATTAAAATTTGCTACAAATATTGCTTATAATTCTGGAATAAATATTATTAATACAGTTTTATATCAAGATATTGAAACTACTTCTATTCCTAGTGATTTAATTGATGTTGTTATTCTTGTTGGTGGAATAAATAGCATAAATAATGTATTTGACGATAAACTATTTAACTATTTAGGAAATTTAAGATTTTCTAATATCGTATTTGCTGGGTCTTGCCAAGATGCTGATTATTTGAAAGCAAATATTCAAAATTTAGTTGTTGTTGAGAATATCATAAACAATAAACTTCATGTTGTTGAAGAGCCTTTAAAACAATATTTAACAAACCTTTACCAAGCTGATATTGAAGGGAAAGAAGATATAAAACATCTGTATGATTTAACTTCAAATCAAATATTTTCAACTCCATATATCGTAAATAAAACTTTACCTTTTATAGATAGTAAATTTTCAGTTGTAAATCCATTTATTTTAATAGATATTGGTGGAGCGACAACTGATATTCACTATTCAAAAGATTTATCTGATGATAATATGGTAACTGAAAATGAATATGATAGATTGGTTTTCAAAAAACTTGGAGTTTTTAAATCAAAAGAGTCTTTAATATTTGCAGCCAAAAACAATGAATTTGTTTATGAATTATTAGCTCATTTAAAAGTAACAGAAAATATTTTCAATGAAGATTCACCAAAAAGTTTACGAATTTTAATGCAATTAGCAATTTTCTTAGTTTTATATAAAGTTAGTGAAGCTCATCCTTTATATATAAAATTAAAGTTAAATCTACTAAAATCAATTGTATTAACAGGTGGAATTACAAAAGTATTAAGTTTTGAAGAAGCTGAGGATATTATTTCATTTTTTTATAAAAAGATTTTAACTTCAGATATTCATCCATCTATTATCTTGGATTCAAATTATGATATTTGGACACTTGGTATTACACAACAATAAGGGGAAAACAATGTCAATAAATTGTATTAGAACATTAATAGAAGATGCAAATATCTCAAACCCAGAAAAATTAGCATTAGTTTTTGGAAATGAAAAACTAACATATAATGAACTTTTTACTAAAGTAAATCAAATTGCTTATTATTTAAGTGAAACATTAATAGAAGATGCAAATATCTCAAACCCAGAAAAATTAGCATTAGTTTTTGGAAATGAAAAACTAACATATAATGAACTTTTTACTAAAGTAAATCAAATTGCTTATTATTTAAGTGAACTTGATTTACCAAAAGGAAGTAGAATTGGTGTTTATTCAAATAAAGGAATAGACCAAGTTGTAGCAATTTTAGCGATTTTATCAACACAATATGTATTAGTTCCACTAACAAAACTATTAAAACCAGAACAAGTTGAATATATAATAAGTGATTGTGATATAAAATGTATAATCACAGATAAAATCAAACTTGAATCAATTGAAGAAATCAAATTTAATGGTCATATTATCTCTTATGAAACAAGTCACAAAGATTTACCATCTTTTGAAGAGATTTATAAATATTATAATAAACCATATTTTTGTGATGTAAATGGTCATGATAATGCTGTTATTACTTACTCTTTTGGTTTAAGTGGAAAACCAAATGGAATTGTTATTTCACATAGAAATTTAATTGATTCAGCACGAGTTGTATCTCAATATCTAAAATTAGAAGAGAGTGATGTACTTTCTGGGCTTTTAGTATTTAATCTTGATTATGGATTAAATCAAATTTTCTGTTCACTTTATAAAAGAGCTACAATAGCTCTTCACAGATTTGTATTACCAAATGATTTCTTTAATCATATTATCAATGATAAAATTACAGTTCTTCCATTAATGCCAATAAACATAACAGAAATGTTTGATGAAGATAGACTTCCAAGTGCTGAGTTATTAAAAAATGTAAGAATAATTACATCTTCAGGTGGAAATGTAACTGCTAAAATGATAGCTGATATTGAAAAATATTTTACTAATGCAAAATTCTTTTCAATGCATGGATTAACAGAAGCATTTAGATCAACTTATTTAGACCCAACTCAATTAAAAATTAGACCTGAGTCTATTGGAAAAGCAATTCCTGATGTTGAACTTTATGTGATTGACGAAAATGGAAATGAATGTCCTCCAAGAGTTGTAGGTGAATTAATTCATAGAGGTGGATATATTTACAAAGGTTTTTGGAATGCTCCTCAAGTAACTGAACAAAGATTCAAATCTATTGATATTTTAAAAAATGTGATTAATCTTGAAGGTCAATTAAGCGATGAAATTGTCGTAAAAACTGGAGATTATGTTTATAAAGATGAAGAAGGATATTTTTATTTTGTATCAAGACATGATGATATGATAAAAACTAGAGGATTTAGAGTAAATCCTTTTGAAATTGAATCAGTAGTTGAAAGAGAAATAAAAGATATTGAAAGATGTGCTGTTTTTTCAATAGAAAATGATGAAATAGAAGAAGAGATTGTTTTAGTTTATTCTGGAAAAAATGAATTAAATTCAAGTGAAATTTTATTTGAATTAAAAAATCATTTAGCATCATATATGATTCCAGCTAAAATTATTTATAAGAAATCTTTACCTTTAATTCCTTCAGATAAAAATAAAATAAACAAAGAAGAACTAAAAAAAGAGCTAATTTCTAAATAGAAAGAAAGTAACCAAAAGGTTATTTTCTTTTAAACTTTCAAATATATTGACACAAGTCAATAAAATCTAATCTAATTTTGAATATAATTAGGACAATAAAATATAAAGGATTGTCTATGAAAAAAATTGTTATTGCTGCTTCGTTATTACTTGCGTCTGCTGCGTTTGCTGGGTCTTATGATAAATGTGTTGTTTGTCATGGTGCAAATGGAGAAAAAGCTGCTATGGGAAAATCTAAAGTTATTAAAGATATGACAAAAGCTGACTTTGTCGCTGCATTAAAAGGTTATCAAGATGGAACTTATGGTGGAGCTACAAAAAGTTTAATGGCTGCTCAAGTAAAAGATATGACTGAAGCTACAATGAACGAAATTGCGGATTTAATAGTTAAATAATCTCTTTAAAAAATAGCTAGATGTTTTCTAGCTATTTAAAACTCCATTTTTTGCTGAGTCATTTTTACTTTTTCTTTTAATTTATTTTCCAACTCAACTTTTTCTTTTAGTAATTGTTCTATAATTTTATCTTTTTCATCTTGCGTATTATTTATATTTTTTTGTTCTAATATTTTTCCTAAATAAAATTCAAAAACACCATTTTCAATTGAATAATCAACTCTCAAACATTCAACTACAATTTGTGGTTTATCATTTCCTAAACCATTTGTAACAATTATTTTTTTGAATTGTTTGATTTCATAAGTTAATTTATCATCTCTTAAAATAGGTTCCAAAAGCTCTTTTTTCCAATAATTTGTATTCTCTTTTTCTAAAATAAGAGTTTTTTTTAATAAAATATTTTCAAATAAATCTTTGTTTATTGAAAGTTTATACACCCTATTTCCTTTTTATTTTAAAATATCTTCCAAATCAGTTTTTAAATCATCGTTATATTTTATTGTTATCCAATCACTAATCCAATCTGTTTGTAAAAAATATAAAAATGTCTTATTTTCTTTTGAATATAAAAAAATCTCTTGCGTTGCTTGATGTCCTTGTTCAGCATTTGAATAAAGTAGCTTTTTTTCCCACGGGGTTTTCTCTAATTTTTCTTTTATTTCATCTATTTTTTCAAATAATTCAGGATTTCTTTCCGTATCAAAAAAAATCTCATTATCAAACTTTTTATTTATATATAAATCATTTATATAAAGTTCCGCAATTCTTAAAAAATGATACAACTTCTCTTTTTCTTCTTTTGATAAAGAGTTATAAACTTCTATATCTGGTAAAAGATGGTATTCAAAAGATGAAAGATTATAGGCTTTTATTCCAAGATTTTGATCAAACTCAAATCTTAGTTTTTTACCAAAAAGAAAAAGTGGATAATCCAAATCATAATACCCATAACAAGCTCTTTTTATGTTATTATTTTCATCAACTTTATCTACAAAATATTTTGGAGAGAAATATTCATTATCATAATGATAAGCTAATTGGGTTTTTCTCTTATCTTCTAAAATCTCACTTTTAAAGGAAAATATATTTTCATATTTCTTAGGATTTACAACAATATCATCCAAATCTTCTTCAAAAGTAAGACAATAAGAACAAGTAATATTTTCTTCATTTTTGTAAATAATTTCTATTAAATCATTTCTATAATATTGTTGACTTTGTTCTAAATGAAAGATTTTTACAATAGTTTTTATATCTTCTAAAAAAACTAATTTTTTTTCATCTTCTATTTTTTTATTATCAAAGTTAAAAAAAGTCATAAATCCAACCATTGAACCAATAACATACATTTGCTCAATTGTTAAATATTTTATTTTTCCATCTTTTTCATAAATTATTTCAATAAATTTTTCGCTATTAGATATTTGAATTATTTTACAGTCTTCAATATCTTTTAAAAGATTTTTTTCCTCTTTGTTTTCAGAAATTTTAAAACCTTTGTTTATAGAATTTTGCTCTAAAGAATCAAAAACTTTTGGAGCAATAAGTTTGATATAAGCATCACAATTAAAATCATCATTTAAAATTTTATAGTTATATTTTCTATATTCAAAATATTTTTCCAACATAGTAAATTCATTATTTGTTTGATAATAAAAAAATTTCAAATCCTTTTCAAGCTGTTTTTTCACAAACTCTCTTGCTTCAAAATCCTTTTCAAAATGTTTAAAAATATACTCACTTTTATCCTCTTGTAGAATCATATAAACATTGTAGTTTTTGTTTTTCATAATTTCATCTCATCTTTTATTTTTCTTTCATTCCATTTTCCCACAAGCCAAAAAATAGGTGAAGTTAAAATCACAACTCCCAATAAAATCATAGATAAACTAGAAATAATATCTATAAAATCATTATCCATACAACAAAGCTCAAAATAACCATTTAAACCAAAAATTACCAATAAACCCATCATTATAAAATAGAGTTTTTTCTCTTTTTTATAGATTTTTTGGCTTTCATCAATAAAATAACTCTGCTTTGAAATTTCTTCTAAAAACAAAGTAATATCCGAAATACTATTTGCATAAATTGTCTCTTGGCGTTTGTTTAAAGATTCAAATATCAAAAGATTTTTTTGCATTTTTACTTTATAAACAACAAAAGGTTCATAATGATTTTTGTTGTCTAAATATTCTACTTTTAAAATATTATCTTTTGATAGAATAAGTTTAAAATCATTTATTGTTTGAAATTCGATACTTTTTTCTTCAAACTCTTTTAAAATATTTTTGGCTCTAAAAGTAGCTATTTCATAAGATAGATTATAGATTTGTTTGTATTTATCTTTTTTATTACTATCTATTTTGATGATATATGGTTTTATTTGATTTTTTAAATACAAAGTAAATTTAAGTTCAGTTCCTTCATAAACGCTATTTGTAAGCTGTTTAGTTTCTTGATGATAATAAGCAATAATATCTTCAAATTTGATAATCCTTTCATCATCTTTGAAATAATCACTTCCTTTTTCAAAACTAATTGCTCTTTTTTTTATGGTATCACTATTTAAAAACACTATTTATCTCCAATAAAATACTTTTCAAATTTGCTTTTTTTACTCTTTTTCCAAATAAACTCTATTTCTTCAACACCATTAATAGCAGATTCTCTTAAACTTTCACAATAAGCTTTTGATAATCTATATAGTTTTCTTTTGAGTAATATAATTTTTGATACTTCTTCATATCCTAACCCAAATTTTATTTTTTAATATAATTCAGAAAATAAGCATTTTCATACATTTTATACTACTTATTTTATCTCTTTATAATTAAATTAATACTTTTAATAAACAAAGTCATAAACGAAAACTTTCAATTATAAGATGGTACAATCACGAAAAATTTTACTTAATAGGATAAAAATGATTAAAACATATCAACAATTACTACTTTTTTTAGCCACAACTTTACTATTTACAGCTTGTTCAGTAAAAGCACCCGCACCAACACCGATTAAAAATAGCGACATAGAAGTTTTAGCAACAACAGCAAATGATAATGCAATAGATTCAACAACAGCTTCAAAAGATTTTTTTGACAGATATTTTAAACCATGGAATTCAACAAAAGTTTCTTTTCCAAAAGTTGAAGCGATGTGGGGACAATCATATAGATTTAAAAAAGTTTATTTAGAAAATCATCTATTAGCAACATCTGAATGGTTTGATAAACAAATAATAAACTCAAATTTCGATGATTATAATACTTTGACAAAAAAAGCTATTATTCTAAAAAATACAAATATTAGAGTTCTCCCTACAAACTCTCCGATGTTTTATGACCCAACAAAACCAGGGGAAGGTTTTCCTTTTGACTATAATCAAAACTCTTCAATAAAAATAAATACTCCAATAATGGTTTCACATTTATCAAAAGATAAAGCTTGGGCATATATGGAATCAAGCAATGTTGGAGGTTGGGTAGAGATTGGAACTATTGCTTTTGTAGATGAAAAGTTTATTCAGGAATTCAAAACTTCAAACTATTTTGTATCAGTAAAAGAAAAGTTTCCTATTTATGACCCAATATTTAGAGAGTATGTAAAAGTAGCTACAATTTTTCCTAAAAAAAACAATAAATTTATAATTGCAAAAAAAGATGATAATCAAAATGCACTGATTTCATATATCAATTTAAATGAAGATGAAGTTGAACCAATGCCATTAGCTTTTAATACTGAGAATAGAATCAAAATTGCAAAACAGCTAATTGATGAACCTTATGGTTGGGGTGGATTATTAAATAATAGAGATTGTTCTAGTTTTACCCAAGATTATTTTGCAACATTTGGTAAATATTTACATAGAAACTCTAAAGCACAACTTTCAAATGGAAAATACCTTGATATGTCAAACTTATCAAATGATGAAAAAAAAGAGTTTATGAAAAAAAATGGTGTTCCTTTTTCAACTTTAGTCTATTTAAAGGGTCATATTATGCTTTATATTGGTGTTAAAGAGAAAGAACCTCTAGTTTTACATAATATGTGGAGTGTAAGATTAAAAGACAATGATGGTGTAAAATATAGACATATTGTTGGGAAAGCTTCAATAACTTCATTAGAACCTGGAAAGGGTATGAAAGATTATGATGAAGAGAATAATATTTTAAATAAAGTTTTAGGAATTGTTGTTTTATAAGCTTTAGAAAAATCTAAAGCTTATATATTAATCTTCTGCTTTTCTTAAATAAATAACTCTATAAACTAAAGGCACAAAATAGAGATTTAAAACCGTAGCCCACAAAATCCCAAATCCTAAAGAAATAGCCATTGGTTGAAGTATTAAAGCTTGACCTGAAGCAAAAAATATCAAAGTAAATAATCCTAAAATAGTAGTAATTGAAGTTAAAACTATTGGTCTTAATCTCATTTTTGCAAATTCTAGTAACTCTTTTATATTTTTTGCTTTTTTAATAAAATCCATCATAATAATTCCATCATTTACAATAACTCCAGCAAGTCCAATCATTCCAATTAGACTTGGCATGGAAATATTAATTCCCATAACTATATGCCCTATTAAAACACCAAGAATCGATAATGGAATAGTACTTAAAATAATCAAAGGTTTAACAATAGAATCAAACATCCAAATTAATGCCATAAATATTAAAATAATTGCAATAAGTGCTGCTTGTCCCATCTCCCTTTGAACTTTTTCATTCTCTTTTTGTTCACCTTTAATATCAAGCTTAACTCTTTTTCTTAATTGAGTTATATCTTCACTAATTGCTTGATATAATTCAGCTGAAGTAATTTTGTCTAAAGAGGCTGTTACGCTGATAATTTGTTCATTATTCTCTTTGAAAATTTGAGAATAAGCTGGAACTTTTATAAACTCAACCACATCTTGTAATAACACTTTTTGATTTGTAGTTGTGATAATTGAAAAAGTATCAAGGCTTTCTAAAATATCCTTATGACTACTTTCAAAAACAATATCAATTATTCCTTTATCATCAAACATTTTTGAGTAAGTTCCTTTAAAATAATAAGGTCGTAACTGATTTAAAATTGTCTCTTCACTAACTCCTAAACTACTTCCATAAGAGTTAACTTTAAATTTTAGTTCATAGTTTCCAATAATAGAATCATCTGCTATATTTGAAACTCCTTTAACTTTTGCAAGGCTATTTTCTAACTCTTTAACTGCCGTTGAAACTTCTTCTTTTTTCCCTGAGATTGCAATCTCCACATCATTTTTTACAATTCCAGCTTGTGGAACAAAAACTTTTAATTCTTCAAATTTATCTGATTTTATATATGGTTCTAAAAGCTTCTTTAACTCTTTTTCAACATCTTGAGAACTAACTGTTCTAATCATATTTGAATCATCATATTTTGGCGATAAATAAGGATTAATGTATTTATCAAATACATTATCAGCTGCACTTTCATGTAAATTTACAAAAATATGAAAATAAAACTCTTCATAGTGAGGCTGATTTTTCCCATCTAATTTCATTCCAGTAACTGAACTAATCGAATTTATACTATTTTTAAAATCCAAAGAATTTAACATCTTTTTTTCTAATTCTAAAACCAACGCTTCTGTTTGTTCAATTTTTTTACCAACACCTACAGAACCTGTAATATAAACCTGTGTTGAATCAAAAGAAGGCATAAATTTAAATTTTTGTGTTTTAAAAATAACTACTGAAAAAAAGATAATTAAAGCTAGCATTAAAAAAATAGTAAGATATTTTCCTTTCAATAAAAAAGATAATATTTTCCCATAAAGATTATAATTAAACTCCCAAATTTTGTGGGATTTTCGCTCATCCTTACTAACTCTTAAAATCTCTTTTGAATGTAAAGGTAAAAAGAAAAAAGCTTCAAAAAGTGAACTAAGAAGTAGAATACTTATCATTATTGGAAGTATTTGCATAAACTTCCCTACTTCTCCTGTCATTAAAAGTATTGGTAAAAACGCAAATATTGTTGTAGCAGTGGCAGTTAATACAGCAGGATACATTTCAATAGCTCCATCTCTAGCAGCTGTATATCTATCTTTCCCCATTTCAAGGTGTCTGTAAATATTTTCTCCAACGACAATAGCTTCATCAACTAACATTCCTAAAGCAATTAATGCTCCTAAAAGTGAAAGCATATTTAAACTATATCCCATATATTCAGAAAAAATAAGCCCTATCATAAATGAAGTTGGAATTCCCATTGCAACAACAATTGCTACTCTTAAATTTATAAACAAATAAAGTGCAATAAAAAGCATAATAAGTCCAAACAAAATATTTGAAACAACAGTATTTAGCCTATTTTTAATCCAAATAGAAGTATCAATATATGTATCAAATTCAAGATTTTCATATTTTGCTTCAAACTCTTTTGTAATTTGTTTTATTTGTTTTACGAGCTCAATAGCATCACCTTCTAAACCTTTATTTATTCCTACTGCAATATTTGTATTTGAATTAAAATGAGAAATATTTGAGGCATCAGATAAAGCATATTTTATATCTGCAACATCTTTTAAATATATTGATTTTCCATCAATTTTTATCAACATATTTTTGATTTTTTCTATATCTTTTTCACCATTATAAGTTGAAAGATAATAGTGTCTTGTACTATCTTTTATCATTCCAATAGGAAAAATAGAACTTAAAGTTGAAATAGCTTTAATAACAGAAGTTTTACTTAAACCATAAGCATTTATTTTTTCATCATCAAAACTCATTAACAACTCTTTATCACTATCTCCTAAAACAGAAACTTGTGATAAATCTTTTAATTGCATAACCCTTGATTTTACCTCTTTTGCTATTTCAATCAAATACTCTTTTGAATCATTATTTTTAGAATAAACAGCAACTGTAATTAAAGGGAAAGCATGTTCAACAGCTTTTACTGTTGGCTCATCCATATCAGAGGGAAGATTTGTTTTGATTTTAGTGATAATATCTTTTACATCATCCAAAATATCTTTTGCTTTATAACCATCTTTTAAATCAACATTTATAGAGAAACTTCCATTTTTAATTGTTGAAGAAATTTTATCAGCACTACTAAGACTTAGTAATTCATCTTCAATTTCAGAAACTGCAATTTTATCAAGTAATTCAGAACTAGCTCCAATATATTGCCCACTAATAACAACAGCATCTAAAGCAGATGGAGGAAAAATTTCCTTTGGAATTTTAAAATAAGAGAAAAAAGAGAGTAAACAGATAAAAAACAAAAAGAAATGATTTAAAAGAGGTTTTCTTAATGAAAATTCAATAAGAGTTTTTATCATTTCTTCTGATCCATAGGATTAAACAACAAAGAATCTATAATTTGGTTTTTAAATTTCATATCTTCAAGTTGTTGAGATAAGAAGGTATTTTCTTCTTGAAGTGAAATATAATGGGCATATAATTTATTAATATCTTTACTTGTGTAATAAATATTACTTCTTAAATAAATTTTTGGAAAATATAAAAATAGTCCAATAATTAATAGTACAATCACCATAAATAGTGAGTTACTAGCATTTAACTTAGTCAAATTTAAAAATCCTTAATTTTGAACTTCTACTTCTTGGATTCTGTTTAATTTCAAGTGTTGTTGGAATTATAGGTTTTTTTGTTATAACTTTCCCTAAAGCGTGATTATTTCCACATTCACATCTAAAAACACCCTCTGGACAAATACATGATTTTGTCCATTTTTTAAAATAATTCTTTACTATTCTATCTTCTAAAGAGTGAAAAGAAATAATGGCTACTATACAATTTCTGAATTTTGCATTTTCTAAAGAGTCAAAAAGTCTCTCTAAAACTCCTAACTCATCATTTACTTCAATTCTAATTCCCTGAAAAGGAAGAGTTGCAGGATGAATTTTTCCTTTTGGCATCTTTTTTAATAAAAGTTCTGAAATCTCTTTTGCACTAGTGAAAGGTCTATTATTTACAATTAATGATGCAACTTTTTTATATTCCCTTACTTCTCCACACTCTTTAAAAACTCTTTCAAGTTCACTAGTAGAATATGTATTTACTACAGTTGACGCATCTAAAGCTTGATTTTGATTCATTCTCATATCCAAAGTAAGACTATCAAAACCAAAACCTCGTTCAAGTTTATCAAGTTGCAAAGAAGAAACTCCAATATCAGCTAAAACACCTCTGATTTCATAATCTTTGAAAGTCTCAATAACATGCTCAAAATTACCCTTATTAAAAATCACTCTATTTTCATAAGGAGTTAATCTATTTTTACTAAATGCTAAAGCTTCATCATCTTGATCATTACAAATTAGTTTTATTTTTTCATTTGAAGCTAATAATCCACTACTATGACCTGCAAATCCTGTTGTACAATCAATTATATAACCACTATCTATATCTTTGAAAATTTCTAATGTCTCATTATACAAAACAGGGATATGGGGGATATTCATTAAAACGGTCCTTATTTAAATTAGTATATAATATCCAAAAATATATTTAAGGCTTTTAAAATGATTGATAAATCTACTGTAAAATTACTCTCTGGCTTATCTTTAACAATGTTTAGGAAGAATTTTTTTGGTATTTATCATGGAGCGATATCAACTAAAGTTGATCAACATAATTTTATAATCAATACAGGTGATGCTATTTTTGATGAAATGGATGAAAATTCGTTTTGTACTTTAAATATTAATAAACAAGATTACAGATGGCATATAGCAAGTATTGAGTCTCATATTCATGCAACAATCTACGCAAATATTCATGAAGCTAAATATATAGCTTTCGGAATGCCAATTTACACAACAGCTTATACTTTAGAACACGACAAAATAATTTTTGAAGATTTTTTTGGTAGAACAACATTTGGAGAAATAAATATATATAATCCAGGTGATTTTACAACTTGGTATAAAAGAAATGCTTTGGAAATTACAAAGTACTTAAAAGAGTCTGAAAATAACATTATGGTAATCAAAGGAATTGGTACTTATGTCTATGATAGAGATGTACATGAACTTGTAAGAAAAATTGCAATTTTAGAAAATTCTTGTCGACTTTTAAGCATAAAAACCTCTTTTGAATAGAAAAATCTGTATTTTGATTATTTTTTAGCCTAAATATTTAAGAAATGCCCTAGTTTTAGCTATTTTAAAGCTTAAATACTATAAAGTTTTCTCAATTTAATTTTATACAAGGAGTTCATCCATGAACAAAGCAGAATTTATTGACGCAGTAGCTGCAAAAGCTGGTTTATCTAAAAAAGATGCAAAAGGTGCAGTTGATGCTGTATTAGATACTATTACAGAATCATTAGTAAAAAAAGAATCTGTAAGCTTTATTGGATTTGGAACATTTACAACTGCTGAAAGAGCAGCAAGAACAGCTAAAGTTCCAGGAACTGACAAAACTGTTAATGTTGCAGCTACAACTGTTGCTAAATTTAAAGTTGGAAAAGCTTTAAAAGAAGCTGTAGCAGCTAAATAATCTCTTTTCTTCTAAAAAGGAATTCATTATTAATGAATTCCTTTTTTAATTTTATATAATGCCGCTATGGTGAAATGGTAGACACAAGGGATTCAAAATCCCTCACCCTTAGGGTATGTCGGTTCAAGTCCGACTAGCGGTACCATGCATTAATTTAGACTTATAATCCTCTATAAATATTAATCAACTCATTTTTATCAATTTTATGGTTTGTGTTATAAGGGAATTTTTCTAATACTACTATATCTGATGGTATCATATAATATGGAAGTACTTCTGAAATTTGTTTTTTTAGCTCTTCTATTTCGATTTGAGTATTTGTGATGATAAAAGTGATTAGTTTTACTACTTCTGTTCCTCTTTTTAAAGGAATAGTGATTGATTCATTTACTTCTTTATTATTTGTAAACTCTTTATCAATTTCGCCAAGTTCTATTCTAAAGCCATGAAGTTTTATTAGTTCATCTTTTCTATTTGCAAAAAACAACATATTATCTTCAAAATATCCAAAATCCCCTGTTCTGAAACTTCTTTTTTCATATTTTGATTCAAATTTTTGACTATTTAATTCTTCATTTTTAAAATATCCAATTGAAACATTATCTCCAACTATCTCTATTTCTCCCACATTTTCACTATCAACATCTAACAAATTAATAATAGAATTTTCTTTTACATAACCAACTGGTAAACTTTTTGAGTATTTCTCAATAATTTGTGGTGTAATATCTACTAAAGTAGTAGCTACAGTAGCTTCTGTTGGACCATACGTGTTAAGAACTTTAGAGCTTGGAAAACTATTTAAAATTCTTTTTGCAGTCATTGCAGGTAATACTTCACCACAGAAAAGAAAAGTTTTTAGACTTTTTATTTCATTTGTTACAAATTCAGATGAAAGTAGATATTTACTAATAAATGAAGGTGTTGATACCCATGTATTACAAGAATATTTTTTCAATCTTTCAAAATATTCAATATGATTTTCAAGTAATTCTCTACTATTTAAAATAATAGCTCCTCCAAATGATAAAAACCCAATAAGTTCATATACAGATAAATCAAAACTAAAAGGAGCTTGATTCATAAAAATACTATCTTTTGAAAATTTAAAATCTGATTCCAACCATTTATTAAAGTCTAATATTGAATCCTTAGTAATTTGAACACCTTTTGGTTCTCCTGTACTTCCTGAAGTGAATATTATATAAATAATTTGATCATCTAAATAATAAGTTGTAGTTGAATTTTTAAGATTAAAATCTATTTTATTTTCAATTGTATTTATAACTATTGCTGAATTTACAATAGTTGCAATTTTATTAAGCCTCTCTTTTGGATAAATAGTATCAACAGGAATATATGGCAAACCTAAACTCATACAAGCTGTCATACTAACTATAAAATTAGCTTCTTTATGTCCATAAATAATTACAGGATGACCTTTTGGAAGATTATATTGTGAAAGTTCTGTTTTCAGTTTTTCAACTTCAATTTTAAATTCATTCCAAGTTAAATCTTTATCACTGGCACTAATAGCCAGTTTTCCAGAATCTTTGTCACACTCAACAAAATCTAATAATTGTAAATCAAATCTCATATTGAAACTCTCCCACTAAAAAAATAAAGCGCTATTACTGCACCATTTAACATCAAAAATCTTTTTAAATTTAAAGCTATTATATTTGGAAAAATCGTAAAATAATCAAATCCACCTTTTTTAACATATACAACATAAATATTGTGAATAGCCGAAAAAATCCCAAATAAAAATCCACTAAAGATAAAATACCAAGTCAAACCATTCCACATTCCCATAAGTAAAAATGTGGCTATGATTGCAAGATTTTGAATCAATAATCTTCTACCTTTTAAAATATCAAATTTATGTAAATATTTATACAAAGGCTTAAAGAAATAATCTGTTAACCAAGAACCTAAAGTAATATGAAATCTTCTCCAAAAATCTTGTGGATTAGGAGCTAAATATGGATGATTAAAGTTCATAGGAACATATATTCCCATCATAATACTAAGTCCAACAGCCATAGCACTATATCCAGCAAAATCGAAAAATAGATATGTAGTGTAAGCATAAGCACTATTTACCATATCAAAAAGTACTATACTATTTTCATCAATTGTTGAAAGCCAAAATTTATTTACAAATTCTGCAAAAATAAATTTAAACAAAACTCCAACTATTAAAATATCCCAACCTTTTCCAATATTACTCAAAGTTAAATTTTCATAACCTTTTTGTAAATCTTCTTGAAATCTGTATGATCTATCAATTGGACCTGCTAATAGCGTTGTTGGAAATAATAGAAATGAAGTAAATTCAATAAAAGATAATTTTCCATAATTGTGACTATCTACTATTGCTTGAATAGTTCTAAATGTAATATATGAAATACCAATAACCTTAAATATTGGGTCTATATCAAACTTATGTAATATCATAGGTAAAGCAATAATTATCATTGGGAAAAAAGTTTCTTGATATTTATTTGAGACATATATCCAATATACAGCATAAACATAAATAAGAAAAAATAGAATTTTTTGCGCATGTGGTATAAAAAAAGATATATATAAAATAATTGCTACAAATAATATCATTTTATAAGAGATAAAATTCTTTAAAATATTTTTAAAAACATGTAAAAATAAAATGAAGCAAAATATCAAAATAAAAAAATCAAGTCCAGAAAAAGGTAACATATTTCCCATCAAAAAGCCTCATATACAAATTCTACAGTTGATTCAACTTCTTGTCCACTTAAATCATCTATGTTTTCATCAATTATAATAAATGAAAATCCAATAATCAATAACAAATATATTAAAAAAGTTCTAAAAAAATATTTCATTTTATTTTGCCTCTTTTGGCATAAAATGTTCAATAATTTTTTGATTAACTTTAACCCAACCTAATTCACCAGAATGAACAATATCCGTTAAAGTTCCTATTTCATAATTTTCTTTTTTATATGACCACATATCTAAATATCCGTAATTATTCTCTTCTATTTTAGATTTTATTGTTGTTATAATTGCTGTCATTTCATCTCTATTTTTTTCAAATACATAAGGATGTAAATCTTGCATTACAAAAAGTGGTTTAATTTTATAACTTTTTAACAATTCAAGTAATACTAATAAATCTTGATATTCTTGGTTTTTATCAAGCTCTGAAGGTACAATTATACTATAAGGAAAACTTCCTATTTTAATTGAAGGCTCTATATGTTTTGTAAAATATTCATTACTAATTCCATAACTATTGTTTGTTGAAGGAGTTGAAATTTTATTTGCTTGGATTTTCAAACTTTCATAATCAAGCATTGGATTTTTATAAGTAACTAGTGGAGGATTAATATCTCTATTATCAAAACTTTTAATTAGAAATTTTTTTACTTCATTGTTTAAATAATCTTCTTCTAATTCATTAAAAGAGTATTCATAAATAAAATTTGGATTTTTGATATAAGTTATATTTTTTTTAACATAATTATTAATCAAGATTTTATAACTATCATCTACTTCACTTTGAAAATAGAGTTTATTCATCATTCCAGGATACATAAATTCTAAAAACTTAGGTAAGGTTGTTCCATTATTATTACTTCCTGTAAACCAACTAGGAGATAAAAGAATCACAACTTTTGCATTTTCTTTTATTGTTTCACCATGATAAGCAGCCAATTGAGACAAAATTGCAAAGCTTTGTTGACCTTCATTTCCTTGAATTCTTAATGGTAATTTCAAATCATTATTAAAATAATTTTGAGGTAAAAATTTTTGATTGGGATTTATTACTAATTCAGAAGAGCCAAAAACTACTATTTTTCCACTTTCTAAATCATTTTGTAAACTAATAGTTTTTTGTAATGAATCTTGCAAAGGTTTAGCATAATAGTTTAAAATTTCATTTTTACTTACATAAAATAGAGATACAACCACCACTAACGCAAGAATAAATGCAAAAATATTACTAAAAAGTTTATTCACTTATCTTGCTTTTTATATAATCAGCCAATTTATTTACACTATCAAAATTACTTTCAATAATATCTCTTGTATCAATTTTAATAGAAAATTCTTCCTCTAACATCATTGCAAGATCAACTGTTCCCATACTATCAATTAAATTTGAAGTGTATAACGGCTCATCAATATTTACTGCTTTAAATGCTATTTCTTCTACTAAAGGTTTTATTCTTTCTATTAAACTCATTATTTTTTTCCCTATTTTTTTAATACATTTTATAATCATCTATAATTTCAAAATTGAATAATAATTCGACAGTTTACCATATTTCTGATGTTTTTTTCTTGTTATAATTAACTTTTTCGTATATTTTAGAAAGAATTCTATCTGATAAAGTTGGGAATATTGCCATAGGAAAGGTCATACTGTCAATACAAAATATAATACAAAATTTTAAATTCAACATACTATTTCTAAAGGTAACACTTTATATAAATTTACTAATTAGCTATCTTTATTAAGATGACTTAAGCATAGAAAAGTATTTTAAGTGTGGACTATCCACACTTAAAATTTGTAGAGAAATTTACTATTTTGATAAACGGCTATCAATCCAAGCACCAAGTGGTGTTGTAATTTTTTGTAATAACCAACTCACAATAATAAATGTAATTATCCAAGCAACAACTGCTGCCCAAGCAGGTAAGATATCAAAGAAAATATCATATCTTCCTATTAATGGCCAGTGAATCAAATATACTTCAAATGAATAAAGTCCATAAATTGATAAAAATTTATTATCAAATTTCTTAAGTATAAAAATAACAATAAATGCAAACATAATTATAATAGAAGTTAATTGATCAACAAAATATCCCTGTCCTAAAATTGCTGTTAATGTTGGCCAATGACCTGATGTTGTATGTAAAGACATATAAACTACAACTGCCAGCATTAAAGCTATTACTAAATAAGAATCTTTAGTTTGACTTCTAAATTTTTTGAAATAAGCAACTATTTTATTTTCTTTATCTTTTGTTTCAAATAAAATCCATGCAAAAACAATTCCTAAAGAAAATGCAACTGTATGTAATCTATGAAGCCAATTATCACCCATATTTAAAGGATTATATACACCAATTAATGTAGCAATAACTGCCAAAATTATAGCACTCAACCATGGTCTTTTTACGCTAAATACTATAGGAAAAAGTGCATAAAACATCATCATCCATGTAATATACCAAAATGGTGAATTAACATCATCAAAACCACTAGCAGTTGGAAACCATCCAAGTAGTGATTGAATCATGTAAGGAACAGGATAATTAATACCTAAAAATATTGCGTTAGAAGCAAATATAAGAATAGTTACAACCCAAAATGGAATAAATATCTTAATTACTCTTCTTTTGTAAAATTCTACTAAAGGAAGTGGTTTTTTTAACATTCCAACTGTTAAACCATATCCCGACATAAAAAGGAATAAATCAACACCAACTCCTGCAATTATTGAAAGAGGAAAAAGAAAATCTGCATTTGTTACTAACATGTATGCAAAATGTGCAAATACAACTGTTAAAATCCCTAAGCCCTTAAGCTCTTGAGTAACAGAAATTGGAAACAAGTCAGTATGTTTTGACTTTTTAAAGGTAAAAAGAACTACTGCTATTAAAATAGCAATAACAATAAGATTTGTTCCATAAATATCGTCAGTTAACGTTATCGGCATATACACTCCCAGATTTTAGATAGTTTTATTGCAAACTAATTTTGTTAATTTACAATAAATTCTTGGGCAAGAGTATACTACTTCTAAATGAAATTTAAATTTAAATAAACAGAAATATTTTTTTATTTAATTTTATACTAAGTGAAAATAATTATTTTAAAAATACTTTTATATTATTAATACCTTTTAAATCACTAAATTTATTTAATAGTGTAGCTAATTGAGTTACTTCATCATTTTTCATTCGAATACAGCCACTTGATTCATTTCTACCTATTGTAGTTTCATCAATCGTACCATGTATTCTAAAAGTATTTTTTCCATCAACAATATGAGTTAAATTTATTTTAGCAGTTCCCATGTAATTGTATTTATCCCCAGGAGAAACAACTTTTGGCAAATTAATTCCTCTTTTTTTGAAAACTTCTATTGTTTCATCAGTTGGATACCAAAAGGGATTTAATGTAATGGAAGTTACATTACCCTCACCTGTTGGTTTTTTTATATCTTTTCTTCCAGTTGAAACTTTATAGGTTTGAATACTTCTGATTTTATTATCTGATTTACCTTTTAAAATCATATAATTTTTAGAAGAATCAACTTCAATAATTAGTTGTTCATATAAAGTAATATTACGAATAGGTTCATTTTTAAGAATATTATCCATGTTTTTTGGAAAATTAATCTTTTTTATCTCTTCAAGAAAATCAGTTTTGATATTAAATTCCTTATCAAAAGCTTCTAATTTAACATTTGAAGAATAAAGTAATATTTGAATACTTAAAATATATAAAATAATTCTAATCATAAAATTTAAAATGTTTTTACAATTTCTTCTAAACTATTTTTAGAATTTTCTTCTGAAATTCCTTTTTCTAAAATATTTAGTTCAACTAAAGCTTCAGAAATTTTTACAATTGTTCCATCTGAATTTAATTTGTAAATAAAATATTTATTTTGTGTATTATCATTCAGTGCAAAACTACTTACAAACGAACCTTTTGAATCATTAATTAAAGGAATTGAAGATTCTTTATACATCTCTTCTAACTTTCCATTTACTGCAAGCTGTTTTATTATCCATGGAGTATTCGAAATATTTGCAATTAAAACTATATTTTTATTCGTATATTTGAACAAATCTTTAAACAAAGCTAAACTATCATGGTTTAGAACAATTATATATTTTTCAACACCTTTTTGAAAAAGTGTTTCAAATTTTGAATATTGGCTATGTCCCACAAGTTCAAAATATCGTGGAATGGAATCTATATTTAAAACATTTTTACTATTTTGATTTACTTCAATATTGTTTGGATTTTGTGGAGCAGTTAAATATACTAAAAATACAAATCCTAAGATTCCTAATACAACTATTTTAAAACTATTTTTTATCATTTTATTCCTAATATCTTTTTATTTATTTTGTTTTTTAGCCCATCGTTTAAATAATCTATAATTTGTTATCTCTTCTTCTAATTCTTGATTATTAAAAATATTTTCAACTAAATTATTAGCTAAATATAAAGATAAAACAAAACCTCTTCCGCCTACTCCATTTAAAATATAAAGATTATCTATCATTTCTAAATTTTCATTTTTTATTTGAAATCCATTTTTTAAATGTGGATATTTTTCAAAACTCTTTTGTGAATCTACCAACTTCCCAACCATTGGAAAATAATCAACACTTGAAGCCCTAGCTCCTATTTTTATATCTAAAACCTTTACATCATTTAAAGTTTTTATATCATTTGCTTTTGTTAAAAGCTCTTTTACATCTTCTTGCATAATATTATTTGTATAATCATTAGGTTTTAGTTTATTAATATTTTTGAGTTTTAAATCATAACTGCTTTCTTGTTTTTCATCAAATCTATGATGAGTTGCTCCAATTGAAACAATATTATCCTTATTAGATATTGATAATGAACACTCTTTATGATAATTTACTTCAACTTTAGTTGTTGTAAAAACATCAATTTTTTGTCCCCAAACGGCTCGAATATCTAAATATTTTTCTTCAATAAGCGAAATATCAGCACCCGTTGCTAAAAAAAGATTTTTAGCTTTTATTTCATCGTTTAATAACCAATTATTTTCAACTTTTTCTATTTTTTGAATTTCATAATCAAAAAGTTTTTGACTATTATTTGAAAGTTTTTTACAAATTTCATAAGGTTTTACAACACTTCCTATTTTAAATAAATATCCCTCTTCAAATTTCTCATATTCAAAATCCATATAGGGAATATAACTTTGAAATTTTTCTTCATCTTCACTATTTTTTGGGATTCGGCAGGTTCCACAGTTTATTAAATCTTCAGAAAAATATTTTTTATAATAAGTCATTGAAAACTTTAAAGCATTTGTTATTAAATCTTTAAATTTATTTGGTTTTCCCAAAAGTGGTGATAAAAATGCACCAGCTGCTCCACTTGCTCCAAAAGCTACATCTTCATTTTTATCTATCAATAAAACTGATTTTGAGTATTTTGATAAAAAATGAGCTAAAGAACACCCAGCAATTCCAGCACCAACAATTACATAATCAAACTCTTGTTTATTCATTTTTATCCGATTTTTCAAAAAGTTGCAGATTTGGTCGAAAATAACCACGTCCGCCTTTTAAGCTAATACATTTATATTTTGGAAACTTTTTTTTATAATACTCCAGTCTCTCTTTTGTAGTTTTTCCTGTATCACAATAAAAAACAAAAACTGAATTTAGGGGAAATTGCTCCATTAAAGGAGGATTATAAATCATAGTTTGCATATTTTCAATAGGTTTTAAAATTGTATCAATTAAGACAACTTTGATACCTTCTTTTTCCAACTCTCTCTTATTTTTTAAGAACTCATGTTGAGTCCATTCATCTTTAGAAAACATAAATAATAATTTCCTTTCACCAAAATATTATATTAGTATATTCCCTATTAAAAAAAAGTAATTTTTATTGCTTTTTGGATAAAATTATTCCTCAATTGAATAATAGGAATAATTTATGAAAATTTTAGTTACTGATGATTCCAAAATGGCAAGAAAAATGGTTATAAAAACCTTAAAAGATATAATCCAAGATGATATAGAAATACATGAAGCTCAAAATGGTCAAGAGGCTTTAGATTTATATAAAAAAATATTACCAAATATTGTTTTCCTTGACCTAACAATGCCTGTGATGGATGGATTTGATGCTTTAAAAGAGATAAAAAAGTTTGATAATAAAGCAAAAGTTGTGATTATTTCAGCTGATATTCAAAAACTATCTGTTGATAAAGTTTTGGAATTAGGAGCTTTTAATTTTATAAAAAAACCAATTGATTCTGTAAAAATGCAACAAATACTCGACAAAATCAATAAACGAGATAAATAATGAAATCGGATATAACTTTAAATGAAGACGAAAAAGATTGTTTACAAGAGTTAATGAATGTGGCTTATGGAAGTGCAACTGCTGCAATAACTGAGATTCTTGATGCTTTTGCAAAATTATCTATTCCTAAAATTCAGATTATAAATGCAGATGAATTAAAATCATATTTATCAAAAGAATTAAACTTTAATGTTGAACATATCATATCTTTACAACAAATAAATGGAACTTTATGTGGTGAAAATATGTTTGTAATTGATAAACAATCTGCAAAAAATATAGCTTATAAATTTGGTCTTGAAGAAGATGAAGTAAATGATGAAGAAATAGCAGATATTGTTTTAGAAATAACAAATATTTTATCATCATCAACTATTAGTAAATTAGCAGAAGATATAGATACAAATGTCTCTTTTTCAGCACCAACAATAAAAACAATAAGTTCAATAGACCAATTAAAAAATATATTTATTTCAAAATATGAAAAAGTTATTATTATTTCAACTCAGCTAAAATTCGAAGATTTAGATATAAATGCTGAATTATTTATTTTTACAACTGATAATTCTATTTTATATATAAAAGAAAAACTAAATAAAATCCTAGATGAGTTTTAATTGTGAATCAGAATAAATTTGATGTAATTTGTAACACTGTTGATAATGGAATAATTCTAATCAACAAAAATTTAGAAGTACAATTTTGGAATCGTTGGCTTGAAATTAGAACAGGTATTAATTCAAAAGAGATTATTGGAAAAAATATAAAAGATTTCTATCCTTTAATTGATGATAAAAAATTAATTAGAAAAATAACAACCGCTTTAAAACTAAACTCTTCTACATTTTACACTCCACAATTTAGTAAATTTTTAATACCTATTGAACTATCAAAAGTTGCCGATAAAGTTTTTAATGAGATGCAACAAAGTGTTACAATAACACCTTATGATATAAAAAAAGAGTTAGTAATAATTTATATATATGATACAACTATTTTATCTGAGATAAATTATAAATTAAAAGAAGTAAAAGAAGAAGTTGAAGAGAAAAATGAAGAATTAAAACTTTTATTTGACACAACAATGGAAGCTATTATTGTTTTTAAAGATTATAAAATTGTAGATTGTAATCAAGTTGCCATTGAATTATTTAATAATACATCAAAAGAATCACTCTTAAAAAAAGATATTCACGATTTAAATTTAAACAAAAATATCATTGAAAAAGTGCATATAAAACCAGTTGAAGTAACTATTACAAGAGAAGATAAAACATCATTTAAAGCTCTTGTTAATATAAAAAACACAAATATAAGATCTCAAGATTATAAAATATTAACAATTATTGACATCTCTGACATAAAAAGAAAAGAGAATCTTCTAGCAGAACAAACCAAATTAGCTGCAATGGGTGAAATGATAGGAAATATTGCACATCAATGGAGACAGCCGTTAAATATTATATCTATTACAGCTTCAGGTACAAGATTAAAAAAAGAGATGGATATTTTAAGTGATGAAATGCTAGATAGTGCTTTGAAATCAATCTCAGAAACAACAGAACATTTATCTAATACTATTGATGTTTTTAAAGATTTTCTAAAAGAAGATAAAGAGAAATCTTTGTTTAATTTAAGTCGAAATATTAATAACAATATTTCATTAATAGAAACAATTTTAAAAGAAAATCACATAAAACTTGATTTAAATTTGGAAGATGATATTTATTTGTATAACTTTGCAAATGAATTTAGTCAAGCTTTAATAAATATTTTACATAATGCAAGTGATGCAATTAGTTTAAAAAGAAAAAAAGATGAATTAAGACTTATAAAAATCTCTACTAAACAAATTAAAGATTCTATACTTATTGAAATAATAGATAATGCAGGTGGAATAAGTAAAGAGATAATGGATAAAATTTTTGAACCTTATTTTACAACGAAACATAAATATCAAGGTACTGGTTTAGGATTATATATGACCCACAAAATAATTCAAACAAGTATGAAAGGTAAAATAACTGTTCGTAACCAGCAGTTTGTTTTTGAAAATCAAGAGTGTGTTGGTGCACTTTTCAAAATAAGATTAAAAAATAATACTTGATTGACATTGACTCAACCTTTGTGATATAATGAATTTTTAAATATTAAAATATATTATTCAAATTATAGGATTGAAAATGGCAAAAAGTTTATATGAAACACTAGAAATTAATGAAAATGCAGCAGCAGATGAGATAAAAAAAGCTTATAGAAAATTAGCTAGAAAATATCATCCTGATGTTAATAAAGACCCTCAAGCTGAAGATAAATTCAAAGAAATTAACGCAGCATACGAAGTTTTAAGTAATCCAGAAAAAAAACAACAATATGATCAACATGGTGATTCAATGTTTGGTGGACAAAATTTCCATGATTTCGCACGTGGTCAAGGTTCAAATGTTGATTTAGATGAGATTTTAAGACAAATGTTTGGCGGTGGAGGTGGATTTGGTAGATCTGGCTTTTCACAAGGTGGATTTGGAGGGTTTAGTGAACCTGACTTAGATACTAACGCACAAATCACAATTCCTTTTGATGTTGCGGTTATTGGTGGAAAACAATTTATCAATTTAAATAATGACTCTTTTGATGTAAAAATTCCAGAAGGAATTGAAGATGGACAAAAAATAAGAGCAAAAGGAAAAGGGAAATCATATCAAGGACAAAGAGGCGATTTAATTTTAAAAATAAATGTTGCAACAAGTCCTGATTATGAAAGAAATGGTGATACTTTAATTAAATCTTTTGATTTACCTTTAAAAACTGCCTTATTTGGTGGAAAAATAGAAGTAAAAACAATACACAAAGACATTACATTAAAAATTCCTCAAAATACAAAACAAAGTCAAAGATTTAGAGTAAAAGAACTTGGAGTTTTAAATAGAAAAGCAGGAATCAAAGGAGATTTATATTTAAAAGCAAATATAGTTTTACCTAAAATTGAAGATTTAGATGAAGATTTAGTAAAAATCTTAGAAGAAAAACTTCCTTCAAATTAATGGTTCAAATTATGGAAACAAATAGCTATATAGAACCTGTTTATCTAATCTCTGCTGTTGCTGAGATTTTGAATATTCATCCACAAACACTAAGACAATATGAAAGAGAGGGCTTAATTAAGCCCTCAAGAACAAATGGAAAGATAAGACTCTATTCTCAAAAAGATATAGACCATATAAAATATGTTTTAACACTTACAAGAGATAAAGGTGTTAATTTAGCAGGTGTTGATATTATTTTACAACTAAATCAAAAAATTGAGATTTTAGAAAATGATATTCATATTTATAAAACAAAAATAAAAAGTATTAATAATCTATCTGTTGTTCCAGATACAAAAGCTTTAGTTGTACAAAAAACATCTTTTGATATGGTTATTGTTAAAAAAAATAAGATACAATCTTAAAAAATTAATTAATAAAGTAAAGTATGAAAAATAAAATATTTAAACTTATTCCCATTGTATCAATTGTAGTTTTTTACTCTTTTTCAGGTTTTGAAAAAAAAGAGGTAAATACTTATAAAAATAATGACATTAAAATGGAGCAGTTAGAAGTAAAACATTTAGCCTCAGAAGAACTTCTAGGAAAAATTGCAACGCATGAAATAGCAACTAGTTGGATTAATGCTTCTATTATTTCTGTTGAAAAAAATAGTTCTAATTCTAAATGGATTGTTGTTTTTAAGAATAATGAGAATAATACAAAAGAGAAAGAACTAAATATCTCTGTTGATTATAATAAACTCATCTAAATGGCGACCCCAGCATGATTCGAACATGCGTGTTCTGGAGGAAATCCAGACGTCCTTGGCCACTAGACGACAGGGTCATTTTTTTAAGGAGTAGGATTATATTTTAGTTTGAGTTTATTTTCGCTTAAAACTCATTATTATCGTACTATCTTCATTTTTTTCTTTGCTATTTTTATAATAGTTGAAGCTTTTGTCTCGAAAAAACCTCTTTTATCTTCTACTACTATATTTGCACCTATTGTTGCAAAATCTTTATCAAAACTTTCACCTGTTTTATTTGCTGAAGTTGAATACAAAATATTAAATTTATGTATAAAATCATAAAAATTAGAATCTTTATTTACAACTCTAAATGATTTTTTATTTGGATAAATAAAAGTAGTTTTATTGCTATTTCTTACTCTTTTTCTAAAACTTTTTGGAACTCTAGCATTTTGTGTTAAAGTCTTAAAAGAATCCACAGTATGAAGTATTTTTTTAGAAGTTGGTCTTTGTTTTATGAAAGAGAGTTTCTCATCATTTAACGATGAGAAACCTACTGTTGTATCTGTTTGAACTAGATAAACTAAAGAAGAATCCATGAACTCTTAATCGTTTAAGAATTCTTGGATTGATTTAGGTGTTGAAACATCATTTGTTTTTAAAACTTTGATTGCTTCAACAGCAGCATTTGCAGCTGCAACTGTTGTAAAATATGGAACATTCATTCTTAGAACTGATCTTCTTATATTTTTACCATCGTCTTTTGATGCCTCTTTTGCTTCACTTGTATTAATAGCCATTGCAATATCACCATTGGTAAGTAAATCTGTGATATTTGGTCTTCCTTCACTAACTTTTAATACTTTTTCACAAGCAACACCAGCTTCATTTATAATATTATAAGTTCCACCAGTTGCTACGATTGTAAAGCCATTTTCAGTTAAACCTTTTGCAATACTTGGAGCAAACTCTTTATCTAAATCGCATAATGAAATAAATACTTTTCCAGCTTTTGGAAGGTCATTTTTTGCTGCACTTTGAGATTTAGCAAAAGCCATACCAAAGTTATCAGAAATCCCCATAACTTCACCAGTAGATTTCATCTCTGGGCTTAAAAGTAAATCTGCTCCACTTAGTTTATTAAATGGGAATACAGCTTCTTTAACAGCTACGTGACCTTTTAATTTTGGTTTTAATACACCATTACCCTCTGTTACAATATCTTTATCATAAACAGCTAATGCATCCCTTAAAGTTTCACCCCACATAACTCTAGTTGCAACTTTTGCAAGTGGCATACCAGTTGCTTTTGATACAAATGGAACTGTTCTACTAGCTCTTGGATTTACTTCAATTAAATAAATCTCACCTTTGTGAATTGCATATTGAGTATTCATTAATCCAACAACACCAAGACCTAAAGCCATCTCTTTTGTTTTTGTTTCTAATTGTTTGATTAAATCATCACTAATTGAAATTGGAGGTAATGAACAAGCTGAATCCCCTGAGTGAATCCCAGCTTCTTCGATATGTTGCATAATTCCACCGATATAAACTTCTTTTCCATCACAAATACAATCAACATCAAGCTCAATTGCTCTATCTAAGAATTTGTCAATTAAAACAGGAGCATCATTTGAAACTGAAACTGCTTCATCCATATATTGTTTTAATTCATCTGTTGAATAAACAATTTTCATTCCTCTTCCACCAAGTACGAAAGAAGGTCTTACTAATACTGGATAACCGATTTTTTCAGCTATTGTAATAGCTTCTGTTACTTCAACAGCTGTTCCATTTTCAGGTTGTAATAATCCAATATTTTCAACAAATGCAGAGAATTTTTTTCTATCTTCAGCTAAATCAATAACTTCAGCAGTTGTTCCAATGATTTTTGCACCAGCTTTTGTTAAAGCATTAGCAAGTTTTAAAGGAGTTTGTCCACCAAAATGTACAATAACACCATCTGGATTCTCTTTTTCAACTACACTTCTTACGTGTTCAAAATCAATTGGTTCAAAATATAAAACATCTGAAGTATCATAATCTGTTGATACAGTTTCAGGGTTACAGTTATACATAATTGTTTTTACACCCATTTCATTTAAAGCAAATGATGCGTGTACACAACAATAATCAAACTCTATTCCTTGACCGATTCTATTTGGTCCACCACCAATAATCATTACTTTTTTCTCAGTTGATTCAACTTTTGCAACTTTTGGTAATTTTGTGATATTTGTAGTTGAGTATAAATATGGTGTTAAAGCTTTAAACTCAGCTGAACAAGTATCAACTTCGTTGTACTCAAAATCAACATCTAAAGCTTTTCTAGCAAGATATATATCTTCTTCAGTTTTACCAATTAGATTTGCAATCATTTTATCGCTAAATCCATTTGTTTTGATTTTTCTCATAAATGTAGCATCAGTTAAAATTGATTCATTTATTGAAGTTTCTAAATTATAAATCTCTCTAAATTTACTTAAAAACCAAGGGTCAATTTTTGATAATTCAAAAATATCTTCATTTGATAAACCTTGTCTCATACCTTCCATTAGGTATAAAAGTCTTTTATCATTTGGTCTTCTAATCTCTTTTTTAATTAAATCTAAATCACCAGCAATTCTATCAAATCCTACAAGTCCAGTTTCTAGTGAACAAAGAGCTTTTTGAATTGATTCATTAAAAGTTCTTCCAATAGCCATTACCTCACCAACTGATTTCATTGAAGTTGTAAGTGTTGAATCTGCTTTAGGGAACTTTTCAAAAGTAAATCTTGGAACTTTAGTAACAATATAGTCAATTACTGGCTCAAACGAAGCAGTTGTACCTGTAATATCATTTTGAATTTCATCAAGTGTAAATCCAACAGCAAGTAGAGTTGCTACTTTTGCAATTGGGTAACCAGTTGCTTTTGATGCAAGTGCAGATGATCTTGAAACTCTTGGATTCATTTCAATTACAATCATTCTTCCAGTATCTGGACAGATTGAGAATTGAACATTTGAACCACCAGTATCAACACCAATTTCTCTAAGAATTGCAAAAGATGCATTTCTCATATCTTGATACTCTTTATCTGTAAGAGTTAGTGCTGGGGCAATAGTAACACTATCTCCTGTATGAACACCCATTGGGTCTAGGTTTTCAATAGAACATACAATAATACAGTTATCATTTTTATCTCTGATAACTTCCATTTCGTATTCTTTCCATCCAAGCATAGATTCCATGATTTCAATTTCATTAATTGGAGATGCTTCTATTCCTGATTCAGCAAGTTTTTTAAACTCTTCCATATTGTAAGCAACACCGCTCCCACCACCTGCAAGTGTAAATGATGCTCTAGAGATTACTGGAAAACCTATCTCTTTTGCTACTCTCATAGCTTCTTCAACGCTATATGCGTTTGCACTTCTTGGTAAATCCATACCAATTTTTATCATAGCTTCATTAAAAAGATGTCTATCTTCACCTTTTTTAATAGCATCTGGATGAGCTCCTAAAAAATGAACTCCTTCTAACATACCTTTGTCGTACATTGAAGTTGCAACATTTAGTGCAGTTTGTCCACCCATAGTAGGTAAAATAGCATCAATTTTTTCTTTTTCAATAATCTTAGCAACTACAGCTTCTGTAATTGGTTCGATATAAGTTTTATCAGCAAATTCAGGATCAGTCATAATTGTCGCTGGATTTGAATTTATTAAAACAACTCTATACCCTAGCTCTTTAAGCGTTTTTGTAGCTTGAGTACCTGAGTAATCAAACTCACATGCTTGACCAATTACAATTGGTCCAGAACCGATAAGTAAAATAGATTTTATATCTTCTCTTTTTGGCATAAAAATTCCCCATATTTATTTTATAAAATTTGGATAGTGTATCTAAAAAGGGCTTAAAATTGGGTTATATGGCTATTGTTTTGTCATAGCTAGTTTTAAAGCTAAAGATACAAAAACCAAGCTAGCCAGCTTATTTAGTATCTTTTGAGAGTTTGTTGATTTATTAAAAACATTAGCTAAACTGCCTGATAGAAGTGCGATTGAGCAAAATACTAAAATAGTTGCAAGAATAAAAAGTGCTCCTAAAAATATCATTTGAAAAGGAACAGAACCCAAAGTTGGATTTGTAAATTGTGGTAAAAAAGCCAAGAAAAATATTGATACTTTTGGATTTGTTATGTTCATAATTATTCCACGAAAATATAGTTTTTTATAATCAACCAATTTATTGTTTTTTGTATCAATTTTTTCACTTGAAGCATTAAAAATCTGCCAAGCTAAATAAAGTAAATAAACAGCTCCTATGATTTTTAGAACCGTAAAAGCTATCACAGAAGTTTGAAAAATAACAGCAACACCTAAACTCACAGCCATTGTGTGAAAAATAAGTCCAGTACATAAACCAAAAACTATCATGAAACCTGATTTTTTTCCTTGAAATATTGATTGTGTTAAAACAAAAATATTATCAGGCCCTGGAATCAGAGCCAATAAAAGTGAAGCTGAGAAAAAAGTTATTATAGTTTCAAAAGATAGCATTTGAAGTTTCTATGCCGTTGGAAGATTGAATTTTTTAGTGCTAATTACACCTTCATTATCAAACGATAGATAATATAAAACATCTTTTTTTACACTAAGTCCAGCTAAATATCTAAGTGCAAGATTTGCTTGAAGTGAACCAATATGCATAACAATTGGACAAGCAATTCCATTTGGTTTTCTATCATTTATTTGAAAAACTGCTTCATAAGAGGCTTTTTCAAAAAAACAAACTTGCCCATGAAACTCTTCAACACTCCCATAAATCCAAGGTTGATTGTGTTTCATACAATATTCATTTATGGCTGCTCGGGTTGGAAGATTATCAGTTGCATCGATAATTAAATCAAAAGTCAAATCTTTTTTTGCAAATTCATCAAAACTTTCCGTAAATGCATTTACTTTTACATAAGGACATCTTGATTCCATAAGTTCTTTTAAAACTTCCGCTTTGTATTTTCCGTCATCACCAACTTTAAAACCGATTTGTCTATGGATATTATGAACTCCAACTGTATCAAAATCCACAAAAGTAAACTCCCCTATTCCACTAGCTCCCAAAGCAATTCCAAGTGTACAGCCAAGCCCACCACTTCCGATGATTGCAACTTTTTTATTTTGAAGAGAGTCTTGTGTTTCTTGTCCCCAAAGTTTGATTTGTCTGTTGAAATATTCGTTAAATTCTTCGTTCATTTTTATTCCCTAGTTTATTACTTTAGATTATTATTTTTATATTGTTTTGTAATAATAGCAAATTTAGATTAAAAATCTTTGACTATAATCAAGTATATTCTGGTTTTGGCTCAGCTACAGATAATTCTTCATTTTGAATATTATAATTTGTATTATTTCCATTTTTATATTCTATATTTTTTATCAGATTAATTACATTTAGTACATCATCTTGTTCATTCTCACTTAAGCTATCAAATACTCCACTTAATGGATGATTACCATTAAAAAGTAGTTCATTGATATTTTCAACTGAAGTTTTTATATTTATATACTGTTTTTCAAAAACTATATTTTTTATTTTATTCATTACTTCAATTTGTTTTTTTGAATAATTATTTAAAGATATAAAATTATCCAAGATTTTATTTGCTAACTCTTTTGAAGAAGCATTTATTATTTCAGTTATTAATTTATCAAAAGATTTTTCATCATTTATTTTATCTTCGATATTTTTCTGTAAATCGAAAACTAGTTGTTTTATATTATCAATATAAGTTTTAGTTACTAATGGACTTTTATGTAACTCTTTGAGTAAATACAAGCTATTTACAAACTCTTCAATTACTTCTTGTATTTCCGTTTTTACTTCTGCTTTATTAATGTAATCTCTACTATTTAGCTCTTTTATATTTTCAATTTTATCATCAAAATTTGTCTTTACAGGGTCTATTTTTTTTCCTAAACTCAAATTCGATAGATGCTCCAACTCCACTCTTACTTTTTCAAGATTTTCTATATTTTCAAGTTTTAAAGTTCCATCTAGGATTTCATTAATTATATTTTCTTTCTCTTTTACTGCTTTTACTTTATTCACTTGCGTTTTTAATATTTCTATTCTTTGTTTTATCTCTTTTATATCTTTTGTTACATCTTTATTTTTTAAAAGATTTTCTTGAATATTTAATATACTCATTTGGAATCGTTGTACCTCAAAGTCACTATAATCTTCAATATATTCACTTATAATTTTTATCTTGCTGTAAATATCTTCAGTTAGATATTCTAAACTCTCATTTTGTAGCTCTTCGATTATATGTTTATGTTTTTTTACATAATACTCTTTTGGATTTATTTGAGCTATTTGAGTTTTTAATATATCTATTAATTCATCTTTGAAAGAACTCTTAGTTAAATTTATAATAAGTCCAACTCTTTTTAAAAAAAGTCTTTCTTTTAAAGATTTTGTTGCTTGTGATTTTAAACCTTGGCTATCTAAACCAAAAAAACTAAAATTTTGACAAAAATCAAAAATATTAAAATACTCTTTATGTAATCCTTTTCCAAAAACATCAGGACAAAGTCTCGTTCCTCTTCCAATCATTTGCCAAAATTTTATTTTTGATTTTACTGGTTTAAAGAAAACTAGGTTTAATATCTCAGGTACATCAATTCCAGTATCAAGCATATCAACACTAATGGCAATTTGTGGATTCATTTTTGGATTTTTAAAAGCATCTATCAAACTATCAACATGAGAAATTTCACTGTGTATAATTTGCGCTAAATCGTTATGTTTTGGATATTTTAAATCAAAAATTTCTTTTATATATTTTGCATGATTTTGACTTTTTGCAAAAATGATTGTTTTACCAATTTTATTTCCATCTTCTATTTTCAGACCATAAGCAAAAAGATGTTCAAGAACTTCTTCATTTGTTTTTTGATTAAATATTCTTTTATTTATCTCTTGTGCATCTATATTTTTTTTGTCATCTTCGATTTCATCAAACTCTTCAAATTTATCTTCAAACTCTTCTTTCTCTTCATCTGATAAATCATTATATTTGATTCCTCTTTTGATAATTCCTAAATCAATTTCATAAGGTTTAAAATCAATCAACCAACTATCTTCTATGGCTTGTTTTAAACTATAAGTATCTGTTGGTTCTCCATGACTTGAATGAAAAAATTCATAAGTATTTCTATGTACTTCATCAGCTGGAGTTGCAGTTAGTCCAAGTATCAAAGAATCAAAATACTCAAATATTGCTTTATATTTTTTATATATAGTTCTATGGGCTTCATCAACAATAATCAAATCAAAAAAAGCACTGTTATATTTGCCTTTACGTATTAAATTATGTACTGTTTCATAAGTTCCAAAATGTATTCGATTTTGTAAATCTTTTTCAAGGACTAAATTAACACTTGTTTCACTTAAATACTCATCAAAATTATTTCTTGCTTGTTTTACCAGTTCTTTCCTATCTGCTAAAAAAAGTATTTTTCCAACCCAACCAGAATTTATAAGAATATCACAAATACTTGCTGCTACTCTTGTTTTTCCACTTCCTGTTGCCATTACTAAAAGTGCTCTTGTTTTATGTGCTTCATATGTCTCTAAAACACTTTTTATAACTCGTTTTTGATACCCTCGATTAGCAATCTCTTCATTTATTTTTAAAGCTGATGGTTTATTTTTTCTAAGAGCAATTAATTTACTGATTGCTCTTATTAGTTCATCTTTAGGGAAAAAACTATGAATTTGTCTAAAAGGATAAAACTCATTGGTGTATTCTATTACTCTTCCATTTGTTACAAAGATTAAAATATCTTTATTAAATTTTTTCTTTAAAGCATTAGCATATACTTTTGCTTGATGTTTTCCTTTTGTAATATCAACACTTGTTTTTTTTGCTTCAATAACAGCTAATGGCGTATCATCTTCATTCCAAATAACATAATCAGCATATCCAAAACTTCCATCTTCAAGGACAAGTTTATACTCAATTTCTTTACCTTTTTTGAAATTATGAATATCAAAACCTGCATCTAAAAGCTCAATATCTATAAGCTTTTCTCTTGTAGTTTTTTCATCAATATCTTTGATTTTGATAACTTTTTGTTTTTTGAGTTTTACTTCAGGAGCTTTTTCTTCTATAGCGATTCTTAATTTTTCAAGCTCTTTTAGTAGTCTTTCATTTTCTTGTAAAAGTTTTTGTTCATCAATTTTGTCTTCAAGTAAATCCTCTTTTTGAACTTTTTCAAATGTTTGATTTTCTTGAATTTCATAATCTCCGATTACTTCATAAGAGCTATAAACCTCTACAATCCATCTTTGGAATTTATATAAACATTTATTTGAATAAAGACTTTCTTCACTATTTATACTTTTTTGAGTGCTATGAGTGGCTACATTTCCAACTTTTCTAATATAATGAAGTTCATCTAATATCTCTTTTGGAACTATATCTTTAAAATCATGGTTTGTAAGAAGATTACTTAAATTGGTTTTAGGGTTATTGAGTATTTTTTCATCTAACTCTTCATCAACTCTATAAATAAATTTAATAGAGTTTTCCAAAGCTTTTCTTGAATATATTGCAGAAACCTCAGGGTCTTGGAAGATATTGTTTTCAGCTTTTATGGCTTCATTTTGTAAAATCGAAAACTCATTTGTTAAAAAAGAAAAATTACTCATACTAAGCCTTTAATTAAAACTTTCATCTAAAAGTGAATCAAAATTATTTTCCAAAAGCTTTAACTCTTTTTCGTATAAAGCTTTTTGTTCTTCTATTTTTTCTATTATTGTTGCGAATTTGGTTTGAAGAGTTATGGGAGGAAGAATTAAAGGAATATTATTACATATTGTTTTATTCATATATGGAAGAGTTGTTGAACTTGCCATTTTATACATGTAATCTTTTTGCATACTAATATTGTACATTAAAAAACAATTATTAACATTCTCTTTACATTGAAATGAGTGTAATTGTTGATTCATTACAATATTATTTTTAGTAATTGATACAATTCCTAAATCTCCAACACAAGTAAAAATCACACTGTTTTTAGGAATTATTTTTGCTTTTGATTTTCTAATTTCTTCTTGAGACAGTCCAATATTATTTTTTGATTTATCAATAAAACCTTTATCTATTAAATCATTTGTAGTTATCCAAGGAATAGTGCCTGAAAAACTTTTAGGTTTGTCTCTTCCTGGTACGATACAGCTAGAAGAATCAATACAAGTAACAAGATTCCATTTTTTAGAATTTGAAACTGGGTCACCAAACATATCTATAAAAATTGATTTTGATAGTTCATCCAATTTTTGTATAGACTCTTTTCGTAAAGTTACAAGCTCACTTGCTTTATCTAAAGCATTAGCTATCTTTTTTTGTTTTGTTAAGGTTGGTAAAGAAAAAATTAAAGATAAAAACTGTTTTGCATTTATATTTGTTTGAGCAACAGTATTTTTATTACCTTCAATCCAATTATTATATATTTCTGATTTTGTGAAATAAAATAAAAATTTAGGATAAATTTTTTCTAAATCTAAAATATATTTAATCAAATATCCAGCAAATTGCAACTCTTCTGCATTTTTATCATGTAAATATGTTCTACCAACAGAACCTGACCTTGCAAATAAAAAATCATTTTTATTTAAATAATATTTTTCTTCTATTTTTGATGGAGAAACTTTTTTATCAGATAATTTTCCATTATTGTCAATATCTGTAATTCTTAAATATCTTGGCTTATTAGAATCATATTCAACTGCTTTTGAATTTGAACCATATTGACCAGAATTTAGAGATACATCTTCTAATTTTATATATTTTTTAAATAATAACTTCCCATTTCTTTCAACATTATCTTGAAGTTCTTTATTTACTTTTTCAAAATGAACCACATCAATCTTATATAAAATTGGCAATTCATCTATTTCTGATTTTAGTTTACTAAACTGAATATCTGTCATTTCAAGTGAATAAATACAAAGGTCAATATCACTTTTTGGATTGGCAGTATGTTTTGCACGTGAGCCAAAAATTACAACCTTGTCGATAAAATCAAACTGATTGAAAAACTCTTTTAAAGTATTAGCAACATGAGGCTCTAACTGATATATCATAATTCAATTATCTTATTTTTGATTGTCTCACAAAATACTCTTAGTTTTATTGCGTACACATAAATATTTTCAAGCAGTTCTTGAGCTAGTTCTTCACTATATTCATGACTAGTTATATTTCTATCATCGAGCATTTTAAACCAAATTTCATCATCTATAATGTCAAATTCAAAGGCTTTTTTCAAAATAAGCTTTTGCCCTTTAACTTCTGCATCGATATATTCAATATAGTTTGCCATAAGCTTTTTAGATAACTCCATTGTGTATTCAAATCTTTGGATTGTACTATCTCTGTAAATATCAAAGTCATCATCACTTTTTGGTTTGTTTCTTATTTTCTCAATATTAACTTCAAGAGAAGTTAAGGCTCTTTCAAAGTTAGCTAAATTTTGTTCTAATTTATCTTTCATTAACTAATCCTTTCAACTCTTTTAGTCCTTTTGATATTTTTTTATCTATATCTTCAATATCTGCTAAAATTTTTTCTGGTTTATCATAAGAAGTTTCTTTATAAACTAACTCTTTATATCTGTTGATACTAAGGTCATAATCTCCATCTTCTATCTCTTTTATGGGTACAAAAAAGCTTCGTTTAGTTCTATCTTTACCCTCTTCTTTATCAAGATTTGAGAAAATATCTAAAATCTCAGGAATATTTGAACCTTCACATGGATTTCTATTATCATTTAGAGTATATCCATCATTTTGCATATCATAAAACCAAACTTTATCATTTTTATGTCCGTTTGTTTTAGTGAAAATTATAATAGCAGTACTCACACCCGCATAAGGCTTGAATACTCCACTTGGCATTGAAATAATGGCATCAAGTTGTTGGTTTGAAACAATTTCACTTCTTAGTTCTTTATGGGCTTTTGTAGAACCAAATAAAACACCATCTGGAACAATTACTGCACATTTTCCACCTATTTTTAAAGCTTTTAATATCAAAGAAACAAATAAAAGCTCTGTTTTTTTGGTTTTTGTTACATCTAAAATAGGTTTAGCAACTTCATCAAAATCAAGAGAACCTTTAAAAGGAGGATTTGCTAAAATTAAATCATATTTTTCTTCTTCATTATTATCAAATTTTGCAAGTGCATCACGATTTAAAATATGCGCCGATTGGATATTATGAAGCATCATATTCATTGAAGCAATTCTTGCCATAGAAATATCAAAATCATTTCCATAAAAAAGATTTTCAAACTCTTTTGTTGAAAGTTCATCAAAAACTTCTGATTTGTTTTCTTTAATATATTCTATAGAATTTATTAAAAATCCAGCAGTTCCACAAGCTGGGTCGTAGATTTTAAAATTTTTATCAATTTTTACATCTTTTAACATCATCTCAACCATCATTTTAATAATATGCCGAGGAGTTCTAAACTGTCCATTTGTTCCAGCACTTGCAAGTTTAGAAAGAAGATATTCATATAAATCTCCTTTCATGTCTTTGTCATCTAAATTTAAAGTTGAAATCATATCTACAACTTTTTGAAGCAATTTTGCAGATGGAATTAAAAAAGCCGCATCTTTCATATAGTGAGCAAAAGAACTTTGATTCTCTGATAAATTTTTAATAAAATCAAAAACTTCATTTTTAAAAATATCAAACATAACTTGAGCTGGATTTGCTCTTAAAGCATCCCATCGTAAATGCTCTTTATCTTTTGGAAAAATATCTTTTAAATCTGGTTGAAGTTTTTGTTTTTTAGTTATAGTTGATTGAGCATTGTCCAAACTTTTTATAAATATTAAGTAAGTAAATTGTTCAATTACAGTCAAAGGATTTGAAATACCACCTGTCCAAAAAGTTTCCCAGATTTTATCAACTTGACTTTTTAATTCGTTTGTTATCATTATTGTCCATTTTCTAATTCTATAAATTTTTAAGATATCTATTCTACTAAAACTTTTTAGTCAAAAGGATAAGAAAAGATTTTAATTTGACAAAAAATGATAATCTCTGATAAACTACAACTATTATTTTCCTTTGGGACTACTCTCTTACCTTATGTAAGAGAGGAAAATTACAAAACACCCTCTTCTTTCAAACTCAAATACCCATCACTTATGATTATCAAATGGTCAAGTAGTTCGATTCCTAGTATTTTTCCACTCTCTTTTAATCTTTTTGTTACATTTATATCTTCATTACTATCTTCCAAAATTCCACTTGGGTGATTGTGAGCTACTATTATACTTGCGCATCTTTTTTCGATTGCGTAGGAAAATACTTCTCTTGGATGAACTAGGCTTTGATTTAGGATTCCTATTGTTATTATTTTTGTTTGGATTAGATGATTTGCACCATCAAGATATAAAGCTAGGAAATACTCTTGTTGTTTATTGTGATACTCTTTTAACTCCAAATATACATCATTTGAACAAGTTATTTTTTTGTTTTGTTTGATTAGGTATCTGCGTGATAATTCTATGGAACTTAGAATCTGTGAAGCTTTTGTAAGACCTAAACCATGAATCGAAGATAATTTTTCTAAGCTTAGATTTTCAAAATCCTCTTCAAATAATTTTATGATTTCATGGGATAGTTTTATTACATCTTTGCCTTGAACTCCACTGCCTAAAAGAACGGCTAAAAGTTCATAATCTTTTAGTGCACTTGCACCTTTTTTGATAAGTTTTTCTCTTGGTTTATCTATGTTTTCTAGTTCTTTGATAGATTTCATAAACTTCTCCTTATTTATTGAAGAAGTTTATCAAATATTTTTTAGTGAGTGAAAAAATATCTCAATTTGTTATATTTATTCTTTATTTGCAGTTGAGAAGATTAGTTTTGCTTCATCAAGAAGTTTTTGAGCGTCTTCTAGCTCTTTTACACCTGTTTTATATACTTGAATTGAATCACTTAAAGTAATTTGTGGGTTTGATAGTTTTTCTAAAAGCTCTTTTGCTTTTATGATTTTCTCTTCAAAATTTATTTGTTCTAACTCTTTTGCTTCTTGCATTTATTTGTCCTTTAAAATTTCTCTTACATGATTTTCAAACTTTTCAACTTCAACCAAAAATGAATCATGTCCTGATTGGCTCTCTATTAATTTATAAGTAATTTTCTCTTTTTTACCAAGTTTAATCATAATATCTCTGATTTCTTCCATCTCTTGAGGGAAAAACAACATATCATCACTAAAAGCAATTAAATGCAGATTTGATTGAACTTTATCGAAAGAGTCTTCAAGTTTGTCTTTGTTTCTTCCTGCATCAAAAATATTCATTGTTTTACAAATATACAAATACGAAAGTGGGTCAAAAACTTTTGGAAAACTATATGCGTTATATTTTAAATATTTTTCAACTTCAAATTCTCCAAAAAGTTCATATAAACCATCCGTTTCTGAATAATCTCTTCCAAATTTGCTATTAAATAAGTTTGGACTTAAATAACAGATTAATCCTGCCATTCTTCCTAAAGAAAGTCCCACAAGTCCTAAGGCTTTTGGATCATCTTTTTTGTAATTTCCATTATTAAAAACTGGGTCATGTCGGATTGCTTCTATTCCTATTTTATTAAAAGCAATTGCCCAAGGTCTTGTGTATGCCGTTGAGGCAAGAGCTATAACTTCAGAAGCAAAAGTTGGATGTTCTATTGCATAACAAAGTGCTTGCATTCCACCCATACTTCCACCAATTACAGCTTTTGCTTTTGTAATTCCTAATCTTTTATAAAGTTTCATTTGAGCTTTTACAATATCAGAAATTGTTAAAACTGGAAATTTTAATCTATACTCTTTTTTAGTAGATGGGTCAATACTCATAGGATTTGTCGAACCATAAGAACTTCCCAGATTGTTTGAGCAAATAACAAAATATTTTGTAGTATCAATAGCTTTTCCATCACCTATGAATTTATCCCACCAACCAGCTTTTGCTTCATCAGCATATCGTCCAGCTGCGTGATGACTTCCAGAAAGTGCGTGACAAATCACAATTACATTTGATTTATCTTCATTTAATTCACCATAAGTTTCATAAATGATTTCAAATCCCTCTAAAAGTCGTCCACTTTCTAGGTATAAATGTTCGTTGAATTTTTCTACTTTTGTCTCTATTCTCAAACTATTTCCAATCTTTTTTTGTTAAATTAAGGGCTATATAATATCTAAACTATCATAAGAATAGGATTTATTAGACTATTTTATGCCTTGTATAAATCCTCTAATTGCACTTTCATAAGTTCTTGCCAAACTAAACTTGGTTGCCACATATCAAAAATAGATAAATCTATTTGCTCAAAAGGTGTATGTAAAATATATTTGTGATAAACATACATAAAAGCACTAACTCTATAGTTTTTTGCACAATGAATCCAAACTTTATTTGCTCCAAGGGCTTGTAAAATATTTAAAAATAGTTTTAAATCTGATATTTTAGGATTTTCAAAATCAACAGGGATATGAATATAACTCATATTTAAAGAACTCACGATTTTGTCTTCATTTTCCAAAGCATTTGAAGTTGTATTCACAGCTAAATTTATAACTACTTCAAAACCTTCATTTGCTATTAACTCTAACTCTTCAATTTTTGGTTGACCTGATGTTGAAATTAACTCATTTATTTTTACATAATTTAAGATTTTGTTCATTTTTAGCTCCCATTTTTTCTTATTCTATGATTATCTTTCTTATTCGTAAGTTAATTTAATTATAATTCGAAAATCAAAAATTAAAAGGGTTTCATAAATGAATATGTCAAAATCGCAAGATGCTATAAAAGCTTATGAAATAGTTAGAAATTTACAAAAAAGATTTGTTGATAAATTAGATGATTTAAGTGCAAAATATGGCGAAAACAAAAAATTCCAAGAAGTTAATTGGTTACGAAACAATGGAGTTTATGGTGGAGGAAGTAGATTTGAAGCTAGGGATGAAGTTTTATTTAACACTGCAAGTGTAAATGTTTCTCAGGTTCATTATGATGAGGATTTAACAAAAAGTTTGCAAAGTGCAACTGCTATTTCAACTATCATTCATCCAAAAAATCCAAATATTCCATCAATTCACATACATATTAGTCTTACAAGTTTTAAAGATGGAAATTCATATTGGCGAATAATGGCGGATTTAAATCCAAGCCTTGAAAATATAGAAGATAAAAAAATATTTGATGAATCTTTAAAACAAATTTCAAAAGAGAACTATGAAGAAGGAACAAAACAAGGGGAAAAATACTTTTTTATTCCAATTTTAAATAGACACAGAGGTATTTCTCACTTTTATTTAGAAAATCACAAAAGTGAAGATAAAGAAAAAGATTTTGCTTTTGCTTTAGAGTTTGGAGAAACGGTAATAGATACTTATGTAAATATTATTTCAAATGCTTTGGAGACAAGAAAAACTTTTAGTGTTCAAAACATAAAAAAACAGTTGGATTATCACACTTTATATCTTTTTCAAGTTTTAACTCTTGATAGAGGAACAACTTCAGGACTTTTAATTCATAATGAAAATGATGTTGGAATCATGGGTTCACTTCCTAAATTTGTAAATAAAAAATTATTAATTTCTTGGATAGAAAATATGGAAGAAGTTCAAAAAACATTGTTAGAAAATATTATTAGTAGTATTGAAGATAATGGAGTAATAAATACTCAAACAAAAGAGAAATTGGCACAAGTTGTGAGAAATCACTATAAAAGTAATCCAGATGCACTAAAATATCAAGCAAGTGGAACAGTTATTCCAAATACAGTAAACAATCACATAAAATAAAGGAAAATAGTTATGAATGTTGTAGATCAATTAGAAAAGTTATTAAGAACAGAAGTTATAATTCAAGTAGATGAAGAAATTGCAACAATAAAAAAATTTCTTGCAAAACAAAAAGATAGTGAAGATTTAAAAATTGAGTTAGAGTATATGCTTGATGTGAAAAAATATTATGACCAAGTAATAGCACATATTGAAAAAAAGATTTTAAGCGAAGACGATGCTGTTAAAATTCTTCAAGATTTAGAAGATATGAGAGAAGATGAGGATGATATTTAGAAATGTTTGATTTAGAAATATATGAAATAGTCAATATTTTAGGTTTATTTATAGGAATTGCTTTTGGTGTAATCGCTCAAAAAAATCAATTCTGTTTTAGTGGTTCGATAAAAGATTATATTCTTACAAAATCCACTAAAAGAGGTGCTTCTGTAATTATGGCGATGATTATTGCCATAATTTCTACAACTTTAATGGCAACTTATTTCCAAATAGATTTAACTCAATCATCTTATTTTAAAAGTAATATAAACTATTTTGCAATAATTGCAGGTGGATTGTTATTTGGAACAGGAATGATGATAGCAGATGGTTGTAGTAGTAGAAGTTTAGTTAAATATGCCCAAGGTGATTCGAATGCTTTGATTACTTTGATATTTATAGCAATTTTTGCTTATGCAACAACAAAAGGATTGTTATTTGGAATTTTAAATCCATTTATCAATAACTCTTTTTTAATAGAAATTTCATCAAAAATTGAAAATATTCAGATGAATATATTTGTAGTTTTAGTGATTTTAGTAACTATCTTATTGTATTTAATAAAAAAAGTAAAAAGAGTATTTTCATTATTAGATGGTGTTTTAGTAGGATTATTAGTAAGTATTGCTTGGTTTGTAACTGGTTTTATTGGTCAAGAAAGCATGGAGAGAGAAATTGCAATAGCAGGAATTAGTTTTGTTTATCCAACAGCTAAAACATTAGAATTATTTACCTATTATGAAGTAAATGAGTTATCTTTTGGAATAAGTTTAGTTTGTGGTGTATTAATTGGAACTTTTATTATGTCATTTGTAAATAAAAAATATAGTTTTGGATGTACTTCAAATCAAAATATAAATAAAGTAAAATACAATATGATTGGTGGGTCATTAATGGGTACAGGTGGAATAATGGCAATTGGATGTACCGTTGGACAAGGATTAACTGGCCTTTCAACACTAGCATTTTCATCAGCACTTGCAATTATTTCTATTTTTATATCAGCTGTAATTACTGGAAAAATTCTAAATAAATATAATAAATTACCAATGTGTTTTATATTTGAATGGGAAGATGAAAAGAAAAATAAACCTATTGATTTCCAAATTTAATAAGCATAAAAAAAGGCTTTAAACTTTCGTTTAAAGCCTTTTTTAATTAGAAAAGATTTTATTAATTCAATTGATATTGAATTAAATAATCCCTCATAAAAGGTGGTGTGTCATAATAGTTTTCATTGCTATCAGCTAAAATAGCATTGTTTTCATTATTAGTCTCTTCACTACCCTCTGTTATTTCTTCATGTTCTTCATTTTTTGACTCAAATCCAGTTGCAACAATAGTGATTTTTACTTCATCTTTTTCTAGTGTACTATCAGAAGTTGTACCAAATATAATCTCAGCATTTGAATCCATTCTATCATTAATAGTTCCCATTACATCATTGATTGCAAATAATGAAACTTGAGGATGAATATTAAAGTGAATCAAAATACCTTTTGCTCCATTTAATGAAACTTTATCAAGTAAAGGTGAATCAATAGCATCTTCTAAAGCTCTTTGAGCTGCATTTTCACCCTTTGCTCGACCAATTCCCATTAATGCCATACCTTTGTGTTGCATGATTGTTTTAACGTCTGCAAAGTCTGTATTAATATCAGAATTACCTGGATTTAAAATCACTTCACTCATACCATTTACAGCTTGATATAAAATATTATCAATAATTTTAAAGGCATCTTTCATCCCTACATTTTCATCAATAATTTCTAATAATCTATCATTTGGTACAATGATGATTGAATCACTTACTTTTTTAAGTTCTTCAAGTCCAAGATTTGCAAGTCCAGCTCTTTTTTTACCTTCCCAAGTAAATGGTTTTGTAACAACTGAAACAGTTAATGCACCGATTTCTTTTGCAGCTTTTGCAATAATAGCAGCAGCTCCAGTTCCAGTTCCACCACCAAGACCAGCAGCAATAAAAATAATATCAGCACCTTTTAAAGTAGCTTTTATCTCTTCATAACTCTCAACCGCTGAATCACGACCAACTTCTGGTTTCATTCCAGCACCTAAACCTTTAGTTAGTTTAAGTCCTAGTTGTATCTTTTTTGGAGCTTTTGAGATATGTAACACTTGTAAATCTGTATTAGCAGCAATCAAGTCAATCTTATGAGAACCCTCGTTAATCATGTGGTTAATCATATTACAACCACCACCACCTACTCCAATAACTGCAATCTTTGCTACGTTATCAGATAAAACTCTACTAGGCATATCCACTTTTATATCATCAACTCTAAATAAATTTTCCATTAAAACCACTCCGATACTTTATTCCAGAACTTAGAAACGCCTTTTTTCTTATCTCTAATTAACGGCGTTAAAATTGCAGAATTGCTTTTTATTTGAATCTCTTCTTTTACATATTGTTGTTGTGCGGCTGGTTTTTCAGAAACATTTTCAACAACTGAAATCTTTGGTTCCATTATTCTATCTTTTTTCAATGGTTTAAGAAGTTTTTTACTTGAATCCAATTGATAACTTTTATTTGCACCTAAAGAGTAGAATAATAATCCAACTATTGTAGCCATATTAGCTTCATCAAAGCTCATAAAACCATTTTTAATATTTTTAGGATTTGATACACTAATAGGAATACCTTCATAAATCTTTTCAGCTAGTTTTTTAATACCATCAAGATAACTCATTCCACCAGTAATTACAATTCCTGAACCTGTATTATCTAAATGACCACTTTTTTTAAGTTTATTTTTTACTAAAATTAAAACTTCTTCAACTCTAGCATGAATAATTGTTTGAATATAATCAAGTGCAACTTCTGAGATACTCTCTTCATCACCAATTCTTGGAATCTTAACTTTTGTAACACCTAATTCGTTATTTGGAGAATAATTTCTTAATAATGAACCATACTCGATTTTTATCTTTTCAGCAGCAGTAGGAGGAGTGTGCAACATTACAGATAAGTCATTTGTAATGTGATTAGAACCAACAGGAATAAAACCATTAAAAATAATAGAGTTACCTTTGAAATATACAAACTCAGTAGTAGTTGAACCTAAATTTATAACAACAGCTCCAAACTTCTTTTGTTGATCATCAAGTACAGCAAGTGCTGAAGCATAAGAATCTAAAACAAATTTTACAATCTCTATTCCAGATGTTTTTAATGCTGATTTTATATTTGTTAAAGCAGTTCTTTTTGCAGTTACGATATAAACAGAAACTTCAAGTCTAGAACCATTCATATTTAAAGGATTATCAACTTCAACAGAATCGTCAACTTTAAAAAATATTGGCACAACATGAACAACTTCATATTCAGGAACTATTGTTGCATTATATAAAGCCATTTGCATAACTTGGTTTATCTCTGTTTCTGTAATAAGACCATTTGGAACATTTACAGAACCTGAACTTCTTATACTTTTAGAATAACTCCCAGATACAGATACTACAGTTGTATCAATAAGTTCTGTTGTTGTTCTTTTTGCAATTGAAACTGCATCTTTTATAGATTTTGATGCTTCTTCAATATTTATTATAAGACCTTTATTAATTCCAGAACTTTTTTGAATACCAGTACCTAATATATTTATATTATTTTCTAAATCATGTTTTGCTATAACTGCTGTAATATTAGATGAACCAATATCAATTGCTAAAAAAGTATTATTCAATTATTACTCCTTTTCTTGAACTGAAGATTTTATATCAAAACTGTTTTCTAATTTTTTCATTAAATTTGTCATTAATTCTTCCTCTTGTAGTTGTATTATAGTTTTTTTAACTGAATCATCTTTTGTTTTATTATATTCACCAAATTTAGAGTTATTTATTCTATACAATACTACTTTATCATCTAATTTAACTATTCCTTCTTTTGAAACAGAAGAAAACAACTCATTTAAAAATTTAGATGCTTCTTTTTTTTCTAAACCTGAGATTTTATTTACTGATTCTCTACTAATACCTGAGATTTCAGTACCTTTAAAATCTTTTAATTGAGCATTTGCTAGTTCATCAAGTTTTTTTGCTTTTATAACTTTCTCATAATCTTTTGTAACTAAAGGGATTGCTTGTTCAAAAGTCAATGGTTGAGATAGATTTTTTTTACTTAATTTTACAATCATATATTTATTATTTTCAAAAAATGGTTTAATTACTTCACCCTCTTTTGTTTCTAATATTTTTGTATTATTTTCGTTTGAATAAGGAAGTGCAGACTCTTTATAACTTACTTTAGCTTCAAATTTTTCTTCATCTTTTTTAACTTTTAAATATACTTTTAAAGCTTCTGTTTTAGTAAATTTTTCATCTAAATCTTTAATTATTTGTACTCGAGCTTCTTCTAAAGATTTAATTTTACCATCTTCATGTTTGTAATCAATTTTAAATTTTTCATAGTGAGCTTTAATATCATCTTCAGTTGAATTAGCTGGAATTAAAGGAATCTCTTTCAGTTCTAAATCATAAGAAACTTCTGACATATAATTATTTTTAGTCTCTTCCCAATATTTTTTTAATTCATCTTGTTTTACATCAATTTTAACATCACTTGAATTTAGAATTTTAATTGAAATATCATCTTCAATAAAAAGTAATTTGCTTAAATTTTCTACTTCAACAGCATTTGGATTTAGTTCAAATAGTCCTTGAACTTTTTGTAATAAAATATTTCTTTTTAACGAATCTTCAAAAATCTTTGGAGTCATTTTATTTTGAGCTAAAACTTTTATATAAGTCTCTTTGTCAAATTTTCCATCTTTTAAGAAAGCATCATATTTTACTAATTCTTTTGCAATATCTTCATTTGTTACATCAAGTCCTAAAGAATCGGCATATGATAAAACTAAATTCTTTTGTAAAACTTGTCTATAAGCTACATCTTTTAACTTTAATTGTTCTGCTAATTCTTTATTAAACATAGCTCCGAACATTCTAGAATATTGTCCATAAAGATTTGAATATTCTTGGTTGTACTCTTCAACAGATATTTCTCTATCGCCAACTACCGCTACAACTCCACCTTGTTTTCCATATTCATAAGAACCCCAACCAACAAAGCCAGCGCCGACAAATGCAATCGTACTAATCCAAATAGTAATCACAAGCCATTTTTTATGTCTTTGCATCCATGTAATCATAAAATATTATCCTCTTAAAAATTTTCTATATAATACAAAATAGTTGCTTTTAAGTTCGTTAAACGATGATTAATTCTCGATTTTGTAACTCTTTTTTGCTAAGTAAATCATTTATGACAGATTCTCGAATTGTTATCTCTAATTTTTTACAAGCACTTTTAAATGCTTCTTCTTCTCCCACAATAAAACACATTCTTTTAGCTCTTGTAATTGCTGTATATAAAAGTTTAGTATTATGCATAATATAATGGGAAAAACTCATAGGAATTAAAGCATTTTCATACTCCATTCCTTGAGTTTTATGAATAGTTAAACAATATGCTAGAGACAATAAAGTATAGACATTTTCAAAATCATAAAATACGACCATATCGTCATTTGGGTATAAAACTATACATTTCTCTTCTTCAAAATCAAGTTTTATAATAAGTCCTAGTTGTCCATTATAAACTCGTCTTTCTAAAAAATCTGATGAACCACTTTTGTACATACTCATAGTTTGAGCTTTCATATTTTCATTTTTAATATGAATTACTTTATCTGTTAATTTATATTCATAAACTTTTGAGACAAAAGCTTTTCCTTTTGTATGATTAAAAAGTTTTTGTAATTGGATATTTAAGTTATCAACACCTAAAGTTCCAGCTTTCATTGGAGTAATTACTTGAAAAAGTATTAATGCTTGTGAAATCTTCTTTTTCTTTATAAAATCATAATATTGTTCTATATAACCTGCTGAAATATTTAAAATATTATTCAAAATATATTCAGAATTTTCACCCCTTAAATCTGCAAAATCATTCGATGAAATTGAGTTTTTTTGTGAATAATAGTTTGAAATAGATACATCAATAAATTTAAAATCTTCATAATCTTCTTTATAAGCTGGAACTTCACCTTTTCTTATATCGTTTGCAATAACTGCGATTGCTTGATTTTCATTTTGTCTATAGATTTTTGTTAGTTTACAAATGGGAGCAAGTTCGTATTTTATGGCATCAGCAAGTACATTTCCCGCACCAATTGCTGGTAATTGTCCATCATCTCCTACGATTATAAAAATAGTATCATCATCAATTTTTGAAACTATTTGATTAAAAGTAACAGAATTTACCATTGAAGCTTCATCAAGTAAAATAGCTTTATATGGAAAGAAATCCTTCTCTTTATGTTTCATCAAAAGTGATTGGATTGTTGAAGAGTTGTAACCTGTGGTGTCTGAAATACGCTGTGAAGCAATTCCACTTAAAGCAATAGTCATAATATCATCATAAGACATTGTCTCTTCAAGAAGCTCTAAAATAGCCCTACTAGAGGTTGATTTTCCCGTTCCAGCATAACCTATTAAAAACAGAGTTTTATCTCCATTGTTTATAAGCTCAACCGCTTTTTTTTGTTCCGTACTTAATTCAAAACCTAAAGTCTCTTGTTTTTTGACTAAATATTCATCAAAAGTAGCAATAATTTTTCGATTTTTCTCATCTTTTCTTCTTGAAAAAAAATCTAAAATTCTTTTTTCTGCATAATAAAGCATTGATAAAGCGTATCTATTTTCACTTGTTACAAAAATATCTTCATCAACTAACATTTTTGAAATAGCTTGTTCATACAAGGCTTCTTCGTTTGAAAATCGCAAACTTTCATCTAAAAGTCTATATAAATGGAATTTATCTATCGAAGAGTTTCCATTGTTATCGCAATATTCTCTTAAAGTGTAGTTTAAACAAGCCATTATTCTAAACTCTGATTTTGGGTCAATTCCAAGTGATTTTGCTATTTCATCAGCTCTTTTAAATCCAATTCCCTTTATGTTTATCAAAATATATGGATTCTCTTTGATTTTTTCTATTAGGTTTTCAACTTCACCTAAACTTGAATATATTTTTGTAATAAGATTTGAAGTTACTCCAAATTTCGCTAGAAATGAACCAAGTTCTCTTAAATGTTGAAACTTTTGCCAAGAGCTAACTATCATTTGAAGTTTTTTCTCTTTTATTCCTTTAAAATCGAGGAGTTCTCGAGGCCTATTACTTAAAATATCTACTAACTCTTCTTCAGCATATTTTTCAAGTAATTCATGGGCAAATTTTTTACCAACACCTTTTACTATTTTTGTAAGAAAAAAGAAAATTTCTGCCTCTTTTAGTTGTAAAGTATCAAATTCAAATTGAACACCATATTTTTTATGGGTAATCCAATTTCCTTTTAAAACAACCTCTTCACCAACTATTTTTTCAATATCTGTATCAAAATATGCACCACAAATTTTTTGATTGTTTTCTAAAACTGCAATTATGTATTTTGTTTCATCATTTTTGTATAAAACTTTTTTTATAATTCCTGATAATTTAAAGCTTTTATACTCTTCTTGACTCATTAATATCCATCATTGAATTTTTGGTTTTTGTGTTTATCTTTTTTATAATTACTGCTATTTTTTTCTTTTTGAATAAGATTTGCATCTTTTAATAAAATAGCTTTTTCATCTTCAAAAGATTTTGAATGCTCTTCCAAATAAAACATTGTTTTATTTATGAAAGCTTTTATTCCCTCATAATATTCAGAATATAACTCAATTTCTTTTGTTTTTATCAAATCTTCATAATTCTTTTTAGTTCTTTGTTTGAATAAATCTTTATCAAAATTATCAAGCTTTAATAATGAAATAGTTCTTGTAAAAAACTTTTCTAAAACTCTAATATATTTAATTCTTTGTTGTTTTTCATTTACTTCATAAATCATTTAATTAATTCGCTTAAGTTTTCAATTGGTCTTGCAATGACAGCATTATCGCCTCTTATGATAATTGGTCGTTCAATTAAAATAGGATTTTTTACCATAAAATCGATTAGTGTTTCTTCATCATCTATTTGTTTTAAATTTAACTCTTTATAAACATCTTCACCTGTTCGTAAAAGCTCTTTTGCACTGATTTTTAGTTTCTTTAAAACATCTTTTATTTGTTCTTTTGTGGGAGTTTGTTCTAAATATTTAACAACATTTGCATCAATACCTTTGTTTTCCAACAATTCCATCGCTGCTCTTGATTTTGAACATTTTGCATTATGCCAAATTTCTATATCTTGCATTAATAAACCTTAAATTATATATTATTGATTTATTATATCTAAAACTTTTTTATAGAAGATAAAACATTACAAAATGTAATATTTTATTTTTTAGAATGAACTACTTAAGCCTAAAGTAGGACCTTTATATTGATATCTATATTCATTGATATTGTCATTTCCAAATTCTATAGTTTTATTTTTATATCCAGCACTTAAAATTAGAGAATCATTATTAAGTATTTTATATCCCAAATTTAAATAGTACTCATACGCGTACTCTATATTGGTATTTCTACCATAAGAACCACCATATAAAGCTTGAAGTTTATTATCATCATTTTTAAAATTAATCTCAAAAGAAGGAAACTCCTCACTTTGAGGTAAAGTAACACCGTATCGAACAGCTTTCCAATCTAAATCAAATTTGTTATAAGCAAGTCCAAAATCAGCATTTCCATAACCGTATAAATAATGAAATTTATGCCATTTTGTATTTGTTTCTAAATCTGAACCAACTTGAAGTACATTATTGAAATAAGCTTTACTTTCCATAAAATCAGCTTTGAAAGTGTGATTTTTATATTTAAGTGCAATTTCTGGAAGAAAAGCACTTTTTTCATCAACCGTACTAACTCTTTGTGTTCCAAAAATATCTGTTTTTAAATAGATATATGTAAGTTTTGGTGTAATAGAAAAATCTCTATCTTCACTTTTTAAAACTCTATTTTCTTTAGTGCTATCTTGAAGAATATTTTCTTTTTTAAATTCTTTTAAAAAATTCTCATCGTTACTTTTTACTTCTTTAATAGTTTGAACTTCTTCTTTTATTTCATTGTTTTGTTGCGTTTGCTGAATAATTTGATTATTTTTTTTAGCTTCTGTTGGTTCAACAATATTCTTTTTATTCACAAAGTTGTACTCTATTTTTTTAGCATCTGACAATTCGCTCAAAGGTACATAATCACTATCTGCAAATAAAGATATAGTTAAATAAGAAAAAATAGCAATTCTTTTCATAAAATCTCCAATAATTTTTAAAATCCGATAGTATCTAAGCTTTGGTAAAAATTATCTAAATAATTATATTTTTCCAATTATCTTTAATATAATCAGCAACTCTAAATGAATTGGCATAAATAGTAAAAGTAAAAGGAACACTTCCACCAGTTGGCATAAAACTAGCATCTGTTACAAATAAATTTGAAATTTCATGGGCTTGACAATATTTATTTAAAACAGAAGTTTTAGCATCATTTCCAAATCTACAACCGCCTGCTTGTAAGTTTGAAGATGGAAGTGTTGATATATCTGAAACTATATTTTTTCCACCCATTTTTTCAAATAATTTTATTGCTTTTTCTTCCAAAAATTTTGAAGCTATCATATCTTGTGGATGAGTTCCTATTCTGATATTTGCAACGGGAATTCCATATTTATCTTTATATTTCTCATCAACACTAATAAATGAATCATCATTTGGTGTCCAATCTGTGAAAATCTCTATATTTAAAGTTCTTGTTTTTGTAAAAGTTTCAAAGATTTTGTTTTGTAACTCTTCACCTATTATTAAATCATCTCCATTCCATCGTAAAAATGAAGCTCTTCTTATTGGATTTGCATGTTCAAAAAGTATATCAATGGTTCCTGCTTTAAACTCTTTAGTAAAGTACCAATCCATCAAAGACCTATTTACAAAAACTCCTGCTTCTAATAAATCTTTTAAATTCATATTTGTTTCATCAAAAGTTGCACTTACAATTCCACCACTACTTGAAAGAAAGTTTTTTCCCACATTTCCACTATTATTTGCAAGACCATTTGGAAAATTTTCATCTTTTGAGTTTAATAAAAGTCTTGAAGTTTCAACTGCTAGAGCAGCAACTACAAAAAGTTTTGCTTGAATTTCTTTTTTATTTCCATCAAGTGAGAGATACGCGGCACTTTCTATTTTTTTATTTTTATCTGTGTTTAGTTTAATCACAAAGGCATTTGGAATTATTGTTACATTGTTTGTTAAAAGTGCATCTTTTATTAAACTAGCCCTTGAACTTCCTTTTGCTCCACTTGAACAAGCATATGAACCACAATAATTTGAGTAATAACAAGAATTTCTATGATTTTTTTGTTTTGAGATTATTGCCCTTGGAGTTTTTATTGATTTAAAACCTAATTCTTTACAAGAGTTATCTATTAAATCTACTATTTTATTTTCAGCAAGTGCTGGATATGGAAACGCTTTTGTACTTCTTGGCTCTAAAAACTCATACTCTTGAACCTCTCCTGAAACTCCAACAAGTTCTTCTACTTTTGCATAATATGGTTCAAGTTCATCATAACTTATCGCCCAATCAATAATGTTTGAATTTTTTGGAACTCCATAAGTTGAAGCTAATTTAAAATCATTTGGTTTAAGTCTATGGAAAAATCCACTCATAAAGTTTGAAGAACCGCCTAAAAGGTTACCATTCCAAAAACTCCAACCAGTTTCATAAGTAGGAAATTTTTGCCAAGAACCATCTACAAACTCTTCAATTGTGTGATATTCATCTTTTAAATCTGGTGTATAAATAGCTTTTCGCACCACAATTTCATCTTTTGAAAAATCTTTTTCATTGTAAATATCACCTTTTTCCAAAACACAAACTTTTAATCCAGCTCGACTTAATTCATAAATAATAGGACCAGCCCCTGCTCCACTTCCAACTACACAAACATCATACATCATATTTTTTGTCCATAGGTTTTTAAAGGTTGAGGAATACCAACCGCATGATTTATACTTTTCCATGCTATTTGATTAAAATTTCCACCATAAATTGGGTTACTAAACATGGCTTCAATTCCATAATAAGTAATTTTTGAAACCCAAGATTTTGCATAAGCACTATCTTTTATACTTTCAAAAATCAACTCTTTTTTTTCTTTTTCATTTAGAGTTAAAAACTGTGGAAAACTACCTATAAAATCTTTTGTTCCATCTAAAATTAGAGTTTTATCTTCATTATCAAAGGTTTTGTGGGAAATATTTTTTATTAGATATTCTAAAGCTTTAAACTCTTTTGCACTGGGCATTGTAGAAGTTTTTGGAAATATTATGTTTAAAACTTCATCTAAAACTAACAAAGTTTCATTAGGTATATTTTTGGCTATTGAGATATTTGTAGAAAATAAAATAGCACTAATTGTTGTAAATTTTATAAAGTTTCTTCTTTTCATAGAAAAAGTATAACCAAAAAAGTGTGTAGAAAATATTTAGATATGTTATACTTTTGTATGTTAGTAACAAATAATACCCTATTAAATATACTTTTACCAAATGATAATAAAGTTTTAAAAGAGGCTTTAAAAGAAGCAGATTCAAAAACATTAGAACAATTAGTTAAAAATAATACAGGTTCTGTGAGTGATGTTTTAAAAGATTTATTTGACAATCTAAAAAATGGTACAAAATCAAATACAGCAATAGAAAATGTTTTGAAAAACTCAACAGTTTTTAAAGAAATGGGAACTTTTTCGAACTCTCTTTCATCTATGCTTGAAACTTTAACAAAAGATGAAACAAATCCAACTTTAGAAAAATTCAAACCAATATTAGAGAACTTTTTAAAAAATATAAAAGATATGGATGCAAATACTTTAAAAGAACAACTGAAAAATTCAGGTGTTTTTTTGGAATCAAAAATGGCACAAGGTTCAAATCCAAATCTGAAAATTGAGAATATTTTAAATCAAGTTCAAAATTTAATAAAAGATTTAAATACGCCACAAGCAAAACAAGTAAATGAACTGATTTCAAAACTTTTGCAAAACCCTGACAATAATAGTAATAATCCTACTAATTTGGCAAATTTAAAAACCCTTACAAGTGCTTTACAAAATCTTAGTAATTCAGTTTCAACTCCACAAACACAGAATCTATCAACTTTAATAAATCAATTACAAAATATTGTAGATAAAGGAACTTTGGTAGAATCAAAAATAGAAAATAGTCAAAATCCGCAAACAACTCTACAAACTAAAGAGAATATAAACGTTCAAACAAAAGAGTTATTAACTCAAGTTAAAAATGAAATTATTCAAAATCCTATTTTACAAAACAACAAAACAATTATGCCTTTATTGGAAAATATCTTAAAAATGGACAATTTATTTGCAAAAAATGAAAATTTATCTACTTTACTTAATCAAAATAATGTAACAACTTTTACGAGTAATTTTTCATCAACTTTAAATCCATTATTAACTCAATTAAAGCAAACTTTAGAGAGTTTAAATCCAAGTGAGCATAACTTACAAAACCATGTTATGAAACTTGTTGAAAAAATTGAAACCATAATAAAAGAGCTTTCAGATCCAAATATGCAGAAAAATGAAAATTCAAATATCAAAGATGATATGAAATCTGTTTTATTAAAAATGCAAGAAGAGTTAGGTTCTAAAACAGATGCAAAATCTCAAGAACTAGCAAAACAAATTGATAAATTGTTAAACCAAATAGATTATCAGCAACTTCTTTCAGTTGCTTCAAACTCAAATAGTGTTTATCTTCCTTTTCTTTGGGAAATGCTTGAAGAGGGAAATATTTCTATGAAAAAAACAGAAGAAGATAAGTTTTTTTGTCAAATAAATTTAACTTTGAAAGACTTTGGGAAAGTTGATTTAATGTTGGCTTTGTATGATAAAAATAAACTTGATTTAACAGTTTATGCCCAAAGAGACCATTTCAAAACAGCACTTAGAGATAATATGCAACAACTAAAAATTGCATTAAATAGTGTTGATTTAATTCCTGTAAATATAAAACTTTTAGATTTAAAAGAAGAAAATGAATCTTCTGATAAACCAACTCAAGCTTATATAAACAATAGTTACAACCAAAATTTAAATTCATCTGCTATAGATATAAGAGTATAAAATGCCAGAAAATAAAAATTTCATTCAAAAAGCTGTTGCACTAAAATATGATATTGAAAAAGATAATGCTCCAAAAATTGTTGCAAAAGGAAAATCTGAAACTGCTTCAAATATTATAAAAATCGCAAAAGAAAATGATATTCCAATAAAAAAAGATGCAGATTTAATAGAACTTTTATCACAAATTGATATTGATAAAGAGATTCCAGCTTCAATGTACAAAGCTGTTGCAGAGATATTTTCTTTTATTTATGAATTATCAAATAATAAAAATACCCTAGATGAAAAACTAAAAGAAAAAAGCTCAAATAAAGTTTGATATTGCTATAAGATTTTTTATACTATAATCTTTGAATAATCAAAATTAAAGCATCAAATTTATATGACAAGAAACAATCTAGACAATCCAATTTTTTTATTTATTGTACTAATTCTCGCAATTACAGTTAATATCATTTCATCTATACATTTTTTATTAATTATGTTTGCTGGTATTTTATTTACAGCTTTTTATAGATGTCTTAGAAAAAGATATTTATACTCTTTAACTTTTGTGGTAATAGCATTTTTATTTATAGAAATAAATACAGGTTTAAAACCCTTCACGTTAACACTTTTATCACTTTTTATTTATATATTTATTTTACCAAAAGACGAAATTCACACTTCTTATAATTTATCAAGTAGCTATATTTATATAATATTTTTTTATCTTGGTTTACTGATTTTATGGTCAATTATTTTTGGATTAGATACTACTATACTACTTACCATACTTGTAAATACTATTATTGATTTACTATTTTTTGGAGCATTTCTTTGAATTCAAGATTAACACTAATTTTTTTAATAATATTGGGAATTTTGATAACTTTGTTATCAAGAGTCTATTTTTTAAGTATTAAATCAAATACTTATTATGAAGAATTATCGAAAAATAATTATATAAAAAGAGTTAATAAAATACCAATTCGTGGAATGATTGAAGATAGAAATGGGGAAAAACTTGCGATCAATGAAATGGGATTTACTGTTTTAGTAAAACCACATTTGAGTTCTTATAAAAATAAAGAACACCTAGAACAAATAATAAATTCAATTGTAAAACATTTCCCACAATTTGAAAGGGATAAATTAATAAAAGAGTACAAAAAAGAAGACTCTTCATATAACCATGATTTCATAAAGATTATTGATTATATTCCATATGAAGAATTTTTTCCAAAATATACAATTTTATCATCAAAAGAAGATATAAAAGTAGAATCTACAACAAAAAGAGCTTATCCACAAAAAGAGTTAGCTTCTCATATTATTGGATATGTTGGAAAAGCTTCAAAACTCGATATTCTAAATAATGAACTATCAACATACAATGGAATAATTGGTAAAAATGGTTTAGAAAAATATTACAATACTAAATTACAAGGTGAGATGGGTTATAAGGATGTTAAGGTAAATGCTTTAAATAAAGAGATAGAAATATTAGATGAAAAAGAAGCTTCTATTGATAATAACATTCAAATAACTGTAGATTTAAAACTTCAAAAATATATTCAAGAAGTATTTACAGGTAAAAGTGGTGCTGTTATTATTATGAATGCAAATAATGGAGAATTATTGGCAACTGCATCATTCCCTGAATTTGATAATAATATTTTCGCACGTGGAATTTCAGTAAAAGAGTGGAATGAGATGAGAAATGACTTTAATCATCCATTTACAAATAAGATTATAAATGGTCTTTATCCTCCTGGTTCTGTTATAAAAATGGGTGTTGCTTTATCATTTTTAGATAATGGGATAAAAGACAACTTTACAGTTAATTGTTCTGGTTCTTTAACTATTGGAAATAGAAATTTTAGATGTTGGAAATCAGCTGGACATGGTAGTGTTAATTTTAGAAAAGCAATTGCTGAGAGTTGTGATGATTTCTTCTATAAAGGAAGTCTAAGAATTGGTATTAATAAAATATCTCAAACTCTTGATAAATTAGGATTTGGACAACAAACAGGAATTGATCAAATTAATGAATTTTTAGGAGTAAATCCAAATAAAGAGTGGAAAGAGAGTAAGTATAATGAACCTTGGTATGTTGGAGAAACTGTAATTACTTCAATTGGACAAGGAAATATGCTTGTAACTCCTCTTCAAATTGCAAGATATACAAGTTACCTTGCAACTGGAAGATTGCCAAAACCTCATTTTTACAAAGCAAATTATGAAGAACCTAAAAAGTTAGATATTCCTGATGAATATCTTGATGTTATAAGAAAGGGGATGTATGATGTTTCTTATTCTCCAAAAGGGACTGCAAGCAAACATATTAACTCTAAAATTACAATAGCATCAAAAACAGGAACAGCACAAGTTGTTTCTATTCCTCAATCTGAAAAAGTTAGAATGAAAGAATCTGACTTACAATATTATGAAAGATCTCATGCTTGGATTACAACTTATGGACCATTTGAAAATCCTCAATATGTTGTAACTGTAATTGAAGAACATGGTGGACATGGTGGAGAAGCAGCAGGTGATATTGTTAGTAAAATTTATGATAAATTAGATGAATTAGGTTATATAACTAACAAAGATATCAAGTAAGCACGATTATATCGTTTTAATCATTTTTTAGATAACATATTTTTAATTTTTGAAATAGGATTTTTTTTGAAGTTTATAATTACACTTTTACTATTTACTATATTTGCTTTTGCAGCTGATACAGCACCAATAGTTAATCTTTCAGTTGCAGGAATAAATGAACCTGCACAATTTGTAAAAACTATCAATATAGCTGTTATTTTAACTTTAATGGTATTAGCACCAACACTAATACTTATGGTTACATCTTTTACTAGAATTATAATTGTTTTCTCACTTTTAAAACAAGCTATGGGTTTACAACAAACTCCGCCTTCACAAGTTATTGTCTCTTTATCTTTAATCTTAACTATATTTATTATGGAACCTTATGGTAAAAAATCATGGGAAGAAGGTATTAAACCCTATATGGATGAAAAAATTGGTTATGAAGTTGCCTTTGAAAAAGGTATAAAACCATTTAAAGAATTTATGATAAAAAATACAAGAGAGTCGGATTTAGGACTATTTTATAGAATTAAAAAAGAACCTAATCCAAAAAATATAGATGATGTTCCATTAACACTTTTAATGCCTGCTTTTATCGTAAGTGAACTAAGAACTGCTTTTGAGATAGGATTCTTAATATTTTTACCGTTTTTAGTAATAGATATTATCGTTGCTTCTATTTTAATGAGTTTAGGTATGATGATGTTACCACCTGTAATGATTTCCTTACCTATTAAAATCATCTTTTTTATCATAATAGATGGTTGGCAGTTAATCATAGGAAATCTCGCACAGTCCTTTAAATAAACACTCTTCAACTGAAATTTAATTTTCAGTTGGAATTTCAATAGTAAAAAAAGCCCCTATTTCATCTTCATTTATTACATTTGACACACTAAGAGTCCCATTAAAATGTTTATTGATAATTTGTGTACTCATATACAACCCAAGACCCGTACCTTGTGATTTGTGTTTAGTTGTAAAATATGGATCAAATATTTTATCCATATTTTCTTCTTTAATACCACCTGCATTATCTTGTATAGTTATTTTAATATTATCCTTATCTTTAAATAATCTCAAATTTACTTTTTTATTTTCTATTTGATTTTCAATAAGAGCATCTTTTGCATTTGATAAGATATTTAACAAAACTTGCGCCAAAAAGTTTTCACTTCCAAAATACTCAATTGTATAATCTAAATCTTTATTAAGTACGATAAAATGGTTATCATAAGATGCTTTGATAATTTCTAAAGTACTATCTATTGTTTGGGCAATTACAAAAACTTTTTTAGGTTGGTCTTTTTGAAAAAAGTTTCTAAAATTTTCTATAGTATTATTTAAAAACTCTGCCATTTTTTTAACAGTTTCATTAGTCTGTTTTATATCATTTGCTTCTAAAATTCCAAACTCTTCTTTTAAAGAAAGCGCACTAACCGATGTAGTAATAACACTTAATGGTTGTCGCCATTGATGTGCGATATTTCCGATCATCTCTCCAAGAGCTGCTAATCTTGCTTGTTGTTGAATAAAAATATCTTTTTGCCTATTTTTTTCAACTTCTGCTACTATTTTCTGCTCAAGATTTTCATTTAAAAAATTCAACTCTTTAGTTCTTTCTTGTACTATCTTTTCAAGATTTTGATTAAGTTCAAGAATAACTTGTTCATTTTTCTCTTTTACCTCAATCATATTATTAAACTCTTTTGATAATAATTGTATCTCCTTCACAACATTTTCATCAGCTTTAATATTTTTTTCACCCTCTTTAATTTTCTTTGTAACTTCTATTAAATTATAAAAATTTCTTGTAAAAATATATGCACTTAAATAAGCAAATAATATAGCAAAAATAGTTGCAATTAAAGTAAATATCATAAACTCATTTTTAATTGCTTGAAGAGAATTAATCCAGTAGTTATTATCAATACGATTTCTAACATAACCAAGTAGTTGATTTTTGTAAAAAATTGGTGAGGCAACTTCTATAAAATGATTATCTTCATTTGTATATAATTTTAAAATTTCAAACTCTTTTGTCAAACTATTTATATGTTTAACACTTATATCATCAACTAAAAATTGCCCTACTTTACTTTTATCTGAGTGTGCGAGAACTTTTCCTTTTAAATCAACAACCATTGTATATATTTCATCTTTATATGTACTAACTGAATCAACTACTTCTTGTAAACCTATAAAGTCATTTGCCATAAGCCAAGATGAACTATTATTTGCCAATAAATTTGTACGGTTTTTTGCTTGATTTATACTTGATTCATTAAAAAAATCTTTTTGTTTTTCTAAAATAATAAAAGAAAGAGATAAAAACATACACAAAGTTAAAAAAGTTATTCCTAATACTAATTGTCTTTTAATACTGTAATTCCAAAAATTCAATATTTTATTTATCATTATTCAACCTAATTGGACGGATTTCTTTCTCAAACTTATCTAAAAAAATTCTAACTGGTTTATAAGTATCATAATCTGCTTTTTCAAATTTACTTAACTCCATAGCTTTTAAAATATTTTTACCCTCTTCTGTTTTGTAAAGATCAAATATTAAAGAAGCTATTTTTTCTATCAAAATTGGATCTATCTCTTTTTTAGCAACAAGCCCATTATTTGGTAAAGGAGATGTTTCCCATTTAACTTCCAATTCTTTTGCTATTTCTGGTCTCTCTTTTTTAAATGCTATCCATGGTGGTGGCCAAGTAGCAGCTGCAACTGATTCATTTAAAAACAGATTCATTATTGATGATTCTTGAGAACCAACATATAAATTTTTTACATCATTATTTATATTTATACCATTATCATGTAAAAATCGTTGAGGCATCATTGTTCCTGCAAGTGCAGTTGTTGCTGGATAACTTATACTTTTGCCTTTGAGGTCAGATATTTCTTTAATATTAGAATCTTTTCTAACAAGAATAATTCCCCTAAAATTTTCATCATCGCCCATCTTACCAAATATTCTATAACCATATTTTGTAGATTCTACAGTTTGATATGGATTTGGAAGAGAAAAATCAAAATGACCAGAAAAAAGTTTTTTATCATATTCATCATAATTTTTTGATGCTTCCAAAGTTATAGTTACATCTTTTAAGTTTGTATTTAAAAAATCAATTAATGGTTGATATACTTCAAAAAGTTTTTTTGGATTATGTAAGGGATGTATTCCAAATATATATGTTTTTTTCTCTATTGCAGAATTTGAAGAATATTTTGGTTTATAAATATTTTCATCTGTTTTATCACAACCGCTAAATAAAATTAATAATAATATAACAAAAATATATTTAAGTTTTTTTTTCAGGCCAAACCCTTATATAATAGGATAATTTCATTTTATCAGAAATACTATTAAATCGTTATTTATACTTTAATAATATTTTTAACACTAAATCAAATTTTTTCCTAATTATTAACAAATATTATATTTATAATAATTCTATTTTCATAATATTTTTTTATAATTAAAGCTAATTAACTACTATTTTTTAGATATACTATCATTTTAAAATAATTATAGGAAAACTTAATATGCATAAGATTTATTTATCATTATTGTTAGTTTCTGCAACTTATGCCCAAAGTGTTAATTTTGATAGAATATTAGATTTAACTCTAGAAAATAATAAAGATTTAAAAAATCAACAACTAAATTTAGATTCAGCAAAATTGAATACAAAAACTATTGATGCTGTTAGTTATGGAAAACTCTCTCTTACAGAAGAGTTAAGTAGAACTAATCATTCTGGTTATGTTTTTAATTCAAAATTATCTTCAAGGGAAGCTACATTTAATGATTTTGGTGCAGGACAATTTCAAGGAACAAACTCTTTAAATGTCCAACCTGATAATTTAAACTATCCAGATGCTAGAAATAATTACAATACTAAACTAATTTATGAAGTTCCTCTATTTACAGGATTTAAACTTTCAAATCAAAAAGATATTTTAAAACTTCAAGAAAAAGCAAATGAAATAAAATATACTCTTGATAAAAAAGAGTTAAGTATTGAAGTTCTAAAAGCTTACAATAGTGCAGTTGTTGCAAAAGAGTTTGTAAATGCATTACAAAAAGCAAAAATTGCAATAAGTCAAATAGTAAAATCAGCAGATGCTTTTCATAAAGAGGGACTGGTTACAAAAATTGATGTAAATGAAGCAAAAGTTTATGAATTAAATATAAATTCACAACTAATTGAAGCTTCAAATAACTTTGAATTAGCACTAGCATATTTAAGATTTTTATCATCAGATGACTCAATTAGTGATGTAGAAAATCTTGAAAATATAAATTCGGAAATACCGCAAGAAAATCTACTTTATAATCAAGCACTAGAAAATAGAGATGAGATAAAAATGCAAGATATTCATCTAAATGCCACTAAAAAAAATATTGATATAGCAAACTCGGCTTATTATCCTAGTGTCTATTCCCATTTAGAGTATGGATTTAATGATAATAGTTTAACTTTAAATGATGAAAAAGATTATTACATGGCACTAGTAGGAATAAATCTTACTTTATTTGATAATACAAGAGATATTGAAAAACAAAAAAGTAAAATTGAGTATGCCAAAGCTTCACTAAACAGTGAAAAATTAAAAGATGCTATAAAACTGGAACTTCAAAAAACTGTTTTAAATCTCCAAACAAAAGAGAAGATTTTAAAAGAGAAAATTGAAGCAAAAAATCTAGCTTTTGATATATTAGAACAATCAAAACTTTTATACAAAAATCATCTGATTTCAATGACAACCCTACTTTCTCAAGAAGCAAATTTTAGAAAAAATGAGGCTTTATTGATTGAAGCTAGATATGAAAAATCTCTTGCTCTTGCAAAAATAAATCTTGCTTTAGGAAAAAACATAAATAAGGAAAATAACTAATGATAAAAATACTTTTAACAACTATTTTTTGTGTAAATTTATTTGCTTCTCAACTTGAACTTTCAGGAACTGTTGTATCTGATAATGAAAAAATTATCTCAAGTAGAAATATGGGTTTTATAAAAGAAGTTTATGTAAATGAAGGTTCAAGTGTAAAAAAAGGTGATATTTTATATGAAATTGATTCATCAAATATTGATTCAAATAAAAAAGAGTTAGAACTAAATATTCAAATTCAACAAAACCAACTACAAAATATTGAACTAAATCATAGTAGATACAAAAGATTACAAGAACAAGATTTAGTTTCAAAATATGACCTTGAACAGTTAGAATTAAATATGGCAAATACAAAAAATATGATTTCTATTACAAAAACAAAATTAAAAGAGATAAATGCTCAATATGATTATTTAAAAATCAAAGCTCCAAATGATGGATTAATCATCAAAAAATCAATAAAAGCTGGTGAAATGTCAATGCCTAATTTTCCAGCTTTTGTTTTAACAGATTTATCAAATCTTTTAATAAAAGCTGATATTTCAGAAACAAATTTAAATGATGTAAAAATAAATCAAGAAGTAGATATTGAAATTCCTTCACAAAATTTTAAAACAAAAGGAAAAATTCAAGCAATTATTCCAAATATGGCTGGAATGACTCACTCTTTTGTAGTTAAAATCTCTTTTGATAAGGGGAATTACAATATCTATCCTGGAATGTATTCAAAAATTTCAATGAATATAAAATAAGGCAACAAATGAATAATAATTTAAATAAAAATTTAAATATTGCAGGAAGATTATCACTTATATTTATAAATCATCCACTAACATTCATCTTTGGTATTTTTATTTTAGCTTTAGGATATATCTCACTTCTAATAATGCCAAGAGAAGAAAATCCACAAATAAAAGTAAGTGGAGGTGTTGTAATCGTAGCACTTCCAGGAGGAAGCCCAAGTGAAATTCAAAAGGTTATAATAGAACCACTTGAAAAAAAAATCAAAGAGATAAAAGGTGTTGAAAACATCTACTCATTTGCAAAAGATTCAGTGGGAATAGTGCAAGTTCAATACTTCATAGGTCAAGATAAAGAAGAATCAAATCTAAAACTTTATGATCAAGTTATGAGAAATATGGATTTAATGCCACAAGGTGCAATACAACCTATGATTAAAACTATGGATATAGATACAGATATTCCAATTGCTACAATTGCATTTTATAACAATAAAGAAAATGAAAAAGATTTAATTTCTCAAACCCAACTCTATAATGAAATAAATAAAATTACTAAAGAGATAAATAAGATAAAAGATGTTGCACTTGTGGATTTAAAAGGTGCGAAAAAAGAGCAATTTAATGTAATGGTTGATGCTAATAAATTATCTTCTTACAATCTTTCATTGGGACAAGTTATGAAACAAATTCAAGGACTTTCATATAAAACTCCAAATATCACAACAAATACTCAAAACTCATCAATTGTAGTTTTTGGGATTAAACAAGCTATAGAAAATGTAAAAGATTTAGAAAACCTAATTATCTCTTATAACTTTCAAACACCAATTTATCTAAAAGATATTGCCAAAATTGAAAAATCTTATGATATTCAAAATAAAAAAGAGGCCTTAATTTATTTAAGAGATGTTATTGAAGATTTTGAAGAATCAAATCAAATTACGCTAAGCGCTTCAAAACTAAAAGGTGGAAACTCTGTTACAATAAATAAAGAAATTTTTGCATATATGGATTCAATAAAAGATGAATTATTAGCAAAAAATATAAAATATACTATCACAAGAGATGATGGATATACTGCAAATAATGCTGTAAATGAGCTTGTTTCAAATCTATTAATTTCTATTGTAATTATAGCAATTTTACTTATTTTTACACTTGGATTAAAAGAAGCAATGATTGTATCATTAATGGTTCCAATGATTTTATCTTTAACACTTTTTACAGGATTAATCCTTGATGAATCAATAAACAGAATCACACTTTTTGCCTTAATTGTATCTTTAGGAATGTTAGTAGATGCAGCAATTATTGTAATAGAAAATATTCACCGACACAAACTAGAATCTCCTCAACTTGATATTTCAATTGTTGCAATAAATGCCACAAACGAAATAGGAAATGCTACAAATATTGCAACAATTGCAATTATAATGACTTTTATTCCTATGTTTTTCGTAGGTGGAATGATGGGACAATTTATGCACCCTCTTCCTGTTTTTGTACCTATTTCTTTGGCTATGTCACTTTTTGTGGCTTATGCTTTTACACCTTATTTAGTTAAAAAAATTTTATAGGATATTTGATGAGATTAGAAAAATTTATTTATAGCATTTTACAAAGTCCTTTTAAATCTAATATGGTTTATATTATTACTTTAATTCTATTTATTTTAAGTATTGCTACATTTCCAACACAAATCATAAAAGCAAAAATGCTTCCAAGTAAGGATTCAAATACTTTTTCAATTTATGTTGATTTAAAAGATGGTTCAAGTATAAATCAAACAAAAGAAGTTACTCAATGTATATCACAATATCTTCAAAAAAATAAAAATATTACAAATATTTCTGCATTTATTGGTGTTGGGCAACCTCTTGATTTTGCAGCTTTAGTGAAACAAAGTGCACTAAAAAATAAAGAGTCACAAGCTGAAATAATAGTAAATATCTTAAAACAAGAAGATAGAGATATCACTAGTTATAATCTAGTAAATCAATTAAGAGATAATGTTCAAAAAAACTGTTCTTTATATGATGCAAATATTAAGTTTATAGAACTACCAGCTGGTCCTCCTGTTTTGGCTTCTATTGTGAGTGAAATATATGGAGGAGAAAGTTTCCAAAGTAGAAGAGATTTTGCTTTCAAAATTGCTCAAATACTTAAAAACCAAACAAGTTTAGTTGATATTGATATTTTAGCTGATAAAGATTTTATGATGTATGAACTCGAACTTGATAATGCAAAAGCAATAATGAGTACTATGGATTTAGAACAAATAAAAAATATACTTTTTTTAGCCTTTGAAGGAATGAAAGTATCTGTAATAAATCAAAGTAATGCTCAAAATCAAATCCCAATTTTTTTAAGACTTGATGATTCAAGATTATTACAAAACTCAACAGCAAATGATTTAAAAGCAAAACTTCAAACTCTAAAAATCATAAATAAACAAGGAAATACAGTTAGTATTTCAGAATTTGTAAAAATAAAAGAGATTATAAAAGAACCAACAATTACTTCTAAAAATCTAAATATGATGATAAATGTAATTGCAGAAACTTCTAATGATAGTCAAATTTATCCTCTTTTAAATGCAAGGGATGAGATGTTAAACTCATTATCAAATGATTATGAAGTAACAAAAACAAATCTATTAAATTTATCATTTACAGATAAAAAAACAAAAGAAAAATTTGATTTAGTATTTGATGGAGAATTAAAAGTAACCATTGATACTTTTATAGATTTAGGTGGAGCATTTATTATAGCTTTAGTTTTAATTTTCTTTTTGATGGTTATGTATTACAAAAGTTTTGCAATTTCAGGAGGAATCGTATTATCAAGTTTTATCTCTATAATTGGAGTTATTTTTGCCCATGTAATTATGGATTTAATTACAATAGATACTTTTTATCTAACAGCTACTTCACTTATAGGATTTATTGGACTTATTGGTATAAACTCTAGAAACTCTACTTTAATTATAGATTTTTCAAAACAGTTAGTGCATGAAAAAAATCTTAGTATCAATGAAGCAATAGCAAAAGCTACTGCAACGCGTTCTAAGCCAATAATTCTTACGGTTCTCACAATGGTATTCGCAAGTGTGTTAATAGCAAATGACGCAGTTTTTGGAGGTCTTGGAGTAGCACTTATAGGAGGAACTTTAATCTCTTATGTAGTTTCTATGTTTTTTGTGCCAGTTATTATCAAAAATCAGTTAAAAAAGATTTTATAAAATCTCAAAAACTGATTTTTTAGAATATTTCAAAGAATTTTTAATCAATGTAATATATTTAGTATCACTAGTTTCTTTATTCGTAAAAGTACACAAGTATGAATCCAATTTTTGGTTAAATACTGTGTAATTTGAAGATGCATTTACAAAGAGATACTCTTCATTAACATTAGCTTTTATACAATTAAAAAGATATAACCACTCTTTATAAAACTTCCCCATTTTAACAGTATGATTAACACCTGTCAAAGAATTTGTATGTTTGATAACAATACATTTATTAAACTCATGAATTTCAATATCTTCAATTCTTATATTATGTAACTCTTTAAAAGTCTTAACAAATAGAAACGGTAACATCAAAAAAAGAATATTTGCTAAGTTTTTTTTATCATTTTTATTAATTTCAAAGAATTCAATATATTTTTTAAAAAAAGCATCCATATCAAATATCACTTCTGGATTTCTTGTTTTTACTTTATTTTTTATTGCATTGTTGATTTTTTTATATTCTTCTTCACTAATCGAATTTTCGTTAAACAATTTTTGATTTAACTCTTTTAATCTTTTAGAAAAGATTCTAAATGTTCCATAAGATTTTTCATTTAAATATTCAACTATAAAATCATATATGTTATTTTGATTATTAATTATTTTCAATAATTTATTTTCAAAAATTTCTGCCTGATTTTTTGACATTTCACTCCTTATTTAATTCAAATAGTTAAAACATAAATCTTATTTTAATTTTGCTAAAAATATATAAGATTTATATAAAATACAAACTATTAAAATTGAGGCTCTTTAATACCATATTTTTCAAACCATTTTGTTTTCATAATCTCATCTGTTGATAAATATCTCAAAAATTTATCATCTAAATTCTGAAAATATAGCTCTGCCCATGTTTTACCTAACCATTTATTTCTTGCCAAAGCTTTAGGCTCCAATAATTTTTCCCAATTATATCCACTTCTTCTAGAAGAATTAAATGCAGGAAATGGTCTTTCTATTCTACTCATTTTTATACCTCCATAATTATATATTTATTAATTTTATATAATAATTATGTTAATTTTATATAAAATTTACTAAATACTTTCTTATTATTTTTCTAAATTACAATCTTTTTTAACTTGTAAAATCGTTAACTCATTTATATTACTTATAGTTTGGATTAAACATACGAATTATTAAGTGTTTGGAGATATATTGGTCAGTGTTATAACTAGATAAAATAAGCTCACTAAAAATGATATTATTATAGTTGGTGATTTTTAATAGTAATTATATTCGGGATAAAAGGGATAGATAGTTGAATAATAGTGATGTAATATATAGATTATATATTTACTTCTAGCGAATTGATAAATAATATGACTATTAAAATCTCACAAAAAGAAAAATGGCTTGAGATTAGCGATCATCTTCCTATTATTTCAAGAATAGACATAAACTAAATTATTATACTTTAGTAACCCAAACTCCAACACTAAGAGTTGAATCTGAAACTCCTGCAAATGAACCTGCAATAGGAGGAACATTATCAGGTAGCCTTGATACAGCTGCTGCAATATGATCAGTACCTACAATATTTCCTGTAGTTGGATCAAAACCGATCCAACCACCACCTGGAACATAAACTTCAGCCCAAGCATGAGTTGAGCCAACTTGGTTAGACATCAAAGGAGCATAAAGGTAACCACTTACAAATCTTGTTGCTAAACCTAAACATTTAACAGCTTCCATAAATAAAAAAGCAAAATCTCTACATGAACCAGAACCTAGAGTTAAAGTCTGTTTTGCACTTTGAACCCCTGCTTCTTCCCTTACTTTATATGTAAAGTTTTTAAATATATATGTTGTTAGTTTTTGTAAAAGTGTATAAGTTTGAATTATTTCATTATATTTATAAACGTTATATATCCAATTATTCAAAAGAGTTCTAGTCTCTTCATTTGGTAAAACCATATAAGATGAAAGAATAAAATTGTCATTTGCAAGATATTTAAAAGGATAATTAATTGCATAATCAGATACGATAAAATCAAGTGGTGATTCATTATAATGTTGGATAATTGATTCACTTTCAATAAAAAGTTGTTGCGTAGGAGTAGTAAAAGTTGCAATGGCCACAGAATTGTCTTCAACATCCCTATGCCAGAATATTTTTGCAGGTGGTGTGCTTTTTAAAGAAAAAGACTCGATTCTAAGTTCATAACTCTCTCGTGGTCTTAAAAGTAATTGATGAGAGCCTAAAGTAACACTACTTGAGTAATTGTAGTATGTTCGGTGGATAATCTTATAGCGTTGCATATTTTATCCTAAAATTAAATTTTTATAAAAATTTATTAAAAAATTTATGACCTCTTAAAGATCATAAACCATTGCTATCTCATCACAAATAGGGAAATGTTTACATCTAATACAATCAGCCCAGATTTTATGTTCAGGTATCTCTTCTTTAGAGATTACTCTAAATCCACAACTTTCAAAAAATCCTTGTTCATAAGTCAAAGATAAAAGTTGTTTTATACCATACTCTTTTGCTTCTTTTACGCATGCTTCCACAAGTTTACGACCTAGTTTTAAACCTCTAAACTCTTTTGCCACAACTAAACTTCGCACTTCAGCAAGTCTTGGAGAGTGAATATGAGTTGCTGTAAATCCAGCCATTTTTCCATCTACTTCAACAACAGTGTAAGAACGAATTGTTGTTGCCATTTCATCTTCAGTTCTTAAAAGAATTTTCCCACTTTGTACTTCTTCTTTTACTATATCTTGCATTTTTGTAATATCAGCCACGGTTGGCTTATAAAATCTAATGTCCAAATAAATATCCTGTAATTTTATTTTGTAAGTCTATCATACCCTTTTTTTTCAAGTTTGATATAAAAATTCCATCGGGGTATTCTCTTTTTAGTTTTGCTAAATCATTCATTTTTAGTTTATCTATTTTTGTAAACGCTTGAATGATAATTTGATCGCCTCTTTTGATTGTTTTTAAAAATTCATCCACATTTTTATCAATATCTAAAAGTGGATGTCTTGAATCAATCAAATGTACAAATATTTGTAAACATTGTCTTTGTTCTAAATAAGCTGTTAAATTTCTATTCCATTCAGCTTTAATACTTTTAGCAACTTTTGCATAACCAAATCCTGGTAAATCCACAAATCTTGCATATAAATATGGTAATTCTTCATTATCTGTTTTAAAATTAATTTCAAAATAGTTTATTAGTTGCGTTTTACCAGGAGTTGATGAAGATTTTGCTAAACCTTTTCTATTTGTTAATGTATTAAGTAATGAAGATTTTCCAACATTTGATCTTCCTAAAAATGCAACTTCAGCTCTATCAGGACTTGGAGAATCCATAATCCCTTGTGCTGATTGTAAAAACTTTGCTTCAGTTATTCTCATTTAGTTGTTCCTTTATCTTGTCCTCGATCTACATTTATTATAAATCTAACTGGTTTTTGCTCGCTTCCTTTTACTCTTGCTTCACCTGTTAATTGATTTACATAAATAGTATCACCATAAACTTTTCTATCATCATTTTTCTCTTGTAAGAAACCATTTCCAATAATTGTATATTCCTCTTTATCTGGAGAATATATTACTTTATCCCCATTTCCAATATAGTGTTTATCAGTAGTTACTATTTCAAAATCAGCTTTTCCAGTAGCTTCATATTTTAAAGGAACTTTTGCATTATCTTTATTTGTGGTAAAATAAACATCAACTCTATCCGCATTTAATTTATCTTCGCCCATTTTTATTTTAACATTCCCTGTAAATATAGAAATTCCTTTTTTATCATCAGATTGGAAGTTTTGCGCATCAATTACCAAAGTTTCACTTTGAGCAAATAAAAATGTAGAACAGATTAAAGTTCCAATTAAATATTTCATTTTTTTCCTTTTAATTTTTTTTAGTTACATCTATTTCAAAATGTGTATTTTTAGCTTTTATAAAATCATTATTTATATCTAAATAAACGCTATCCCCTTTAACAAAATGATTATTATAAACAGCATCAAATGGTTTTGTATTTTGAGCTATTTTATTTATATCATTATAAAAAAGCTCATTAGTATTTAATTTTATAAAATCATCTCTAGTATATTTTACATTATTTGTTAAAGTATAATTATCACCTTTTTTTACAATTAAATCTGCTTTAAGCTTTTCATTATTGAAATTCTTAGTGCTATCCATGTTTTTTAAAATAATATCTGCATTATACATTTCATCTCTATTTTTATATTTTATAGCATGAGTTGCAAATACAATTCTATTTATACCGTTCTCATCTATTGTATACATAAAAGCATCTTCAAATATACCTAAAGGTTTATCTTTATCTACAAGATTTTTTTTCAAATTTTCTACAGGAATGAAATAAGCACCTAAAGATAAAATCAAAAGGATAAAAGTAAAAAGTTTTATACCCATGCGTTTAAAAATTCCTCTTCAAGTCCATCTTCTTTAAAAATATATTCTAACATTTCTCTAACAGCTCCATCTCCACCTTTATTCGTACAAACAACATTTACAAAATCTTTTAAATAGTGTGTTCCATTTGCAGGAGTGAATGAAAGTCCAACTTTTTTTAGCATATTATAATCATTTAAATCATCACCAATGGCTGCTACTTGACTCCATGAAAGATTTTCTTCTTTTAATATTTGCTCCAAAACTTCTTGTTTATTTTTTATTCCTTGATGAAGATGGGTAATATTTAACTCTTTAGCTCTTTTTTCAACAACAAAAGAACTTCGTCCAGTAATAATTGCAGCTTTTTTACCAAACTTCTTTGTCCAAACAGCAATTGCTAAACCATCAGCAACATCAAAAGATTTTGTCTCTTCTCCACTATTTGAATATGTAATTTTACCATCTGTTAAAGTACCATCAACATCTAAAACAATAAGTTCAATCATAAAACACCTTTTGTACTTGGAATTCCAAGTCTTTCATTTTTAGCCAATGCTCGTCTTAATGCCACAGCAAATGCTTTAAAACTAGCTTCTAAAATATGGTGTTTATTTCTTCCTCTATCAGAAATGATATGCGCTGTTATTCCAGCATTTCCAACAAGTGCATGAAAAAATTCTTCAACTAATTCCACATCAAAATCTCCAACTTTTCCGCTTACATTTACTTCATAAACTAAATAAGGTCTATTTGATAAATCTAAAGCACAAGTAGTTGCAGCTTCATCCATCACAACTGTTGCATTTCCATATCTTTCAACTGCCTGAATTGGGAAAATTGCTTTTTTTAAAGCTTGTCCTAAAACTATTCCACAATCTTCAACTGTATGATGAGCATCAATATGTAAATCACCATCACATGATAATTCAATATCAATTCCACTATGTTTTGATAAAGCTTCTAACATGTGGTCAAAAAAACCTACACCTGTTTTTATATCTGATTTTCCAGAACCATTTAGGTCAATTTTACAGTTAATATCTGTCTCTTTTGTTTTTCTATTTATTTCTATCATTTTTATTTCCTAATTAGTAATTATTAGGGCACTTCCTAAACCATTTGAACTTTTAAAACTTTGAGCTTTTTCATAAGAATCAAATCCACCAATAAATACTTTAAATAAAGTTTTTCCATTTGAGAAAACTTTTTTTACATCAATTTTATTATTTGCAAATTTTCTTTGAAAATCTTGTTTAATTTTATTAGCTCCACTTTCTTGACCAAAAGCACCTATTTGAATACTATATTTACCTACAGATAAAACTTTATTACTATTATTAGTTACTACTTTTGTATTTGTAATAGGTTTTGTTATTACCTTATTATTAATAATAGGTTTATTAACAGGTACTTTTACTGGTACTTTTGTAGATGAGATAGCATCTTCTTTTATTTCTAATGGCTCAAGAACATCTATTCTTTCATTTTTTACAAGATTTGATGTTTCATTTTTTGGTAATTCAGAATAAGGCGCATCTTTATTTTCAATTTCGCCATTATATCCTAAAACAGTAATTTTTACTTTTGCTGTTCCTTTTCCAACCATTTCAATTTCTCGTGCAGCTTTATTTGATAAATCAATAATTCTTCCTCTAACAAAAGGCCCTCTATCATTAATTCTTACAATTATTGATTTCCCATTTTCTAAATTATCTACTCGTACAACTGTATTCATAGGTAAAGTTTTATGGGCAGCTGTCATATCATACATATCATAAATTTCACCGTTAGAAGTTTTTTTAGAATGAAAATCAGGACCATACCAAGAGGCAATTCCATCAAACTTATCTCCTATATTTGCAATAAACGGATAATATTTTATACCAAATACGCTATATGGTCTCATTGTATATTTATGCATCTCTCTTGAATTATTAATTTTAGAGTTTTTAGTATCTTTATAAAATTTGTCAATATCTGAATCATAAGATTTTTGAGAACATCCACTAAAAAGAAAAACACTTAATAACGAACCTAATAATAAACTATTTCTAAAATTATTACTTATAAATTTCAATCTTCTCTCCTATTTTTAATGAATTAGATTTTTTATTATTATCACTTTTTAATTTTTTCAATTTTACATTATATTTTTTTGCGATTGATTCTAAGGTATCACCTTTTTTTATAGAATAAATAATTGGTTTATTATTTTTCTCTATTACTTTTTTCTTTTCTATTACTTTCTTTTCAATTACCTTATTGTCTTTTTTATCTACTACTTTTTTCTCTATTACTTTATTTTCGTTTACAGGTTTAATCATAATCATTTTTTGATTATAAATATCTAATTTTTCTTGGGGAATATAAATATTATATAATTTTGAATCAACAGGAAGTACTTCTTTTTTTATATGTTTATTAATATTTCTAAATTCATTATAATTCATATTTATTATACTTGCTAATGATTTTAATTGTAAGCCTTTATGAGCTCTTACTTTTACTAATTTATATCTAGCTTTTTTATCTATACTTTTATATAAATTTCGTTCAGAAATCATTGAAAATACAATTATCTTTTTTAAATAAGTAATACTAGATTCAGAAATATACTTGTTTTTTACATTATTTTCAACTAAATATTCAAAACTATAAGATGATTTAAATTTATTATAAATATCATATAAATTACTAAAACCTTTTTTGCTTGCTCTATAATCGCTAAGCATTTTTTTATAGTTTTTAATTGCTTCACTATTATTCATTTCAGGATTTAATTCTAAATATCTATCAAGTGAAGCTCTTGCAATTCCTTCAGCAACTGTACCTTCACCACAGTTGTAAGATAAAAAAGCTAAATACCATTTATCAAACTTTTTATAATATTTTTTCAAATATGAACTTGCAGCATCTGTTGATTTAAGTAAATCTAATCTTTCATCAATCAACTCATCGTTTCTTAATCCTAGATTTTTTGCAGTTCCTGGTATAAATTGCCATAATCCAGCTGGTGCATTTTTACCTCTTGATTGATTTACAAAACTTGATTCTATCATGGGAATAAAAAAAGCAGCATCAGGAAGATTTTCACTCTCAATTTCACTTCTTACTATTTGTGCATTTAAAGATGATTTTCTTAATATATTATTATAATAATTTATATTTTGACTAGAAGAATACTCATCAAATGTACTTCGTAAAGACTTATTAGATATAAATGAAGATTCAATATCTAAATCTTTTAAAACTTTTAAATCAATATCATTTGTAACATTTGCAAAAAGAGTATTTACTAAAAAAAGTATTATTATAAAGAATTTACTCAAATAATCTCCATCTTCTTGATATATATTAGATTATATCTAAGAAAGACTAGAAAACTCTTTAAATAATCTTTTAGCATTATTCGTGGTTAATCTGTGTATTTCATCTTCATTAATTTGAAGAAGTTCTGCCATTTTTTGGGCTACAAAAACAGTATAATAGGGTTCATTTCTCTCACCTCTATGTGGATGTGGAGTAAGATATGGCGCATCAGTTTCAATTAATAACTTATCTTTTGGAATTTTTGGAAGAACTTCTATTAATTTTTTTGCATTTTTAAAAGTTAGAACCCCACCTATTCCAAAATAAAAATTGTGTTCGGCCAAGGGTAATAAATGTTCACTTGCATTAAAACAATGTAAAACTCCACCAACTTCTTTAGCATTATAATCCATTAAAATTTGTCTTGAATCATTTGAAGCTTCTCTAATATGAACAATCAAAGGTTTTTTCACTTTTTTTGCAAACTCTATTTGAGCTATAAAAACTTCTTTTTGTTTTTTTATATTTTGGGCTTTTTCGATTTCATCTTCTGGAAGTCTAAAATAATCCAAACCACATTCACCAATGGCAATACATTTTGGATGATTTACATATTTTTCCATAATAACTTCATCAAACTTATCTATATCATAAGGATGAATTCCTACTGCAAAAAAAACTTCATCATACTTTTCAGCCAATTTTACAGCTTGTGGTAAATCATCAAAATCAGCACCAGGGATTAAAAATCCCTTTATGTTATGATTTAGAGCATTTTGAATAACTTTATCAATATCTTCGTAATATTGTTTGTTGTCTAAATGACAATGTGTGTCAATAATTATGATAATAACCTTTTATTTACTAAATTAATAATGTTATTTATTTGTGAAATATCAGCATTTCTAATCCAAGCATCTATTCCAAAATTTTTGAAAGCTTCATAATCACTCTCATCTTCAATAATTGCAATTGAAACAAACTTATCTTTACAAACTTTTGTTTTATTTTCTTCAAATTCAAAAATTGAATCTATATCGATAATTACAATATCAGCATCACTAGCTTCTCCAGTTGTGTGAAAATACTCAACTTTAAACTCAGGATTAAATAAAGACTCATCTACTTGACAAAATGTTACAATATTCATAATACTACTCCGTATTTTTTAATAAAAATTATTCTAGCTAAAAAGTTATTAATTTATATAACTTACAATATATACCTTGCTGTATCTATATTATCTACAATGTCATCTAACTTAGAAGCAACCAGTTCTTTAGTTACTATTACTTTAGTACCTTTTTTTTCATCAGCTTCAAAAGATATATCTTCAATTACTTTTTCAATAACAGTATGCAGTCTTCTTGCACCAATATCTTCTGTTTTTTCATTTGCAGTAACTGAATATTTTGCAAATGCTCTTATTGCTTCATCATCAAACTCTAATTCCACACCTTCAACAGCTAAAAGTGCTTTATATTGTCTTAAAAGTGAGTTTTTCGTATTTGTTAATATTTTATATAAAGCCTCTTCATCAAGTGATTCTAATTCAACTCTTAAAGGAAATCTTCCTTGAAGTTCAGGAATTAAATCACTAGGTTTTGAAACATGAAATGCACCAGCTGCAATAAATAAAATATGGTCGGTTTTTATTTGTCCAAATTTTGTTTGAACGCTACTTCCTTCAACTATTGGAAGTAAATCTCTTTGAACACCCTCTTTTGATGGGTCTTGTCCTTGAGCTTTTTTCCCTGAAGCAATTTTATCAATTTCATCTAAAAATATAATTCCGCCATTTTCACATCTTTTAAGTGCTTCTATTTTTATAGCTTCAAGGTCTAATAATCCTTCACTTGCTAAGCCTCTTAATAAAACTTTTGCATCTTTAATAAATACCTCTTTTTTGATTGTCTCTTTATTAAGTCCACCTAACATTTTATTTAAGCTTTCTTGCATCGAACTCATATCAAAAGGCATCGAAGAATCTAAAATCTCAATATGGGCTTTTTTAGGAATTTCAATCTCAATTTTTTTATCATCTAAAGAACCACTAAGAAGTTTTTTCTCCATAGTATTATATGTTTTGATAAATGACTCTTTTGCAGCTTCACTTGCAGTTTCAGGAAGTGGAGGAACTAATTTTTCAATTATTCTTTTATTTACTTCTTCATCTATTTTATCTTTGATTTTTTCTTCAAATTCACGAGTTACTAAATTTATTCCCTCATAAACTAAATCTCTAATCATAGATTCAACATCCCGACCTACAAATCCCACTTCTGTATATTTACTAGCTTCAACTTTTACAAAAGGTAAACCCATCATTTTTGCAAGTCGTCTTGCAATTTCAGTTTTACCAACTCCTGTATTTCCAATCATCAAAATATTTTTTGGCATAATATCTTCTTGAAGATTTGGTTCTACTCTCATTCTTCTGTATCTATTTCTTAAAGCTAATGCAATAGTTTTTTTTGCATTATTTTGCCCGATTATATAATCATCTAAGTATGCAACAATTTGTTTTGGTGTCATATCCATACTTTTTTAATCCTCTATTTTTAATATTTTAATATTTTGATTAGTATAAATACAAAGTTCACCGGCAATCATTAAAGATTCTCTAACTACTTCTTCTTCATCTAAAGTTGAATGTTTAGCTAAGGCTCGTGCTGCTGAAATAGCAAAATTTCCACCACTTCCGATAGATGCAATTGCTCCATCTTCAGGTTCAACAACATCACCTGTTCCACTTAATATAAAAATTTTTTCTTTATTTAGAACTATCATCATAGCTTCTAATCTTCTTAAAACTTTATCTTTTCTCCACTCTTTAGAAAAGGCAATTACTGATTTTAATAAATCACCTTTACAAGAATTTAAATGCTCTTCAAACATATCAAATAAATTAAAAGCATCTGCCGTACTTCCTGCAAATCCAGCAAGAATTTGGTCCTTATAAAGAGTTCTTATTTTTGTTGCATTTCCTTTTAAAACAGTATTTCCAAAAGTAACCTGACCGTCACCTCCAATTACTGCTTTATTAGCACCTCTATATGCAAGTATGGTTGTAGCATCAAACATTTAATTATTCTCCGATTATATCAACTTTTAAAGTTGCATGAATTGAGTATCCTAATTTACAATCTACTTCGTAAATTCCAACAGATTTGAATTTTTTCTCTACAGATATATTTTTTTTATCAATTTCAATTGAAAATTGATCGTGTAAAGATTCTGCTATTTCTTTATTTGTAACAGACCCAATTAAGTGTCCATTTGCACCAACTTTATGTTTTATAGTAAGTTTAGTTGCATTTAATTTTTCAGCTAACTCTTTTGCTGCTGCTATCTCTTTTGCTTCATTTTCAGCTGTTCTTTTTTGTTCTGCTTTGTATCTATTTAATACTTCAGTCGTTGCATGTAAAGCTAAACCTTTACCAATTAAAAAATTTTTTCCATATCCATCGGCAACTTCTTTTAATTCACCTGCTTTTCCTAAAGTTTTTACATCTTTAATTAATAATACTTTCACAATAACTCCATTCTATTTAATTAATTTTATTTTACTATATTTTTGTTAAACCCTTATAAAGAGAAAAATCAAACTTTTATGCTTGTTTTAGATTTATTTTTATTTTTCTTTTCTTAACATAGTTGTTTAATCCTATGTGATTGTTATAACCTAAAAGTTTTGAAATTTTTCTTACACTTAATCCAACACCTAAAAGTTCTTCAATCTTATCTCTTTGTAAATCAAATTTTGATTTTTGAATAGTACCTTTTGGTTTACCCAAAGAGATACCACTTAATTTTTTCGCTGTTAATGCTTCTTTTGTTCTTAAACTCATTAACTCTTTTTCTAAACCAATCGTCATTGAAATAACACCTAAAATCATTTGAGTTAACATATCTTTATCATCAATCAAATCTAAATTTTCTTCAATAACTATAATTCTAATTTTATTTGATAATAAAAACCTTACTATTTCCAAAATAGTTTCTATAGTTCTTCCAAAAACATTTAAATTTGAAACAATTATTGTTGAATTCATTTCACAATTTTTCAGAAGTTCTAGTATGTTTTTTTCTTCATTTGGTGTACTAATATTTATTTCTATGTTTTTAAAATTCGTGATATTATTTTTCTCTAAATAATTCTCTACGGAAGCTTTTTGCTCTAATGTATATTTCTGATTATTTTCATTATTTCTGATATAAGTAAAAAATTTTGACATATTTAAATCCTTTTACATTAAGTATATTAAATAATACTAAAATAAACATAATGTTTAATTTAATATATATATTATTTATACAATATGTTATCAGTTTAAACATTAATTAAAACTTATAAATTAGTATAAAAAGCCCTAATTACTAGGTAATTGAATTAAAAGTTTTTTTTTGCTATTATCAGTTTACATATATTAAAACTAAAGGTTTTTCTTGAAAATAACTGTTGCAATTTCAGGAGCTAGTGGCTCGAATCTTGGTGTTAATTTTGTAAAAAAATTACCAAAAGAGATAGAGGTTTTTGTTGTATTTTCAAAAAGTGCAAAAGTAGCCTTAAAACTTGAAACTCAAATCTCTACAAAAGAGATATTCAAAGATTATCCAAATGTAACAATTTTTAAAGATTCTAATATAGGTGCAAGTATTGCATCAGGGTCATTCAAGGTCGATAAAATGATTATTATTCCTTGTTCAATGAATACTTTAGCTAAATGTGCTGTAGGAATTTCAGATTCACTAATAACAAGAGCTTTTACGGTGATGTTAAAAGAGAAAAGAGATATTATTGTAGCTCCAAGAGAAATGCCACTCAATAGCATTGTTCTAAAAAATATGTTGACATTATCTAAATTAGGAGTAATAATTGCACCTCCAATTTTAGGGTTTTATAGTGCTCAACAAACTTTAGAAGATATGGAAAATTTTTTGATTGGTAAATGGTTCGATTTACTAAAAATAGATAATAATTTATATAAAAGATGGGAATAGATATGCCAAATAATGATATTAACTCATATAGAAAAGCCATTTATAGTGGGACTTTTGATCCAATTACAAATGGACATTTAGATATTATAAAACGTGCAGCAAATATTTTTGATGAAGTTGTAATTGCCGTTGCAAAAAGTGAATTAAAAAAACCTATGTTCACCCATGAAAAAAGGGTCGAATTTGCAAAAGCAGCAACTGAAGGTATCGAAGGAGTTAGTGTTTTAGGATTTGATACACTACTTGTTGATTTAGCCGTTGATTTAAAAATAAATACGATAATCAGAGGTTTAAGAGCTGTATCTGATTTTGAATTTGAATTACAAATGGGATATGCTAACTCTTCAATAAATAAAAAAATAGAAACTTTATATCTTATGCCAACTTTAGAAAATGCTTTTGTAAGTTCTACAATTGTAAGAGAAATTATAAGATTTAATGGAAAATTCCAACACCTAATCCCTGAAAAAGTTTTAAAATGTATGTAGTAATTGAAGGAATAGATACAGCTGGAAAATCTACTCAATTAGAACTCTTAAAAAAGAAATTACCAAATGCAATTTTTACTAAAGAACCAGGTGGAACTCCTCTTGGGATAAAGTTAAGAAGTATGGCACTTGATGGTGAAGCTAAATCAAAAATAGCTGAAATGTTTCTTTTTATGGCCGATAGAGCTGAACATATTGAAGAGGTTATAAAGAAGTATAAGAATCATACAATAATATCTGATAGGTCGATGATTTCGGGTATTGCTTACGCTTCTACTTTAAGTATTGATGAATTAATTAATTTAAATCTAATAGCTACAAATAATACTTTACCAAGCCATGTAATTTTACTTGAATTAACTCCTACTGAATTAAAATATAGATTATCTCAGAAAGAGAATGATTCTATAGAATTAAGGGGAATTGATTATCTAATAAATATTCAAAATAGAATGAAAGAGACTATCAAAAGATTAAATATAAATCATATTTTTATTGATGCTGATTTAGAAATAAAAGAAATAGAAAAAAGAATTGAGGATTTTATAAATGCCGAGTAATGAAACTAAAAATGTTAAAAATATACAAAGCTTAAGAGGTATGAAAGATATTGTAAATGAAGAGAGTGCTTTATTTACTTATTTTGTTGAAAATGCGTCAAAAATTGCTAAAAATTATGGATTTTCATATATTGAAACTCCTTTATTAGAAGAAACTGCTTTATTTAAAAGATCAGTTGGAGAAAGTAGCGATATTGTAAATAAAGAGATGTATCAATTTATTGATAAAGGTGAAAATGATGTTTGTTTACGACCAGAAGGGACTGCTGGAGTTGTAAGACATTTTGTTGAGAAAAAGCTAGACCGTGCTGGTGGAAACTATAAATGGTATTATTATGGTCCTATGTTTAGATATGAAAGACCTCAAAAAGGAAGACTTAGAGAATTTCACCAATTTGGTTGTGAAGTATTTGGTATAGATTCAGTTTTTGAAGATGCAAATATTATTATCATGATAAAAGAAATTCTTGATTTTTTTGGAATTGGATTTACATTAAAACTAAACTCTTTAGGTTGTAATGTTTGTATGCCTCCGTACAAAGAAAACCTAGTTAAACATTTAACAACTTTTAAAGAAAAACTTTGTGAAGACTGTAATAGAAGGATTCTAACAAATCCAATTAGAGTTTTAGATTGTAAAAATGAAAACTGTCAATTATTATTAAACAATGCTCCAAAAATAACTACAAGTTTATGTGATTCTTGTGATAGTGACTTTGAAAAATTAAAAGAAATTTTAGATTTTAATGAAATCAAATATGAGATTGATTCAAATCTTGTTAGAGGTTTAGATTATTATAATAAAACTGCATTTGAATTTATAAGTAATGAAATCGGAGCTCAAAGTGCAATTGCAGGTGGTGGAAGATATGATAGATTAGTTGAATTTTTAGGTGGAAAATCAACTAGTGGAATCGGATTTGCAATAGGAATCGAAAGATTATTAGAGCTTGTAAAGATACCACAATGTAATCAAGATATTGTATACATTGGAGCTTTAGATGAAAGTTCTTTAAATACTATGTTAAAAGTTGCAAATCAAAAGAGAAAAACAACTAAAACTTTAGTAGAATACACGCCTAGAAGTTTTGGAAAACACTTTGGAATAGCTGAAAAACTTGGTGCAAATATTGTTGCACTAATTGGTGAAACAGAATTAACAACTGGAACTATTTATATAAAAGATTTAAAAACAAAAGAAACGAAAAATTTAAAATTAGAGGATTTTTAAAAGTGGGTAATTACGGTATTGACATCTGGAGTGATGATAATTTTATAATTGAAGATGGGTTGGCAAAAATTAATTATGATTGCAAACCTTCATTAATATCTATAGTTAAAGATATAAGAGAACAAGATTTTAAAGGTCCTTTACTTTTAAGATTTCCACATATAACTGAAAAACAGATAAATACGTTATACAATACATTTAATGGAAGTATTAAAGAATACGATTATAAGGGAACTTTTAATGCTGTATTTCCTTTAAAGGTTAATCAACTTCCTAACTTTATTCATCCACTAATTAATGAAGGTAAAAAGTTTAACTATGGTTTAGAAGCTGGTAGTAAAGCTGAGCTTGTTATTGCGATGACTTATAATAATGTGGGTTCTCCAATAACTGTAAATGGATTCAAAGATAAAGAGATGATTCACTTAGGTTTTATTGCAAAAAGTATGGGTCATAATATTACTATAATTATTGAAGGTTTAAATGAACTGGAAATAATTATAGAGGTTTTAAATGAAACCAAAATGGAGTGTCCTAATATAGGGTTAAGAGTTAGACTACATAGTGGTGGAAGTGGCTTATGGGCGAAAAGTGGAGGTATTAATTCTAAATTTGGATTAACATCTACTGAGATTCTTGAAGCATATGAACTAATGGAAGATAATAACCTTGTTAAGCATTTAACAATGATTCATTTCCACATTGGTTCTGCTATGAACTCTATTAAACCTTTGAAAAAAGCTTTAAGAGAATCTGGGCATATTTATGCTGAGCTAAAAAACTTAGGTGCAACAAACTTAAACTCTATAAATATTGGTGGTGGATTAGCTGTTGAATATAATGCCTATGAAAGAACAAGATTTTATTCTTTAACAGAATTTGCAAATGATGTTATCTTTACACTAAAAGATATTGCTAAACAAAAAGGTGTTGATGAACCAAATATTTTTACAGAATCAGGAAGATTTATAAGTGCTGCTTCAACTGTTTTAGTAGCTCCTGTTCTTGAGTTATTCTCAGCTGAATATGATTTTGATCATTTAAAATTAAAAGATGTTAATCCTCCTTTAATTCAAGAGTTACATGAGTTATATAAAGATATGTCAAAAAGAACAGCTTATGAGTATATGCATGATAGTATTGACCACATGGAGTCTTTATTAACTCTATTTGATTTAGGTTATATCGATTTACAAGATAGATCAAATGCTGAAATTTTAACTCACCAAGTTATCAAAAAAGCTATCTCTTTACTTGAAATTGACCATTATGAAGAGTTAAAAAAACTTGATGAAAATATTCAAGAAAAATATTTATTGAATTTTTCTTTATTCCAATCACTTCCTGATTATTGGGGAATTGACCAAGAATTTCCAATTATGCCAATAACACATCTTGATAAAAAACCAACTAGAAGTGCATCTTTATGGGATATTACTTGCGATAGTGATGGAGAATTACCATTTGATATTAAAAAACCACTTTATTTACATGATGTAAATTTAAATAAAGAAGACTATTTTATTGGTTTCTTTAATGTGGGAGCTTATCAAGATACTTTAGGAATGAAACATAACTTATTTTCGCATCCAACAGAAGTAAATGTTGTATTTAAAGATGGTGAAGTTGTTTTAGAAAAGATTTTAGAATCTCAAAAAATTATTGATATATTAGAAGATATTGATTACGATACAGATAATATAAAAGCAATTTTAAGAAAAAACTTAAATGATCATAATTATAAAGATATGGAAAAATATCTAAATGAAAATAGTTATTTAAAAACAAGTTGGAGTTATCGTGAGTAATGAAGAAACACAAGAAGAAGAAAAAATATCATTTTGGGCACAATTAAAAGAGGATTTTTATGTTCCAAGAAATAATGACCCAGCATTAGATACTAATTTAGAACTATTTTTTAATTATCCAGGTGTTTGGGCAATTATAAACTATAGAATTGCCAATAAACTTTATTATAAAGGTTGGAAAAAGTTAGCAAGAGTTATTAGTGGTATTTCTAGTTTTCTAACAAAAACAGATATTCATCCAGCTTGTACAATTGGAAGAAGAGTTTTTATTGACCATGCTATTGGTGTTGTTATTGGAGCAACTGCAATTGTTGAAGATGATGTTTTAATTTATCAAGGTGTAACTCTTGGTGGAGTTAGCTTAAATAAAGGCAAACGACATCCAACAGTTAGATCAAATACAGTTATTGGAAGTGGAGCTAAAGTTTTAGGAAATATTACAATTGGTAAAAACTCTAAAATTGGAGCAAACTCTGTTGTTGTTTGTGATGTTCCTGATAACTCAACAGCTGTTGGAGTTCCTGCAAAAATCATCAAAAGAGATAATAAAAACTGCAAAATGGCACATGGGGATTTACCTGATATTAACAAAGAGATGTTCAAATATCTACTTGATAGAATTCATTTGGTTGAAGTTGCTCTAAAAGAAGAAGATGGTATTGATTTAACACAAAAAGATGAAAAATTAGAAAATGATTATAATAATTTCATTGAAGCTATGAACTCTATTAAAAAGAAAGATTCTTGAATTTAGAACTTGCAATTTTTGGAATAATTACGGGTTTTAGTTCTGGTTTTTTTGGAATTGGTGGAGGAACAATATTAGTTCCTATGCTTTTGATGCTTGGGTATGTTATGAAAGAAGCCGTTGCCATATCTATCATGCAAATGGTTTTTTCTTCTATTTATGGCTCTTTTTTAAATGCAAAAAAAGCTAAAGATGTTGTAAAAGATGGAGTAATTTTAGGAATTGGTGGTTCTTTTGGTGGAATAATAAGTGGGTATATTGTACCTACTGTATCAAATGAATTTTTACAATATCTTTTTATAGCTATCTTAATATTTTCAATAATCAGAATTTTTTATTCTCCTGCTGTTCATACTGGTGAAAAAGAGACAAAAAATACACTTACCCTACTTTTAATTGGTGCTGGTATTGGTATTCTTGCTATGAGTATTGGTGTAGGTGGTTCTATTTTATTAACTCCAATATTAGTTGGTTATTTAAAATATGATTTAAAAGCTGCAACTGCATTAGGACTATTTTTTGTAATTTTTTCTTCAATTGCAGGTTTTATTTCTACTTCGTATCAGGGACAAATGTTATTCGCTGAAGGTGCAACAGTAGGTATTGGTTCACTTATTGGAGTATATTTTGGAATAAAAGTTAAAGATATTGTAAAAGCAACATCTTACAAAAATTATGTTTTACTTTTAAATATCGTTGTTTTAGTTATCATGCTTTATAAGACTATTTAGTCTTATAAAGATTGTTCTCTTAGTTTATCTTTTTTACTTTTTCTTTTGCCTTTTACAGGCTCAGACCCTTTTTCTTTTTTTGTAGGTGTTCCCGTTAGTTCAAAACCTTCAATTTGCTCTTTTTCTAATTTTATATTGCATCTTTTTTCTATTAATGAAAAATGCTCAAAATCTTCTAATCCTATAAAAGATATTGCATCTCCACTTTTACCAGCTCGTCCTGTTCGCCCTATTCTATGGACATAATCAGCAGTAGCTCTTGGTAAATCAAAATTTATAACACAAGAAATATCATCTATATGTAAACCTCTAGCTGCAATATCTGTGGCAAATAAAATTTTTATTTTTTTATCTTTGAAATTTTGTAAAGTATCATTTCTTTCATCTTGAGTTAAATCCGAGTGAAAAGACTCAGCATTTAATCCATATTTTCTAAACTTAGCAGCAATATTGTCACAAGAGCGTTTATTTGCCATAAAAACAAGTATTTGCTCCCAAGAATTGTTTTGTATTAGATTTCGTAAGAGTGGGCTTCTGTTCTCTTTATTTACCTCTATTGCCCTTTGATTTATAGTTTGAACAGTTGGTGTTTCATCTTCTATAAAAACTTCTACAGCTACTGTTGTAATTTTTGATGCAATATTTAACATCTTTTGTGGATATGTTGCAGAAAAAAGAAGATTTTGTCTTTTTGCTGGAATCTCTTTTAAAAGTAATTCTAATTCTTCTTCAAAACCAAAATCAAGCATTTTATCTGCTTCATCTAAAACAAGAAATTCAAGATTTGATAAATTCATCTGTTTTTTATCTAAAATATCAAGTAATCTTCCAGTAGTTGCCACAACAATATCACAACCTTTTTGTATATCTAAAAGTTGTTGTGTAAGACTTTCTCCACCTATCACACTTACAACTATAGGTTTTTTAGTTAAATTCTTAGAAAAATCAATAAAAGCTTTTGATACTTGAAGAGCTAACTCTCTTGTTGGAGTAAGAACT
>Ga0074195_1000274_pt1 | contig 115550 bp, 112 predicted proteins | sample EPASupsiteHSE623_FD_64525 | JGI IMG/M metagenome (GOLD analysis project Ga0074195, IMG submission 64525) | Bioremediated contaminated groundwater from EPA Superfund site, New Mexico - Sample HSE6-23 | ecosystem: Environmental > Aquatic > Deep subsurface > Groundwater > Contaminated ... | reverse complement strand
TTGTTTGAACCTTTTTATCGATTTTTTGAATGTCCTTTTTTTTGAGTTCCTTAGGTAATCTTTTCGATATCAATGTGATAAAATCCATTTTTGAGTAGGAGAATACTCTCTCAGAAAGCTATGAAAGGTCAGAACTAAATGGAATCGCCCAAGCCCGTGATCGTGGCAGCGCTATTTCCCGAAATTCATGAAGAGCTGATTTCTCTGCTTAAAAGCCTTTCCGCTGGGGATTGGCAGAAACCAACCGTTTGTTCAGGTTGGTTGGTAAAGGATGTTGCTCTACATATTCTGGGTGGTGAAATTGGTAATATTTCCAGGCGCCGGGACGGCTGCGAAGCAAATGTCTCGATCAACAATTGGGAAGAATTGGTGACGTTTATCAACGATTGGAATCAGAGTTGGATTTCGGCTGCGCGTCGCATCAGTCCCCGCCTTTTGATTGATTTGCTCGAGTTGGCGGGTACCCAGATGTGTGCTTACTATCAGGAACTGGATCCATTTTCGATCGGTGGACCGGTGGACTGGGTTGGGGCTGAGCCAGCTCCAGTTTGGTTGGATCTGGCGCGTGAATACACCGAGCGTTGGCATCATCAACAGCATATTCGCGATGCAGTCGGTCGACCCGGCCTTAAACAACCTAAATATTTTTCTCCCGTGTTGGATGCCTTTATTCGGGCACTGCCTCGAACCTATAAGGCAACAAATTCGGATGAGAATACGTCTGTAAGCATTTCGATTACCGGGGATGCGGGAGGACGTTGGTCGGTTTTGCGAGAGAATGGGGTGTGGAATCTTTATACGGGTGCGCCAGATAAGCCTACTGCTGAAGTGTTCGTTGGCCAGGATATTGCCTGGCGATTATTCACGCGTGGTATTGATCAAGATGCGGCGCTAAAGCAAATGATTTTCAAGGGCGATCAGACCCTGGCGCATAAAGTACTGGGCATGATCTCCATTATTGCATAAAGACAACTATTTTCCCGGCAGGAGGCAATTCGGGATTAATTTACTGCGCCGTTGGTAAAGTTTCAGGTTCACTCCAGATTTCAAGGAAAGCGATGACCACAACAGCGGCGTTATTTGCTGCCAGATTTCCAAATACCAGCATTTCGTTAGGTCCGGCTGAACCGCCCGCCAGGTCCGAAAGCGAACGGAAACCAAGAAATGGCAGTTGGTTCACATAAGCGACTTGGGCAACCGCAGCGGTCTCCATATCTACCGCATCTGCTTTAAAATTCTGATACAGCCATTCACGGTAGGCAGCGTTATCCACATAAACGGGACCGCTGACTCCCCGCCCGCCCATAACCAACTGTGGCTGCGTGGAAAGACATTCTATTTTTAACCAGCATCGATCAAGTGTTACCTGATCAGTTAACTTTTCGGCAGCCTTTAACATGGAAGAATCCGATTTAAACCAAAAAATCTGGTCAGAAACAGCACTGTTTGTGCCAGGTCGAAGAACCTCGACTGGTTGCGGAAAAATCATCCCGAAGTTTCCGTAATCTGATTTAAAGGGTCGAGGGTTCCAGGCATCCCCTTTTTGGCGGGCAAAAACACTTTCCAAATGCTGCCCCCATTCCGCAGGTACCACCACATCGCCAATGTGAAGCGCTGGGTTGACCCCACCCGCGATCCCCGAAAAGACAATTGCGGTCAGATTGAAATAATCCACGGCTGCCTGGGTCATCATGGCTGCATTAACCATGCTGATCCCACTCTGGGCAATGACAACATCCTTGCCCCCGAGCCGGCCGAGGGTAAAGGTGCGTCCTCCCGCTGTGACGATGGTTGTATCTTCTGCCCGTTGGATCAACGCGGAGGTTTCAGCGTCAAAGGCGCTCATCACCAAAATTCGTGGTGTCTCATCGAGCGCCTTTGACTGCAATTTCGCCGGTGCTGGGCGGCAGGCATCTAATAGCAAGATGAGCATGGCTACCAGGATGATTGGCTTTTTTTTCATAACCTCCTTCCATTAAGTAGGACTCAAGCCAGTGCTTGACCCAGATCAGCAATCAGGTCTTTTACATCTTCCACGCCGACCGAAAGACGCACCAGTCCATCGCTGATGCCCGCTTGCAAACGTTCTTCTCGTGGTACTTTGGCATGCGTCATGCTAGCAGGATGTTCAACCAGTGAGTCGACAATGCCCAAACTAACCGCTCGGCTGAACAACTCGACACGGTTCATTAGGTCCACACCGGCGGATAGCCCACCTTTCAATTCAAAGGACACCATCCCGCCAAACCCATTTTGCATCTGACGGCATGCCACCTCATGCCCCGGGTGTTCTTTCAAACCCGGGTAATAGACCCGCTCCACTTTCGGATGGTTCTTTAAGAAATCCACAACCGGCAGAGTGTTTTCATTGTGAGCCTTCATGCGTAGATGGAATGTCTTTAAACCCAAATTTACCAACCAGCAGTCAAACGGGCTTGGCGATCCACCCAGCTTCAGCCACCTCCCAATCCCATTGCTGCGTGGATCCATGTAATCCAGATGATGGCTGGCAATCGCACCGCCAATCACCACGCCGTGACCGCACAAATATTTAGTTGTGGAATGGACAACCACATCGCAGCCAAGAGCTAGTGGGCGCTGATGATAGGGCGTGGCAAAAGTGTTATCCACCATCACCCAGGCTCCATGCGCATGGGCAATGGCAACTACGGCTTGAATGTCTACAATGCCAAGGGTGGGGTTTGCCGGTGTCTCGATATACGCCAGAGTCGCTTTGGGATGGGCATCAAAAGCAGTCTCCCATGCTTTAACAGAAATGTCATCCAGCCAGACCGCCTGAATACCCATTTCTGCCGCAAGATCGTAAAAGAAGCCAAAGGTATTCCCATACAGACAACGCTGCACGATGATGGTTTGTCCCACGCGCACCCGACCCAGAATTGCAGTGGTGATGGCTGCCATCCCCGAAGAAAACACTCGTCCCGTAACCACTTCTTCGACAGGCTGGTTGGGTTGATTCCTGATCAGATCCACCCCTTCCAGAATGGCGATTTTCTGTGCAAGCTGGGCTGCATTGGGATTCCCGCTGCGAGTGTAAATATACCCTGCTTGTTCACCCGCAAAGATTCGGCCACCTGTTTCTGCATCGGGAAAGCAGAAAGTGGAGGTTTGATAGATCGGTGTGACGTGAGCTCCCTGGGGGTTATCTCCTTCGGTCGCATGGTTGACTATCGTCCCTAAACCGTGAAGAGGTGAGATTTTTGTCATTTGTGTTTTTTCCTCTGTCGAAATCGTTAGTTCTTATATCAAACGGATTTGTTGAGCAATCTGACGTACCTTAGATTTCACTTTTTCTTCTTCCAGGGTTAGCATCTGGCGGTTCTGCATCACCATCTTGCCATGGATCATCGTGTGGCAAACATCAGCTGGTGAGGCGCTATAAATCAGATGAGAATAAAGGTTATAGCAAGGGGTCAGGTTGACTGAATCAAAATCGATCACCGCCAGATCTGCCAACTTGCCAACTTCGAGCGACCCCACCCAATCCCCCAATCCCAAGGCGCGGGCGCCGTCTATGGTTAACATGGAAAAGACCTTTTCTGCAGGCAGAACCGTTGGATCACCGGTGATGCCTTTTTGCACCAGCGCTGCCAACTGCGCCTCATGAAACAAGTCCAAATCATTATTACTGGCGGGACCATCGGTCCCGATGGACACATTAACCCCCGCGTGTACCATATCTGCCACCCGCGCTATCCCTGATGATAATTTGAGGTTTGATGAGGGGCAGTGAGAGACCGAGGTATTAGTCGCTGCCAGGTGTTCAATCTCAGCATCGGAGAGATGAACGCAGTGCGCCAATAAGGTTTTTTCTCCCAACAAACCAACCGAATCCAATACTTCGATCGGGGTTTTTCCGTATTTATTGCGAACGAGTTCGAGCTCGCCCTTCGACTCGGACGCATGAGTGATGAAGCCAATATTTCGTTCTTTTGTGATGCGTACGATATCTTCCAACATCCGTTGATTTGTTGTGTAGGTCGAATGTGCCTGCATGCACAGATGAATCAGTGGATCACCCTGATAGCGATCTAAAAAATCGACTGCGGCTTTGTAATTCATATCTTGCCGTTTCTCAAAGCCAGGAATGTCTGCAAAACTGGGGCCATTGACCATCCGGAAACCAGCACGGCGAACAGAATCACAGGATTCAGTGTAATGCCAATACATATCCGCTGCGCAAGTTGTTCCAGAGCGAATCATTTCGATCATCGCCAGCTCTGAGCCTGCAATCACAGTCTCTGGCGAAATTACAGCCGCTTCGACTTTCCAGATTTTAGCCAGCCAGGATTCAAGCGTGAGATCGTCTACCAAACCCCGAAATAGGGTCATCGCCCAATGCCCGTGGGTATTCACCATGCCCGGGATGACCACTTTGTCACTTATGTCCAGAGTTTGGGCGGGTTTGAACTGGTTGCTCTCCTGATTCTTTGTACCGATCCAAATGATCTTGGAATCCTTAACTGCTAAAATTCCGTTTTGAATCACATTGCGGTACGCATCCATTGTGACGATGGTGCCGCCAACCAGAAGAAAATCAACGTTAAGAGGCTGCATCCTGATCTTCTTTCTTTATAAAAGGTGAGTACCGCAAGGGTACTCACCTTTGCAAAACCGACGAAAAACTTAGTCTTCGTCCTCAACAAATTGCTCGCGACCAGAAAGCATGAAGCTGGCGATCACGATCAGAATGAGGAAAGGCAGTACAGCCAGCCAGACCGCAGTCTGACCTTGGTTGCCGGTAAAGCCGTAGAGCGTCTGTCCGGCAACGCCCGCGGCGACTAGAATACCAACGATCAAGCCACCCAAAGAACCCACAATCATCAGAATGGAACCAAGGTTTTTGGCAGCGCCAGCGGCAACGTCTTCGGGTTTCATAATGTCGGTCCAGATCAGACCCCAGCGCTTCACACGTGGGTAGAGCAATGCAAGCAGGATGGGTCCAAGGACGAATGCAGCCGCAAAGTTATTGATGGTGATGGTGATGGACAGGAAGGCGAACGGAACGATGCTGGCGAGATCCAGGTACCAGGCAATGATGATGCCGCAGGCAGCTGAAGCGGTCAGGGCAATGATTTCGAAGGCAACCAGTTTCTTGGCAGTATTGGTGGTCTGAGACATATTGTCTTTGTTGACCAGACCGAAGGTGGCGCCCCACATTTTGAAGGGAATGTAGCCAAGGAAAAAGTTACCCACAAAGCCAAAAATCGAGCCAATGCCCAAGGTGCCACCGAACAGGTCGCCAATCAGGTTGCCGATGGCTGAACCCCAAGCTCCCGCAGGTCCAAAAAGAAGGCTGAAAACGGGTGGAAACACATTAGCGGGGCGAACTTCTGTAATACCGGGGATGATGGGGATCCCACCTTTGAAAACGATCAAGAAAGCAGCATAAATTGCTGCAGAAAGCGCCACCAGGATAATCATCCGGGTGTTTTTCCACATCGAAAAAACTTCTTTCATCGCCATTCTCCTTTTAGAAATAGGTATTGAATGAATTTTGCACACAAAAACGAACAAAAATTAAAATGATTTTGTCGAATAGGCACCTCCTTGATCTGACGAAGAGAATAATTAGCGCTCATTGCTCATTTTTCCGGTGGGTGCATGACCATAACAGCATTTTCGCACCTGCAGTCAAGCGTTTCCAGATCCTGCAGAGTCTGGACCAGGAGAGAGACCAGTTTTTGGCGTAATTTTGCAATGTCTCCACTGACGAATTCCAAATTTTCTTCCAATCCTGCTGCCCAGTTAATGGAAAAGGCGACTGCGGCATAGTGTATATTTAACTCGCGCGCCAGAACCACCTCGGGCACTCCGGTCATCCCGACCACATCTCCACCCAGCTTGTCGTACATGCGTATTTCAGCCGGTGTTTCGAAGCGGGGACCATTCGTCGCCACATAAACGGACTTCGAGCGGATCTGTAAATCAAAGCTGGGTGCCAACTCAAGAATTTTCCGACCTAACGCCGGACAATACGGCACATTCATACTGGTGTGCGCCAGGCCGGTTTTTCCTCCGTCGAAGAACGAGAGCGGGCGATTGTTGGTGAAATCCAAAAAGTCAGATAATAAAGCCAATCCCATAGGGGGGATTTCGCGATTAATTGATCCGACTGCGTATGTTGCCAAAACGCGTTTCACCCCCAGCATTTGAAGCGCCTTGATGTTGGCGCGGTAATTGATTTTGTGCGGTGGGGTGGTGTGATCCAGCCCGTGACGCGCCAGGAATATGAGGTCAAATCCGTCTTTCCGACCTATATACACCTGTGCTGGCCCATATGGAGTATCCACCTGTTTTTGTACAAACTCAAACCCTGGGATTTCGTATATTCCCGTTCCAGTGATGATCGCGGATTCCATCCCGCCCTCCAAATTTATCCAAAATAGTGGTGCAAATCATATGGGCTAAGAATACCGTACTGGGTGATCACACCGGAGACCAGATGTGGCGGCGTGATATCAAAGGCCGGGTAGTAGGCATCGATGGCTGGATCGGTAGTGGGAACTTCCTGGCAGACTTTCATCTCGACTGGGTCGCGTTCTTCAATTTCAATTGACGCGCGATTGGGTTTCACTTTATCGGGACCCCATGAAAAGACAAAGAAAGGAACACCGTGATAATGCGCCGTGATGGCATTCTGGAAGGTGCCAATTTTATTGACTACATGGCCATCAAGTGTCACCAGGTCTGAGGCAGTGAAATATTTTTGTACCTTGCCCTGGGACAACACATAGGCAGGCATGTTGTCCCCAATGACTTGCACCGGGATACCCAATTCGTGCACACTGGGAGCGGTTAAGCGTGCCCCTTGAAGGTATGGGCGGGTTTCGGGGGTGAAAACGCGGATATTCTTTCCGGCTTTCTTTGCAATCGCCAGGGCTAACAAGAAGGAGGTCTCTGCAAAGCACATCGTGAGAATACCGTCGCCGTCCTCGATCAGGCTTGCCCCGTATTCTCCCGCGATGGCATATTTCTGGTAATTCTGGTCGCGCATTTCTTCAATCCAGACCAACAAGGTATGCTCGACATTCGCCTTTTCAGCGAGGGCGGTTTGGATGATCTGCATGGATTTTTCAAGCCGGCGTGCCAGGGCGGTATTCGTCGGACGGGTATTGACCAGGCGGTGGCGAGCAGCTTCGAGGAACTCAATCTGACGATTGGCCGGGCTGTCGGCGCACTGGCGCGCCGCTAACGCCATGGCATACAAGGCGGCATTGGCGGGTCCTCCACCCTGAGTCACCATCTCTTCAATTGCCCGAGCCACTCCCTCCACATCCGTGCAGCGGACATAAGATTTTTCGAACGGATATTTACGGCGGTCGCCAATTACCACTACGCCATCTTCATAGCGGGCAACATTTTCGCGGCGCAGTAAGAAGGGAAGCATCTCATTGATTTCGACAAGATCCATTTTGACCTCCCGGATTTAGAAACGGGTCAAGCCAGCGATCTGGCCGTATCCCAGGATGGAGAATGTGATTGAAGTTGCCACAAACAGGATTGCAAATGCCAGTACCAGATAATCAGCCTTTTTCATTTCCAGCTTCAAATAAAAAGTGCGCTTTTCACGGGCGCCAAATCCTTTCGATTCAAGCGCCATGGCAAAAATATTGGTATTGCGAATGGTGGAGATGAAGACGGGTACAAGTAGTGGCAGGAATTTGCGCACGCGTTCAACCAGATTGCCTGAGTCCAAATCCAGTCCGCGGCTGCGCTGCGCCTGGCTGATCGTCATGGTGCTGGATGCAATCGTTGGTACCAAACGAAGCGAGGTAGAAATGGCAAAACCCACCCGGTACGGCATTCCCATGCGGATCATACCCAGAACCAGTTCTTCATTACGTGTGGTGCTGATCAGAATCATCCCAGCGGAAATCATCAGAATCATCAAGAGGGTACGTGCGATACTAAAATAGAACGATTCCAGTTCAAAAACCCAGAACAAATGGGTGACGCCTTGGGAAAAAAAATTCCACAGGACCAGGCTGGATATCGTCAGCACAATCAGGATATATCGAATCCGGCGAAGGTTCTTGAACGATCCCGAAATAATTAGTTGCAGCAAAATGAGGAAAGTCACCGGTATCATCCACAACGGATTTTCAAAAAGAAGAATTGCCACAAATGCCAGAAGGAAAACTACGATCTTGGTACGCGGATCCAATCGGTGAATAAATGATTGGTTGTCCAGATAAATCTCGGCATCCATCAGTCCTGCGCTCCTTCAATGCAATTTAACATTTCTTCAGGGGTTAAAAAGGTGTGTCCAAGGCGATTACTGAATTCAACAAAGTGAGGGGGGCGCAAGGAAGCGGCGCGCAGTTCAGCACCGTGTGAAAAGACATCGCGCGTGGCACCTTCAAGCATGATTTTGCCGTCTTTCATCACAAATACCCGGCGGGCATATTCGGCCACCACCCACATGTGGTGTGTTACGAAAATAATTGTGCTGCCATTTTCATTCAGTTTGCGTACCATATCCATCATGCTGCGCTGTTCGGCGTAATCCAGACCGGTGGTGGGCTCATCCAAAATCAACACTTCGGGTTGGGCTGCCAGCACCGATGCAACTGCCACACGCTGCCGGCCGCTCTTGGTTAACGCAAATGGATCCTGATCCTCAAAACCTGCCAGACCCACTGCTTCCAATGCTTCTTTAACCTGTAGCTTGACTTTATCTTCTGATAACTTCCGCAAGCGCGGGCTAAAAGCCACCTCGTCGAAAACCGTTTCAGAGAAGATCTGGTGATCCGGGTTTTGGAAGACGTATCCCACCCGTTGTCCGAGTTTGAAAACGCCTTGGTCTCGAGTGGGTAGATCGTGCACCAAGATTTCGCCGCCAGTGGGCATGAGCAAACCATTAAAGTGCTTCGCCAGAGTCGTCTTACCGCTGCCGTTTTGACCCACAATGGCAACCATATCGCCCTGATAAATTTCCAGACTCATTCCATCCAGCGCTTTGACCTCTTTGTTATAAGAGTATTCCAGATTGTGGCACTGAATGAGTGGTCGATTGAGCTTCTCTAATTCGGCATGTTCATCAGCCACCATCTTTTGATATGCTGGCTCCGAAATTTTCCAACCGGTCTTCTGAAAGGCTTCTACCCCTTCTTCGGGTGTCAGTGGTAGATTCGTTATGCCCATCCGTTTGAAAAACTTGGGGATTCCCAAGGGCATCACCCCTAGATCTTCCATCAGGACCACGTCGCTCAGAATTTCTCGGGTCAGCCCCACCTTCACCAGCTTCCCATCCTTGATCAACGCGATACGGTCGGCGAATAATGCTTCTTCGGTTTCGTGTTCGATGATCATCAGAGTCAGGTCATCGCGTTTGCATAGGCGATGTGTAATTTCAAACACACCCATTTTGCTGATCGGATCCAGATCGGTGGTAGGTTCATCCATCACCAGCACGGTAGGTTTCAGCGCCAGGACCGAAGCGATGGCGAGCTTCTGCTTTTGACCGCCAGACAGGGTGGAAGGTGGGCGGTTTCGAAATGCATCCAGGCCAACGTAATCCAGATTCTCATTAATTCTTCGTCCGATTTCATCCCGATCCACGGCAAAGTTCTCCGGTCCAAAGGCTACTTCTAGCTCAACATTAGTAGAAAAGAGCTGCGCTTCGAAATCTTGGAAAACCATCCCGACACTCTCGGCCATTTGGGCAACTGTATTATCGCGTGTATTGCGCCCCATCACAGTAACATTGCCTTTCAGTTTGCCATTCTGAAAATGGGGAATCAATCCATTAATAGTTGCAGCCAGTGTGCTTTTACCTGCTTCGCTGGGACCCATAATGACCAGAAACTCCCCCCGTGATATGTCTAAATTAATTCCATCCAAAGCAAATTCCTTTTGACCGCGGTAACGATATTGGAGATCACGTATTGAAACAATCGGCTCCGACATTTATCCTCCAAAATAATTTTGGTTCAACGCTCACCGGCTTGGTATGGGAATTTGCGCATCAAGGCTTTCCAAATCGTCTGTTCGTTTTCAATCGCTTGATCCATTGAATTCATCGCCAAGCAAATATACAATGCGTGGATGAGTGCATACTGTGCAATTCGCGAGGAGATGGTTTCGGGCATGCTTTCTTGTGACACCGAGGGCAGAACTACATCGGCATATTTGGTAATCGGCGAAAGGACATTGCCTGTAATGCAAATTACCGGCACGCCGGCGCGTTTCGCCTCCGCTGCCGTACGGCGCGGGTCGTAAGAATCTCCGGTTTGGGAAATGACGACCAGAACATCCTGTGGGGTCAGTAAAGACACCTGCATTACCTGTAGATAAGAGTCCGTCTGGACCTGACAATTCAGACCCAGACGGAAAAAACGATTATACATTTCATGCGCCATCGGCCCCGATGTGCCAACCCCAGCAATCAGGATTAAGCGGGCTTGCGCCAAAAGATGTAGCGCTTTCTGAAAGGTTTCTTCATGAAAGATTGCTAGGGTATCATCGATCGCCTGCTTACTGCCGAGAAGCACCTTTCGGGCAAGTGTCCCTGGGGCATCTTCTGCCGATAAACCGCTTGCAATCAACTGTGGAGAGTGGGGCAAAGTTTGAACCAGCGCAAACTTGAAACCCAGCCAACCTTCATATCCCAGCGACCGGCAAAATCGCACAGCTGTTGCGTCGCTCACCCCTGCTTGATGGGCAATTTCTACCAGCGTTAGGCGTATGACCTGTTCGGAATGACCCAGAACATACTCGCCCACCTTCCTTTCTGCTGGCGATAAGGATGGTAATAAACCACGCAACCTTGCTAAAGTGTCCCCGCCAACCCCAACATTCTGTGGTTGATCCATGCCCCTGCTCTTCCTTGGACCAGGTATGATGTTGAAGAATTACACTTTTCATCTGGAAAATGTAGATTTACTACATTTTCTTATTTTAGTGAGATTTGATGAAAAGGTCAAGTACCTGTACCTACCCTTTTATCGCTCGGTATTATTTTGCAGTCATTTCGTTCGAAATTGCTTTATTAAATAAACACAAAAAAGGCCTCGACGTGTCGGTGATTTTGCCCCAATTACCATTTTCGAATATTTTGAGAGGGTTGGGGCTTGTGAAGGACATAACGGTGGTTTTCTCCGATTGCCATGCAATCACAGGGGAATTGCATGGAATTGGATTACAGATTGCCATATGTTGAAAACTTTTTTATTACCACCTTCATCTCGTTATTCGAAAGGATCACCGGGTCACCAATACATCTCGCTTGGTAATACAGCCTACTTACAAGCTCGATCACCTCTGCGGTAGCAAAGGCAGCATCAATATTGGCACCTACTGTCACCAGGCCATGATTGGCTAAAAGGCAGGCGTTGTAATTTCCTATAGACTTGAGAATGCTCTCAGCGAGCTCCTTGGAGCCGAAGGTAGCATAAGGCGCCAGCGGCACTTTGTTCCCCGACACGCCAACCAGGTAATGTACAGCGGGCAGTTCCCAATTGAGACAGGCGATGGTGGTAGCATAAGTCTGGTGGGTATGGACCACGGCATTGATATCGGCGCGGTACTTGTATAAGCCGAGATGAAATTGGATTTCGCTGGAAGGTTTTAAATTGCCATCCACGATATTGCCACCCAAATCGACCACTACGACGTCCGCCGGCGTCATATCAAAATAACACACACCGCTGGGTTTAATCGCGACCAGGCCTTCAGCGCGATTGTAGATGCTCAAATTGCCCCCCTTCCCGGTAGTGAGTTGGGCGGTGATTAGGTTTCTTCCATATTGAACGATGGACTTTCTTTCCTCTTCTAAACGCATTTTTATCTCCTAAGTTACTAACGAATTTGAAGATAATTGTAAGCATCAATCATTTTTAATGAAGAAATTAGCGTAGTCCTCTTTTTACCTGCTTTAAAGTTCAAACCCCTTACCTAAACGGCAAATCCTTTCGGCATGCGGGCTTCATGCCCGTTCACACTCAAACGGATAATATCGGTGGCGCGATCTGGGTACTGTGCAATTAACTCCTCGGCGATGGCTGCTTCAAACCCTGAACCACTGAAGCCAGGCGCCATCGTGCAGCCAAACAGGGCATATCGACCCCCGGGTAGGAGCGAACCGGCTTGCCAGGTATAAGCTGGAACAACAAATTGAACCTTTTCTCCCTGGAGCACATTGTAGCCCAGCAAAACTTTCGCGCTTGATCCATCGGCATAGAGTAAAATCAACTCAAAAGGGTCGCCACCATACACATGCCAGATTTCGTCATATAGCAAGCGGTGAAAACAAGAAACGCTCAACGGATTATTGCAATACATCCCGATCATGGCAGTGCCTACCGGGGTTCCGTCACTGATTTCCTGGTTAGATCGGTAAGTGCTCTTAAAAAAGGTGCCTTCAACTGGCAACCGATCAAACTCAAAATATTTAAGAATCGCCAGAGTGTCCGGATGCATTTCCTGTTCCTCAGCCTTTGATACCAAGTTATTCCAGTTCTTCATAAGCCCATTTTCTCATTTCTTTAAGCCTTTTACAATACAACCAGACGCAACCATAAGTGGTTGTTGTTCTCGAATCTCGCAAAAATGCTTTTCTTTCGGTATGACAATTCCACAAATCATTCTCAATACCCAACCTCGACCTAGATAGAAATGTTGAGGAGAGCGACATTCCGATTTACACAATATTCGTTTTATAACATATAAACCAAGGAATCAGCGCACGTTTAAACAAAATTTGCGTCCACGAACCGCGCTCGCGAGAGAGGTAAGGTGAGAAATAAAAAACAGAGACCTACGTCTCTGGTCCATGCTAAGTAGTAAGGATTGGATTCACCCGCCCTGCCAGGAAGCCAAGGAACCACTGACCAAAAGGTTATGAGTCTAAATCCTAAAACCGCGACAATCGCAAGAAGGATTGCGCTATCAATGAACGCAAGTAAACACTATTCTTTCCTCCCCCAAATAGAGCATTAAGAAACCTCTCTTACGACAATTGGTAATTGCAGCTCCTTTACCTAACAAGAAAGCCTGAATCTCAAAAACCTATCGATTTGGATAGGTTTATAGGTTAAAACCTACCAATATTGATATATTGTAATGGAATCGCTGGGATGATATTCTAGGTCTATCTCTAGAAGAGAATCGTAAAAGCCTTACGTCATTCTCTCTTCTCAATTAAATAGTTCAAGGGATTAGCGCATGTTTAAACCAAAAACGCCCATTTCTGGGCGTCTGGATAACAGTAGCGGGGAGTGGATTCGAACCACTGACCTCCGGGTTATGAGAGATTTTCCTGGTTTCGGAACGTTTTTCACTCAGGCTCCGCATTTTAGCCTGGCCTGAGGGACGCTCTTCTGAAGAGGCCGGAGGATCTTTGGTTACGAGTTATTAGTCGTATGATAGCGACTTTTTATGACTGGGTCAAGTAGTAGTTTTTTCGCGACCCGGAGGACGATGGTTGAAGATGAATGAACGTCCTCTTTTTGAAAAACTTTTGTGAATCCCTTGGAAATGTCGTGTAATGTGCGGCACTATCCAACCATAAACCATTATAGTGGCTTTGAATGTCAATTCCCCACTTTTGGAGTATGTCGCGCGCAGCTTGTGCTCCCGCCCGGCCTTGTTCGACAAGATGATGTGCTGCATCTCCTGGATTATCGCCTTGGCTTACCGGACGATCGCAATCATGATCAGCGCCGCAAAAGATCAAATTCATCTTGCATGAGATCCCAAAACGACGGGTAGCGCAGGACACCCGTTTCGCCCTCGAAGTACCAGGCCTCCCATTCCCCATCCACGGATTTCAAGCCCGGAATCAATAAATAAACCCCCATATCCTCATCGCTGATCTCAAGACCGCTTTCTAACGTGCGAATGTCGAAGCCCAGCCCTTCCTCGATCGCCGATAGATCGCCGCTTCCAGAACCAAGTCTCATACCCAGCTTCCAGCCTTCCAACCAATCCCTTTTTCGCGCTGAAACCCATTCGATCTCTTCAACGGGTAGAATCCTCGTTACATATGGGCCGCCTGTCGGCCAGCCATTGCTGATCTTCAGAAATTCGCGATAGGATTCTGGTAATCTCGTTTTCAGGCGGTGTTCCGCCTGGACAATTTGACCCTCGGTGGCACCCGGGTAACCAATCCAAAGGTTTTGCTCGTCGATCCCTTGCGCGGGAAGAATATCGCGGTCATCGCCGGTCGCCAGGATGTGCCGGCTCCAGGATTGTAAAAGGTCGGGCCAATTAAAGTTGATCATCGTCAATTACCTCATTTAGTGAAGGACCTTATGATTACGGCAACAGTACATAAGGATTAGTAAAATTCCCCCTTAATGGTAAAGGCAATTGCTTCTAAAATTATTTATGAGATTCAACTCATGAAGTTCTCCAACAACTTCAGCTACGATAATAATTTTATGATTCTTTCGAATTCTCGCTTCCAATCTTCCAGGTCAACCCGCTTAATTCATTTATTTCGACTGTCTTTTTAAATTCATCAGAGACAAAGATCGTGGAAGAAGGTTTTGGAAGTTTAAAAATGTGCTTACCTTGTAACATTCCCGGTTTGAATACTGGCTTGATTATGTTGAAGGTAGGACCATAATGACGAACCAAGGAATGTTCCTGATCCAGACAATCGATTACTTCAATAATGTTAACGATGGAATATCCCTTGCTTTTGCAGTTCAGTGGCAATATTTGAACAGCGCTACCCAATAAAACACCCAAAACCTGCAAGGCTCTCATGCTAAAAACAGCAGCCGCTTCCGCACCGGGAAGCCAGGGAAAATCCGGCTCTGGAAGCCCTTCATTCTGCTTCCTGATGATCTTGCGTTCTCGACCACTTAAGCCAGGCGCTTCCCAGTCCATCGCAAAGTCAACCGTCGGTGTAGGCCAGGTTTTCGTATAAGGCTTTCCAGTGAATTCGGAGATCAACTCGCGTGTAAAAGCCAGATCAACAAAGGTCAGATGGGCATAATGATCTACATCTTCGCAATATTCCCAGATTTTCATAAACCCCTCATAATTAAGGAATTATACCTGATAGAATATCCCTCGCTAATTGTTCTAATGCTTGAATTACACCATCACGACCGCACGCAGGTCCGCATCCCCACCTTGGGTTTGGGCTGCTTTCAGGAGCACTTCAAAAGCATCCAGTCCCTGACCACGTGTTTCGTCGATCTGCCGCTCGATCCGATCGCGGATCTCGGGGGTGGTTTTCTCAAGAGCCGACAGTATCTGTTGATCGAGATCGTTGTTCATGAGCGTCCCTCTCTGATGGATCACTTATAGCAGCCAAAGCATTGACAATGGCGGGCATATGTTCCTGGTGGCACCCGGGTAGCCAATCCAAAGGTTTTGCTCGTCGATCACTTCCGCGGGAAGAGTATCTCTGTAATCACCGGTCGCCAGGATGTGCCGGCTCCAGGATTGCAAGAATTCTTGCCATTGAGAATCAATCATCGTTGGCCTCAATACAATTCCAGGCGGCTGGTATTGCATCCTTGAGCCACCAACGCCAAAACTCAAGGAGTTTTTTAGGATCACACTTGAGCTTGTCCGCATCATAAGCATATGCTACCGCGGCAGCCGATGCAGCATCTCCAAGCTGCTCAGCTAATTTCTCATCTGGCAATTGGTCCAATGGTACGGATTGTTCGCTCTGAGCTAGCGAATCGCTTCCACTAATCCAGGTTACCTTCTTGAATGGATCTATGCCGACGGCCTCTGCCAATGCGCGATGAGCAGCCGTGCCTGCCAGATATGCATTCCAACTCACTTCGGAATCCTCATGTCCCCACAACCGTCCGGCGATTTCGTGCCCTTCTGCCGCTTCGTGGATTGCATCCTCCACGGAAAGTTTTCCACGTAAAGTTGCTTCAGCCATCTCAATCAATTTTCGAGGGTTGTCTTCATCAGATATAGCCTGCTCGAAAATGGATAATACCTGGCGCGCTGTGATCACCGCCAACCAACCCCGAACGCAATTGGCCTGGCGATCCGTTCTTGGGCCAAAGGCCTCATAGACCTCCTGCCTCTTTTGCGCCGGGAGGCGATGAGTTGGGCCTTCATGGATATGTATTAAGAAACACTTTACGATAGATTTTACACTTGCCGGTGTTTGCATCTTGACCTCAGTTCGTCATTCAATGCAGTCCTGCGCTGACCGGATAAGTATCTTTGGGCAAATATTTACCTACGGCAACGGTTTCCACAACAACCCCTTCAAATCGTGCTCCTCGACTGCAGCTTTAAAGGCTTCTGAAACGTATACCCATGGAAAATATATCGGCACTCTAAAGATATTAATATCCTTCAGTTTTTCTACATAAAACACATAGTGTTTTATAGTATTTATCATCTTGTTTTTAATGGACCACTGGATATCCGACCGCTCCAGATCCAAACCATCCACATGTCTCGTCAGGTGAATCAGAAACAACTGTTCCTCCTCACAAAACAATGGAATCACCTGAACGTCATTCTGGATCAGCGACCAGAGAGCATCGAGAGCCTTTTCACTGAACACAATTTTCCCTCCATACAAACTTGGAAAATCCGCCTTGGGTAGTTTACCTTTCCTCAACAAGGCACGCTGCGACGGAGAAAGATCCTTCGGTTGGGTTTCATACTGTACGGTAATCTTTGGAATTGGTTCAGGGATCGGTCCCGGTTGGAAATCCCTTGATAAAACCCATTTTTCACGCTCAAAATCAGCCAGGACAAGCGTGAAGTAATGGTCGCTATCTGTCTTATATTTCCAAAATTCCATGATTCACCTATTATTGACATCAATCTATGGAATAGTTCGTTTTTCGGGTATTTCCATAAATGTCTTATGGTTACCATTCCGTTTCCATATAAACGCATGTGTCAAATAGGTCATATAAATCCGACGGCTGACATCGCTTTTCCACCAATTTTAGCGCATAAACTTCGACGTGGTTTTCGGGATCATATTCAACTCGTTTCTTAAAGCCAGTCAGGACAGGCTTATTGGAATAAACATATCTTTTCTTTGTCCATAACTGCCATTCCGCATAGGGGAAACGTTTTCGAATGGTTTCCCCAAGGTACATCCCCAAATCACAGATCAAAGAATAGGTCAAATCCACAAATACGAATTCCGGCATGGAAAACATCGAGCGATATTTCTCCGGAATCTTTTCCAGGTTTTCCAGGCGCTTTCTCTTGAACTCTTCGGAAGGTAGGGCTGTATATGTGTTCCCCGCAAACCACTGCCCTAACACCAGCAGAGAGTCGGGCGTTAAATCGGCCTCCCAGTCTTGAAAATGAGCATCCCCTTCAGTGGAACGGACCGCGCGCTGTAATCCGGTGATCCGCTCCGGGATCTGGTCGATGTACCAGCGAAAATAGATGTCGGCTTCTTTTCGCGTCATCTCGTGGGCAGATTTCATGATTGGGGGCTTAATTAAAGTGTACTCCATATACCAAATTCCTTTTGATTAATCGCTATTCATATCATCACATAGGATGATATATCAATAATGAATTATTATCTTAAATCCATTCTCTTCTAGTAAATCAATTAACGGTTGACTTGCACCTATCTTTCCATTGATCGGACTACGATAAAATTCCCAAATAATTTCATCGACCTTACCTGAATAAAGCAAATCTGCATCTTTAGCTATTTTTTCAGAGACTCGCATTGAAAGAGATTGGTAACCAGTTTTGACTTCATATGCAATATTATTCTGCATATCATAGAAATCAAGCACTCTGTTTCCTTGAGATGTGTTTCTGTATAATTTGAAAATAGATTCTGGATGACTTTGAGCAAACTGCTGTTCACCCCAATGTCCAGAAGTTTTCGCAAGATTGATTCGAGTTGAATTGAAGGCAGCCGAGTCATTAGAACTAACCGCGCTCAAATCTTCAATTGAATCATAGATTGTATTATCGTATACGTCTTGGGCGAGAGAACCACCCTGTTCGGCAACAGCAGAATCTTCTTCAGCTGCTTGCTCGTTTGCCTTGGAATATTCGACGAATGCTTGATGGCCCAATGGATCAATTCCATTAACAGGATTGTTCATCACATAAACGTACCGATCGATTTCTCCAGGAGTCATGAACACCAGATTGGCAGCATCCCTGCTTAAGAACCGACCATTGCCTGAGTCGTAATACCTGGCGCGCAGGCTATACAATCCGGTCAGCGAATCGAACTGCTGGCCGGTGTACAGGTAGGCATTGATGATCGTTCCGGTCTGGACGTAGAGTTCCCCAAAGGCCGTGTAAGCATAGGTATCGGTAACCGCGCCCGAATCATCGCTCAGCGCGCGGGTGTTGCCCTGCCCATCGTGCAGGTAATAACTCATCACCCCACCGCGCGTCTGCTTAAGCAGTTCCGTCCCGCCCAGCGCGTAGCTGGTCAGCGTCGATCCGCCCTCCGTTCGGATGGGCAAATCAAAGGGGATCATTTATAACCTTTTCTTGATATTCTCAATCGCTTCCCTGGCTGCATCGCTAACCATGTGACCACTGATAGTCTCCGCGATATCACTTTGCCGTACCTTTTGGAGAACTGGCAAAGCCCGATCATCCCCGATTTTCCCCAACGCCAAAGCAGCATTGAATCGCACCTCGCTGCTCGGATCGTTTAACGCTTTGATGAGAGGCATGGTGGCCCGCCTGTCACCGATTTCGTGTAACAAACCCGCAGCATTCCAGCGCACCAGGTGATCATCATCCGTTAGCATGTCGATGAGCCGTTCTACGGTTTGCCCAGGGTCAAGCCTGGCTAATGCCTCAGCAGCTTCGCAGCGAACATTGCCGTCTCTGTCCTTAAGCGCAGCCACAAGTGGCTCGATCGCCCGCCTATCCCGGCCTTTGCCTAAAACTCGGGAGACTCGCCAGCGAATTTCACTGTTCTCATTTTGCAGCAAGTGGATCAGCCGCGGGGTAGCACCCAATACAGACGCTAAATCTTGCATCTCCAATGCGGATGTCGCGCTTGAGCGCACGCCCTCATCCGGGTCTTCCATCGCATCTATAAGAGGTCTGACTGCGCTCCGATCGTTGAGCCGCCCCAATTCCATGGCTGCCTTGGCACGGACAGCGCTGTCACCATTCTTCAGAGCAATGATCAGTTGTTCTAAGCGGTCACCTTCGTTATGCATCCATGTAGCCATCCTGCCGATCCTATTCTAATTCCATGGAAAATATCCAAATGTGAACTGTTTAATCCAATATAACCCAATGTCTCCAACTGTCCTGAAGAAACCTGTACAGGCAGGACAAGCACCCCCCTAATTTGAAATACCAATCGCACGAAATGCTTCACTTCCTTTTGCATAATTATATAATGCGATTTCAGCGTGCTCAGCCAGCGAGGCCCTGTTCGCGCCGGTCTCCCGCCCGCAGGGCACTCTGTGAGCGACCGAGCGCGCCAACTCTCTGAAGCTAGCGCACTGGCCCCCCTTACTCCCTTTCCCAAGTCTTTGGCCAGTCGTGAAAATCCCCGGCGACCTCCCCATTAACCATCAGCGAATACATCACCTCGTCCGGGAAGTCATTCAGCCGCACCTGCCAGGAATCCCCGTTGACCTCCGTTTTCCAGGGAACGTCCGGGTTGCCGGTGGCGCTCCAGCTCAGCGGCAGGGCAAGGGCTGCTTGCAGCGCTGCGGAGTTTGTCGCTGGCCCCTTGTTTTTCCGCCCCCATGCCTCCGGTTGGTAGCGCGCCCAGGCCTCGATCGCCTCCCAGGCCTCCGCATCGGACAGGTTGCGCTGCTTCGCCTCCACCCATAATCGCCGCAGCGAGGAGCCGTATCCATGCGGGCTTTCTGGCGAGCGAGCATCCAATCCGTTCATTGTGTTCTGGTAAAACACATCGATGGTCCACTGCGCGTTTGCGTCCCAGACGGGAATAACGGTTACTGCCAGGTCTTTGGCCCGATTCTTTGCCAAAAGGCGCTGGACCGCCGTCTGGTCCATCAATGGACCATACTCGCCCGAGAGCATTTGCTTTCGCCGGCTGTACCTGCCCATCCATGCCGCAAGGTACAGCATGGCTGCCATCTGCGGATTTTTTCGGGGATCCAGACCTTTCGCCGCGCCCTTGATGTCCATTTGGATGATCTGCCGGTACTGCTCGTAAATCTCCTGGTTCGTCCGCCCGACCGGGCCGCTCTCGTCTCTTGGCTGTATCTCACCGGCCATCTGCGGATCTGCCAGCAAGGATTGTATGGCCTGATAATTAATGTCTGCACTGCCCATAGATTGGATAGTTTCGATCAGGCGCAGTTGTTTGTCGATTTCCCGGTGGATGGCGCTTTTGTTCCACATCCGGGCTGGAACCGGATCGCCATCGAGCAAATCCGGCTGGACGGCTTCGAGGCCTGAAAGTACCGCCATGAGCGCCGGCGTGTTGTTGTCTTTCTCGGTGCAGCAGTCGATGGCATATTGGACCATCGCGCAGGCGCATAACGCCTCAATCGCGTCGAAATCGTCCATATGCGGCGTAATATTTTGCACCTGTTGACTCAGGGAATGCCAGTTCACTGCGGAAGATGCCTGGCCGCCCAGCCTGTTCCATCCCGCAGCCAGACTCCGTCGCAGGGCAGCCGGGTCCCCCCAATTCTCGCTGTTGGAGAAGGTTTCATACGCGTGCAGCCATCGCTCTGCCATGCCGGCCGCCAGCGCAATCCGTTGGGCAGGTGACCAGGATTTTATGCTGGTCTTGATAAAGCTTTCATACGCATCGAGATTATTGAATTTCTGCTTGGCCACGCAAAGCGCCTCCGGATTTCGCAGATTCGCCCCGTCCATTATTTACACTTCGGACTCGGGCTATGCTGCAATTATGGCATGAAATCAAAAATCGCCTGGTATTTTCCCCGTTCGCGCCGGTCTCCGCCCGCAGGTCTCTTCCTCCCTCTCCATTTTGAAAAAATGGGGAGGGCCGGGGAGGGGTTGACACCCGTGTTATAATAGAACATAAATACTATTAACTTGCTGGACCCATTCGTTTTTAATTTTTTTTACAAAACGAATACGAATAGGCAAACCCCCAGCAGTACGGGTTTTTGACCCAGCCACCACCGCATATCGGCCCTAAAACCTTAAAATCACCTATTTGTTTTTTTGAAACGAATACCCTTTTCAATCCATCCGCACCTTAACAACCGCCATCATTTTGTTGCGAGCCTCCCTTTTCGGGGCGTAGCAATCTGCCTGAATCTTCACGGGTGATCGTCCTCGAGCAAGGTCCATCGTCATCCTGTAGAAGCACGCCCACCAAAGAATCCATTCTGTCGCAGGGTCTCGATAAATCGCCTGTACCGGCGATTGGCGCGGTAAATCCGCCCTACCTGAAAACTGCGAGTTCAGGCCAGACATAAGCCACTTTCAGCAAGTCCTTCCCGCCAATCGTAATGCCCTGCTCGCCGATCAGCCGGCCGCCCAGCTTTTCGTAAAAACGCCGCGCCGGATTGTCTTTCATCACCCAGATGACCATCGAACGAAAGTCCCGCCTGGCCAAATCCTGCGCCACATGAGTGACCAGTTGCTTGCCGTAGCCCAGTCCCTGGAAGGCCTTCAACACGTACAGCACGTACAATTCCCCGTCCCACTCGCCCAGGGTCTCCTTGATCGGGCCGCCCGAAGCAAATGCCACGATTGCACCGCCCGGCTCCTCGACCACAAAAACTTGTTCCACCTCCGGCCGCGAAAGATGCTCGATCCAGCCTGCCTGGCAGCGTTCGTAGCTCAGGTTGGCCAAATGCTCGTCCGGAATGATGCCCCCGTAGGTTGTCCGCCAGGTGTCTACGTGGACATGGGCAATCGCGAGTGCATCCTCAATTTGGGCGGTGCGGATAACAGCCATGGGCGGGTTAGCGAAACATACGAGTTGATTTTTGGCCCGGAGGACGCCTGCGCTGAGTCAGGCTCACATCCGGAAACCAGGACTTGCTGCGTGGAAAAAAGCTCGATCCTTGCAAAGCTGGCCAGTTCACAAACGCGGAAGCATGACGGACTTATACAGGCTGAAGGGGTTCACCTTTGGCCCGGCCTGCGCGATTCTCTTTGCGAATGACCAGTTTCAAGCCCGACCAGATTTCATCCACTGCGCACACCTTGATGTCCACCAGGCCGAGCGGGAGCGCCACCTCCCGGATTGTGTCCTCTGTGATATCGGTTGGCACCTTCGATGCCTTCTTGGGCCATGAAACCCATACCGCGGCATCTGCTCTCAGATGCGCAACCGTCCTTGTCAGCGCGCTGGTCAGGTCGGCTCGTTGCGTGCAAAAAAGATGAACCATGTCCGTTGACTCGCTGACTGCGCTGTGGATGGTTACCCCATCCGGCATGGGATCGACGAGCTGGCGATATTCTCCCGGCGGGTTTACAACCACGAGCGTGAACCCGGGCTGGATGCCCAGTTTCTTTGCCAGCGGAGTACCTGAGTAGCCGGTCATGAAGCCTCCGTCCGAATTTGCACTTATGGATAGCGCCCATAACTCAAATGTGCCCTCGCGAACAGGGCGGCGCAGCCGGTGTTACCTGACAATATTTTATAACGATCAGCGGTGGTCAGGCAATACTGGCTCGAGTAAATTGATGTGGCAAATAAAATGATGAGACCAGTTTCGAGCCTGAGATTGATTCCACAGGTTCTTGCATGGTTGATCGTCGAAGACCGAATCAAAAAAAGGCCTCCACATGGAGGTGCACTATCTCATCCCAAAATCGGTGCGCCAAAGCACACTCCTTTGATACCGGCCGGAACTTATACCGGTATACACGACTCGGTCCGCATACGGAATATCGAAAAGGAGCAAATAACAATTAAATTCATCCTATAGCATATTTACCAATCACGGTAGAACGATGTTCGATAGGGGTGATTTGCGTGAGGTATAATCGCCAGCATGAAGATTGTTCTGCCGCTGCTGGCGTTAACGGTGCTAGTCATCGCGCTTTCAGCCTGCACCCCGTCTGAATCCATTGGTACCCTGACACCCCTGCCCACCCGCACCGGCAACTTAAAACCGTACGCCGGCCCGGCGGCTACAATAACGCCCTCACCGACCAACGCCGCCACAGTCACTCCGCTGCCGAGCGCCACCCCTACCCCGCGTACGCACGTAGTGCGCGCCAAAGAGGACCTCTGGGGCATTGCCCTGCGCTACGGCCTGTCGCTGGAAGATTTATTGACCGCCAATCCGACAGTGGATCCGCGCTTTTTGAGCATCGGGGCTAACCTGATGATCCCCGCCCCGCTGTACACCCCAACACCAGATGCCGCCAATCCTCCATTGCCCACGCCGGTTGGTCTGGACCTGGCCTCCCCGGTCTGTTACCCTTCGCGGGAAAGCGGCTTGTGGTGTTTTACGACCGCGGTCAACGCGCAGGAATTCAGCATCGAAGCGCTTTCTGCTGCCATCCGCTTGTATGCCCAGGACACCGGCGAAATCCTGTCGCAAACCGCGTATGCGCCGCTTAACCTGGTGCCGCCAGGCGGCGTGATGGCGCTTTCAGCCTACTTCCCGGCTCCCGCTCCGGTAGTCTTTGACGTCACTGCCGAGCTGCTCACTGCATTACCAGTGCCGCCAGCCGCCAGCCGCTTTTTAGCCGTGCAGCAACCGGGTACAGACATCGAAATCAGCCCAGATGGGTTGAGCGCGATTGCCAGGGGGACCTTTCGGTTGAGCAACGCACAGGCGTCAGCCAGTCGCATCCAGGCGGCGGCAATTGCGTATGATTCGCAGGGACGGGTCACAGGTATACGTCGCTGGGAGTCACTCGAACCGCTGAGCGGCAGCGCGTCGGTGGACTTTCAGTTCACGGTCTATGCCGCCGGCGCGGCCATCGATCGCGTGGTCATGCTGGTAGAGGCGTATCCTTAGCCAGCATTGCAGAGTGCGTTGCACCTGCCTTTGACTTTTCCTTCTTGACTTCGCAAATCAGGTGTATCGCTCCTTGATCCGGGATAGATTGTCGTCATTTTTACCCCAGGTACAATCCTCCCGGCAGCGTCTTATTGAAAATTCCAGATCAAATAGCTGTCGGATGTACACATCGTGCCAGTTGCCGAGGCGTTCAGGCAAACCTTGAATGAAATCACCGTGCCATTGACCGGCGCCGGTTCGATTGGGGGGATGCTCAGGCTGGCGCGCCCCTGTGCATCGGTTGGCGGCAACGGGTAGATCATCTGAGCACCAGCCGGCATTGTCAGGGTTAATTCAGATTCAATTCCGGGGATTGGCTGATTATCCGCCGCCCGCACCACAAACAGGTCAAAACGCTGGGGTTGGTCAGCCGGGATACGCGGAGTGCCAGGATTGGCTACCATGTGAATGGCTTGCGCTTCCAGTGCGACCGGCGTGGACTCAACCGCCGGGACTGCCTGAGTCTGGTTGAGATAATCCAGTCCCAACGGCGCCATACGCACCTGAAGGCTTTCCGCGGCACTGCTGTCAAAATACAGGCAGTAATTCTCAAAGCATTGGCGGTATAAGGTGCCATTGAACGGTGAAATTTCCCCCAATGGCTTGCCGGAGATCTCGCGACCGCCGTGCTGCGCAATGAAATAATCGAACACCAGCGGCACATGGTAACCCAGATCGCCTTCAGTCGGGTAAAAGACCACACCTTCTGCCTGACTGCGCAATTCTGGTCCTGGCGGATCGACCGGTACACCCAAAAGCAGCGCTACCGGACGCAGTTGCAGGCTGCTGGTATCCTCCTGCGGTGAGTAGAGTACCACGTTCTCGTAAATCTGCTCCAGGTTGCCGTCCGGCGCCACGAAAGGTTCGGTCAGCGGCATGCCAAAGACGTTCAAACCGCCCAGGCGCGCCACCTGTGACAAATACGGCTGAGAGGCGCTGGCAATATTGGCACTGACAACGGCGGTTTGCGGTGGCGTAAAACGGCAGTCGGTTGAACACGCAAAAACGCCGTAGGAAAGCAAATGCACTTCACCTGGCGCATCATTGACGCTGCGGTAAAAGCCAACATTCTGGAAATACTGCTCGATGCGGCTGCCGTTAGCGTTGTAGCGCGGCTGGGTGAGCGGCCGGCCAACATACAAGGGCCCGTACAGGCGGTGGTAGATTTCCTCGAACTCCTCGTAGATTGGATAGCCGTCCACCACCAGATTGCCCGCGGCAGATATCTCGGGGTCCTCATAAATACCAAGGGCATCTCCCAGCGGAAAAAGTGAGAAGCGGGCAATGCCCTCCGCCTGGGGATCAAAGCACATCAACGCATTCTGAACGTACTGGCACTCTTTGCTGCGGTAATTGAACAGGGCGCTAATGGCCGGCCCCAGAATGTCACGTCCGCCCAGTGACGCATAATATTCACGGAAAGCAGTATCCACCGAGTAAGTGCCAGGTTCAGGCTGCGGGGCGGTTTCCACCGCGTCGCAGCCCGCCAGCAGCAAAGCTGCCAGCAGTAAAATGACACAAATGGAAGGGGTTCGCAGCAGTTTTGCCAGCATGAGCCGATATTGTAGAAATTGGACAACGACCGTCTGAAACGGTTCATCCGAGGGCAGGATTCGCGGCGGCTACGGCGAGGGCAGACTATCACCGGGCGTAATACCACCGCAAAATGAATTGCGTATAGAATAATTATACACATTTATCATCTGCATGATAGTGGCGAATTCAATCACCCGCCAACCTCCCCACTTTTAAGGTCGGGGAGGCAACCTGCTCATGATGCGATCCTGCTCTGTTACCGCACACGCAGCCGGGTGTCGCGCTCCAGGGTCAGGCGCAGACCGGTCTCCAGTCCGATGCTTGGCTTATAGTTGAGCTTGTCGGCTGCCAGGGTCAGGTCAGCGCACAGGCGCGACGAGCCGCGATCCGAGCGCGGATTGTAAACCACCTCGGGGTTGGCGCCGGTTACCGAAATTACCAGCTTGACCAGATCGCGTACGCTGGTCTCCCGCCCACTGCCTACATTGATGGTTAGCTGGTTGACCTCCGGCGCAGTGGATGCCGCCAGCATGGCATTGACCGCGTCGTCCACATAAACATAGTCGCGCGTTTGCTGGCCGTCGCCGTGTACTACCAGCGTGCCGTTGTTGAGCGCCTGGCGCAGGAAGGAAAGCACCACCGGCGCATGCACCGGCGGGAAATGCTGACCGGGGCCGTAGGCATTGAAGACGCGCAGACAAAGGGTCTCTATCCCCCACAGACCCCCGATGGTTTTGACATAATACTCCGCCGCCAGCTTGGAGACCGCATACGGCGAACGCGGGTTAGGCAGCGCGTCCTCACGCACCGGCTGCTGCTGCTGATCGCCATACACAGCTCCCGACGAGACAAACACCACCCGGCGCACGCCAACATCGCGCATGGCTTCCATCAGGCTGACCGTACCGCCGACGTTGGTCTGGTTATACTCACGCGGGTAGAGCACCGATTCGGGCACCAGTACGCGCGCTGCCAGGTGATAGACGCAGTCCACTTCCTGCAGCAGCGTCCACAGCTTGGGACGGTCGTTGACGTCGCCGCGGGTGAAATGCACTTCGGGCGAGAGCACCGCCGGGTCGCCGGTGGACAAATCATCCAGGCCACGCACCTCGTGCCCTTCGCGCACCAGGCGGTTGGCCAGAGACGAACCGAGGAATCCGGCAGCGCCGGTAATGAGAAATCGCATCAATAGGTTTTTTTCTAATAATTCAGCAGAGTATGGCGATTATAGCACAGGGTGAAAATCACGAGGTCGCTTTACCGAACCACCCCGCCAATAAATACCAATCACCGGCTCAACCATGGGAAAAATAGGATGTACAAAATACTGGCAGCCGCACAGGTCGCCAGCATGACCGGCAGCCCACGTTTGTTCCAGATCGCCGGCGTGATCGGGTGCCGGGTGCGCTCGGACAGTGAAGCGACGACAACATTGGCAGTCGATCCGATGATGGTGCCGTTGCCGCCAAAACCAGCCCCAAAGGCCAGCGCCCACCACAAAGGATTGGGGTTAATGCCAGCAGCCGCCAGATCGAGCACCACCGGGATGAGCGCGATGGTGATGGGGATATTGTCGATGAAGGCTGAGGCAATGGCCACCACCCACAACAGGACTAAGCCCAGCACTACTGGCGGCAGCGATCCACCTTTGGTGATTAGCGAAGATAACTCGCGCATCACCCCGGCTTGTTCCATTCCGCCTACCATGACGAACAATGCGCCAAAGAAGAGCAGCACATCCCACTCCACCCTTTTGAGCAGCGCGTTGATATCGGGCTGAACGACGATCAACCCGGCAGCCGCCGCACCGAGTGCGATTAACGATGGTCGGATGTGCAAGAATTCCTCGAATAAAAACAGAAGAATTGCGCCCCCAATTACGATCAAGACTTTTACTGCAGTCTTCCGATCTTTGAGGGCTTCGTTCGGGTTAAATTCAAGAACTGCATCAGAATTCTCGGGAATCACAGCCAATTCCTTGCGGAATAACAGCCGGATCATGAACAGGGCTATTAACCACACCACAATAACAATTGGCAGCGCATGGGTCAGGAAATCCACAAATGAAAGGCCCGCAGCCGAGGCGATGAGCACATTGGGCGGATCGCCAACCAGGGTGGAGACGCCAGCCGTATCAGAAAGCAGCGCTTCTGAAATGAGAAACGGCTGCGGATTAAGCCCCAGAATCTCGCAGATCAGGATGGTCACAGGCGCTATTAATACCACGGTCGTGACGTTGTCCAGGAACATGGACATGATGCTGGTAACCGCTCCCAACAGCACCAGTAAACGCACCGGACGTCCTTTGGACAACCGTGCCACCCAGACTGCCAGATATTGGAAGAACCCGGTTGGCTCGAGCAGTGCAACCAGAATCATCATTCCCAGCAGCAGTCCCAGGGTATTGGCGTCAACCGAGGCAACTGCCTCTTCTTCGGAGTAAAACCCTAGGACAAGCCCAAGCACCACCATGATAACGGCGCCGCCCAAGGCAGCAATTGCCCGGTTGAGTTTGTCGGTAAAAATCAAGGCCAGGCAGACGATAAAAATCAGCGTAGCAAGGATGAGTTGGATGATCATGGGCTGGTATCCGAAGAGAGCTCAGGCAATTCCCAGCCAGACATCAGGGCGACGCCCAAATCCACATGTGAAACCAATCCAACCAACGTATTTTCAGTATCCACCACCGGCAGATCGCGCAGGTCACGCAGGTGAAGGAGAGCGGCGGCCCGTAAAACACCGCTGTCGGCCAGCACGCTGATCGGTTCCTCCATAATATCCTTCACAGCCTGCTTCAAAGCAGATGGGTCAGGTTTCACATGTTCCAGGTAACCAAAATCGTGGGCGAATTCGAAATGTTCGACCAGGTGAACGAAGTCGGGCATCACCAGCGCAAGAAGGTTTTCCAACCGCAGCATTCCGACCAACTTTCTGTCGTGGTCAACTACCGGGAGCGTTCCAATGTGATGTTCCCGGATCACTGCAGCAGCCATTTCCAGGGTTGTGTCCTGTTGAACTGAGATAACTTTTTGTTTCATACAAGCACGGACGGTCATAATCGCTTCCTCCTTATGGGAAATCGAGACCGATATGCAACCTTAAATCATATTATTTCACAAGATGGCAAAAACGCACCCGATTGAAATGAAAAATCGCCCTTGACTGGCTGATTGGGTTGAATTATTTTTGGGGCGTTGGGGACATTCTTTCTGTACATCCACCATTTAGGAAATCGCCGAGTTACATGCCCACTTTATCCTTGTGATTCCGCCTCTGTCACCGCCGCATCCTGTTGGGCTCTTGCCAGCAGCATAAACAGCCCGGTGCTGACCAAACCTGTCACGCCTCCGCCATACCACATCGTCCGTGGGCCAAAGGTGTCATTGAGGAAACCCCCACCCACCGGGCCAATCCCCTGCGCCACGTTCCAGGTCAAGCCGTAGATGCTCATGTAACGCCCGCGCATGTGCGTTGGGGCAGAGTTGGCAGCATAAGTCGATGAGGTCGGCACCAGCACCAATTCGCCGATGGTCATGATCACCATGCTCAGCCAGAACCCCCAGAAACCGCTGCCCAACGCCACGCTGCCGACCCCCGCTGCATAGAAAAAGGCGCCCAACGCCATCATTGCCTGCGGTTTATGCCGCTTTGTCCATTGGGTGACAGGGATTTGGAACAGCACCACCATCAGTGCGTTGGTCATGGGGATCAGCCCGTAGCGGCTTTCCGGCATGCCAAAATTGGTCTTGGAATAGACGGAAAGCATCACCCACAAGATGGATGCGCTGAACTGGGTGAAGAGAAAGGCAAAGACAAAAGAACGGTAGGGTTTGTCGGAAAGCACTTTACCGTAGCCGCCAAAACGTTCGCTCGCTGCTTGCGCAGCCTGAGCGGGATGAATTGCGGGCAGAGTTTCTCTGGCGCGGAAAGCCAGCAGTAGTCCGTAGGTTGCCAGACCGGCCGCAGCGCCGAAAAAAGCCAGGTTATAGGATGCCGATGCCAGGAATCCGCCGACTGCCGGGCCAATGGCCACGCCGACGTTGTTACTCAGGCGCATCAATGAATAGGCATCTGCCCGTTCTTCGGCGGGGATCAAATCCGCCATCATGGCGTCCGAACCGACGCGGTAGAGCGGGTTGACCGCGCCCTGCAGCGCCATCAGCGCCGCAAAAGCCAGCAGCGTGTGCGCCTGGCTCATTAATAGAAAACCAACACCGTTCAACAGCAGACTGATGACCATTACCCATTTCCGCCCCAGGCGATCGATGATGGGACCGGCGATGAACGAACTGATCAGCCCCATGACCGAATTGAGCGTCAGCAGCATGGCTGTGAAGGTCAGCGGCAGGTTGAGGCGCTCGCTGACATAGATCATCAAGAACGGCCAGATCATGCTGGCGCCAATGGTGCTGATCAGCATACCAAGGAACATCAGCCAGAACTGGCGCGGGAAGTCGAGTTTGAATAGCCGGCGCATAGGAAGGGGGTTAAGCCTGGATAAAGTGGGAAAAGCATTGAATTTTACTATCAAATGGTCAGAGGGTCACGGGCGAATGTAGGGTAAGCTTCAGCTTGCCCGTTTTGTCAGCCTGTTGGCTGGTATTGGACAAACTAAAGTTTGTCCTACATGTACTTGGCAAGCAACCACACAGGTAGGGTAAGCTTCAGCTTGCCCACGCAAACGGGACGTTTGCGCCACTCAACCCCATTTGGGATTAGATAAGATTGCCGGGTTCAGCGCGCAATAATAAAAGGCGGCCTTTCGGCCGCCGGGCAAGCTGAAGCTTACCCTACAATTAATTGGGCGGGCGCGTGCAATATGTCCTTATAACCCTTTGACGAATTCTCAAGCCCAGGCGGCGGCGCGTTCCAGCTCTCCGTCTTTCAAAATACCCCAAATCATCATTATATGAACCAGTTGCCACCTGCGCACGCACGAAAATCTGATTTTTAGCTCGTGGTAAAATAAAAGGCGTATAAATATGTCCACTGGGAGTTGCAATGGTCAATCCGGATTTGCTCGAAATCTTACGCTGTCCAAACTGCGTGCGCGAAAAAGAAGGTCTGCTGGACCTGGTCAAAGAATCCTGGTTGGTGTGCCGCGATTGCGGGCGAAAGTACCCGATTGTCGAGGACATCCCGGTGATGCTGATCGAAGAAGGCGATAAGTGGGTGAAGACCGCAGTCGATGCGCTGCCGGTTCCACCCCCACCCGTTCAATAGTGATTTATAATATACGAATTAAATTCGGCTGGTATTGATCTTGCAACCTCGCGTTGCAGACTTAACGCTGGAGCATGCAAGAAACTCATATGGAAAATCGTCGTTTACCAATGGCCAAAAAACGCGGCAAATTTGACCGCACAACCATCATCGTTCTAGGAGCGTTTGCCGTTCTGGCAGTAATCACCGCTATCGTGGCCTTCTCCATCGCACGGGACCTCTTCAAAAGCTGGACCGCAACCGATATCGAAGGCATCCCGGTGGAAGCATCCAACGGTGAATCTAATAACAACACCATTCCTACCGTCCCGATGGATCAGCAGCTACAATCCGACGGTCCAAACCCTGACCCGTGGGATGGCAAGAGCCGGGTTACTGTGCTGGTCATGGGGCTGGACTACCGGGATTGGGAAGCCGGCGACCCGCCGCGCTCTGATACGATGCTGTTATTCACGCTCGATCCGCTAACCAATAGCGCCGGCATCCTTTCGATACCACGCGATTTATGGGTTAACATCCCCGGTTATGATTATGCCAAAATCAACACCGCCTACTTCCTTGGCGAAGTCAACAATCTACCCGGCGGGGGTCCTGGACTGGCTGTCGAGACGGTAAAGCAGTTCCTGGGTGTGCCAATTAATTATTACGCCCAGATCGACTTCAATGCCTTCGTGCGTTTTATCGATGAAATCGATGGCGTAAAAATTACCGTCGAAGAACCCATGACCATTGCCATCCTCGGGTCCAACAAGAAGGTGGAACTGGAGCCCGGAACCTACACTCTGCCTGGCGACCATGCGCTGGCTTATGCCCGTAACCGTAAAACGGACGGCGGCGATTTTGACCGCGCCAAGCGCACTCAACAGGTCATTATTGGCGTGCGTGACCGTATTCTGGATTTCAAAATGCTGCCAACTCTGGTGGTCAAAGCGCCCGTACTGTTTAGCGAACTGTCCGCTGGTGTACGTACGAATATGACGCTCGACCAGGTGATTAAACTGGCCTGGCTGGTGCAGCAAATTCCATCGGAAAACATCAAGCAGGCCGTAATCTCGCCGGACATGGTACAAAATGCCTTCTCGGCAGATGGACAGGATATCCTGATCCCCATTCCGGACGAAATCCGGCTGCTGCGCGATGAAATCTTTTCGTCGGCCGGCGCGGTGGGCCCTGCGGCAGTCAGCCAGGATGACGCGCAATTGATGCAGGCCGAACAGGCGCGCATTTCGGTGCAGAACGGTACCACCACTGAAGGTATGGCCAGTCGCACCGCTGAATGGCTGCGCAGTCTAAACTTGAACGTGGTTGACGAGACCAATGCTGACCAGTTGTACGACGCCACCACCATTTTCATCTACAGCGGCAAACCGTATACAGTGCGTTATATATCGAGCGTCATGGGGCTGGAAAATCCGCGGGTGTACAACCGCTACGATCCGAATGCCCAGTACGACATTGCTGTTGTGGTTGGCGCGGACTGGGCCAACAGCAATAATATGCCATAGCCGTTTCGCAGGTTAAAATCCGTAGAAGCGAGGCGAATACTTCCCGTTCAATGGAAGCTTTAAACGTCAAGCCACGGCCGTAAATAACACGAAAAAGGCGCTGCAGATCCGCAGCGCCTTTATTATTTTCCCTTTGGCGACCATTTTCCCAGACTGCGTAAAAAAGTGCTGACAGCCTGCATCACAAAGGCAAACTGGTCGCGGTGAATGTTATGCCCGGCGCGCGGCACATGAATGACCTTTCCCTTTCGCCACAGACGTTCAATTTTGCCTGCCAGCATCGGGGTGATAATTGCACCGTATTCCGGGTCGCCGGTAATCAACAGACCGGGGCAGGCCAGCCGCGGTGCAATCTCCTTCCAGGGGAAGGCGCGGATCATGACTGAATTGAGCGCCTCCGGGTTGAACTGCTGCCTGGCTTTGGCCCATTGTGAAAACTCGCTCTCGTCCCACCCCGGGTTTTCGACTTTTGCCCTGGCCATCAGGGTTTGCAAATCGGTTTCTTTAGCTTTCCAGAATCCGGCTCGGGTAGCCTCATCCAGGCGTTCTTTACCATTCGACGGTATGATTTCCGCTTCGTCACGCCAGGGCGGGTCGATCATGATCACCCCGCGGATGACTTTGGGCAGGCGGGCTGCCACCAGTCCTGCCAGCGCCGCGCCCATCGAATGCCCGATCAACACCGGTTTCACCAGATTCAATTGCTCGATGAGGGCTGCTACATCATCGGCCTGAACATCCAAACCGGCGCCGAGTTCATCCAGCCCGGAAAGCCCGTGTCCGCGGGCATCTACCATTACCACGTCGTTCTCCACTTCCAGCAGCATCGGAAGGCGGTTCCACGACAGAGCGTTATCCGACAACCCATGCAGCAGGATGAGCGGCGGTTTTTCACCGCCGGTACGGTAATATTGGATGCGGACTCCCTCCCGCATGATGGACCCATAAAAAAGCTGCGGCATCCGCGCCTCCTCGAACAGGGACTAATAAAAGTGTACCCAGTGTACCCCTGCAAGTCAATTGTTTTGGCGGCTGGGGCGGGTGTATACTAAACCCAACCTTGAAACGAACAACGGAGAAATCAACCATGAAGTTATTAATCGCCGTCGACATGGAAGGCATCTCAGGCGTGGTCAATTGGGACCAGGTGGATCCTTCACACGCCGAGTACCAGCGCTTCCGCGCCATCATGACCGAAGATGTGAACGCTGCCATTCAGGGGGCAGCCGCAGCGGGAGCCGCTGAGTTTCTTGTCGCAGACGGCCATTGGAACAGCTCCAATATCCTGATCGAAAAGCTCGACCCGCGCGCCCATTTGAACAGCGGCACGCCCTCTCCTTTCTCCATGGTGCAGGGGGTCGATTCGGGCGTCGATGCTGCCTTCTTTATCGGTTACCATGCCCGCGCCGGTTCGCTCCATGCCATTTTGGATCACACCTGGTCGAGTGCGCGGGTTGCCAATGTCTGGTTGAACGGCCGGCTGACGGGTGAATTTGGCCTGAATGCCAATGTATGCGGCCATTTTGACGTACCCGCCTTAATGGTCTCCGGCGACCAGACGGTCTGCGCCGAGGCACGCGAATGGGTCGCCGGGGTGGAAACCGCTCAGGTCAAAAAAGCTGCCAGCCGCTGGGCGGCGGAATGCCTGCCGCTGGAAGCCTCCCGCCAGGTAATCCGCGAAACCGCCGAAAGAGCGGTGCGCAGCTTCATGGCGGGCAAGTACCCGCCCCCACTGAAGATCAAAAGCCCGGTTGCGGTACGGGTGGAGTTCCTGGCGACGCAAATGGCGGACAGCGCAGTGATCATACCCGGTGCAGTGCGCGTGGACGGCCGGACGGTGGAATTTACTGCGCCGGATATGCCGGCAGCCTATCTGGCTTTCCGCTCCGCAGTGGGGCTGGCGCTACGGTAGTCATGTAGCGCAAACTTTCAGTTTGCGTGGGGTTGTCCCAAAGCGGGCGGGCGTGGAAACCCGCCCCTCCTGTAGGGGAGGGTTCCAACCCATCCCGTGTCAGTAGGGGGAAACCCCCGGGACGGCATGGAAGCCGCCCTCTACAGATTAAAATCCTTCACCGCCTGATAGAAGGCGTCTAATTTATCCAATGACATGTTGGGGGGCAGATCGCAGCCGGAAGAGAGCAGAAAATTGCAGTGACCGGCGGTGGCGTGCAGCAAATCGGTAGTCCGCTGGTAGACCTCAGCCGGAGTGGAACTGACAAATACGCTGGCCGGGTCTAAATTACCGGCCAGAATGGTCTGGTCATCGACCTGCTGTAAAGCGGCGACCATATCCATAGGGTTGCCAAAATGGTGCAATGCAGCGCCGTCCTTCAAAATTTCTTTCAGGTGAGCCAGCTTTGCTCCGCAATTGTGATACAGGAAAGAGAATTCTTCGGATTGCAAAGGTTCAACAATCTGCCGAACATAAGGTGCAGAGAAACGCGCTAACATGGCTGGTGACATCAGCCCGGCTGCTGGCTCCGCCATGATGATTCCATCAGCGCCTACACCGCGGAAGGCTTCGGCGTAACGCAGCAGGAAACTGGTCGCCAATTTCAAAAGGTCGCCTAACAACTCAGGATCTTCACGGGTGAGCATCAAAGATTCAGTCACACCAAAAAGGCGTCCGACCAACGAAAAAGGGCCAATAATGGAGCCTAAGACAAATCCATCGTCTCCATACCCGTGGTCCTTGAGGTATGTCACCACTGAAAGCGGCACAATGGTCCGCTTGTGACCGATCTTCGGCGCAAACAATTTAGTCAAATCCTCACGACCGGTCACCAGGCGCCCGATTATGGTGGGGATTTCCCCTTCGTCAAAGCGAACCTGCGCGCCGAAGGCTTCAGCCTCGATGCTGAGATCCATGGCTGCCTGTAAAAAAGGCGATGGGTTTCGCTCACGGAGTGCCAGGATCGCATTGACCTGCACCATGTAATCGTTGGTCGCTTTCGCGACCGTTTTGCCGGTGAGATGTAATCCCGAATAAACGCCGACAGGCATGGCTAAGCGCTGCTGGCTGCCAAGGATAAATTCAGTCAGGTTTGTTTGCATGGATGATGCTCTTTTCTATTTTGATGATGAGGCCGCAAACTAATTAAACCGCAGAATGGCTTGGTCGATCAAGATCGATCTTTATCCAGATACAACCCGGTATCAGCAGCTTCCAACAATCCCACTGGCGATTGCGCATTCTCCGGATAATTTCCCAGTCCAAAGGAGACAGAAACACAGCCAACTTTGCCATCTGGTAATTGTAAATCACAAACTGATACAAATTCCTGTAATTTCGAACCAATCACATAGGCTTCGTCTTTTGTGGTGTTCGGAAAAAGAATGGCAAATTCGTCCCCGCCCAGTCGTGCAATAAAGTCGGTCTTGCGCACTCCTTCATGCAAGCGGGCAGCGATGCGCCGCAAAGCCTCATCTCCAATCCGGTGTCCATAGGTGTCATTGATACTTTTAAAATGATCCAGATCGAGCATCATCACTGTAAAGCTGCCGCCAGTTGCTTTAGTGTGATCGATCATCTGGCCGATTGCAATTTCGAAGGCGCGGCGGTTTGGCAGGCCGGTCAGCCAGTCGGTTTGTGCCTCTTCGCGAATCAGATTGTGCAGCCGGGCATTTTGAATGGCAATTCCGGCCTGGTCTGCCAACATGCGCAATTGGTGCAACTTGGATTCTTGAAAAATATATGGCTCGAGCATTGCCAGGGTCATCACACCAATCACCGCCCCCTTCATCTTCAACGGCAGCCCGACGATTCCTCCCTTCCAGGCGGCAGGGGCGGTACTGTAAAGCGGGTGGGTGCGCATATTCTCGACCACAATCATCTCGCCGGTGCGCGCGACGGTATAGGTTAACCCCTCGTTCCGAGGCATCGCCCATACCTGGCCGGTAGAGCCATCGCGGAACATGGCAGCGCCAAATGTCAGTTCATGGCCATCATAATAGAAAACGTGAGCGTCGTTGGCTGCGGGGATTAAGGCAAGGGCGTTCTTTAAAATCGTATTTAATACATCCTCCAGGTTAAGCGTCGCTGTCAGGTCCAGGCTGGCATGGAAAACGCGCTCCAATTCTTTCAGGCGTTGTTCATTTTTTACCAGTTCAGTCCGCATGGCATACATCGAGATGGCCAGTTGGACAACCTCGTTGCCTGTTTCTGTTTCCAACCGGTTCCAGGCGGGTTGATCATTTGCCCGCCCCAGCACCAGCACACCGCGCACTGAATCTTCAAGGGAAATCGGCAGTAGTTGAAGGCTGACCATTCCGGCTTTGCTCATAAAATCTGCCAGCCCGCCAGATACAGCCTTGGACCCAAGGGTCAGCAGTTGACAATCTCCGGTTTTGAGTAGATTGGAGGTACTCAAATCGATTGCCAGCGGAGTTTTTTCGAACAGGCTGCCTTTTTCTCCCGTCACCGATTCCCAATGCACGCCTGTTCGTGGTGAGGTAATCCAGGTCAGGTAGCCGCAAGCGCTGGCGTCTAATAAAACGGGAAGCGTGTGGGTTAACACCTGAATAATTTGCGCAAGGGATTGTGCCAGACGAATATCGCGCAACAATTCAGATGCCTGGGTTAGTTTTAAGCGGGAAGAGCGGCTGGGAGACCGAGGCATATCATCCTGGACTTCGATTTTTTCGGTTGAAGGGTTAACGGGATAGAGTGCTTCCATGAATAAATGGCCACCTACCAATAAGAAATTTCAGCTAATTTTAATATTGTAACCGATTTGGTATCGATCTGCATTCACGCAAGCCCAAAAAAAACATGCTGTCTGAACAACCTTTGAAAACTCTAAGAAATAGGCATTGGCACGAAGCCTGTCCACAGACGTAAATAAAAAAACCCCGTCACCAGAAGAAGGGTGTGACGAGGTTTTATGATCGGAGATGATCACGCAGCGGGTTTTATTTTGGAAATTTCTAGCTCGATCTGTCTGGCTGTTTCGCGGGCGCGTACTGCTGCGAAGCCTGTATAGCCTTCCACCTGCAATAAATCTTCCAATTGATCCGGCTTCACCAGCGCCCCGATTTCTGCATCTGCCTTCAATATTTGGCTGAGCGGATTAGGATTGCCCGTCTGGATGCTCCCCCAGGCTGTCAGGGCATGCCCGCGCAGCTTTTCATGCATCACCTGCCGGTCCGCGCCAGCGCGCGCCAATGCCATCAAAATTCGTTCAGTGGCGGCAAAAGGCGCGTATTGATCCAGATTGCGTTGGATGGCAGCCTGATTGAACTGCATGCCTTTTACCAGTTTAGCGGCCCCGCTCAATAATTCATCCGTGATTAAAAATGCCTCTGGCAGCAAAGTACGGCGATTGGCAGAATCATCCAGCGTACGTTCCAGCAGTGAATGAGCGGCATTGTGCCAGGCCGTCTGCGGCAGGCTCGCCAGGGAACGCGCCAGTGAGTCGATTTTTTCTGCCTGGATAGGATTTCGTTTGAAGGGCATGGCCGAAGAACCAACCTGTTTTTTGCCAAATGGTTCTGCCCATTCGCCAATAGGCGGCGATTGCATGATACGCAGGTCAAAAGCAAATTTGTAAAGGCTGGAGCCGATTCCTGCCAGGACGCTTACGATCTGGTAATCCTGCTTACGGGGGTAAGTCTGTGTGGTGACCGGGTAAAAGGCCAGCCCAAGTCTTTGAGAGAGACTCTCCTCGAACTGATCCAGCCGGTTTACCCCCAGCAAATCACCGTAAGCAGCGGCGGTGCCTACCGCGCCCTTGAAGCCTTTGCCTTTTATCTCCTGGCGCACCTTGCGCAGGTCAGCCAGGTCAGCCAGCAGATCCTGGGCGTAACTGGATAGCCGGTAACCGAGGGTGGTGGGTTCAGCGGGTTGCAGATGGGTATATCCCATTACCGGCGTTGCGGCAGTTTCGGTTATGCGCTGCGCAAAGGCCTGGAGCAATTCGCCCAAACGCTCCAGGATCAAATCCAGCGAGGCTGCCAGCCGCAGGGCATCCGCATTATCCTCGATGTCCATCGACGTGGCGCCAAGGTGCAAAATCCCTCCGCCGACCGGGCATTGTTCCGCGTAGGTTTTGAGTTCAGCCATCAGGTCATGGTGAATTTCGGCTTCGATCTCCAAAGCGCGGGGTATATCAAGCTGGTTTGCATGAGCTCGCAAGTCCGCTACCTGGTCGGAACGCACCAGGCCGAATTCATGCTGAGTCTCGGCTAATGCTAACCAGATCAGCCGCCACAGCTCCCGTTTATACTGCTCGCTCCACAACCGGCGCATGGCCGGGCTGGCATATCGCCACGAATAAGGTGATTGGTAATTTTCCCATCGGCTCATGCTTTTATTTTATCCGAAACGATCCAGACCGGGGCCAAACAGGTATCTTTTGTTCCGGGGTTGTCCCAAAGCGGGCGGGCGTGGAAGCCCGCCCCTACCAGTAGGGGATGGGTTCCACCCCATCCCGCATATGTGGTGGAATAAATGACAAATTTATTCTTTTGAGACAGCTTCGGAACAACCTGATATTAAAAGGCCATCCCTGATAGGAATTGAAATCAGGGGTGGCACTGGTTTGTTTATTTACGTAAAATGCACCTGGTGCAGAGTTTTAATCCTCAAATAGCGACGCCGGTCCTACCGCTAAACCGACAATACCTGGGCCGGTATGAGCGCCTAAAACCGGTGCGATGGGCACGGTTGGCAGCCAGACGCAGTCAAATACTGCTGCCATTTTTTCACGCAGGATCTCGATTCCTTCCGGGTTGTTGCCGTGCAGCAGTTGAACCCGCAGCCTTGAACCTGCTCCATATTTTTCGGCCACCACATCGGCAATTGCCTGGATGGAGCGTTTGATGGAAACCTGACGCGCCAATTGAATATACTTGCCGGTAATCTTGTCCACGCCAATGATCGGTTTAATGTTGAGAACAGATGCCAATAACCCTTTGATGTGGCTGATGCGGCCCCCATGGATCAGGTATTTCAGGGTGTCCAGGGTGTAAATCCCTTCGCATTTGTCGCGCAGCATTGCCAACCGTTTCAGAATTTCTTCGACCGAGGCGCCGGCTTTGGCCATGCGGGCTGCCACCTCGACCTGCCAGCCTAACGGACAGGAAAGGGTCATCGAGTCCCAAACGGTTACCTTGGCTTCCGGAACCATTTGCGCCCCGGTAGTTGCTGCGCTGAAAGTGCCGCTTAGACCGGATGAAATGTGAATCGAAAGGATTTCTTCTCCGGTTTTAGCCAGCTTGCGGTAAAGCTCCGCAAATTCACCGGCTGACGGCTGCGAAGTGGTAGGAAAGCTATCCGTTGCGCCAAGGATTTTATAGAAGGTTTCGCCATCCAGGTCGACGCCGCTCTCATACGTTCGGTCGTCAAGCGAAATTCGCAAACTGGCAAAATGGACGTCCAATTCTTTCAATAGATCAGGGGCAATATCAGCGGCGCGGTCAGTCACAATAATCATAAGTTGCCTCCATCCTTTCCATTGGGAGTTATTATTCCGGCTTTTTTGCGGCAGGCGCTGCAACACCTGGGAAAGGAATCGCAATTCCACCCCATTCCAAAGGTAATATATCATGCCGGTCAGGTTTGCTAAATAGGACTTAGCTCACATTTATTTGAGCGCACAATAGGACTTATCCGGAGAATCTGTCTTCTGGCGCGCATAATTGCTCGGATAATGCCCATAATTTTGCAGCCTCATCAGCGCGCAGGGCGTAACGGCTGGGGGCGATGGAACGGCAATCCCGCCAGTAAATGCCGTCCGGCGGATCCAATTTTGGCCGGCTGGCGACCATGGCGATCGTCCTGGCCGGTACGCTCGGATCTGCTCCCTGCCTGCGGCGCAAATCCCAGGCCCAGCGGACGATGCCGTGATTATTCTTCGACCCAATTTCTGTGTTCACCAGGCCCGGGTCAATCGCATAGGCGCGAATACGGGTCGTGTCCGCCAGGCGGCGATTGAACTCGGTGGTGAAGAGCACATTGGCGAGCTTGGACTGTTTATAGGCCAGCAGGGGATTGTAGAACCGGCGCAGCATCACGTTGCCCCACAGGATGCGCATATTGCGGTGCGAGCGGGAACTGACAGTTAATATCCGCGCAGCAGGAGCAGCCTGCAGCAATGGCAGCAGTTCGCGAGTCAGTAAAAACGGCGCAAGATGGTTGACTGTGAAGACGGTTTCGTAGCCATCCTCTGTATCGGTGTACCGGCTGGTGATCGTACCGGCGTTATTGACCAGGACGTCCAACTTGCCGTCATGCCTTGTTGTGACATACTCCCCGATTTCTTCCGCCAGCCGGCGAACCTGTCGCAAGGCGGAAAGGTCCGCGGTGAAGAAATGAACCTGCGCACCCGGAACAGTCAACCGGATGTCTGCTGCCGCCTGGGCAGCGCGTTCTGCGGAACGCCCCATCCCCAGAATGGTTGCCCCCTTGGCGGCTAATACCCGGGCGGCTGCCAGGCCAATGCCGGCGGTGGCGCCAGTGATGCCAATGGTTTTTCCGATCAATGGTTGGTGTTCGATCAATTTACCCTCGCTATTGGATAGGTCGGCGCCAGGCTGGCGAATAAACCCGGCTGGTTTTGCCGGCTATCCATCTCCTTCATCGGCAGGGTAATCGCCAACCAGTTCATCGAAATAGTCTCGCAGCGGGCGCAAATAGTGATCCTCCCACCACTGCATCATTTGCCTGGTGCTGCCAGCCTCCACCCCGGTTTGCGTTACCTTCACCTGAGAACCGGTACAGGTAGGCTCAAAGGTCAATTCAACGGTTGCATCCGGTTGATTTTGCGGAAATTCGGCCAGATTCCAGGTTTGTACGATCCGGTTGAAAGGCGTCGAAACCAGGGTAACCCCTGCTGCCTTTCCATCGAGCGTTGAAAATGGTTCACCGACCTTGCCAGAAAGGCTTACCGGATGCCCGGTGAAACGGCTGTGCTCGTAACTGTCCAGCCAGGCGCGGTACACCCTTTCAGGGTAAACGGGAATATCTACCGTCATACTTATCGTTGCAAACATGCTTCCTCCAGACGCTACGGGCGGTTATGCAACCCGGTGGAAACACCCGTAACGCTTAAAATTTCGTCAAAAAGCAGTCAAATGTACTTAAAATTGATTATACCCGGTCGAAAAAGGGCTTAAAATGCCTGTTTCAGGCGTAAATTTCCCCTAAAATCTTGACAGAGGTAGTAAAATAAAGGTAGTTAACCTTTCACAACCAGAAAAGGAGAAACAAAATGGATTTCAATGGTTACTGTGTAAAATGTCGCAAGAAGCGTGATGTCAAGGGTGGAACGATCACTAAAACCACCACGGGCCGCCAGATGGTTAAAGGCACCTGCCCGGTTTGCGGAACGACCGTGACTCGCTTCCTTCCGAACAAGTAATCCAGACCTGTGACGAAGTAAGATCTTAAACCTCTGTTGCGATTCAGAGGAATCAGACCTTACCCGTATGGGTAAGGTTTTTTTTGTCTCCAATTTTGAAAGAATTGGGGGGTAGATGCGACAAGCTATCCATCAGCCAGGATGCGGTAAAATTCTTCCTCATTGCCATTTTCACTACGACAGGAATGTAAGCCATGAACCAGGCCAACAATCATAAGTCACAACCATTGCCCGAGCGGATTAAAGGTCTCTATAATGAATTCCCCAGGCAGTTCTGGATCCTGGTGGCAGGCATGTTCATCGACAGGCTGGGCGGGGCATTACTCTTTCCGTTTTTCTCACTTTACCTGACGCGAAAGTTTCAGATCGACATGACCCAGGTCGGGTTGATCTTTGGCCTGTTTGCCATTTCCAGCTTCATTGGGAGCATGGTGGGCGGCGCACTCACTGACCGCTGGGGGCGGAAATCCATTTTACTGTTTGGCCTCTCGATGAGCGGGCTTTCCAGTGTATTGATGGGCGTGATCGATGCGCTGCCGTTATTCATGGTGGTCACCCTGGTGGTCGGGATTCTTTCCGATGTAGCCGGTCCGGCTTATCAGTCGCTGGTGGCTGACCTGCTTCCGGAAGAAAAACGGGCGCAGGGGTTTGGCATTCTACGCGTGGTCGCCAACCTGGCGGTCGTCATTGGCCCATTGGTTGGCGGCTTTCTGGCAGCCAAGTCCTACCTGATCCTTTTTATCACCGACGCAACGACCAGCGTGATCACGGCGATCATCCTGTTTTTTGCGCTTCAGGAAACGCATCGCCCGAAGGAGACCGGCCAACCGCAGGAGAGTATGGCAGCCACCTTCAAGGGCTACTTCACTGTCGTGCGCGATAGCGCCTTCGTTGGGTTCTTGATAGCATCCGTGTTGATGGTGGTGGTATATATGCAGATGAACACTACGCTGTCCGTTTACCTGCGGGATTATCACGGCGTGCCGGAACAGGGCTTTGGCTATATTTTGAGCTTGAATGCCTTCATGGTGGTGTTGTTCCAGTTTTCCATTACCCGCTGGATCAATCGTTACCGGCCGCTGATCATCATGACGGTTGGTTCGCTGCTGTATGCAGTCGGGTTTGCCATGTATGGTTTTGTCTCGGCATTCGCCTTGTTTTTGGTGGCGATGGCGATCATTACCGTAGGCGAGATGTTTGTCAGTCCGGTGAGTCAATCGATCGTTGCCCGTCTGGCGCCGGAGGACATGCGCGGGCGTTACATGGCGGTTTACGGCTTTTCCTGGTTGATCCCTTTTGCCATCGGCCCGCTGCTGGCAGGATTGGTGATGGACAATCTGAACCCCGACTGGGTGTGGTACATTGGCGGTGTACTCGGCCTGGCGGCTGCCGGCGGATACTACTGGCTGGAATTACGCGCCGGTCGTTCGCGCTTTTCCTCCATCGATGCGCGTCTGGCGATTATGCAAAACCTGGAGGAAGGCAGGATCACGGCTGAAGATGCCAACGTGAAACTGGAATCGATAAAAAATAATTCCTGGGGCAAATTAGCTTCCCACGAAGAGATTAATCCTCAGCGGAATGTCCGCATCCGAGTGAGCGACCAGCTCAATCAAGTCGTTAAAAGCGATCTCGTGCTCCCGATCGGTTTGGTGAATACCGTTCTGCATGCCGGCGGCAAGCTTTCTGTGCAGCTTGACCGGTATGACCCCCAGGAGCTAAATAAGCTGATCGCCGGAACCGCCCAGGGACAAAAACCGCAGCAAATGATTGCGGGGGACGACTGCATCGAGGTTACGGTTGAATAAATCAGCGCATAAACCTGGTACTCGCGCTGGAACTATTTCGCTATAATAAGGATATCCGTTTGCGGATGGATGGCAGCGGAATGATACGGTTCATTTTGCAGGTCTGAGGAGAATATCAAAATGACACTTGAGCAGCAGCGCGCGCGAATGAAAAGTGCCGTCTGGAAAGCCATTAGCCAGAGCGGAGTGGATGTTTCGGTTCTGCCCTCGGAGCAGCAGGCTAAAATCGTCGACGCCGTGGCTGATGAGGGTCTGGTAGTGATGAATGAGATTCTGGATGAGGTTTATAAGAAAGAAGCCGGAAAACCAGCAACCGAGGGTGAGGAAACAATCATTTGGGAAGGTCGACCGTTCCTGTCGCTGGTTGAGAACTATGTGATCACGAGTGAACGCATCAAAATCTCGCGCGGATTACTGGGTAAAGATTACGAAAACTTCGAGTTGATCCGGATCCAGGATATTGATGTGTCGAAGGCTGTCACGGAACGGTTGTTTGGCCTTGGCGATATTCACATTCGCGGCGCCGACCCGTCTACGCCGGCAATCACCTTGCGCAACATCAACAACCCGAACGAAGTTTACGAAATGCTGCGCAAAGCCTGGCTGGCAGCCCGCAAGCGCTACGGACTGATCTTCCGCGAGGAGATGTAAAACAAACATACACAAAAGGCAGCCTGCCCTTTACCGTTGGGGCAGGCTGATCCTTAATCACGCGTTTCTAATGGATGATATCTGCGACGCCTTCGGGTGGTTCTTAAGGACGAATCCATCTTCAACGAGTTCCTGTGCGTTCTTAACGTTCCAGGTTAGATCCTGGGCTGCTTGATTATTATTGTGCCATCCAATATTCATAGCCTGATACAAAACGATAGCCTTATTTTTGCTTCCCTAATTTATTACCTTGCTATAATACTATTGGTCACACAGGTTCAATGCGCGTTATTGAACATTCGTTAGCTGTTCCCAATTTCCCTTTTCTCAACTAAATACGCAAGGAGGACAAATGTATTCCAAGTCTTTTGTCAAATGGGTTGTGATTGCTTTACTGGCAGTCATGGTATTGGCTGCCTGCCAACCCGCCGCAGAAACACCGGTAGTCACGGATACCGAGCTTAATCTGCTGTGCACCCCGCAAGAAGAGTGGTGCCAGGGGATGAAACAGGAGTTTGAGGCCAAATACGGCATCACCGTCAACTACGTCCGCATGTCTTCGGGTGAAGCTTTGGCGCGCGTGAATGCAGAGAAGGACAACCCCCAGTTTGATATCTGGTGGGGCGGCCCGATCGACAGCTTTATTTCGGCCAAAGAATCCGGACTCCTGGAACCCTATGATTCACCCAACTATGTCAATCTTGTCGATCCGGCCAAGACCAAGGACGCGGACAATCAATGGGTAGGCATTTACATGGGCTCACTGGGTTTTGCCACGAACACCGATTGGCTGGCGGCTAACCCGGGCGTGGAAGCCCCCACATCTTGGGACGACCTGCTCAAACCCGAATTCAAGGGCCAAATCATGGTGGCGCATCCCTCTTCATCCGGAACATCTTACACGGCGTTAGCGACCATCCTGCAGATCAAGGGTGAAGAAGCCGGCTGGGAGTTCCTCAAGCAGTACGCTGCTCAAGTTTCTCAGTTCACCAAGAGCGGCGCTGCACCGGCCAAGTTCGTCGGCCAGGGCGAAGCAGCGGTTGGCATTGTCTTCTCGCATGACATCGTCAACGAGATCGACAACAACAAACTGCCGTTAAAGTTAACCTTCCCCGCTGAAGGCACCGGTTATGAAATCGGCGGCATGGGTATTATGAAGGGCGCCAAGCACATGCAAGCTGCCAAGCTGTGGTTTGACTGGGCATTAACCGCTGAAGCTCAGGCGCTTGGACCAACGTACAAAGCTTACCAGGCTCCGACGGTCAAGGGCGTAACCCTGTCGCACCCCGAACTGATGGAAGTTAATCTAATCGACTATGACTTCCAGTGGGCTGGTACCAACAAGAAGGCCTTCGTTGAGAAGTTCACCAACGAAATCGTCTCTGCTGACAACCTGAAACAATAAAAGAACGTTAATTGAATACTGGGCGGGGGTTACCCCGCCCAGTATCATTTATAGAGCGAATTATGGCAGAAACTGACACAACGGTAGAAGTTCCCTCTACAAGGTTCACAGGATTAACTCGCCGCTATCGTGAATTTTCATTGATTGCCAGAGACCCGGTGCTCTTCATGAGCCTGTTGTTTTCCGGGATATTTATCACGGTTTTCGTCGTCGTACCCCTCTTTCGAACGATTTCCGGTGGTTTTTTTAATGCAGAGGGCGCATTTGATCTGACCTATTTTGGGCGTTACTTCGACGATTATTTTGGCCCCGGAATGCGCCGGGTCTTTGTTGATACGATGACCATGGGGCTGCTGGCAGCGATCGGCGGCACCCTGGTCGGTTTTATTTTTGCGTACGCCCTGGTTCGCTGCCGGATTCCCGGGCAAAAAGTTATCCATTGGCTGGCGCTGCTGCCGACGGTCTCCCCCCCGTTTGCCCTGTCGCTCGCCATGATCCTGCTGTTTGGGCGCAACGGCGTAATCACCCGCCGCGTCCTTGGCATTACCTACGTCCAGGGGATGAACGACATTTATGGTATGGACGGGCTGGTCATCGTCCAGACTATCACCTTCTTTTCCGTGGCGTATTTGATTTTACGCGCCATGCTGGAACGCTTGAACCCGGCCATGGAAGAGGCTGCTGCCAGCCTGGGCGCCGGCCGATTTCATATCTTTTTCACGATTACCCTTCCCCTGCTCATCCCGGGAATTGCCGGTTCATTTCTGCTGCTTTTTGTTGAATCGCTGGCGGACCTTGGCAACCCGTTGTTCATTGCCGGTAACCGCACCGTTCTTTCGGCGCAAATATTTCTGGCAGTCATTGGCGAATACGATTACCAGAAGGCATCTGCGCTTTCGCTGGTGTTAATTATTCCAACGCTGGTGATCTTTTTAGTCCAGCGTTATTATGTCAATCGCCGCGCTTACATTTCGGTCACCGGCAAACCGAGCGGGTCGCAGGTGGTTGAAAAATCACCGGTTATCCGCTGGGGTTTCAATGTGGCTGCCTATCTGATTTGCGCCTTTGTCATTTTGATGTATGCCACCATCATTTACGGTTCTTTCAGCGAAGCCTGGGGAGTAGATTTTGCGCCAACCCTGCGCCACTGGCAACTGACCCTGACCCGCGGCGTTGAAGCCATCCTCGACACCACTTTCTTGAGCGCGCTGGCAACTCCATTTGCTGCCATCCTCGGCATGGCGGTTGCCTGGCTGGTCGTCCGGAAAAATTTCAGCGGCAAGCAAGCGCTGGATTTCACCTCGAACCTGGGCGGCGCGGTACCCGGGACCATCCTTGGTATTGGTTATGTGATGGCCTTCAACAAGCCGTCGATCGCGCTGGCAATCGGGGTTTACGGCGTGCTGGCATTATTTTTCGCTCAAGTGGTCGGCAAAAATGTCCGCGACCGGTTGGTAATATTGGGGCTCGCTACCGCAGCCGGAGTAGGGCTGGCCCAGGCGCCGTCGCCAACAATCTATACAGTTATTGGCCTGCTGTACTTTGTTCTTGCCGGGATTCTGGCAGTGGCCAGGCAAGGAAAGCTGCGGGTCATACTGGCGGTGGCGGCCGGGATTTACGTTATGAGCAATAATTGGGCTGCTGCGATCGCTGCTCCGATAGCCAACCTTTCTCGCAATATGGAACGCGGATTCTGGAGCAACGCCATTTTCCAACTATCCGATCAAATCAAAGTGTTGATCCAGCCGCCTCCATCCCTGCTGGCTATCGCCCTGGTCTTTGCCGGTATCCTGCTCACCCTGGGGATTCGCCAACGCGGCTTGCGTGTCGGCGCAGGGGTGATCGCCTTACTGATTCCCTGTACATTGTCCTTCATGGACGTCCCCTTTTCTCTGGTTGGCGGGGCGTATATCATCCTGGCGGCGTATATGGTACGCAGCCTGCCGGCTTCGGTGCGGGCGGGCGTGGCGTCGCTCCAGCAAATCGATCCATCCATCGAGGAAGCCTCCAATATTCTGGGAGCCGATGCCCAGTACACCTTCCGGAAAGTGACTCTGCCACTGATTTTGCCGGCGCTGGTTTCGGGCTTGATTTTTAGCTTCACCCGCCACATGACCAGCCTGTCGGCGATTATCTTCCTGGTCAGTGCTCGCTGGCGCATTGTAGCAGCCTCGATCCTGAGTGAATGGGAGCAGGGTGGGGTCAGTATCGCGGCAGCTTACTCAACCGTGATTATTATTTTTGTCCTCGCGGCTATTGGAATTCTCAGTTTGGTGACCAACCGTATCTTCCGTGGCAGGGGCGGGGTCGATTTGAGCATTGGGCTATAGCTCAGGGGCATAAAGGGAACTAACACATGTATCTTTTATTGAAAAATATATCTAAAATTTTTCCTCCACGTGGCGGGGTCGGCGAGGTGACCGCTGTCAACCAGGTTTCACTGGAAATCGAAAAAGGAGACCTGGTGACCTTGCTCGGCCCATCGGGTTGCGGTAAAACCACAACCCTGCGCATGATTGCCGGTTTTGAATTTCCGACCACCGGAAAAATTATCCTGGATGGCGAAGAAATCAATGAACTGCCACCGCATAAACGAGATATGTCGATGGTGTTTCAAAGTTATGCCATCTTTCCACACCTGAACGTGTTCGAAAATATTGCTTACGGGCTGAATGTACGTCACTTTCCCAGACCGGACATCACCGAGCGGGTAAACCGTGTTTTGGATCTGGTTCACCTGGATGGCTACGGCGACCGTGCCCCCAATCAACTTTCAGGCGGGCAGCAGCAGCGTGTTGCGCTGGCACGCGCACTCGTCATGGAACCCAAAGTTCTGTTGATGGATGAGCCGCTGTCCAATTTGGACGCCAAATTGCGCGAGGAAATGCGCACGGAAATTCGCCGCATCCAAAAAACGCTCAACATCACCAGTGTGTATGTGACCCACGACCAGATCGAGGCCATGACGCTTTCGGACAAAATTGTGGTCATGAACGAGGGCATCATCGAGCAGATTGGCACCCCTGGCGAGATTTATCGTTATCCAAGCAGCCGGTTCGTGGCCGGGTTTATTGGTCGGGCGAATTTTATTGGTGGAAAGGTGCTGGAGCAGAATCACAATCAAATGACAGCCGAAATATTTGGGCACACCATTACTCTCTCAGGCTTGCGTGAATCATTCAACCCCGGCCAACCGATCATACTGATTGTGCGCCCCGAGATGATCGACATTTATAAAAGCGGCGGAGGTTTTCCGGGTATCATCCGGCGGGCAGTTTATCTTGGCAATGTGATCGAATATGACGTAGAAATTGGCGGAGAGTTGGTCACAGCCGCTGAAACCGACCCGGCCAAGATGGTCATGTACCCTGAGGGGGAGGCGGTAACCGTCAATTTTTCTGAAACCACCATCCAGGTATTACCCGCCAGCGGTTGATCATGAAAAAATTTGACATCCTGATGATTGGCAATTTTGCCAGGGATAAGCTTATCGTCGACGGCGTCGAAGAGATTGCCTCTGGCGGAGGGGTGTATTACGGCAGCGTGGTCGTGCGCCGGCTGGGGTTGAAGGTGGGGGTCATCACCCGGCTGCACCCGGTAGATTTCCCGCGGCTGGAGGAATTGCGCGCGGAAGGTATCGAGGTGTATGCGATTCCCGCCGAAGGCACCTCCGGGATTGCCAATTATTATCGGTCAGACGATATGGAACGGCGAATTACCAGGCCGATCGGGTTTGGCGGGCAGTATCAGCTCGAGCAGCTGCCCGATTGGCAGGCCAGGGTCATCATGCTGACGCCTTTGTATGCCGGCGAGGTCGACCTGGACTTCCTTAGGGCACTGGCCGCCCGGTCGCCGGTCGCCATGGATATCCAGGGGTTCTTGCGCGTGCCCCGGGCAGAGGATTTGATCTTTGAGCCGTGGGATCAACTGGCGGAAGGGCTGCGCCACGTCGCGTATTTAAAGGTTGACCGGGCTGAAGCTGAATTTGTCACCGGGCTGACGGATTTGAAAGCTGCCGCCCGCCAACTTGCCGGTTTTGGCCCGAAGGAAATAGTGCTGACGCAATCTTCAGGGATCACGGTCTTCTCGGAAGGTCAATTTTATGAAGCGCCGTTTACTCCGCGGTCGCTTGTCGGGCGCACCGGGCGCGGCGACACCTGTTTCTCGACCTATATTGCCATGCGGCAGTCGAACAGCGCGGAGACTGCCTGTAACTGGGCGGGCGTGATCACCTCGCTCAAACAGGAAAAACCCGGACCGTGGAAGGGCACGCGCGCTGAGGTAGAAAAAATTCTTCGTTCCGCTGCATAGACGCTGGCAGGTGCTTGCAGGGCTGGGGGTAACTGTCAATTGAATGCTTTGATCCATTCAGGGAAAACAGGTTCACGAGATGGATCCATTGCAGGCAAGATTAATTTAATTTAAAAATTTCTGCGCTCAAGCGCATAACTTTTTCCAGACAATTCCGACTAACTTAGTATTGTTATAAATCAAATCAGTCGGTAAGGGTTCAGCGTGGGGTCTCCAGAAGGGAAGCACCTTCCATTGTTTTCCCCGGTCAACATCCTCATCGCCGCTGCAGCGAGTGTGATTTTGGCGGCTGTCTTTTTTGTGTTTGGGGACCAGATATTCAGCCCGGGAGACCTGACGGCATCTTCAGCCTTTGGTACCTCGATCAGTATTTACCGCTCGCATGCCGATTTTCAAAATCAATGCCGGCTTTGCCACCAACCCTTGCGTTCCAACCAGGCTGCGCTCTGTACTGAATGCCACCTGGACATCGGCGAGCAAATGATCAGCCGGATCGGGGTACACGGCTATATGGAGAACCCACAGGAATGCCGCGGCTGCCATCCAGACCACCGCGGGCGGGACTTCGAAATGGTACAGTTTGCCCGACAAAATTTTGACCACTCTGCCACGCGCTTCCCATTGGATGAGCGTCATGCCAGGGCTACCTGCCAGCAGTGTCACACCCAGGCATTTTCCGTAACCTCCTCGGATTGCGCAACCTGCCACACTGAACCTGCCATTCACGCCGAAGTATTCCCTGGTGAGTGCGGGCAATGCCACCAGGGGCGGACCTGGTTGCCAGCTACCTGGAATGAAAAACCTTTCGACCATGAAACGGTCGGTTTTTCGTTAAAGGTACATGAGGCTGGCATGGGCGGCAATCCCATCACCTGCCTGGATTGCCACACGGCACTAACCGGCACAACCACAACCTTCGCCTGTCAGGATTGCCATGCGTTGCAAAATGCAGAGTTCGTCACCAGCCACGTGCAGGCCTTTGGCGGCGCCTGTACCGAGTGTCATGACGGGGTTGACCGGATGCAGACCTTCGACCATGCTGCGGTCTTCTCCCTGACCGGCAAACATGCAGCGCTGGATTGCGCCAATTGCCACACCGGTCAAACGTTCGCGGAATCACAGGCCATCTGCTCCACCTGCCATCAGGAGCCGGAGATTCATACCGGTTTTATGGGATTACGCTGCCAGATGTGCCACAACTCAGGTGAAAGCTGGCTGCCGGCGCGACTGGTCAGTCACGAATTTCCTCTGGCACATGGGGCCGAAGGGGAAAGCACGTGCACGACCTGTCATACCGACGCCTACCCGGAATATACCTGTTTCACCTGTCATGAGCATGTGGAAGATCAAATTCAATCGGATCACCTGGACGCCGGCATCCAGGCTGAACAAATTGCTGACTGCACCGCCTGCCACCTGGACGGCCTGGTACATGAGCAACCATAAGGGAGGGGGCAGATGAAAAAGCGCATTTTTACCATCTTTTTCCTGATCGTCTTCCTGCTGGCGATGCTCGGTGTCAGCGGAGTGGTCGCCATGGCGACCTTTGCACCAGCGCATGCCGGTCAGGGATTATTTGCCATCCAGAACTGGGGCGAACATTTTTATGAAGGCCTGATCGCGAACCCAGCCAACCGCGCCCAGTATGGGCTTACCTTGTTGGAGCGCCGCCTGGCGGACCTGGAGCAGGTGAGGGGAACTGACGCTGAAACCGTGGTGTTAAACTCGATTGCGGTTGAAATTCAGCACGTACTCGAACTTTTCAAGGCTGCAACCCCTGAGAGTGAAGCTGCTCTGCGGGAATTATTTGTGGCGGATTTAAATGCCCTGCTGATCCAACTGGATAGGGTTGAATTTGTGGCGCAAAATTCTCCGCAGGCTTTAGCCGATTTTCGGGCGGCCATGTCAGCCCTGCGCGACCGCGCCAAGGATAGCTCCCGATCCCTTGCCGGGCTATCCGATGACAGCGGGATTCCAGCAAATCCTCTATTACCCATGCCCAACACTCTAGTACCTGGTGCGCCAGGCGCCGTCGATGCGCCCTTCCCGCCACGGATGATCCTCTTTCCACCTGGCAGCCCGGGTGCGCAGCACCTCTTTTTCCCGTTGGACGGCAAGCATGCTGAAACCACCTGTCAGACCTGCCATACCGAGGGGAATTACGCCGGCACACCTAACCAATGTCTGGATTGTCATCTGACTAACCGGCCGGCAGCGCACTTTGAGGGTCAGTGTGCCTTATGTCATTCCACCAGCGCCTGGTTGCCATCCACATTTGACCATTTTGCAGTTGGCGCGGTTGATTGCCAGAGCTGTCACCTTGAAGTTCGCCCGGCAAACCACTACACAGGGCAGTGTTCTGCCTGTCATGGCACTACAGCCTGGCTGCCTGCCATCTTTAACCACCAAACTGCCGGTGCGTTTGATTGCCAGAGTTGCCACATTTCAAAACGACCTGCCAATCACTTCCCCGGACAGTGTTCTGCCTGCCATGCTACCAGTGCCTGGCGCCCGGCCACGTTCAACCATCAGGTGGCTGGCGCGACAGATTGCCAAAGCTGTCATATCGATCGCCGCCCAGCCAACCATTTTGCTGGACAGTGCTCTGCCTGCCATGCCACCAGCGTCTGGCGGCCGGCTACCTTCAATCATCAATTTGCCGGAGCTACCGATTGCCAGAGCTGCCACAGCAACCGCCGCCCAGCCAATCACTTCAGCGGGCAGTGTTCTTCCTGCCACACGACGACCGCCTGGCAGCCCGCCAGCTTCAACCATCAGGTTGCCGGCGCAACCGATTGCCAGAGCTGCCACCTTAATCGCCGGCCTGCCAACCATTTTTCCGGCCAATGCTCCGATTGCCACAGTACGTCGGGTTGGCTTCCGGCCAATTTCAATCACACATTCCCGATTGACCACAAGGGCGCCAATGGAGAATGCGCTACATGCCATCCTTCCGGCACCAGCAGCTTTACCTGTTTCAATTGCCATAATGAATCTGAACTGACCAAAAAGCACAACGAAAAAGGAATCCCGGATTATGTTGTCCGTTGCATGGAGTGCCACCCGGACGGGCGCAAGAATGATTGATCTACAGGAATAACTTATGTCCATACAATCCATCTTCGACCAAACTGCGCAAAAACACAACCGCCTGGTTTCCAGCGTGATCGTGCCTGACCCGCTCCGCTGTGTCCAGTGCGGCATCTGTTCCTTCAACTGTCCCCTTCGTGTTGATGTCCGCCGGCATGCATTGCTTGGGAAGCCGATAGCGGAAAGCGCGTGCCTGAACTGCGGAGAATGTGTGCGGCGTTGTCCGCGCGGCGTATTGCGCTTTGAAACTGCTCCTATCATGAAGATTCAAATAGGTTAATTCGATTAATGGCAGATCCCTCTATGACGAACTATGCCATCATTGGCACGGGGGCCGCTGGCGTTGCGGCCGCACTTGCGATTCGGCAGAAGGATTCCCGCAGCGCGGTCACGCTCTTCACCAACGACCCGCACTTGTATTACTCCCGACCTGGCCTGGCGTATGTGCTTGCCAGCGAAATCCCAGACAAGCAATTGTTTCCATTCACCGGTTCCATTTTTCGCGACCAGCGGATCGAGATTGTCAGTGAGCCGGTTGAGTCAGTGACGCTCGCCACCCATCGGCTGCACCTTGCCAATAAACAACTGGTGCGTTACGACCGGTTGTTGATCGCCACTGGCGCTACCGCTTCGATACCTGCCGTGCCCGGGATACAACTGGATGGGGTAGTCAAGCTGGATAACTACGCCGATGCGCAGCACATCCTGGTAACTGCCCGTCGGGCAAAAAAGGCTGTCGTGGTCGGGGGCGGCATCACAGCGCTCGAGATCGTGGAAGGATTGGTTGCGCAAGGCGTGCAAACCCATTACTTCCTGCGCGGCGACCGTTATTGGAGCAGCGTACTGGATGAAATCGAATCGCGTATGGTTGAGGCTCTGCTGGTCAAGGATGGCGTACACATCCATACCTTCACCGATTTGACCGAAGTCCTGGGTAAAAAAGGCCGGGTTAGCGGCGTCCGGGCGATCGAAAACGGCCAACCGGTTGAATTGTCCTGTCAGATTGTCGCGGTCGCTATTGGAATCAAGCCCCGTATGCAGCTGGCTGCTGCCGCCGGGTTGCAAACTCAGCGCGGCATCCTGGTCGACCCGCGCCTGCAGACCAGCGACCCCGATGTATTTTCGGCTGGCGATGTTGCGCAGGTTTATGACCGCCTGAAGGGAGAGTATTTGCTGGATAGTCTCTGGGCGCCAGCGATGGCGATGGGCCGCGTGGCCGGGACCAACATGGCTGGCGGCAACGCAATTTACCAGAAACAGTTCCCCTTCAATGTCACCCGTCTGGCTGGGCTAATCACTACGATCATTGGACGGGTGGGAAAGAGTGAACCGAACGGCGGCAGCCAGCCCAAAGGCGACCAGGATGTGCCGGGGATCATGCGCGGCGATAGCGAAGTCTGGCGTTTGCGGCCGGATGCAGTCGTTGCCCAGACATACGGCGATGACAGCCGGCTGCGGTTGTACCTGAATGCCGAGAACCTGGTGGGCGCAATCGTGATGGGGGATCAGACACTTTCGTATGCCATCCAGCAGTTGATCCAAAAGCAGGTCGATATCCAACCGATTCGGTCCCTGTTGTTATCTGCGGATGCTGACCTGTACGCTGTGATCAGCAATTTCTGGAAAGGACACAGGCTTGCTGAAAAATTCGCGTGAACTCATCTTCGCTGCCATCGCGATGGTTTTCATCACGCTGGCATACCTGTTAATCCAGTCGGTTTACGGGGAAGTACCCTCTGCCAGTAGCCTGTGGGGACACAGTATCGGGGTGCTTGGCTTTGTGCTGATGCTCATGACTGAGGTGCTGTATTCGCTGCGCAAACGGTCCAACCGGGCGCGCTGGGGAAGGATGTCCGATTGGCTGGAGTTCCATATTTTTACCGGATTGGTTGGGCCATTTTTGGTTCTGCTCCACCCTGGCTGGCAGTTTAAAGGACTGGCAGGAGTGCTCAGTCTGCTGACCATCTTGATCGTGATCAGTGGTTTTATCGGGCGTTATATCTACACCGCAGTTCCGCGTACCGCCGACGGCGTCGAAATTGATCTGGAGGTGCTGGAACAACAGGCGGCAGCTGTGGAGGCTGAACTGGCGGTTTTGTCGCGCCATGAAGCGACCCGACCCATCCCGGCCCGCCGGATGGTATTCGGGAGTTTGGTGACTGCCTGGTCAATTTCCTTTGACCTGGTAGGGGTGTTGGACCGCAGCCGAATACGGCACACGGTAAGCAGCGCGGTACGGGCAAGAGAGCGACGTCTGGCCGATTTGGAACACCAACGAAAACAGCTGCGCAGGGTCATTCGCCAGCGCCAGACTGCCCGCAGATTGTTTTCGCTGTGGCACACCATTCATATCCCACTGGGCCTGACACTTTTCCTAATTGCATTCGTTCACATCGGGGCAGCGATTTATTATGCGCTGCTGCTAAAGTAAGAAGACTTAAATCAGTCGCGGTTGTCCTGGGATGGCCAGATCGCGTCTGCCGCCGGGGCTACAAAGGGAGAAAAATCTTACCTGCTCCATCCTATCCCTGGCTGGCCAGCTTATTGCGGACACACCACTAGCTTCCCCTGGTTTATACTGACAAATCAGGCTTTATTGTCAACAGCTAAGTTTCCAAAAAGTCAGGGAACTTCCGCATAAATATAGCGGGCGGCCTGAAAACCAAGGGTAATCGGCCGCTCTTTTATGCGGATGGTCAAAGTCTGATTGAAGGGGAGCACTTCCGTGATTTCTGCGGCGGCCCCAGGCGCAATACCGTTCTCGACGAGGAAACCCAGCAAGGCATGGTTGTCTTCCGCGAACTCATGAATCCGTCGAATGACACCCTTTTGCCCGGCTGTAAGCTCCGTCAATGGGATCCAGTGGCTGGTGGCAGCCTCGTGGCCTGGAAACGGGTTGCCGTGCGGACAAACTTCCGGGTCGCCGAGCACCTTGCGCAATCGCTCTTCCAATGCAGGGGAAATGGAATGTTCGATGCCATGCGCTTCATTGTGAGTTTCGGCGATGGGCACCTTGATTAGCTTCACCAACAGTAATTCGGCTAACATATGTCGCCGAATAACCGAGTAAGCAGCGGAACGACCGCTCTCCGTCAGATGCACTCCGCCCTTGCGCCCCTTACCAACAACCCACTGGTCTCGTTCCATGCGCTTGAGAGTCATCGCGACTGTGGCGGGAGTGACGTTGAGCATTTCCGCCAGGCGGGCGGCAATGATCTCGCCGTAGTCGCGCTCCATGACATGCATGGTCATCAGGTAATCTTCAACCGTTGGGGTAGGACGATCGGCAGGTCTGTTGGGTATCGAATGTGACATATTTTGTCTTAAATGACTTGATTGTATTGACTTATTTGTTATGTTAGTATATACTAACTCATTGAATACGCTTAAGCAATAATTCATTCTACCAGAGCGCTTTGGATTGTCAAGGAACCGTCTCCACAACCACCTCAATCTTTTCTTGCCCCGTGCCTGTAGGCAAGAAACTCAACCATCCTTACCTTATCCAAGGAGTCACATGTCCCTCTATCGCCTCACCTCGCTTCTATTCATCCTGGTATTGCTGCTCACTGCATGCACGCCAGCATCGCCTGTCACGCCGGAGGTTCCCACCGCTGCCGCTACACTTCCTGATTCGACCGATGTTCCCACCGATGTTGCAGCGACCGAAACCGTTGATCAACCCATCAGTGGCAAGCTTGTCATTTACTCTGGCCGGTCAGAACCCTTGATCCAACCGGTTATCGATGCCTTCAAAGCTGAACATCCTGAAGTGGAGGTTTTGCTGAAAGCCGGTAGTAACAGTGAGATCGCTAATGCGCTCATCGAAGAGCAAGCCAACACTCAGGCCGATTTGTTCATCACCACCGAACTCTTCACGGTGCAATCGTTATCGCAGCAGGGGATCTTCCAGCCTTACCGGCCAGCTGCTGCTGACCTGCTCCCACCCGAATTTATCGACCCGAATAATAACTGGATCGGTCTGACCTTGCGAGCGCGAGTAATCATGTATAACACCGACCTGGTAGCGCCCGAGGATCTGCCTACTTCTATTTTTGATCTGACTGACCCTAAGTGGAAGGGCAAGATCGCTGCGGCAGGTTCGACCAACGGTTCCATGCAGGCGCAGATCGCTGCCATGCGCCAGTTGCTGGGCGAAGAAGAGACCGAAGCCTGGCTACAAGGGTTGCTGGACAACGAAGTGACCTTCTTTGGCGGACACACCGACGTACGCAAAGCAGTCGGGGCGGGTGAGTTTGCCCTCGGTTTGGTCAATCACTATTACTATCACCTGCAACTGGCTGAAGGCAGCAAGGTAGGCGTGATCTATCCCGACCAGGGAGACGGCCAGCTTGGCTTGATCACCAACGCAACTGCTGTAGCAGTGGTCAAGGGCGCTCAGAATGTTCCTGCTGCCCAGGCTTTTGTCGATTTCCTGGTCTCAGAACAAGGGCAGAAGATCTTCGCCGAGCAGAATTACGAATATCCCCTCCTGCCCGGCGTGCCTCTCCGTGAGGGAGTCCAGCCTTTGGAATCTTTCCGCCTGGCAGAAGTAAATATTGCCGAAGCGGCGCTTGACTCGGATGCAACGTTTGATCTGATGGAGAAGTTGGAACTTCCATAAAGCAATGAACCGCAGCGATGCACCGATGCCGCCGGCCCTTGTCTCGCCATTGCAACGCCTGCGTGCGGCATCCAACCGCCTGACAACCCGCTCCGCCTCTCCGGTCTTACTGGCCGGATTGGCGGGGCTGGTCGCTTTGTTTCTGGCGGTGCCGGTCGTGTATATCTTCTTACGAGCTGTAGGCGCAGACGCGGAAGCCTGGCAGCGGCTGCTTCAAGTCCGCCTGTGGAAACTACTCGGCAATACCCTGCTGCTGATGCTGGCGGTCACCGGCGGAGCGCTGGTGATTGGCGCGAGCATGGCCTGGTTGACCGAGCGAAGCGATCTCCCAGGGCGCAAATACTTCCGCTGGATGTTTGCGCTGCCGCTGGCGATTCCCGCCTATATTGGCGGTATCGTTCATCTGGCTCTTCTGCGTCCGCGCGGAGGGATGCTCCCCCGACTTTTAGAAAACCTGCTTGGGCAACCTGTTTATACACCCAGCCCGCTCGGTTTCTGGGGCGCGGCATTTATCCTTATCCTGTTCACATTTCCCTACGTCTATCTTCTCTCCGGAGCAGCATTCCGCTCTCAGCACGCCTCCCTGGAAGAAGCCGCACGCATGTTGGGGTACCGTCCCTTGCGAACGTTCTTTTCGGTTACCCTACCGGCGATGCGTCCTGGCTTGCTGGCTGGCGCCCTGCTGGTTGCGCTGGATATCCTGGCGGAGTATGGTACCGTAGCCCTGCTGCGTTATGAAACCTTTTCCTCTGCCATCTTTGTCCAGCTTTCCGGGCGTTATGATCGTTCAGCCGCGGCCGTGCTAAGCGGTGTGCTGGTCGGATTGGCAGTCATCATCTTGTGGGCCGAATTGCATTCTCAGGGGCAGGCGCGTTTCACCCAGATGGAAAGCAGTTGGCGGCCGGCGCCGATTGTCCGATTGGGCAAATGGAGAATTCCAGCCCTGCTGGTTGCAGCCGGAGTGACTTTTACCAGCTTGCTTGTTCCGGTCGGGGTTTTGACAACCTGGAGCATTCAGGCAGTGCTGGACCCCGAAACTTTGCGGTCGGTGCTTCATAGCGGGTCGATGGGCTTTTCCAATTTTGCCTGGAATAGCCTGTGGACTTCCTTCCTTGCTGCCTTGCTGGCTATAACCCTCTCTGTGCCGGTAGCGCTATTTTCCGTCCGGCACCCCAGCCGCGTATCGCGTCTCATTGCCCGGGTTTGCCAGGTTGGTTACGCCATCCCAGGCGTGGTTATTGCTCTCAGTCTGGTTCTGCTGGTCAACCGGGCGCTGCCTTTTTTGTATGCCACGCCGTTGATTGTGGTGATTGCCTATGTTTTACGGCATGTGCCCCAGGCGGTGCGCGCCAGTGAAGCGGCGCTGAATCAGGTGTCAGCGACTCTGGAAGAAGCCGCACGCGTCTCGGGTCGAACAGCGGTCCAGACCTTTGTACAGGTAACCTTTCCGCTAATTCTTCCAGGCTTGCTGGCAGGCGGCGCGCTTGTTTTCCTTACCTCTCTAAAAGAACTGCCCGCGACTCTATTGCTGCGCCCGGCAGGGTTTGATACCCTGGCGGTACGGGTGTGGGTGTGGGCCAATGATGGTTTCTATATTCAGGCGGCGCCGGCTGCGTTGCTGCTGGTGCTGATTTCAGCCGTGCCGCTCTCCTTTTTACTCCGCAGGGAACAAATTTTCAAATGATTGCACTCGACGTTCGACATCTCAGCAAACGATTTCATTCCGGTCAATACCCGGCTGTCAATAATGTCTCCTTCTCCATGCAGCAAGGAGAAATCCTCGTGCTGGTCGGGCCAAGCGGCTGCGGGAAGACGACCACGCTGCGGCTGATCGCCGGACTGGAACGGCCGGATAGCGGAGAAATCTACCTCGACGGACAGGTTGCTGCATCTCGGGAGGTCTTCCTTCCGCCGGAGCAGCGCGGGATCGGCATGGTATTTCAGGATCATGCGCTTTTCCCGCACCTGAACGTATATGACAACATTGCATTTGGCTTGCGCGGCAGACCTTCCGTTGAGATTCGGCAAACAGTACACGAATTGCTCGATATGGTCGGGTTGGAACCGCTGGTGAAGCGTTTTCCGCATGCGCTGTCTGGCGGTGAACGGCAGCGCGTGGCTTTAGCCCGCGCTCTGGCGCCCCACCCGGTGCTGGTGTTGATGGATGAGCCATTCAGCAGCCTGGATACCGACCTGCGCCTGGAGATGCGCGAGCAAGTGCGCAGTCTGTTGAAAGCGATGAATGCTTCAGTTGTTTTTGTCACCCACGATCAGGAAGAGGCGTTGTATATGGGTGACCGTCTGGCAGTCTTCCAACAAGGGCAGTTGGAACAACTGGGAACGCCCGAGCAGGTTTTTCAGAACTCGGCGACCCGATTTGTGGCCGAGTTTATGGGTAACAGCGCCTTCTTGAGCGGGGAAGTCATTCCGGGTGGAATCCGGACGGAGGTTGGTCTGGTATCCCAACCGGTTGACCTGCCAACTGGTTCGCGGGTCGAACTGGCAGTCCGAGTGGATGATCTCGATTTTTATCCCGATCCAACCGGCAATGCTGTGATTGTTGAGCGCATTTTTCGCGGTGTGCAGAATGTTTACCGCCTGCGATTGGATTCCGGCCTGACCCTGCAGGCGTTCAAAGAGCATATCACGATGCTGCCGGTCGGGCAGCGCATTCAGGCCAGGCTAAATCCTGGCCATCCGTTGAATGTTTTTCTGGCTTCGCATTAGCTCTGCTTTGTAAATTTTTTACCCCAGGTAAGTTTTACACCGGGGTTTTTCTGGTCTGGTAGGATCATTTAAATTTACCTGGCTGAAATCCAAGCCGAGAGAACTGTTTGGGGGTTATCATTCATTATTCCCCTCGGAGAGCTCCATGCCTGAAAATTCATTCCGTCTTTACCCGTACCGCTGGGTGGTGTTGGCGGTTTTTATGTTCACCAACCTGACCATCCAGGCGCTGTGGATTTCGTACGCGCCGATTACCGGGCCAGCAGCCCAATTTTACGGCGTCACCGATTTGAAAATCGGCCTGTTGGCGATGACCTTTATGCTGGCCTTTATTCCGCTCTCCATCCCGGTTTCCTGGGCGATCGATACTTATGGGTTTCGATTGGCAGTCAGCATCGGCGCAGTGTTGATGGCCGTTTTCGGGGTCGTACGCGGTCTGGCAGGCGCGGATTATAACCTTGTGCTGCTCAGCACCATTGGAATTGCCGTTGCGCAGCCTTTTTTGCTCAATGCTTGGACCAAGCTGCCGGCGCAGTGGTTCGGCATTCATGAACGCGCTACCGCCGTCGGCCTGGTGACGCTGGCCAACCTGATCGGGGCTGGCCTTGGCATGGTGCTGACCCCCCTTTTGATCGAAAGCATGCCCATCCCAACCATTCAACTGATTTACGGCGCAGTTGCTGCTTTTTCTGCGCTGTTGTTTGTACTTTTCGCCCGCGAAAAGCCTGCCACCCCGCCGTGTCCGCCCGGCCAGGAGGTGCGCGCTTTGATGCTGGACGGGTTGAAACACGCATTGAAAATCCCCGAGTTTTGGCTCTATCTGACAGCTTTTTTTGTGGCCATGGGTATATTCAACGGCATCTCTACCTGGGTGGAGAATATCATCCGCCCGCGCGGCTTTTCTCCGGCAGACGCGGGCACGCTGGGCGCAATGATGCTTGTGGGAGGCGTACTGGGTGCAGTGGTCTTGCCGCCTATCTCGGACCGGCTGCACAAACGTCAGATTTTTATCCTGATTGGGTTTATCTTCGCCATTCCAGGCGTGCTGGGTGTTGCATTTGCCGTCAGCCAATGGCTGTTATTCGCTTCGGCGTTTGTGATTGGCTTTTTCCTGGTCAGTGTCGGCCCGATTGGTATGCAATATGCGGCTGAAATCACCTACCCAACGCCGGAAGGCACCTCCAACGGGTTGATTCAGTTGTTTGGGCAAGCGTCGGTTGTGTTTGTATACGTTATGGAGGCTGCGCGGTCCGGCAACGGCGCTTTCACGCCTGCGCTGCTGCTCTCGGCGGGTTTGCTGGCGCTGGGGTCGGGGCTGATCCTGCGAATGAAAGATCCGGTGTTTTTGCCGGCTAAATGAATCACGCCTTTATCGGATGCCCAACCTTGTCTTGAGAAAGGGGAGGAAGGCGTCCCTCCCGGCGGCAGAGATGTCCGGATGGCGAAAAACAAGCAGAACCGATGGACCAGAGCCCTTGAGGGGAAATAGGACTTTGACTGTGACCCTGGTCACATAGACTATTTTATCTCTTCCGGTAAACTGGGGGTTGAGGTGAAATATGACTAATCAGATAAATATAAGTGAATTACCTTCAATGAAAGACCTGAAGGGTGTGGTGGAACCGTTTTCCAAAGCGGAGACACAGACAGCGGTACGCCAGTTGGTTGTCACGCTGCTGCTGTACGCGACCGGCTGGGCTGCCATGTACTTCAGCCTGCAGGTTGGTTACTGGTTGACGTTGCTGCTGGCGATCCCGACTGCCGGGTTCATGATCCGTATCTTCATATTTTTTCACGACTGCGGGCATAACTCCTTCTTGCCTTCTACGCGAGCCAACCGCCGCCTTGGGTTCTGGCTGGGAATCCTGGTTTTCACCCCGGGCGAACAATGGTGGAAGGCGCATGCCATTCATCACGCCACCAGCGGCAATTTAGACCGGCGCGGCGTAGGTGACGTGACCACCCTGACGGTGGATGAATATCTAAAACTGCCCATCCTGGGGCGGCTGGGATACCGCCTTTTCCGCCACCCGCTGGTCATGTTTGGGCTGGGTCCTCTATTTATGTTCCTGATTAAACATCGCATTGCTTACCCTCGTTTTGGCAAGCGGGAAACGATGAGCGTCGTTTGGACGAATCTGGGTATCCTGGCCCTGGCGGTTGGTCTCAACCTGCTGATGGGGTTCCAGAACTACCTGCTTGTTCAACTGCCGATCCTGTGGTTAGGCGGTATGTCTGGCATCTGGATGTTTTATGTTCAGCACCAGTTCGAATCATCCTACTGGGCGCGCCACCCCGAGTGGGAATATATCGCTTCGGCCTTTGAAGGTGCATCTTATTACCAACTGCCGAAGGTGTTGCAGTGGTTCACCGGCAACATCGGCTTTCATCACATTCATCACCTCAGCCCGAAGGTGCCCAATTACCGGCTCGAAAAAGCCTACAACGCGAATGAAATTTTGCGCCGTCCACTTACCCTGACCTTACGCGAAAGCCTGCGCACCATCCCGTTAACCTTGATTGATGAGGCCAACGATCGCATGATCAGTTTCCGCGATTTGCGGCAAATGAAAAACATACCGGTTGCGCAGCCCGGGGACTAGGCTAATCCTATCCAATAACCTGGATAGGCTGGGGTTGGGCTGGTTGAGGTTGGCCGGGGTACGATAGCAGCCAGACCCTTTTTGACCCATTGCCACAGCCCACAATCCAACCGTAGCGGCGCGGGTAGGCTGTGGTGCTTCGACACCTCGGCGGGCTCGGCAACCGGTGCCTCGACAAGTTCAGCAGCCCGGGGCTACAGTCAACAACCGGTATTTCGACAGGCTCAGGGGGCGGATTTACCAACCAGCAAGGATTCTCGGTCGGGCTTATAATAATCCCAGCTTCCATTCTCTGGGATTATTGATGACTACGAAATCTATGCCAATGACCGGAGGGCCATCCAAAATGCGCCTGCCGGGCACTTTTCGTGCGCTGCGCCATTATAACTTTCGCCTGTGGTTTGCCGGACAAACCATTTCCTTAATTGGCACCTGGATGCAAACGATGGCGCAGCAGGTGCTGGTTTATCGCTTGACCGGATCGGCGGCAGCGCTTGGAATGGTCAACTTTATTGCGCTTATCCCGCTTATTCCGCTATCGTTTATTAGCGGATCATTGGCCGACCGAATCTCCAAGCGAAAAATTATATTGTTTTCCCAAATCGTCATGATGCTGCAGGCCCTGGCGTTGGCAATCCTGACCGGCAGCGGCGTCGTTCAAGTCTGGCATGTTTATATCTTGTCATTTGTCATGGGGGCTGCAACTGCCATTGACCTGCCAGCACGCCAGGCTTTTACAGTTGATATGGTCGATGGGAAAGAGGATCTCACCAATGCCATCGGCCTGAATTCTGCAATGTTCAATCTGGCACGGGCGTTGGGACCTGCTCTGGCAGGGATCATTGTGGCGGCGACCGGCGAGGCAAATGCCTTCTATTTCAATACGCTTACCTTTTTGGCCGTCATCATCAGCCTGGTGCTGATGAAAAAATTGCCCCAGTCTTCCCACCCGCTGGACAACCGGGAAGGTCAGTGGGAACACATCGCTGCTGGCTTCAGGTTTATCAAATCAAACCGGGCAATTGCAGTGTTGATCAGCCTGGTAGCCGTTAGCGCCTTCCTCTCCATGCCATACAATACATTGATGCCCGTGTTTGCGGGGGATATTCTAGGAGGAAGCGCGGCGCCGGTCATTCAATTTTTCTGCAATTCGCAAACCGGGCTTTTGACCTGCCAGTCACCCGAAGCCCTGCCGCTCGGCATTTTGCTCACCATGGTCGGAGTGGGGGCGGTTGTATCTGCCTTGATCATTTCTTCCATGCCCGATTCATCCAGGCGCGGTGCCATGTTGACCCTGGGCAATCTGGCCTTCCCGCTGATGCTCTTGATTTTTGCCTTTTCGCGTTCTTTCCTGGCATCGACTGCGGTGATGTTTTTCACCGGCGTCAGCTTTGTGCTGCAAAATGTTCTGGCCAACACCTTGCTTCAAATTGCTTCACCGGATGAGTTGCGTGGCCGGGTAATGAGCTTCTACACCATGACCTTTCAGGGGATGATGCGGTTAGGCGGGCTGCAGGCTGGCCTGGTGGCCGATTGGCTGACCGCACCGCTTTCCGTTGGAATTGGCGCAGGGATTTCGTTGGTATACGGGTCGTTCGTCGCGATTCGCTACCCGGAAATTCGCAAGATGCGCTAGAGGAGAGCGTGTCATGTGCCATGTGCCACGCATCGCGTAATGAAGTCACAGGCGGGATGAAAGCTAGTTATTCATACGGGCGGCTTGAGGCAGGTTTCATTTGCCTCGATCGACAGGTCGAGCAACCGTCCATTGGCTTTGAGCCAGGCACGCCTGGAGCGGTAGTCCGGCAGCATTTTTTCCACCTGTTCCCAGAAAGCCCGGCTGTGGTTTTTCTGTACAATGTGCGCCAGTTCGTGGATCACGATGTAGTCGATAATCTCGAGCGGAGCCATGACCAGCCGCCAGGTGAAGCTCAGGGCATTTAGCCGGCTGCAAGACCCCCAGCGCGTCCGGGCTGAGGTGATGCGGATCGAGCGGTATTTCAGGCCAAACTGCCGGGCATAATATTCCGTCCGTTCGCTGAGTAGATGGCGCGCCTGGTTTTTATACCAGACGGTCAGCACATCGGCGGCTTTTGGCAGCACAGACTCAGACAGGTAAAAACCGGTAGAAAATTGAACCCGGGCTGTGCCGTGTTCACTCACATGCAGTGGATGGCTGGCTCCCAGATACCAGATGCGGGCGCCTTCGACCAGCTCGCGCTTACTAATCGCGATAGATGCTTTCCGCGATCGCTCCAGAGTTTTGAGAATCCAGTTGGCCTTCTTTGCAACAATATCCTCTATTTGAGCGCGGCTCAAGCGTTGAGGCGCGCGTACTTCCAATCGACCTTCGGGAGTGACGACCAGCGCAACCGTTTTCCGCCGGCTGCGGATAATGTGGTCGATAACAGGGGCATCGCTCATACAGCCATCGGACGGTCAGGCTTCGGGCCGTTTGACCTGGACGACATCAAAATCGCGGGCGACAATAGCATTCTCGAACACCGATTGAGCTTCCGCTAATATATCTTTTTCACGGTAGCGGCGGGAAACATGGGTTAGCACCAGTTGACCGACACCCGCGTCGCGGGCAAGCTCTGCGGAACGCCGGGCGGTCATGTGGCCGAACTGGCGGGCCATTGCCGCTTCTTCGTCCAGGTAGGTGGCTTCCATCACCAGCGTATCCACCCCCTTGCAAACTTCCAGCAGGCTGCTGGTATCTCCAGCATCGCCAATGACAGCCAGACGTGTACCCGGTCTAAAGTCGCCCAGGACGCTGTCTGGCTCGATTTTCCGTCCGTCTGGCAGGAGAACACTACGCCCTTCCACCAATTCGCGTCGCAGCGGTCCATTGGGGACGCCAAGCGCTTCGGCTTTTTCCGGCAAAAAGGGGCGGCGCCCCTTTTCTTCGAACAAATAGCCAAAGTTATCAGGGCCACGGTGCTGCACTGAGAAGGCGCTGAGGCTGAAATTGTCCTCTTCTAGAACCGGTCCTGCAACAATTGCCCGCAGATTTAGCGGCATGGGCGGTTCCTGCCCGCGCAGCACCACGCCGTAAAGCAGGTCATGGACGCGGTCAAGGGCGCCTTTTCCGCCAATTACTTCCAACTCATCAATCGATTCCCAGCGCATGAAGGTCGAAAGCAAACCGGCCAGCCCAAGAATATGATCGAGGTGACCGTGGGTGATCAGGATGCGATTGAGCCGCTTGAATCCGATGCCGGATTGCAGGATCTGCCGCTGGGTGCCTTCGCCACAGTCAACCAGGAAACGGTGCTCGTCATGTTTGACCACTAACGCCGGTAAATTACGGCGCACCGATGGAGCGGAAGCGGAGGTGCCAAGGAAGACGAGTTCAAACACTGGGTTGGTAATCCTTCTGAAAAGTGCCTAATTGTACCGCATCTTCCCACGCGAGACAAAACGCAGCGGGTTAAGGAACGCGGGCTTTGGTGGGCTTAGCCACCGGAGGCCAGCCAGGCTTTTTTCACCCGCGCTCTGTGAGTGTGGGCAGCAACCGACTGCAGCGTCTATGGTGAACTACCGGATTATGGCGAGCATAGTTCCCAAAATTGGACAAGCTGAAGCTTATCCTTCAAAATGCTTTAATTTTTCGCTTGACTGGAAGAAATGGCCGTCTCAACGGCCACCGGACGGTAGTGCAGCAAATTTTCCATGGTGAACAGAATCAGCGCGATCCAGATAATAACAAATCCGATCACCTGGTTGCTGGAAAATCCTTCCTTGAATACAAACACGCCCAGCAGGAATTGAGTGGTGGGCGTAATGTATTGCAGCAGTCCGACAGTGGTCAATGGAATCAGCTTTGTTCCGGCTGAGAAAAATATCAAAGGGATGGCAGTGACCACACCCGTAGCGGCTAGCAGCAAGGTCGTGTTGACGCCAGCATTAACGAAAGCGCCAACGCCACGGACCTGCTCGATGATCAGGTAGGCTAACGCTGGCAGGAAAACTGCGGCAGTCTCAAGGGTCAACCCTTGCAGCGAACCTAGCGGTGTAATCTTCTTCATCAGACCGTATAACCCGAACGAAAGCGCCAAAACCAGCGCGATCCACGGTAGCTTGCCCATGCTGACCGTCAGGTAGGTGACCCCCACACCTGCCAGAACTACGGGCACCCATTGCAGCGGGCGCAGCCGTTCGCGCAGGAAAATGACCCCCAGCAGCACACTGACCAGCGGATTGATGAAGTAACCCAGGCTGGCCTCCACCACGTAACCGGCATTTACCCCCCAGACATAGGTGACCCAATTGATCGCCAGCAGCGTGCCGGCAATTGCGTACAGGAAAACAATCCGCGGGGTCGCGGCCGAAAGCATGGGTTTCAGTTCCTTGCGGAAAATAAGAATAGCCGTCATTAGTAGGAACGACCATACCACCCGATGGGCCATGATCTGAAACGCAGGTGCAGCCTGCAGCGTTTTGAAATAAAGTGGGAAGAATCCCCAGATCGCATATCCTGCCAGAGCAAATAGAACGCCTTTTTTCACAAGGAAACCTGTAATTTACGGAAGAAATAATTAGGAGGTTGCCGGGCGCAAAGACCGCGCTTGCAGCACCATATACAGCGCAATGGAACCTGCCACGGCTGCGTTGAGTGAATCCACCCGCCCGCGCATCGGCAGTTGAGCCAGCAGGTCGCACTTCTGGCGGATCAGGCGGCGCATGCCTTCACCCTCATTACCGACCACCAGCGCCAGTGGGCCGGATAACGGCGCTTCGGTCAGCGGCCGGGAGTCCGGGCCACCTTCCAGACCCACTACCCAGGCGTCTTGTTCTTTGAGCGAGTCTATGGCCTGAGACAGGTTCATTTGGGCTACCAGCAAGTGCTCGGTGGCGCCAGAGGAAGCATGTACCACCGCGGGGGTCACATCGGCAGCGTGGCGGAAGGGAATCACCACCCCGTGCACTCCGGTAGCCTCAGCGCTGCGCAGCAGTGTGCCGAGATTCTGCGGGTTTTGCAACATGTCCAGTAGCAGCACCAGCAGCGGCTCCTGCCGTTTGCGCGCCAGAGCTAAAATATCAGGGAGGGTACTGAAGGGATACTCACTAACTTCAATCGCGACTCCCTGGTGACCTTCGCCAAGCGCATCCAATCGCTGCCGCGCTACCCGTTCGACCTGGATTTTATACTTTGCTGCCAGGGATAAGATTTCGGCCAGACGGCCTTTTTCTTCCACGCCAGCAGCCACCAGCAGGCGAAAAACCTGGCGGCGGTGGGCCTGAAAAACTTCATAGACCGGATTGCGCCCGGTGATAATATCTCGCATAAGATGAAATCCCTGACCGCAGTGGATTAGCGTTCGGAATCCGGACGGGCAAAGATCATGCGCCCGGCTGCGGTTTGTAATACTTTGGTTACGGTGACCAATATTTCCTGGCTAAGGTATTCGCGCCCATTTTCGATCACCACCATGGTTCCGTCGTCCATGTAACCCACACCCTGGCCCGATTCCTTGCCTTCCTGGATCACTCGGATGGCAAGCGCTTCGCCTGGCAGCAGCACCGATTTAACCGCGTTGGCCAATTCGTTGACATTGAGGACATTGACCCCCTGCAGTTCAGCGACCCGGTTGAGGTTGTAATCGTTGGTCAGGATCGGGCAGCGCAGTTGGCGCGCCAGGATCACCAGCTTATCGTCCACATCGCGAACGCCTTCTACATCGATGTCTGTGATGCGGACCGGGATCACAGGTTCCTTTTGCAACTGCGAGAGTACCTCCATGCCGCGCCGGCCGCGCTGGCGGCGCAGGCTGTCCGGCGAGTCGGCAATGTATTGCAGCTCGTTGAGGACAAAACGCGGAATCAGAAGCGACCCGGGCAGAAAACCAGTGCGGGCAATATCGGCAATTCGGCCGTCGATGATGACGCTGGTATCCAGCAAAATGGTGCGGGATTCAGCCCAACCAGCCGATTGGTCCACTGAGGCAGACACAGGCCCTCCCTTGTTGAAACTGCCAAGGAACATGGCCAGGTCGTTTTGACGCATTAAGAAGGTGGCGACGCCAAGGTAACTAAAAACCAGGACCCCGATGAATGGAAAAACTTCCCCAAAAGGGGATGGCAACCGCGAAAGCGGGAAAGATAGCAGTACGGCGATGGTCAGTCCGGAAATTAATCCAATCAGTCCGGAAAATAAGGTCTGCGCCGAGACTTTTAGTAAAAAACCGCGAAGCGCCCGTACTGGCCGGGTGGTGAGGTAAGGGGTTAAGATCAACCCGACCAGCGCTCCAACCAATCCGAAGGTGATTGCATACTGGTCTGTGGTGAAGACATTCGGGCTGGGGTTGACATTCGCCATGCCACCAAGCTGAGTGCCCCAGACTACACCGATGACCGTAAACGCAACCATGCCAATCAAACGAAAAACAAAATCAGTGCTCATAATGGCTCCTAAAAAATGAGGGCTGTTAAAGTGCGGGATAAAACGAACAGGCAAATGATATGAGGAATAAATAATAAAGTCATTCAATCATAGCATACTTGGCAGGCGTGTCAATGAATTATTGACAAGGGTATAGGCGCATGATAGAATCCAGCCGCCCTACGCCCCCATCGTCTAGTGGCCCAGGACGTGGCCCTCTCAAGGCCAAAACGAGGATTCGAATTCCTCTGGGGGCACAAATGTTTTTTGGCCCTCTCATCCCATCGAGGGATAATTAAGGCCAAAACGAGGATTCGAATTCCTCTGGGGGCACAAATGTTTTTTGGCCCTCTCATCCCATCGAGGGATAATTAAGGCCAAAACGAGGATTCGAATTCCTCCGCCCAACGGGCGCGCTGTGCGTGGGGGCACAAGTCCCCTGTGTGTCACGTGTCAAGTTCCAAGTTTACAAACTGCGCCTCGCGGGGCGTATATCCGGCATACTGTGCAACTCGCTTTGGTCGCTCACAAAGCTCACACAGGCTGGTGCGCAACGATGGCAATCTCATGATCAAACACAGGTTTCCGGGGTTGCGTTCAGAATGTATTAATAAACCCCTAGCTCCTGCTGTTTTTGCGAAGCTAGGGGTCGATAATTTAGCTGATGCTATGGACGCCTACTACTTTTTATGGCGGTACCAGGTTGCCAAGGGGTGCCTAGCAGCTTTAGAACGAAACGGTCCAGTCCCCAATAACCGGCGGTCCTCCAGGCCAGTATCAATAAAATCGATAGGATTATAAGAACCGGGTTAGCACTGGCTGTTCCTGCCATCATGAAATTCCAATTCATGAAGCCGCCAAAGAAAGCCGCAATGGCGGTGAATAAACCGAGGATCAAACCCAATCCAACCAGAATTTCTCCTGCCACTAAAAGCTTTGCAAACCAGACCTGAGATCCGCTGTCTAACAACCCCTGGAGAAAAGCGCGATACCAGTCAAAGACAATAAGTGGGCGAGCAGGTGCTTCAGGAATGGCAACAGCGCGGGTCCAAAACCCTTTGAGAATATCACCGGTCTGTACCCAACCAGGGTTGCTCAATTTGCCGATGCCGGACGAAAGCCATTCATATCCTACATACAATCGGACAATCAGCCATAAAAAAGACCAGGGTTTACTATTGAATAACTTGTTCACAAAAGGCGGATTAGAAAAGCTGGTTTCTTGCTCTAGAGATAGAGTGCCCATATATTTCTCCTTGAGATTAAATTGGATAGCTTGGATGCAGAATAACCAAATTATTATTTTTTTTGTTTCATTACACAATGTACTTTTTGCCTAAAAATTAAGCAGCATTTTTGCCCAATTTTGAACCAGGGAAAATACCTTGCTAATCAGCACAACAGGATAGTTTTTCGACGTCCTTGGTGAAAGATAATGCCGCCAGTTTTAACCCCTCAACCTGCGTCAGATATGGGAATAATGTCTCTGTGAGATCCGATACCTTTAGGCCAAACTTGACAGCTAATGTTGCAGTTTGAATGACCTCGCCGGCCTCTGCTGCCAGAACATGAACTCCCAAAATGCGCCCTGTAGATTCGTCCGTTACCAGCTTGATCAAACCACGAATATCCCTGGCTGCCAATGCGCGGGGTACATACTCCAAAGGCAGATTTTTGGCCTTCACCGGGTACCCCTGCCGTTTTGCCTGGGCTTCCGTAAGGCCAACGGTTGCAATTTGCGGGTCAGTGAAAATGACGCCAGGCAAAGCCGACAGGTCCAACGGTTTCTGGTTTCCATTCAATGCGTTGCTGGCAGCCAGCGCGCCGCTGGCTGCGGCCACGTAAACATAATCGGGATTTTGGGTCACATCTCCGGAGGCGTAGATGTTGGGATTGGAGGTTTGTTGGTATTCGTTAACAATGATGGCTCCATCCTCATCCAGCTTGACCCCGACCTGATCCAGTCCCAGGCCAGCGGTGTTTGGCTGCCGCCCTTGTGCGACCAGGATTTGGTCTGCTCCATATGCACGGGACTGCCCTTTGAGCCTGGCATGCACAGTACGGGTTTCTCCGTTTCGGCTAACGCGCTCGACCTGAACGCCGGTGAGGATGGTGATACCTTCCTGCTCCAAATAATCCTGAATTGCACGCCCGATCTCTGGCTCGTGCTCCGGTACCAGGCGGGGGCTGCGTTGCAGGATAAGCACTTTCACGCCTAAACGGGCCATTGTTTGACCCAGTTCCAATGCCACCGCCCGTCCGCCCAATATAATGAGGGATTTGGGCAACTCATCCAGATCCATCAGGCTGGTGCTGTTGAGCGGCTGGGCATCCACCAGGCCCGGGATTGGCAGAATACGCGGCTGCGCGCCTGTTGCAACAACATAACGTTGCGCACGAAAAGTTCTGTCACCAACTTGGATGGCGCCATCCCGGGTAAAAGCAGCACGTCCTTCGATAAGCGTAATGTTCGGGTAAGCATCCAGAACATTCACATACTTTTTCTGGCGCAAATCGGAAACCAGGGCATCCTTTTCGCCACGAACAGCCGGCCAATCGAGCGCTGATTGAGTCGTATTCACGCCGATAAAAGGATGGTGTCCGGCGGTATGCCAGGCTTCTGCTGCCCGGATAAGCGTTTTGCTGGGGACACAGCCAACATTCACACAGGTGCCGCCGATTGTTCCCCCGTTAATTATGCCAACGCGATGACCCAGTTCATCGCCCTTGATTGCGGCGGCAAAGCCACCTGAACCACCGCCGATTACCAGCAGATCAAAATCGTAATGCTCTCGGGCGCTCATTTCTAAACCAGATAAAGCCTCCGGATTTTGGATTGACCTTACAGAAGCCTGGTAACCTGCCGCAGCGACCGCGTTACTCAAGGTTTCCGTTCTGATCTCACTTGTTGTAATTACCGTGGCTTTTCTGGATTGCCATCCGGGCACATCTGCTTTTTCAACGCCAGGAACAGATAGCAAACTCTTTTTTACATGGGCGGCGCATGAACTGCAAGTCATACCACGAATATCAAGCTCGATTATTTGCTTTTCCATTTCTTACCTTTCATGGAAACCGTTGTAAATCGTTGACTACTTTTGACTGACCAGGTGACAAACACAATTCTTACCATCTACATCGTCTGTAGGAAATTTAAGGCCCAACGCATGCAAGTCACGAAGCTGGGCTTCAAGATCCTGTAATCCGGCAATTCGTTCCGCCACTTCGTCAGCCTTGGCCAGTAATCGTTCCAGCATTGTCCGGCAAGGTGCTTCGCGCCGATCTCTCATTGCAAGGATTTCCTGAATATCGTCCAGGGAAAGATCAAGACGGCGCGCGCCTGCCACCAATCGCAATCGATCAACATCCGTTTGATCGTACTCGCGGTAACCATTAGGTTTACGCGGAGGCAGCGGCAGCACTCCGGATTCTTCGTAAAAACGAATGGTTTTGGCAGACACACCTGTAACCTGTGATAACTCTTGAATTTTCAAAGTCGCCTCCATGAACACTTTTTATTATAGACCTTCCAGTTACTGGAATGTCAAGCGGCAAACAGGTTGATAATTCCATTTATTGAATGGCTGAGGAATAAGATATGGTGGTTTTGTTTTTTTCTGGAACATGGCGTGTTCCCTGCCGGTTCGAACAAGCCATCAGCCCTACCTGTAAGCCCGTCGCGTGCTAACAGGGGTCTCATGTTCAACCGTAAAGCACAGCCACTTTGCCCGCAGGTTGCCAGGTACTAGCCATTGGGGTTCTGACAATTCGTGCGGTAACTGCGCCAGAGATCCGGGATCCATTTTTTCGAATGCGAAAGACGAACTTTTCGCACACAATCAACAAGGCCTGCGGCAAAAATTCGTCGCAGGCCTTGCCTTGGGTTATCCAGACTTTTTATCGGTTAATGGGCGTGACCTTCCGTCAAAATACCGTTGTTCGAGGCCGCGGTATAAAGCTCGTAAATAAATTTTTCGAAATTCAATTCGGCTTCTACCCGCTCGCGATGCGCCTCAACCGTGTTCAGCTCTTTGGCTTCGGCGCGTGCATTCACCACCACCTGATAGCGGTCCTCAACTGATTTTTTGATGGCTTCATCCAACATGGTATAGATTTCCGTCATCGAGCCATTTAGCATGGCGTTGTCGGCCACTACAATCGCCTGAGGGGTTTCTTCATCGGTCACACCGATATAAGGCGCACCCTCACCAGCGCGGTGCAGCCGGATTGCCGTCTCGATAAAATAGCGATCCGCTAATTGCTTGGCCGTTCGTCCGGTTTTGCGCACAACCGATGCTTCTTTAAAAGCTGCAGTCAATTCCGTTTCCGCGTCGGGTTTTACGTACGGTAGAATCAGGTTTACATTGCCCGATTCAAGCGCCTCATGAGCAGCAGTTGCTACCGGGCCCTTGGCAGAATCGCAGTGCGCCTGGGCGGGTGTTACGCTTAAAAATGCGCTGGAAATACCAACAGCAACCAATACGACAGCCATTACGGCTCTAAACACGGGGGACTTCCATTTCTTCCAAATCATTTATTTCTCTCCTATCTTTGGCTAATTCCGCTGTAAAGCGGTTGGTATGTTTAGCCAGCATTGTACAGGCCCCCAATGGACTGTTCCATGATCCAGATTAATTTACTGCAGGCATATTCCAATGGATTGGGGAAGTCGATGGACCTTTAGAAAGGAGAGATCAGACAACCAACAGCCTAAATATTTAAAGATCGTGCATTTTGATGATAGTGTTATCCCTTGACAAATGATTTGTTATATCGTAAAATTACGATATAAGGATCGAACTTCATGCAGAAAGAAAAATCTCTGGAAACAACCGAACTCCGTCTGGCTAAAATGCTCAAGGCGCTGGGCAATCCTGTCCGTTTTGAAATCATGGAAATGCTGGCCAATCGCCAGACCTGCATGACTTATGAGATTGTGCAGTCCACGCCGCTGGCGCAATCGACCGTCAGCCAGCATTTGAAGGTCTTGCGCGAGGCGGGACTGGTGCGCGGCGAGGTGGAGGGACCAGCCACCTGCTATTGTCTGGATCCCGACGGCGTGCGCTGGCTTAAAGATCAAATCGAAGGCTGGTTGCCCGATTGCTGTTCTGGCAGCCCAGACGCGTAGGCAAACCTTTTGAAAGCACCTCATGGTGTTTTTTAAGGGAATTATTGATCGTAAAAATACGATAAAGAGGTTTACTTTGACCACTCAAAACCCATCCAAACCCTATTTTGAAACCGTGGCAGAGCAGTGGGATCAAATCCGCGGTTCCTACTTCACTGAGGCAGTGCGTGACGCGGTCATTGCCAGGGCTTACTTGCATCCGGACATGATCGTCGCCGATATTGGCGCAGGTACCGGATTTATGAGCGCCGGGTTGGCCGCTCACGTCTCTCAGGTGCATGTGGTGGACGGCTCGCCGGCAATGCTGGCGGCTGCGCGCAAGAACCTGGCTGAATTTGGTAATATCACCTTTCATGAGGCAGATGGGCTGAAACTACCCTTCGAGGATTCCTCATTGGATGCGGTGTTCGCCAACATGTATCTCCACCACTGCCCGGATCCGCTGGCTGCTATCCGCGAAATGGTGCGGGTGCTGCGTCCAGGCGGTCGCTTGCTGCTCTCGGACATGGATGCCCACAGTCACACCTGGATGCGAACCGAAATGGCGGACATCTGGCTGGGATTCCCGCGCGAGAAAATTCACGGCTGGTTGGAGGAAGCCGGCATGGTGAATATTTTGGTCGGGGATACCCGGCAAAGCTGTACGAGCAGCAGTGAAAGCACAGGTGATAAAGAGGTTGTGGTGAGTATATTTTACGCATCCGGCACAAAGCGGGTAAGTGGAATGCGTGAATTGGTGCGCGAAGAGTACGGCGCGATTGCCGAGAAAAATTCCTGCTGCGGCGGGTCGGCATCAGGGGATGGCGGTTCAGCCTGCTGCAGCCAACCGGTCATCAGCCTGGAGTCGCTGGAGCAGGGTGAGGTCCACTTTGAACAGGACTATAGCCCGCAAGAGCAGGCGGACGTCCCACCCGAAGCCGCTGCATTTTCGCTTGGATGCGGCAACCCGATTGCCATGGCGAATTTGAAACCAGGCGAGGTGGTGGTCGATATCGGTTCTGGCGGCGGGCTGGACTCTTTTTTGGCTGCCAGAAAGGTTGGTCCGGAGGGGCATGTGATTGGGGTGGATATGACCCCGGCGATGCTCAAGCGTTCACGCCGATCGGCTAAATTGAACGGTTATACCAATGTCGAATTCCGGCGTGGCGACGCGGCGGATTTGCCGGTCGAGTCTGGCAGTGTGGATGTGATCATTTCAAATTGCGTCATTAACCTGACTGAGGACAAGGGTAAGGTGTTCCATGAGGCTTACCGGGTGCTCAAACCAGGTGGTCGGCTGGAGATCAGCGACATGGTTTATGGCGGTCCTATCGGGAGCGAAGCTCGCGCGGCAGCAGCCGGGTGGTCGGATTGCGTCACCGGGGCATTGATCGAGGATGAGATCCTGGATTTGGTAGCCCAGGCCGGTTTCAATGCAGGAAAGGTGCGTCGCAGCGTCAGTCACGGTGAAGTCAGCGGCGCCAAAATTTTCAGCGTGATCTTATCGGCGGTAAAACCGGAATAGGGTTTATGAGTTGTAGTTGCTGTTTTTAGATTAAGTGGTTAGTATTCCGAACGCAGTAAGCCCTCGCTGACGAGCATTGTCATGTCCCTCATTCCAACCTTTTCCCTGGTGAGTGTCTTATAGTAAGCGGACCTCGTTTTTGGGGAGAAATCTTAACAAGCACTTCCCGCTCAATCTTTTGAACAGGGGATTTAATGAATTTTGTGCCCTTTACGCTTTCAAGGGTTGACATAGCAGTCAACTCTACCGGGTTTTAGCGACTTTGATAAAAATAGACCTGCAAACCGATTAAAATTTAATCACGGTTTTTCTGTGAGGCTCAAATGAAATTTGGCATTGTACTGCCCAATTACGGCCAGGACGCCACGCGATTGACGATCGTTGATACTGCCCTGGCCGCTGAAAATCTGGGGTTTGACTCGGTCTGGACGACTGATCATCTAGCGCTGCCGCAAGAAGATGCGCAGGTTTACGGATTGATTTACGAGGCGATCACCACCCTGGCTTACCTGGCGGGCAGTACCAGCCGCATCCGGCTGGGGATTTCCGCGCTGGTGCTACCTCAGCGCAACCCGGTGGAGGTTGCCAAGCAATTAGCAACCCTGGATGTCCTGTCGGGCGGGCGGGTGAACCTGGCAACTGGAATCGGCTGGTCGGCAGGAGAATATCAGAACCTGGGCCAGAATTTTCACAACCGCGGCAAACGCATGGACGAAGCACTCAAAGTGTTGCGAACCCTGTGGCGCGGCAACAAAACGGTTTCATTTCAAGGCAAATACTATGCCTTTGATCATGTTGCCTTTGCTCCGCAACCTGTTCAGCCCGGCGGACCGCCGCTGTGGGTCGCCGGCGACTCTCCGGCGGCGCTTAAACGCGCCATTTATTATGCTGACGGCTGGCACCCGCACATGAAGGCCCCCGAGGATCTCGCCGAAACCCTGAAACCCGCCCGCAAATTGATAGGGACGCGGCCATTTACAGTATGTCTGCGAATGCGAGCGGAATTCACCTCTCAGCCGGATCCAGCGACAACGCTCGCCGGCAGCCCGATGAATATGATCGAGAAGTTGAAGGCTTTCCAGAGCGCCGGCGCCAGCTATGCTATCCTGTTTTTCCCCGGGCAGACTAAGGGTGTGCGGGAGCGGGGCATGCAGACTTTTGCCAAAGAAGTCATGCCTGCCTTATTGGATTAGCCCGGCCTACAATTTAATAACAATTTGAATTTCGAAGGGCTACAGCATTGGTACGTTGTTTAACCGGTATATAATCGCTGTATGATCTCGACGGGATTCAAGCGGGATATTAAACTGGCAGCTTTGATGCTGACAGTTTTGTTGATCAATGTTGGATGCCAGGCGGAAGCGGCGCCTGGGTTGCCTAAAACCAGCCCAGTCGAGCGAATTCCGGTGACCAGCACCCCAATGGATTTGCCTTCCTTGCCGGTTCCCGCTTCAACTGAAACACCTTCGCAGGAGAAACCGGTTAACCAGGCAGTTCCACCGGTCGAACTGGCCGTCTCCAGTCTGTCCGTGGTGGTCGCAACCGCTACGCCAACGACCGAACCTCTGCCATCACCGACTGCTACGATACGATCTTTCCGTCAGACAAGTGCCACACCACCGCCGCAAATGGCGAAAATGCGAATCACCAAAATCGGGCCGTACTCGAAGCTCTCTTCACCGATCCAAATGGAAGCCTTGATCAACTCGGGGGATGATGGGCTGGTGTATGTGGATTTAATCGGCGAAAATGGCCGTTTGATGGTCAGCGAAGTGCTGGATTTTCGCAATTATGACGCCAAGAACTTTTATATCTCTCCCGAAATACCATTCCAGATCAACAGCGCGGCGGAACTCGCCCGGTTGGTGGTTTACACCAGGGACATGTTTGGCCAGATGATCTCGCTGGTATCGGTGGACGTGCTTCTGATGCAAATGGGCAGCAGCGACCTTACCCCACCGGAGGTCGAGCTTGAGCCGTATCGGGTGGACACGCCGCGCGAGGGTACGCTGATCACCGGTGGAATGGTGTCCATCAATGGCAGCGCCCGACCGGTCAATAACAATCCATTAATCGTCGAGTTGATTGACGAAAAGGGTGCGGTAGTCGGCTCTGGTTCAGTTCAGGTCTCTCAACCCTCGGATGGGAGCACGTACGTGCCGTTTCGAGTAGATGTATCTTACACCGTCACTCATCGTGTGCGTGTGCGTCTGGCCATCCATCAGGAGAGTGCCACCCGCATCCCGGGAATGGTTTGGATGACCTCGACGATTCTGTTTTTAGAACCTTAGCCTGGTTGAGTAGTGTTTGAGCTGTTCAATAGCGCCTGGAAAGCCGGGTCTTCACGCAGGCTGGCCAGGTCGCCATCTTCACGCGCCCAGTTGACCAAATCCGGGCGCAGTGTAAAGCTCCTGGCAAGGAAATCCACTGCCTGTTCACCATTGCCTGTGAGCGCATAAAAACAGGCGCGGTCATAATATACCGTTCCAAACGACCAGGGGGTGTCATCGATGGCAGTAATATCCTCCACCATTTGATCCTGGAGTTGGTTTACCTTGGCGATGTTGCCAAGCTTAAGGTACGCATCGGTGACGTGGTAGAGCGGATGAAAATAACCATCGTTTATTGCATATCCAAGAAGGGTGCGGTTCTTCAAGTATGGGTGGAAGTTTGGTTTCCGAAAATCTTCTTCGCTAAAGCGTGCCAGGGCTAATGGGAAGGCCGATAAAACAGTTTCTGCTTCACGGAGCAACGCCTGGATCGATAAATTTTTGGTTTCCTCGAAGTTTTGCCGGTTGCATTCCTCGTATTCGGGATATTCCGGCGGATTTTGACCGCGTGATAGATAGGATAGCGTTTCAACCGAGCGCCGCCGCCAGTAGGTAATGTGCGAAATGCGGTCTTTAGGCGCCCACTGCTCATAGGTGCCAGCCGCCTGGCGTTCCCCCTCGCTTAAAGAGTTCAGGTACTCCAGTTCAAGGCGGTAAGCCTTTTTAATCAGGCCCATCAGGTGGGACGGAATGTCTTTGGCCGGCATATTTGTCCTTTCAGTTTACTCGCCGATGATTTTGACCAGGATGCGTTTATTACGGCCGCCATCGAATTCACCATAAAAGATCTGTTCCCAGGGACCAAAATCCAGGCGTCCGTTGGTTACGGCTACCACCACTTCACGCCCCATAATTTGACGTTTCAGATGGGCATCGGCATTGTCTTCGCCGGTGGCGTTGTGGCGATATTGGCCGACCGGCTCGTGCGGCGCCAGTGACTCGAGCCAGCGGTCGTAATCAGTGTGCAGCCCGGCTTCGTCGTCGTTGATGAAAACCGATGCGGTGATATGCATGGCGTTGACCAGCGCCAGCCCTTCGCGAATGCCGCTCTCCCGCAGACAACCCTCAATTTGGCCAGTGATATTTACGAACCCACGGCGAGACAGGATATTAAACCAGAGCTCTTTGCGATAACTGATCAAACAGACTCCTCCATCAATCAGCGGCCAAAGGTGTTGCGCCGCCTGGCCATGAACAGCGATTGGACATTAACTGGCTCTTGATCTTTTTGAGGTGCTAAACGGGTATAGGTGCCGTCCGGGTTCATCAAGCGCGCTTTGGTATTGTCTTGCATGTAGGGTTCCAGTATCTGGGTGCGGATATGGCGAATCATATTCAAGTCTTCCACCGGGAAAAGCACCTCCACCCGCTGGTTGAGGTTGCGCGGCATCAGGTCAGCGCTGCCCATGAAGATTTGTTCATTGCCGCCGTTATGGAAATAGTAAATACGGCTGTGTTCCAGGTAACGGCCTAAAATACTGATTACCCGGATGTTCTCGCTCAACCCCTTGATGCCCGGGCGTAAACAACAAATTCCCCGGGTGATCAGATCGACGCGCACACCGCATTGCGAAGCCAGGTAGAGCAACTGGATCATCGGTTTATCGACCAAGGAATTCATCTTGAAAATGAGGTGGGCGGGGGCGCCGCTGCGGGCAATCTCGATTTCGCGCAGCACCATCTCCTCAAAGCGTTCTCGCAGGTTGATCGGTGCAACCAGCAGCTTGCAGTAGTCGGACTTGAAGGAATAGCCTGTCAGGTAATTGAACAGGTCGGTAGCATCGGCGCCAATTTGATCATCACAGGTAAACATGCCAATATCTTCGTACAACTGGGCAGTAACATGATTGTAATTGCCAGTGCCCAGATGCACATACCGGCGAATATGTTCGCCTTCCTGGCGGACAACCAGGGCGATTTTGGAGTGCGTTTTTAGGCCCAGCAGGCCATATGTGACATGTACGCCTTCCTGCTCCAGCAATCGGGCCCAACCGATGTTGCTTTCTTCGTCGAACCGGGCTTTCAATTCCACCAGCACAGCCACCTGTTTGCCGTAATCGCGGCGTGCTTCTAGCAATGCCTGCACCACCGGCGAATTGGACCCGGTGCGGTATAAGGTTTGCTTGATCGCCAGGACTTTTGGGTCGCGCGCTGACGTGCGCAGGAACTCGACGACCGGTCGGAAAGAGTCATAGGGGTGGTGCAGCAAGATGTTGCCGGATCGAATGGTGGTGAAGATCGCGTCATCCGGCGATTCATCCTCGAAGTGCAGCACCGGGGGAGTTGCCGGCGTGAACGGGCGGTCCTTTAGTTTATGGCGTTCGATGCGCGTCAACTGCGCCAGGCTTGTCAAAACCATGGGACTGTCAATGGTATACACATCATTGCGGTCCACCTTCATATTGTTGACCAGAATATCCTTTAGAAAATCCGGCATATCCTTGCGAATTGCCAGGCGCACAACCACGCCAAAACGGCGTTTGCGCACCGATTCTTCCATTGTTTCCAGTAAATCTGAAGCTTCCAACTCCTGAATTTCCATGTCCGCATTGCGAATTACATGAAATGGATGGACTTCCAATACTTTAAGCCCCGGGAACAAAGTAGCAATATTGGCGCTGATCAAATCGGACAGCCAGATAAAATAATGATGATAAGGCACTGTACCATCTTTGCGCAGCCCACCAGACGAGCGCTTTACCGGCACCAACTGAGGCAGGCTATCGGGCACTTTGATGCGGGCGAACAATGTCTGCCCATCTCTACCCTCCAGCAGCACAGCCAGATTCAAACTTAAATTGGAGATATGCGGAAAGGGGTGCCCAGGGTCAAAAGCCAGCGGCGTCAGCACGGGATACACGACTTCGTGGAAATAGGCATCCACGATTTGCCTCTGGCGCATGGAGAGGGTTTTATGCGCGCGAATGTGAATGCCAGCCGCGTCGAGTTCCGGCATCAATTCCTTGTGCCACAACTCCCGGCTTTCTTCCATCAGTTTTTGCACCACCTTACGGACTTCGACCAATTGTTCGGCGGCTGTCAGACCGTCAATGGACACGTCGGGTACACCCTCATCGCGTTGCATGATTAGCCCGCCGACCCGCACCATAAAAAACTCTTCCAGGTTGGATCCCAAAATAGCGAGAAATTTTACCCGTTCCAGCAGTGGATTGGTCAGATCCTTGGCCTCATCCAGTACGCGTCGCTGAAATTCGAGCATGCCAAGCTCGCGATTGATATAGAGCTTGGGATCATCCAGGTCGATATGATCCGGGAATACGGTTTCGAGTTGTGCCATTCGAACAGTGGTCGAGGTTGCTTTTTTTTTCTTCATACAAATCCCGCTCGTGAGATGGGTAAGGAGTTAAGAATTTTCGCGTCTGGCCAGCAGCCCAAACCCGACCAGAAGCGCGCCGAGGGTGAATATTCCGCCCAGGACATATCCGATAGTTCGTTCGAGCAGATTCACCGGCGATTTCGAAGCCCGAGATGTGGTGGTAGGGTGTGGCGCGGCTTGCGTGGATAATGGAGTCGACCTGGCGGTAGTTGCAATGGCTTTGACTGGCTCAACCAGCGGTACAGCGGTCCATGAGTTTGCCGAAGTGGCGACAGTCTTAGTAGGCGAAGAGGCTGTGCCCTGCGCCTGCTGAAGCGCAGTGCCCTGAGTTTGGCCAAGGGCGGTGCCCTGAGTTTGGCCAAGGGCGGTGCCCTGAGTTTGGCCAAGGGCGGTGCCCTGAGCCTGGCCAAGGGTCGGCTGGGGCGTTACCGGAATATTCAGTTTTTGCCCAATCCAGACCACCTGCTGCTCTGGCGACAACTGGTTGAAACGCAGAATATCGACAATGTGGGTGTTGTACGCGATGGCAATGCTCCACAAAGATTGCCCCATTTTTACTTCGTGAATCACCGCGCCGTCAGCCGCCGGGGTGGCGGTGACTACCGGAATGATCCACTGCGCAGCCGGGGAGGTTGGTTCGGCGCCGGTTGACCCTGGCGGTTGGGTGCTCGCTGCACCAGAGCCGGAAGTGTAGGCTGCGTGCACAATATAGTAAACGGAACCGTCGGCTGCCGTAGCGACCCCCGCGCCAATGTGCCGGTAAGCCGGTTTGACCATCGGAATCATGTGATCAGCGTCAGACCACATCCAGGCCAGATCTTCCAGGCTCATGGGTCCAATGGCAAAATTTTCAGTAGCCCAGGCAGTCGCCCCACCGCCGTAACCAGCCGCCATGACCCGCCCGCGCACGTCCCCAATGTGCCAGCCCATGCGGTTAGCCGCCATGATTTCCGCGGTGCTTTGGGCCGTACTCATCAAAATGTTGCTGACTTCCAGCGCAGGCAGGCCGTTGCTGGTGCGAATATTGTTGACCAGGGCAATCAGGTCATACGCGGTGATATTGTTGCCCGATTGTGCCCTTGCTGGAGCAACCTGCAAAGCGGTGAGCAGGACCATCAGCAGGCAAGCGATCCGAAAGCGTTTTATAAAGCTGGCCATTTCGTCAATTATACGGTAAGAACCCGCACAGGGTACAATTCCGTATATAGACCAGGAGAATCAAAATGAACCGAAAAAATGTGATTGCAGCCGTATGGCTGATTGGCCTTGGTATATTATTCATGATCGGATATATCTGGCCGGGTATTTTGATCCTGATCGGTATCACCATGATCGTAAATGCCACCATGCGCGAAGAGCAGACGGTCACGCCACCCTTCGACAAGCTCAATCGCAGATTGTCCTGCGGACAGGGAACGGTTGCTTCGCCGATAATCGAGCCTGTCGCCGCTCCGCTGGTCGAGCCTGTCGAAGCGAGGGTTGTCGGCACTTCGACCACATCGACTAGCTCAGGGCAGGCAAGCTCAGTGGCCGCGCCTTACGAACCCCCGTCGGCTGAGCCTGGCGACGCTTCGACCAGCTCTGCTACCGCCGCCCCCGGCGAAACCCTCCCGGCCATTCTGGCATCCGAAGCGGAACGTCTTTACCTGGCGAGCCAATTGCCCGAAAACTGCCCGGCCTGCGACGCTCCAATGCGTGCGAAGGCCGAAAAACTGGTGTGGCATGAAGATAATTCAGTCAGTTGTGGGTTTTGTGGTTACCGGTTGACGATTAAGACGGAGTAGGGGTATTGTGATACAATAGTGTAACAAGTACACTATGTGCGTCATAGGGCCTGACTGTCGCAACCGGTGTCTTGACAACCGGTGATCAGCAAGCAACTGACGCTGCTTACACCCTTTTCGCTTTAAAACGGATTGGAGAGGTATCTATGTCCCGATCTTTAATGGAACGCAGCAAACCCTTTTTGATGTTTCTGGACGAATGGACGGCGGCCTTGCCGCAAATTTCGCTCCATCAAGCTATTCAAGAGCCGCGGCGAACGGCGATTATCTCGGTGGACGTGATCAACGGCTTTTGCACCATCGGCCCGTTATCCAGCCCGCGAGTGAATGCTATAGTCGAACCCATTGTCCATCTGTTCAGCGCTGCATGGGAGCTGGGCGTGCGCCATATCTTACTCAGTCAGGATACCCATGAGCCGGACGCCGTGGAATTCGGCGCCTGGCCGCCGCACTGCGTGCGCGGCACCGCTGAAGCTGAAACTGTGGCTGCCTTCAAAGCGCTGCCTTTTTTCGATCAAATGGTGCTGCTGGAAAAGAATTCGATATCGACCGGGCTGAACACTGGTTTGACCCAATGGCTAGCCGCACACCCGCAGATGGATACGTTCATCGTGGTTGGCGACTGCACCGATCTATGCGTTTACCAGTTGGCCATGCACCTGCGGTTGGATGCCAACTCGCGCCAACTCACCCGGCGGGTTATTGTCCCGGCGAATGCGGTGGATACTTATGACCGCACGGTAGAAGTTGCCCGCGAGCAAGGCGGTCTGCCGCATGATGCCGAGCTGCACCATGCTTTTTTCCTGTACCATATGGCGCTGAACGGCATCGAGGTGGTTGGCGGGTTGATGTAGAAACCTCAATAATTGTCGGTAGCGGTGCGGCGGAGAAAAACATCTAATCGTACAACGCGGTGACAGCCTCGCCATAAGGACTAAAAGGCAAGTGCAGCGCACCAAGGCAAAGGGCAGGTGCAACGCACCTAAACCAGGTGCGTCGCACCAGGAATAAGGTCAAGCGCAGATGCAACGCATCAAGATCAGGTGCATCGCACCAACAATCTACTGTTCCGGATTCTCCCAGACGCGGACCTGGTCCACCCGGATGGTGAACTTATCAGTCTCACGAGCGCCGACAAACATCCCAAAATAGCCGGTTGCGAAGGTGCTGTCCCGCACCTCGGTTAACTGCTGCCCGTTGGCGTATAAAACCAGGCGGTCGCCAATGGCCATCAACCCCAAACGATTGGTTTGGCTGGAGCCGGCGTTGACAGCCGTGCTGGTTTTCCATTCCACCAGGTTGACCATTTCACCATTGGCGCCAACGCTGGCATTCCAACGCCGCAGCGAATACTTACCGTCGCAGGTGAAGCCGAACAGGTAGCCGCGGTCCGGGGAATTAAGTTGGGGAACACGCGCGATGACACCGTAGCGATCGTCGCCGCTGCAGTCGCTCACCTGAAAAATGGCTTCCAGATAAAAATTGGTCTCTTCGGGGAAAGTCATCCGCCAGCCGTCAGTGGTAGAAAGACCGGTTAGCTGCATGGCGCCACCCGAGAACGCAATATCGGTAAATTGGTCGGCTCCAGTCGGCCAGTAATTGGAGTTATCCATCGTATCACTCCAATCCGGTCCGCCCAAGCGGGTGGTTGGGTCGCTGGCAGGTGGGATGTAGGTGCTGGCGGGTTGCCCGGTTGGCGCAATTGTTGCTGTGGCAGAGGGAGCAATGGTGGGCATTACCAGTGGGGTCGCAGAAGGCGCGCTGGTCGCTGTGGGTACGCTGGTTGCAGTTTCGACCAGCCCGGTTGTTGGCGACGATATAATGGTAGGCAGCAATGGAGACGGAATTTGACCTCCCGTCTGGCTGGTGGCTGTCGGCATGCTGGTCAAGATTTGAGCAACCCTGGTGGCCATTTCGGAATCTTCCGGGATGGCGGTTGGGGTGTTGATCAGACTGCAGCCTGAAAGTAAGACCGCAAGCACGAGAATGGGTAGGATCTGCTTCATGGTGCAATCACTCCTGTTATTATTGCCAGGCCGAATTAGCCTGCCAATACCAAGACGGATTTGCCCGTTGTTGAGTTCCTTTGACCGTCTCTACGACTTATAACCAATCATCCGCAAAAACCCCTTGCGCCAGGCGATATCCTCTTCACCCTCTACGCCAAGGGGACTGAAGCCGTCGATCACCCCCAAGATGCCGCGTCCCTGATCGCTTTCCGCCACAACCACCTGTGTTGGGTTGGCAGTGGCGCAGTAAATGTGGCAAACCTCCGGGACGGCTTGCACTGCGTCGAGGATGTTGACCGGGTAAAAGCCTTCGCCCAGGAAGAGAATGAAGCTGTGACCGGCGCCGATCCCTTGTGCGTTTTTTTGCGCAAGGGCGATCATTTCGGGGTTCGTCCCGCTCCAGCGGATCAACCGCTTGCCGGATGCTTCACAGAAGGCCAGCCCGAACTGGATGCCCGGTACGTGGGCGACCAGCGTCTCATGGATATCTTCGACGGTTTTGATAAAGTGCGATTGCCCGAGAATGAAATTCGTGTCTTCCGGTTTCTCGATTTGAACCAGCTTTAGTTCCATCGCTTCCCTCCGCGTTTTTGGAGTCACATCTATTGTACCCGAGAGCGGGTGAGTGGGTTGGGTAGAAATTTCAGTTGTCATGGCGAGGAACGAAGCCATCTGCGCCCCGCGGGCAATCCAACCAAAACCCCTGGAATTGTCATTGCGAAACCTCAGAGAGGTTGAAGCAATCTACGCCGGCACAAACGGCAGCAGGTCCAAAACCAACGGTCATTATATGCATGCAGGTTGCCAAAGGCACACCCAAATAACACTTCTGGTGTGCCTTCGCAAAAACACAAAGAAGGGTATACTACGGCTACTCTGCACTAGAAATTGGAATCGTCCAATGCCTGACGATCGCAAACCTGTTGACCGGGTATTCCGGTTTTTTGACTGGGTGATGGCGCTGTTTGTCACCATATTAATTGTCAGCAACATTGCTTCATCAGCAAAAATCGTGGACTGGGGATTTTCGGTGTTTGGCCTGCGTTTCGCCTTTGACGCGGGCACTATTTTGTTCCCCATCAGCTACATTTTCGGCGATGTGCTGACCGAAGTATATGGTTTCAAGCGCTCCCGGCGGGTAATCTGGACCGGATTTGCCATGCTGACGCTCTCGGCCGTGGTCCTATGGCTGGTGCGCATCATGCCGGGTGAAGCCATGTGGGAAGGCTACGCCGGGCAGGGAGCCTACGATGCTATTCTTGGCGGCATGAGCACTGGCGGGATTGTGCTGGCCAGTCTGGTGGCGTATCTCGTGGGAGAATTCAGCAATTCGACCGTTCTGGCGAAAATGAAGGTAGCCACTCAGGGTCGCTTTTTATGGATGCGCACCATCGGCAGTACGCTGGTAGGCGAGGGGGTGGACACGGCCATTTTTATTCTGGTTGCCACGCTGGCAGGGGTCTTCCCCTGGGAACTGTTTGGCACACTGGCCGTCACCAACTATGTTTTCAAAGTAGGTATCGAAGTATTAATGACCCCGCTGACCTATAAAGTGGTCAACTGGCTGAAACAGGCTGAAAACGAAGATTACTACGACACACAAACGCGCTTCTCACCGTTTGCGGCTGATTAATCCGCGCGCTCGGGGTTATTTTTTGTTTGCAGTCCCTCTATGACAACCACATATTCACCGCGAATCGGTTCGGTCTTGAATCGTTCCACCAATTCACCGAGCCGCCCCCGATAGAGCGTCTCGAACATTTTTGTCAGGTCATTGGCGACTGCCGCGCGTCGGTCGCCATACACCGCCAGTGCGTCATCCATGAAGGCGATCAGGCGATGCGGACTTTCGTAGAAGATGAGGGTATGCGGTGACGCGTCATCTACCTGCAAAAAGCGGCGGCGGGCGCCAGGTTTACGGGGCGGAAAACCACGGAAGGTGAAGCTGTGCACCGGTAGGCCGGAGAGGATCAGCGCCGGGATCAGCGCAGTTGGACCCGGAATGGCGGTCAGCGGCAAACCGGCTTGCAAGACACTGCGTACCAGCAAAAAGCCGGGGTCCGAGATACCCGGGGTGCCGGCGTCCGTCACCAGCGCGACGGATTTGGTTTCATCCAACAATGCCAGGACTTTGGGAAGCGCACGTTCCTCATTATCTTCCCGAAACGAGATTTGCGGCTTTTTAATATCGAAATGCTTGAGCAGCATGCCCGTTTTACGGGTATCCTCGCTGATGACATAGTCAACCGTGCGCAGGGTGTCGAGCGCGCGCTGTGAGATGTCACCCAGATTGCCGATGGGGGTGGAGACCAGATAAAGCATAGGGTTTTAGTTTCCCTTTGTCGTATTAGAGATGCGCATAGCCGATAATATAACCGGGGCTACTGGATTACAATCCCGCTTAAATCTTCAGCCGGGTGCGGGTATTCCATATTCAATTTCTTCAGCGCATCGACCAGAACACTGGCAATAACCAGGTTGCGGTACCATTTTTTGTTGGCCGGTACGATGTACCAGGGCGCCTCGACCGTGCTGGTTTTATTGAACACATCCTCATAAGCCTCGATATACTTATCCCAATGGGCGCGCTCTTTCAGATCGCCGGGGTTGAATTTCCAGGTCTTGGTCGGGTCATCCAAACGCGCCTGCAGGCGTTCTTTTTGTTCATCCAGATCTATATGCAGGAAGAACTTTAGAATAATCGTTCCTTCCTGAACCAGGTGCCGTTCAAACTCGCGGATCTGGTTGTAGCGTTTCTTCCATACCGTCTCGGGTACCAGTTCATGAACGCGCACAACCAAAACGTCTTCATAATGACTGCGATTGAATATAACGATTTCACCTTTGGCAGGAGTTTGCTTGTGGATACGCCATAAGTAGTCGTGATCCAACTCCTCGGGGGTGGGCACTTTAAAGCTGGCGACCCGCACTCCCTGCGGGTTGACGCCTTCGAACACGTGGCGGATGACGCCGTCCTTGCCGCTGGTATCCATGCCTTGCAGCACCACCAGGACGCGGTGCTTGTGTTCGGCATACAGGAGTTCCTGCAGTTTCTCCAGTTCCTGATTCAGCCTGCCAAGCAGTTCAAGTCCTTCATCTTTTTCGCCGTCATATTTGCCGGTATCGCCTGGGTCGATGTGCTTCAAATGGACTTTTTCGTCTTCTTTTACGCGGTAACGCTCCATGCAACACCTCCCTGATGGCTTAATGGGTACGGTTGGATTATAACCCCGGCCAGACAACGAATGCATAGGCTTGAGCAAACTGAAATTTGTCCTACATGTAGGGTAAGCTTCAGCTTGCCCAATCGCCAACCTGTTGGCTGGTACTGGACGAACTAAAGTTTGTCCTGCGTGGAAGGTAAGCTTCAGCTTGCCCAATCGCCAACCTGTTGGCTGGTACTGGACAAACTAAAATTTGTCCTGCGTGGAAGGTAAGCTTCAGCTTGCCCAATCGCCAACCTGTTGGCTGGCAGTGGACAAACTAAAGTTTGTCCTACTGTTGCCGAACTGCTTAACTTAAATCCTGGCGACCGGCGAGCGCGCGCAGCAAGGTGTTTTGATCGGCGTATTCCAGGTCACCGCCAACCGGAAGACCACGCGCCAGACGTGTGATGCGCACTCCTGACCCGGCCAGTTGCTGCTGCAAATACAACGCAGTGGCATCGCCTTCCATACTCGGGTTGGTCGCCAAAATTATTTCATGCACCTTGCCGGCATGGACGCGTTCCAACAACGGCCTGATTTTTAGATCCTCGGGCCCTATGCCCTCGATGGGAGAAAGCACTCCATGCAAAACGTGATACCGCCCAAAATACCCGGCGGTGCGCTCCAGCGCCAGCACATCCAGTGGTTCTTCAACCACGCACAACATGCCCTCGTCGCGCTTGTCGCTGACGCAAATCTCGCATTTGGGCTGGTCAGAGCGGGTAATGTTGAAACACTCCTCGCACAACCCGGTGGAGGATTTCAAAGCGGTCAACGCTTCTGCCAACGCCAAAGACACTTCTTCAGGCGCGCGCAACAGAAAGAATGTCAGGCGTGAGGCTGTTTTGGGGCCAATGCCGGGCAATCGCTCCAAAGCCAGCGTCAGATTTTCAATTGGTTCCGGCATTACAGGCATGAAATCGCTCGCCTTTGGTTTACAGTCCCAACCCGGATAAACCGCCTGCCAGCGGGCCCATGCGATCCTCCGCCAGCTTGCGAGATTGGTCCAGCGCCAGGTTGACGCCGCTCAAGATCAGGTCCTGCAGCATTTCCGCATCGGCATCCTTGAGCAGGTCGGGGTCGATTTCGATCCCTTTGCAGACTTGCGCGCCGGTCATGGTCACCTTAACCGCGCCGCCGCCAACCGTAGCGGTCACAGTTTCCTCTGCCAGCGCTGCCTGGGTGGCTTCCATTTGCTCTTGCAGCTTTTTGATCTGCGACATCATCCCGCCGCCGCCCATACCGCCTGCCATACCGCGGCCAATTCCTCGACCTTTTGCCATATTATCCTCAAATATCCCTTAATTGGATGTTATTCTGCGCCTGGCTGGTTGGATTTGCGAGGGCAGTTATTCTTTCTGAACTATTTTACCACCCAGGTTGAGCGCCGCATTGACCATCCCGTCGGCATCAACGTCCGAATTGGACTGCATTTGCCCGCCCTTGTTGGTAGCGTCGATACAGGCTACCGGGATATCCCAGCCAAGCACTTGTTTCACGGCGCTGCTGACGATCTGCAGGTTATCATCCTTTTCCATTTTGGCCTTCAAAACCGGACTGCCAAAACTCAACTGCAGCACGCCCTCGCGCAATTCGACCGACTTGCACGAGTTCAGCAACGCCTCGATCATGGGCTGTTTGCGTTTGACCACTGCCCGAATTTTTGCCCAGTTATCCCGGATCCCGGCCGGGGTTGGATGGCCCTCGCCAGGGGGAGGATTGTCAGCCGGTGTTTCGTCAGCGCCCAATTGGGCGGCAGAGCGTGCCTGCTCTGCGCTCGCCTGCGGGACTGCTGCCGGGGCCGGGGTTTTAGCAGTGAAGGATTCGTTTGCTGGCTGCGTTGGCCTGGGTGCGGTTACCGCCGGTGGAGCAATGACAGGTTGATTTTTCTCGGGTGCAGCCGTTAATTCCTCGCGCCAACCGATAGCGTGCGCCAGGGCTAACTCTAGGGGAAGCCCGGGTTGCCAGCCGGAGCGGACCTCACTGGCCGCGCCGTTGAACAGCCGCAGTGTTTCCAACAAATGCTCTTTTTCAAAACTTTGCGCCTGCTTTGTCATGGCGGTGCGCTGTTCTGCGGTAGCATCCACCTGATCGGCATTTCCCAGGCGCACCAGGAGCAGATTGCGTAAATAATCCACCATCTGGCGGGCAAACTGTCGTGGGTCCGAGCCGCTGTCCAGCGCGCGATGGATGCAGACCAGACCGCTGGCAGGGTCGCGTTGGAGGATGGTATCAACCAGATCGACTACAGCCTGGCTGGCAGCCGTGCCGAGAATCGTTTGGGCTGCCTCCAACGTAATCGGAATGCCGGATGAGGCTAACTGATCGAGCAGCGAAATCGCGTCGCGCATCGAGCCTGTCGCCTGGCGAGCGATGAGGGTGATGGCCTCCTCAGCGACATTTATTTCTTCCTTCACGGCCAGTTCTTTCAAGAGGCTGACGATCAGGTGGAGCGGAATGCGGCGGAACTCATGACGCTGGCAGCGGGAAAGAACCGTCGCTGGAATTTTGTGAACTTCGGTGGTTGCCAGAATAAATATGGCATGGGGCGGTGGCTCCTCCAGGGTTTTCAGTAGCGCGTTGAAGGCAGCCGTCGAGAGCATGTGGACTTCGTCAATAATATAGACTTTGAATCGCCCCTGAGAAGGCGCAAAATTGATTTTTTCACGCAAATCACGGACGTCATCCACCGAAGTGTTGGAGGCTGCGTCGATCTCGATCAAATCCAGGAAGCGCCCATCGTTGACCGCCTGGCAATGGTCGCAGTGGTCGCATGGGCGGTCATTGAGTTCCTCGGCAAGACAATTGACGGCTTTGGCCAGCAGCCGCGCTGAAGTAGTTTTTCCCGTGCCGCGCGGACCGGCAAACAGGTAAGCATGTCCAACCCGCCCGCTGCGAATTGCGTTCTGGAGGGTTTGCACAACATGTTCTTGCCCGACAACCTCGCCCCATAAATGTGGGCGGAATTTGCGGTAAAGGGCTTGCGACATGAATTACCTGCCTTTTGCTGGTGAGGGTTGGGCGCCATCCCCACTTTGGATTGCGTCGATCTCGCGCACCGGGTCGAGCGGTTGGCGGTGAAATTGCGGGGAGGGAGCCTGTAAATTGTAATGGAAAATGCGCTGGTTTAGGGCTTCGATTCGCTGTTGAAAAACAACTTTTTGCTTTACCCAAAATTCAAAATCGCCGGTTTGCCAGGCACTGTGGGCATCAGATCGAGCGACCTCGATGGCTTCTTCGATTTCTTTGCGCAATTCAAGCCATGGCAGGCTGTAGCCGTTGGAACGCAGCATGCCGTAAGCGGTGCGCCATTCGGCTGGTTCGTGTGGATTCTCGTCCAGTTTGAGCGGCTGGCCTTTGCCCGGCAAATTGTCGAAGGCGCCATCTTGCATCGCGTGCTTGATATATTCATCCGCTATCTTGCCAAACAGGCTCATATTCGACGGTCCCAATGCTAGGGGATGGTATAGGAAGCGCGTTGATTGTTCTGGGAATCATACAGGGTGATGGTATCGCCCGCTTTCCAGGCAGCCGATTCAAGACCCCAGTACAATTCGATGACCGTACTTTGGCCGGAGCGGCTGTAGAGCCGGACCGATCCGTTTTCATTGAGCGTGAGCGCCGGGAAAGTGTACTTCAGACCGTTTCCTTCCAGCCACCAGCCTGCCAGTTGAAGCTCGTTCTCGCCGATGCGCTGCAATTGCACCGTTTCGGAGGCAAGGTCGCCTGCGCCAATAACCGTTTCGATACGAATTACCGGCTCGTCCAAAGGCGGAAGCGTGGGTTGGGTCTGTGGCGTGCTTGCGCTTGGATTAATGTTGGACGCTGCTTGCGTCGCCGGGACATCGCCACTGGCAGATAACTGTGGATGCTGAACCCGGTCCCATACCGCCAGCACGATCAGGGTGACGGCAGCCGAGAGAATGACGTTGATGATCAGGTAAGGAAAGATTCGTCTCCAGAAATTCATGCGCACTCACAAAACCGGCCAGATAGAGGGATTGGTACTGTGCTTTAAGCCTGACACTGGTTGAATAATAGCATATTTTCCCGGTAAAATAAAATTACGCGCGAGACGCGCGTGGAGGCATTATGCCGTATATGATCGATGGACACAATTTAATTCCCAAGGTACGGGGGTTAAGTTTGCAGAATCTGGATGATGAGCTGGAACTCGTCAAACGATTGCAAATTTTCTGTCGGGTACGCCGCCAGACAGTTGAAGTTTATTTTGATAAAGCAGCAGCCGGTCGCAGCGGTACGAAGAGTTTTGGCCTGGTGAAGGCGCATTTTGTCCCGGAAAAATCGAATGCCGATTCCGCCATCCGGCAGGCGCTCAAACGGCTGGAGCGGAAAGCCCGGAACTGGCAGGTGGTCAGCTCTGATCGCCAGGTTCAGGCAGAGGCGCACAGCGCACATGCCGGGGTGATCAGCGCCGAAGCGTTTGCCGTCCAGCTCGAAGAAGCGCTGATTCAGGCGGTCAAAAGCCCGTCGGCGGAACAGGGGCTCTCGTCAGAAGAAGTGGACGCCTGGCTGGAGCTTTTCAACCGTGACCGAGGTGAAAATACAAGGCTGTAGCCCGCCCGGGGAAATTCTTATTTGATTTTAATGATATCTTGACTAATATGGTGTATATTATCCACAAGACACCCCAAATTTTATCGGTATATGGTGTCGGACCACTCCAAGCAAAACCAGCATGTCCCCCCCATGTTGGCGAAAAGGCTGAAAGTGGCATTCCCTCCCTGAGGATCGCCAGGCGTGTCCCCCCCACGCCTGGCGGTTCGTTTAATCAGGCTGATCTTTGGGTTTACACTGATTATTCCGACCTCTGTGAGGTCCTGCACTGGAGTCCAATTCGATCTGGCTGCCGGTAGCACAAGCGCAGATTGCTTCGACCTCTACGAGGTCTCGCAAGGACATGCCCTGGTTTACCATCCATTCTTGTAACCTGACCGCCAGGATGCTATAATCCGTCTGAACCTGGCCACTGTAGCTCAAAAGGACAGAGCAAGGCACTCCTAACGCCTAGGTTGGGGGTTCGATTCCCTCCAGTGGCACTTCCTGAAGTTTCCATAAGTAGCGAAAGCTTTATTTCGTAAGCGCAAACTTTAGTTTACGCCACATACAAGGTCCTTAATTTGCTACAACAATAAAAATTGCTCGCAAGTTTTGAAAGGTGCTTATAACAAAAAGAATTTGTCCATTCAGACAAATTCTTTTTTGCATATCAATACACTCGATCAAGATCTAGAATTCTGTTCCTGGATCATCTTCATCGTCATCGATGTCGATTTCGATCTCCGTCTCATCATGCTGACGGCGAACCCAAAGCAGCAGGACCTGCCCATCGCCCGTTTCTAAAGAGCGGGCGGCCATGATGGGGGCGCGTTCTTCCATACCAATAGGGGTGCGGTAGTGCAGGTATATGGGCTCCTGTTTGCGCCAGGCGCGGTGGCAACGTTCGACCAGCGCCGGGCCGTTGAACGTCCGCAGGCGGGTCAGCGATAGATCATATAAAGCGGGGCCTTCGTTGAGTCCCAGCGCCCAGCCGTCATCGATATCTTCAAAATCGGGCGGGGGGCCTTCGATAATTGTGATTTTGTCGTCCATTTGTTGGTTTCAACCTCGGGGCAAAATCATACCACAATATTTTCCTCCGGTACGCGGCGAAGCAGGAAACTAACCTTTCATACAAAACACTAATATTTCACTTATCTGACTCTTACAGCTCGAGCCTAAAATAATTTCTGTAAGCAAAAACCCTATTTGTACAGCGTATTGGATCATCAGAAGTTAAGAATTGGAGGCAACCATGGCTTTTTATCTTACCACCCCTTACAACCGGATGATGGCTCACCGCCGGATGTTCAACCGGATGATGAATGACGAATGGTTCGGCGATGCCGCCCGCGTGGCTTTCCCGCTGGATGTCAGAGACAATGCCGAAGATTATGAAGTATCAGCTCTGCTGCCCGGTGTGTCGGCAGATGACTTGAGCATTCAGGTCGTTGGCGATACCGTGACCATTCAGGGTGAACTGAAGGTCGAATATGACGAGCAGGCCACCTATTTGCTGCGTGAGCGCCCGGTCGGCCGCTTCATGCGCACCCTGCGCCTGCCTGAGCCGGTGGATTCAGCCAAGGTCGAGGCCAGCCTTAAAGACGGCGTATTGACCCTGCGCATCCCCAAGGCTGAGGAAGCTCGCCCGAAGACCATCAAAGTTAATGTGAATTAAACAGATCGCCTTTCGGTTTTATCGGTTGTAAAAGCCGCAGAGATGCGGCTTTTACCGTTTAAATGAAGGTAAAATAGGCCAATGCAAACAGATCGACTCCAGCAAACTCTGGCCGACTTGCCGCTTCCAGCAATCCGGACGTTTGACACCATCGGTTCCACCAACGATGAAGCCCTGGCCTGGGCTGAAGCCGGCGCAATGGATGGCTCACTGGTGGTTGCCGACCAGCAAACCAAAGGGCGCGGGCGGCTGGGACGCGCCTGGGTGACCAACCCGGGCGCAGCGCTGGCCTTTTCTCTGATCTTGCGCCCGACGGTCGCGGAACAAGAAAACCTGGGATTGTTCTCGCCATTGGCAGGGCTGGCGGTCTGTCTGGCGCTGCAGGGCCTTGGCCTGCCCGCCGAAATCAAGTGGCCTAATGACGTGCTGCTGGCGCGCCGAAAGACTTGCGGCATTCTGGCAGAATCAGCATGGCAGGCCGGGCAGGTGCACGGGGTGGTGGTGGGTATTGGAATCAATATTGCACCCGCTTCTGTACCGCCTGCCGATCAGGTTCAATTCCCGGCGACCTGCGTGGAAGAGCAGCTTGGCAGGCAGCTTGACCGCTGGAAGTTGCTGCACGCGGTGTTGGAATCCTTCTTCGAGTGGCACAGCCGGCTGGGATCGGCTGAATTTTTCCGGACATGGGAAGAACGCCTGGCGTTCAAAGGCGAACAGGTGACTCTGAAGAATTCTGGCGGTCAGTCCTTCGATGGATTGTTATTGGGTGTGAATGATCAGGGCAACTTAAGGCTTCGCATGGACGATGGGACAGAAAAAATGGTATCGGTTGGGGACGTGCATTTAAGGCCGGTTCGTGGTTAAATAAGGGTTGGGAGGGTTTGGATGTTAGACGATCTGCGAAATTCCGCTACACAGTCTTTCATAGATGATATGCCGGTTGAGGAGTCCGCTGGCGGCTTATCGGACGGCCACTTTCTTGGCATGACCGCACCACAGCGGTTTCTGGTCTCTGTGTTGCTGCTGGTGATGACCTGCGCGATGGGAAGCTTACTGCTCATTGCTTTTAACAAAGTAGGTATTTAACCCTGTTTAAAAATTACAGGCGCAGCCGGTATCAGCCTGCGCCTGTTTTGTATTAAAACCGAGAACTATTCTTCGCCAACTTCTTTCAAGTCGGATTCTGCAATGCGCGCAACGGTAACCACCGTATCACCGGGGCCAAGGTCCATCACCCGCACCCCGCGGGTTGCCCGTCCCGTCTGACTGATATCTTTAACCTTCATGCGGATGATTAAGCCGCTGGCAGAGATGAGCGTAACTTCATCATTTTCTTCCACCACCCGGGCAGTGGCAATTTTACCAATCTTGTCCAGATTGCGCTGATCGATGGTCAAAATACCGTTCGTGGCGCGGCCTTTGACCGGGTAATCTTTAAGCGGCGTGCGCTTGCCATAACCCCACTCGGTCACAACCAATAACTCGGCGTCCGCTTTGACCACCTCCATAGAGGCGACCCGGTCATCTTTAGCCAGGTGGATGCCGTTTATGCCCGAAGCGGGGCGTCCCATCGGACGGATCGTTTGCTCGGTAAAACGCAGCGCCTGGCCATTGGCCGTAACCAGAATCAGGTCGTCTTTGCCGCCGGTCAAGCCCACCCAACCCAGTTCGTCGCCTGGTTCCAGGCCAATGGCGATCAGGCCGGAGGGCCGGACGCTGGAAAATTCTTCCAGGGAGACACGTTTGACCTTGCCTCTTACGGTTGCCATGGTGCAGTAAGCGCCGGCCTTAAATTCAGGCACAGCCACTGCTGCCGTGATCGATTCGTCCGATCCGAGCGCAAGCACGTTTTGAATGGAAATCCCGCGATCGGTACGTCCGGCGTCTGGCAATTGATATACCTTCTCAGAATAAACTTTGCCCTTGTTGGTGAAGAACAGCAGCGTCTGCAGCGTACGTGCTGGAATCACCATCAAGATTTCATCTTCATTCTTGAGGTTCTGGCCGGTGACGCCGCGGCCGCCGCGTAACTGGGTACGGAAGGACCTGGCTGCCACGCGCTTGATATAGCCCTTGGTGGTGATGTTGATGAGCACATGCTCGTCTGCCACCAGGTCTTCTTCACTGAAACCTTCTTTGCCGTCATGGGCAATCCTGGTGCGGCGGTCGTCGCCGTATTTCTCGCCAATCTCGTTCAGGTCGGCTTTGACGACATCCAAAATCTTGTGGGGGGATGCCAGCAGGTCTTCCAGGTAAGCGATGCGTTCCAACAGCGCTTTGTGTTCCTCTTCGATTTTCTGGCGCTCCAGGGCGGCCAGGCGGCGTAGCTGCATATCCAGGATGGCCTGGGCCTGAATTTCTGTCAGGTTGAAGTTGGCCATCAGGCGGTCGCGGGCTGTTTCCACATCCGGCGACTGGCGAATGGTCTGGATGACAGCATCCAGGTTGGCCAGAGCAATTAACAACCCGTCCAGTATGTGGGCGCGGGCGCGGGCTTTATCCAGTTCGAATTGCGAGCGGCGGGTGATGACAAGCTGGCGGTGCTCGATGTAATGTTGCAGCGCGCGTTTAAGCGAAAGCAGCCGCGGCTCGTTTCCCACCAGGGCCAGAATATGCGCACCAAAGGTGGTTTGCAGGGGCGTGTATTTGTACAACTGGTTGAGCACCTTCTTGGCCTGTGCGCCGCGTTTGAGTTCCAGGACAATACTCATGCCGCGCCGGTCTGATTCATCGCGCAAGTCGGAGATGGCATCCAGCCGCCCTTCACGCGCCAGATCAGCAATGCGTTCGATCAATGTGGTTTTATTGATCTGGTACGGGATTTCGGTGATGATGATGTTGTAACGCCCGTTTTTCGCTTCTTCGATGTGCGCCTGTCCACGGACGATCAGCCGTCCGCGCCCGGTGCTGTACATTTGTTTGATCGTGTCGGCGCCGACGATGATGCCGCCGGTTGGGAAGTCGGGTCCGGGCAGGAAGGCCATCAAATCGTCCACGCTGACGTCGTCCACCTGGTCATAGTGGTCGATCAGATAATTAATGGCATTGCACAGTTCGCGCAGGTTGTGCGGCGGAATGTTGGTTGCCATGCCAACCGCGATGCCAACCGAGCCGTTGAGCAGCAGGTTGGGCAGGCGAGCTGCCAATACGGTTGGCTCTCTGAGCGAGCCGTCGAAATTATCACTGAAATCGACGGTGTTCTTGTCGATATCGGCCAGCAGTTCTTCAGCCATAGGGCCAAGGCGGGCCTCGGTGTAGCGCATGGCAGCCGGTGCATCGCCATCGACCGAGCCGAAGTTGCCCTGTCCGTCGATGAGAGGGTAGCGCATGGAGAAATCCTGCACCATGCGTGCCATGGCGTCGTAAACGGCCATGTCGCCGTGCGGATGGTACTTGCCGAGCACTTCTCCAACGATGCGCGCCGACTTTTTGTAAGCGGTGGTGGAGCGCATGCCCAGCTCGGACATGGCAAACAGGATGCGGCGGTGAACCGGTTTGAGCCCGTCGCGGGCATCCGGCAGGGCGCGCGCCACGATCACGCTCATGGCGTAATCGAGGAACGCCTCGCGCATCTGGCCGTCGATATCTACATTTTGGACCGTACCGATATCCATGAAATTTTCCTTCGCGCAAATGGTTGGTAACCCTATAATTATACCAAACCGGAGCTCGCTTTCCTAATTTTCAGGGCGCTCAGGCCTGGGCAAGCTATCACAAAATCAATTGACAGGCTGCACCACCTTTATGTGTTACTCTGAGCGTTCCGTTGGTCTTTTTGGAACGCGAGAAATCTTGATGCCCGGCCGCGAGATCCTTCATGCCCCTGCTGCCGCTCTAAAATTAATGATCATCTTCCCCGGGGCATTCAGGATGATATCGCCTACAGGTACAAGTTGAGGCACTTAAATCCGGATTACAGTAAGCAGATGAAAGAATGAAAATCTACCCTTGTTAAGACCTTATTTTGTTCGACCAAACTTTTAGTTGTCTTTTTTCCTGCTTTACCAAAACAGATCTCCAAATAAGATCAAATGCCAATATTGCGATTTCAAAGTTAAATCGTAAGCGAGGGTCATTCTTCTCGGATTCCGTACAGTCATCCGGCCCCAACCAAGGCAGCTGCATACATAAATCATGGATTTTTTGAGTTTTGAAATCTATTTCTTTCCACTTATGTCCAAACTCATTCCTGACCCTACGGATTATGTTTATTTCACGATATTCGTTTTCTTGGATTAAACCCAAACTATATGCGGCGGATAACCGTGAGGACAAGGTGCCAAGCGGAGCATTCATCCCTTCGAGTAAATCTTTGGATGTTGGGACATCGGCAAAAAAGGCAGACAACACATTATGCAATTGTTCATCTAAAAGGGAGGCAGCAACTAAGGCCGCTCCTCGGTCACTTTCACTGTGAAATTCATTCAGGAATATGCTCATCTCCCGATACTCAGGGAGTAATTCAGGCCTCTTTTCTTCCATTTATCACCACCCGTTTTGGATGACTCTATTGTACTCAGAATTAAAAACAGACTACAATTTATAAAATTAAACTGATCTCTCCCGTTGTTCTAAACTAAAGCCTGGAGGTACTGTGGACTTCATTGAAATTTCAAGTGATGGCATGATAACCATTGATGATTCCGATCACGAAATATTACCAATTCTTGAGGCGTTCGGAACCTTGATTGAGAAGAATGGTTTTGACCATTTAAGCATTGCTTGCGGTGTTAGCCCTAGTCCAGATTTTGGATACTTTGAGCTTGCTGACCGTTTTTGGCGTGCTTCTCTTTGTATTTATGCACTTGGAGCAACCAAATGCTTTTGGGAGAGTGGTGCCGGTTATTCAGAGCCCTGGTTATTCAATGCGCGTCATGCTGTGGAGTTATATCTTAAGGGCTTTTTGTTAAACACAATTTGGCTGGAAGAACTACAAAGCAGTGCTCATTTAACAAGCCATAAAGTGGAGTTTTCTAATCTCAAGAAGGAGTTCGGAAAACCTCATAAATTAATCGAAATTTATAACCTTTATACCACTCGTCTTTCACAGGTTCTTGGCAACTGGAACCTCGATTCTATGCCTGAAGTACCAGATATGAATAGTCTGGTTTTCGGAACAGATGAAAAGGAAATGTTAGAGGAGCTTGATGAATCAGACGAGACCAGTTTTCGGTTTCGGTATTCTAGTCTCAAGCAAGGTGATACTGAGGCAATTCAGCAGATCGATTGGCATCACGACTCATCCAAAATATATCCAAAGACAGGACTGCCTTCAGAGGCCGGTTATTTCTTCGACCACATTTTAGTGATTAACAACCTCTATAAGATGATCGGTGAGCTAAAGAAAATAAAAGGGTACTTTGAAGGAATAACTATGTACCAGGATGTTATAAACGACTACTGGAATGAGTCATTAAGTGATTTATACGATTGATTAGCATAGCAAGAATTTAGGTTCCGTTTCGGTAGTTTTTGTTTCTTAAAAAGGATGTAGCCGTGGAAAAACCTAACTCAATAGATCTCTCCGCCCTTATTCAACAAGCAGTGGATTTGTTAAGAAGGAACATGGAAGCGTATCCTGCTTTTGATGCTACAAGACCTTATGAAGAGAAGAACCTATATTTTTTAGAGTTGGCCAGGATGGGCGAAGAACTATTAATTAGGACGAGGAATTATCCAGCCGGAGAGATATTTTTCAGCGTATTAAAGAAAGAAATTTTGGAATACGAGCGAGTCAATTATAAAATTTTCAATAAGGGGATGGTTTACGCCGATTTAGGCATCGCCCAGATAGCAAGTATGAAATTAGATCCAGGTGTAGCCCACCTATTAGCTGCTGACAAAGAAGATCAACCCTTTGTTCATGATCCACATGGCATCTTAAACTCAGAACTTTGGCGACAGTTCGAGAGACCGGTCATTTTCGATTATCTTACTGGTTTCAACAATGACCCGAATGCAGGTTTAAATTTTCAAGTAGATGAAGCATTTTTGGAGGGATTCTTTACCCATTTAGATTTACAGGATAGTTTATTCCTCGAAGCAACCATTTGGGCTTTACGTGATAATTTGTCCTTAAATGCTATGCACCCAAACACTTACACACAAGGAAAGCTTTATTCAGGAATTAAAGATTTATGTCTTTTTACAGAGTCGCTCCTGCGGAAGCACCAAATCGCACAAGGTTTGGTAAATGCCAATCAACAAATCATGCTCGGCAATTTGCTTGCATCGGCTTTGAGAAATGCGAATATAAACTATCCCCAGCCAAATCTAGCAATAGGAGCCAATAATCTCCAGGATTTTGTAAATGGTCTTGAAAACACCTTAAATAACGCCATTAGTCCTGAAATCCGAAGAGTATATTGCCTGCACTTAATTCGGAATTTCACCGGACACCACTTTGATTTGACTGATACTACCGTTTCGGCTAATGGAAGATCATTTTTCGATATGTACTCTGTAGCGCTTGTAAACGTGCTCGCCGCTATTTTGTATCTTCATCATGTTGGTGAAATTTAGAAAGTCGTTTCTAACTACGGCTGACGCCAAAAACGTACGCTACTTTTGAAACCGATTTCATCAAATACTCGGTCGAGCAATTCTTCGACTTCCTGCATATTCCACCCATACAGTTTTCCAATGGTCCAGAAAACCCTGGCAAAAGTTGGTATTGCTAAATTAATGCCAAAGAGGACCATTTGAGGGTGAACGTGTTTTTTCACTGCCTTTATTTTTTGTCCGTTGGTATCTGTTGCTTCGATAATCTTAAATCCAACTTGTCTGGTTGCCCAAAGGTAGCTATGAGCGACGCTGGAAAGCAGCCGATACTCTGACTCATTATTTAAAATTAATTTCACAAGCCCGATCGTTTCAGGCATATGAGTGGCAATCCCGGTTATCTTTCCGTTTTTGGATAACTGAGGATATCCCAAGGCAATTGCCTTGTTTTCGACCACCGTCATTCTTCGATTTACTTTGTCAATTTCGATCTGGGCTTCATGTGTGTTTACTCTGTCGGCTTCAAAAAACTTGATCTGTTCTTTAAATTCTTTGTGGCGAAACCCAAAACACCTTCCTACCCGTTCTGTGGCATCAATATTTATGTCTAATAGCCACAGTGTCAGCGCCGATGATTCTAAGAGACTGCGGATGCAGGTATAGGGAGATAACGTTTTTGCCGGCTCCTTAAGAGTACAGCTAAATGCCATGAGGTGATCAGCTGCGCTTTCAAAGCAAAGGGATGCTCGTGCATATACATCTAAGACCAATTCTCGGTCCGCAAAGCTGTCCATCTCTTTGAGTGCAATGGAGTTGGCTACTGGTTGGTTCTCGTATTTGTTGACTATTTCTGCTGACCCATCAATGAGTTTGGTCATTGCCGCAATCATCTTGTAGACAAGTTCGGCTGGGGACAATTTGGGTTGGGAACTAGTCATTTTGAAAAACCTCCGGATATGTAAAAAATTATATCCGCAATAGCTGTCGAGTAGGTGTTGAGGGGATCAAAAATCACGGTATGCCATACTTTTTTAGAGTTTAGATAAAACATATTTTATGGGGGAAAGACTAATAACATCTTTAAGGCAGAGAGAGATTCCCGACACACCAGGCGAAGTTCTGATTACTAATCCAAAAGATCAAAGTAAAATCCAACCTGTCATTACCGAATACGCCGGCATGAAAGAGAGAGTCGATCAAACGACAAACGATAACGACAAGGATTTGGAAATATGGGGGTCCGGTTTAATCGCTGCTGGCCAAACCACCACTGTTTTTTTGCATCGCAGCGGCGACCCGCAAAATCTATTAGTCCTTGGTTTGACTTCCGTCGGTTATAATTTATCTGTATGAGATTCATTGCCGCACGCCGATGGTTGATCGGGTTCATGCTATTGCTGACTGCCTGTTCGGCTACCTCTGGCGATTCAACCTCCCCATCCGCTTCAACCTACATCCAAAACAAAGGCTCCGACACCATCGTCAACCTGGCGCTGGCCTGGGCGGAAGCTTATCAGACCGTCAAACCGGAAGTGCGCATTTCGGTTACCGGCGGCGGGTCCGGCACCGGATTGACCGCCCTGATCAGCGGTACGGTGGACATTGCCAACGCCTCGCGCAAAATCAAAGCTGAAGAAATCCAGGCAGCCAAGGCCAACGGAATCGAACCGGTCGAGCATGTGATCGCCCGTGACGCCATTGCGGTGATCGTCAACCCGGAGAACCCGATCGGGGAACTTTCACTGGAACAAATCGCGCGCATTTACCGCGGCGAGGTCAATAACTGGTCGGAGTTGGGCGGCGAGGATCGTCCTATCGTGCGCCTATCGCGCGAAACCAATTCCGGGACGCACGTTTACTTCCTGGAAGAGGTGGTACGCCTGGGGGATAAGGAAAATAAAGAAATTTTTTCCGCGGATACGCTGCTGCTGCCATCTTCCGAGGGGATCATCGCCGAAGTCAGCGAGAACCCCAACGCCATCGGTTATGACGGTTTGGGTTACGTGACGCCCGAAGTCAAGATGCTGGCGGTAGCGCGCACGGCCGATCAACCGTATGTGTTGCCGTCGGTTGAGTCGGTCAACAACGGTCAATACCCGATCTCGCGCGATCTGTATATGTACACTCAAACCGGTGCGCCGCAATCTGTTCTGGATTACCTGGCCTGGATTCTCTCGCCGGACGCCCAGCAGATCGTTACTGACCTGGGTTTTGTGCCTGTTTTGAACACCACGGCCGGAAAGTGAGCGCAAACAGGCATGGAAACGGCTAAAGGCGAACGCTGGATCACCTGGATCATCAAGATGTCAGGCTATTCCAGCATTTTATTTGTCAGCCTGATCCTGTTCTTCCTGGCGCGCGAAGGTTTCCCGGCTCTGGGTGAGGTGCCGCTCAAAGACCTGTTCGGCGCGCGCTGGTACCCGATCGAGGGGTATTTTGGCATCTGGCCGCTGATTTTTGGATCGGTGCTGGTAACAGTAGGCGCGCTGCTGATCGGTATTCCGTTTGGCATCGGAACGGCGGTGTACCTCTCCGAACTGGCGCCGGCCTGGATCAAGAATATTCTCAAGCCGATCATCGAAATTTTAGCCGGGTTGCCTTCGGTGGTGCTTGGCTTTTTAGGTATCCAACTGGCAGCGCCATTCTTTCGCCAATTTCTCAACCTGCCAACTGGTTTGACCGCTTTTACCGGTGCGGTACTGCTGGGTTTCATTGCCATCCCGACCATCGTCTCGATCTCTGAAGACGCGTTGAATACCGTACCGAGCGCCTACCGGCACGGCGCGCTGGCTCTTGGCGCCAATCACTGGCAGACCATCTGGGGGGTGACCGTTCCGGCAGCGCGTTCGGGCCTTTTGACCGCGGTGATGCTGGGAGTCGGGCGTTCCATTGGCGAGACCATGGCGGTGATGATGGTCACCGGCAATGCGCCGGTGCTGCCGAGCAGTTTGAATGCGCTTTTCCTGCCGGCCCGAACCATGACCGCCACTATTGCCTCCGAGATGGGCGAGGTGGCGACTGGATCGACACATTACCATGTATTGTTCTTTATCGGCATCGTGTTGTTTGGCATATCGCTGGCGGTCAACCTGACTGCTTCATCCTTAGCTTTGCGCAGCCGGAAACGGGCCGAGCGTTTGCTCTCCTGATTGGATAGTACGATGGAAAACTCTGAAGCCGCTCGAACTTCCCGCCGCAATGCTTTACTGGGTGTCAACCTGCTGCGCCTGATAACGCTTTTGACGGCGCTGCCGGTCATTGGCGTGATTGTTTACATCATCGTGCGCGGCGCGCCGGCGCTCAGTTGGGAATTCATCAGCGCCATGCCGCGCGAAGGCATGCGCGCCGGCGGGATTCTCCCGGCGATTATGGGCACCTTCTACCTGACGCTGGGGACCGCCGTGTTTTCGGTGCCGCTAGGGGTGGCGGCCGGCATTTACATCGCGGAATACGCGCCTGACAACCGCGTTACCCGCCTGGTGCGCATCGCCATCATCAACCTGGCAGGCATCCCATCCGTGGTCTATGGGCTGTTTGGGTTGGGATTATTTGTGCTCTTCCTGAAATTTGGCACCAGCATCCTGGCGGCATCGCTGACTTTGTCGATCATGACGTTGCCGGTGATCATCAGCACAACCGAAGAAGCGCTGCGGCAGGTGCCCAACGCCTTCCGGGTGGTATCCACCTCACTGGGAGCAACCCGCTGGCAGACGATCAAGCGCATCACCCTGCCACAGGCATTGCCCGGGGTCATCACGGGCGTTATCCTGGGGCTGGAACGAGCTGCCGGGGAGACCGCGCCGATCATGTTCACCGGGGCGGCGTTCTTCCTGCCGCTGCTGCCGCAATCTCCGCTGGATGCCACCATGGCGCTGCCATATCACATTTTCGTCATCTCGACCTCGGTGCCGGGTATGCCGGTCGAAATTCAATACGGCACGGTTCTGGTGCTGTTGATCTTTGTGCTTGGGATGAATGTGATCGCCACCTTGATTCGCAACCGGGCGCGCGCCCGGCGGCAATGGTGAGGTCAGGATGAGCGTAAAAATTTCGGTGCAGAATTTGACATTGATGTATTCAGACGGCGTGGAAAGCCTGCACGACGTCAGTATCGATATTATTGCCAATGCGGTGAATGTTTTGTTTGGCCCGGCCGGGGGCGGAAAATCGACGCTGCTGCGGGCGCTCAACCGGTTGAACGACCTGGCGGATGTAGATACCGCTCAGGGCAAGATTGTATTTAACGAACAAAATATTCTGGATCCGGCGACCGACGTGATTGAACTGCGCCGCAAAGTGGGAATGGTCTTTTCACGGCCGGCGCCGCTGCCGCTTTCGGTGTACGAAAATGTAATTTACGGCTTGCGGCTGATGGGCGAACGCAATAAGTCGTTGCTGGACGAGCGGGTGGAACAATCGCTGCGTCAGGCGGTGCTGTGGGATGAAGTGTATGACCGGCTGAATGACCCCGGGACGTCGCTTTCAGGCGGGCAGCAGCAGCGGCTGTGCATTGCGCGTGTTTTGGCTTTGGAACCCGAGGTGATCATGCTCGATGAGCCCACCTCAGCACTCGATCCCGTCTCCACCGCAAAAATCGAGGGCATGTTGGCCACGCTTAAAGAGCGCCTTACCATCATCCTTGTGCCGCATAATGTGCAGCAGGCTGCCCGCACCGCGGATTACGCCGGTTTTTTCTTGCAGGGCCGGCTGGTGGAATATGCGCCGGGAAAAGAGTTATTCCTCAAACCGCGCGAGAAGGAAACCCAGGATTACGTCACCGGACGCTTTGGGTAAAACGCCGGATCAGGCTTCATCAGAATTTTTATCGATAAACTGGCGGGCAAAGTCGATCAGGTGGTAGACGTCGGCAAAGTTGGAGACCAGCCCGACGGAAACCCGCACCGCGCCAGTGCTTTTGTCGTCGATGCAGCGCTGGAAGTCCTGGAACTCCATGCGCGACTTGAGCGAAAAACACGTCTGTAACTCGCCAGCGGTAAGCCCTAGCGCCAGTTCGCCCCCGCCGGGATTGCAGAAACAACCCGTGCGGATCGAAATTTGTTTCTGGTTGGCGCGACCTTCAACCCGCAGGTGGTCTACAAAATGACCGCGCGGGTCGAAGAAGTTCAGGGTGATCGTCCCGCCGCGCATGTGGGTGTCCAGCGGGCCATAGATCTTGACCACAGGCAGGCCGTTACTGTGGCGCAGGCCGGAAAATTGCTCCAGCAGCCAGCCGGTCAGGCAAGCCACCCGGGTATGGATGGCATCGTAGCCAATGCGTTGGATGTGCTCGAGCCCGATTTCAACTGCCGGCAATGTCAGATAGTTCAAGGTGCCGTCTTCGAACCCTTCAGCGCCGATGTGCAGGAAATACCGGTCGCCCTGCACCGACGCGACGGTAATCGTCCCGCCGGCGAACCAGGGTCGGTGCAGTTTTGCCAGCGCCCCGCGGCGGGCGATCAGCGCGCCAACGCCAGTCGGGTAGCCAAAGATTTTATAGAAGGAGAGGCAGACAAAATCGGGGTGGACAGCGCTGAGGTCGAGCGGGTTCGTTGGAGCAAAAGCGGCCGCATCCAGCAGCACATCCCAGCCTTTTTGCTGCGCCCGATCGATCCAGGCCAGATCGTGCTGCACCCCGGAGAAATTGGACTGAGCCGGGTAGGCAAACAGGTTGTGCGCGTTCGGGTTGGCCTGATCGAGCAGGGCGGCAAGCTTGCCGTCTTCGATGCGCATTTCAGGCGGGTTGACCGGGGCGTAGTGGATGGCGGCGCCGCGGGTGCGGGCAAATTCACGGATGCCGTTGACCGAGTTGTGATTGTCGAAGGTGAGCAGGTACTGGCTGTCCGGGGTGAAGGGGTAAGCCTCGCCCACCAGTTTGAGCGCGCCGCTGGCATTCTGGGTGAAGATACATTCATATTCATCGGGGGAGGCATTGAAGAAGGATAGAACGCTCCTGCGGGCCGATTCCACCCGGTGAGTAGTGACTTGCGAGGTCGGGTTGGTGGAGTGCGGGTTGCCAAATACATTGTTTTGCAGCAGGTGCAGATGCGTTTGCACCTGGCGATCGCTGTAGAGACCGCCGCCAGTGTAATCCAGGTAAATCTGCCCCTGACGCTCCAGACGGGCGTATTCGGTCCGGCGCAGCTCATCCAGCAGGTGAGTTCTTTCATAGGTTGGATAACGCTGCTGAAACGCGTTGAATTCTTCCACAAGCATACTGTTCGGACGGCTCGCCTTGACTGTGTGGATCGACATATCTTTCAAGGAATGCTCCTGACCGAGAAAGGTTGAAGAATATTATTGCACAGTTTGAGGATAAACGGAATATTCGTTGAAGGTGATATTCAACACGGGGGGTGAAGCCTGAATCCTTGCCAGCAGTATGGGGAGATGATATAATTTTGGCACCCAGGGCGCGTAGCTCAGCTGGTTAGAGCGCACGGTTCACATCCGTGAGGTTCGGGGGTTCGAGCCCCTCCGCGCCCACTAATTATTTAATAGCGAGAGGTTCGTTGGCCCCATCGAGGGATGTTATTCGAGTCTCCGCGCCCCTAATTGTTAAATGTAAGTTCGGGATAGCGAAATACATCAAAATGTCATCCTTGAGCGGCGCGATTTTTGCGCCGCGAAGGATCTCTAACACAACAGGCAGGTTGCTTCACTTCGTTCAGCATGACATATTCGGATATGTGATACTCGTCCCGAATTGAGGTTATTTAATTTAGGGAAGGTTCGTCGGCCCTATCGAGGGATGTTATTCGGGCCTTCTCGGGTCGCAGCGAAGCACCATGTGGGCTCCGCGCCCACTAATTATTTAATAGCGAGAGGTTCGTTGCATGAGTGGGAGGCTGTCCAAAAAGTAATCATTCGCTTTTTTTTTGCCTCCATATATTCGGGACGGGGTGGAACCCGTCCCCTACCGGGGCATGGAGGTTATGATGAATTTCGGGAACCTTCTAGAGCCCCGTGCCTGTTCTCAAACCGTAAATGAGGCCGCGATACGGTTCTTGATCCTTGCGACGGATAATAAAACGGGCACGGGGATAGTCGGTTGATGGAGGGTCGGTTAACTTCCCCCGTGCCCCTACCGACGAGGATAGAATATCCAGGCGTCGGGGACGCCGGCCTTTTATTCCGCTTTTCTTACCTTCAACTTCAGCCCATTGACCGTGGTGACAACCACCCGGGTGCCTTGCGGCAAGGGTTCGCCGGGTTCTGCCAATTCAGCGCTCCATAGCTCACCGGCCAGTTGAACGCTGCCTACCGGGTCGAGCACCTGACTGACCACACCGGTCATACCTACCAGTGTTTCCTTCCCCATAACCGCTGGCGCTTTGAGCGCCCGGATGGCAAAGCTGATGATGATGCTGAAGCTAAGCGCCAGGAAAACACCGGTGCCTATCACCAACGGCACGGATACGGATGGAAAACCAGGCGCGCGCACAGAATTGAACAGAATCAACGACCCGGCGATAAACGAGCCGATTCCGGCCGCGGTCAAGGCGCCATGGGTTGGCGCTTTAATATCCAAAATGAATAGCACGAAGGCCAGCACGAGAAAAATAAGCCCGAACAGGTTGACGGGCAATATGCCGAAAGAATAGACCACCAGCGCCAGTGAAACCACGCCAATGGTGCCTGCCACCCAGCCACCCGGGCTGGACATCTCGATCAAAATGGCCTGCACGCCAATGGACAGCAGCAAGAATACAATGTTGGGGTTGGTCAACAGGGATAAAGCGCGTTCGATGGCGGTTAACGGAATCTCACGGATTGTTGCGTTTTGGGTGTGGATTGTGACCTCGCGGTCGATCACCATCACGGACCGGCCATCCATCTGGCGTAAGAGGTCATTCAGGTCAGTGGCGATGTAGTCCACCAATCCGACGGCCAGCGCCTCGCTCGAGGATACCGCTTTGGCGGTTTCTATGGTTTGCTCGGCAACTGCAATGGCCTCCGGCGGCCGTCTTTCAGCCAGGGAACGCACCGTCGCGCGCAGGATTTCCTTTTCTTTGGCGGCCAACGTCTCGCCGATGTCTTCGCCCTGTGAACCCACCGGACTGGCGGCACCAATGGCGGTTTCTGGCGCCATGGCGGCCACATGACCGGCCAGTGTAATCAGGGTCCCGGCAGAGCCTGCCATAGCTCCCTGCGGAGACACGTAAACCACCACTGGTATTGTGCTGGCGCGAATGACCTGCACGATGGTATTCATCAATTGAATCGAGCCGCCCGGTGTGTTCAATTGCAATATGAGCAATTCTGCCGAGTCGCTGGCGGCAATATCCAAACTGCGCTCAATGGATGTAATCATGACCGGCGTAAGCGGCCCATCGACTTTCAGAGATAAGACCAGAGGGGTGCCAGCGGGAGTCTGCGCAGCAGCCGGCTGGACCAGAAAGACCGCCGCCAGCAGAATAACTGCCAACCTCATTATGAATAGTACATGGTGCTTGCTCATCTTGTCTCCTGCCAGGCCCAACAATATAAAACCTTACCTCTATTATAGCCCGGCGATTTAAAAAGAAGATGAACTCTTTCTTTCCAGCGCTTATACGATTCCGATACCGCGTTAATGGTTTTCTTGCAAAGCTGCGTTATGTTAACGTTGTAGTGTTGGGTATCGCTTTGTTGCAAAGGCCATACCCATTTGTTATGGAAATAGCAACAAGGTGGTAACCGAACTGAAATTGAAAAACCCCGCCCTCGGGAGGGGAAGGAGATTGATATGTCTAAAATAATTGGTATTGATCTGGGAACTACGAACAGCGTGGTGGCCGTCATGGAAGGCGGATCGCCGACCGTCATCAACACGGCTGAAGGTCCACGCTTGCTGCCCTCGGTGGTGGCTTTCAATAAAAATGGCGAACGCCTGGTGGGTCAAACCGCCAAGCGACAGGCGGTGATCAACCCGGAAAACACAATCTATTCCATCAAGCGGTTCATGGGACGTCGCTATGATGAAGTCGAAACAGAGCGCAGGAATGCGCCGTTTCAGGTGGTCAGCGGCCCGTCCGGGGATGCGCGGGTTAAAATCCCGGTGAACAACCGCGAATACACCCCGCAGGAAATATCCGCCATGATCCTCGGCAAACTTAAAGCGGATGCCGAAGCATACCTTGGCGAGCCCGTGACCCAGGCGGTAATTACCGTGCCGGCTTACTTCAATGACAGCCAGCGTCAGGCCACCAAGGATGCCGGAAAAATTGCCGGACTGGAGGTGCTGCGCATCATCAATGAACCGACTGCCTCCGCATTGGCCTACGGTCTTGATAAGAAAAAGAATGAAAAGGTTCTGGTCTTCGACCTGGGTGGCGGCACCTTCGATGTGTCCATCCTGGAGGTCGGCGACGGCGTATTCGAGGTTAAGTCAACTTCCGGCGACACACACCTGGGCGGCGATGACTGGGATCAACAGGTTGTCAACTGGGCGGTGGAAACCTTCCAAAAAGAACAGGGAATGGATTTGACCAAAGACCGTCAGGCGATGCAACGATTACGTGAGGCTGCGGAAAAGGCCAAAATCGAACTTTCCACTATCATGGAAACTGAGATCAACCTGCCGTACATCACCGCAGATGCCAGCGGGCCCAAACACCTGCAACTGCGACTGACACGCGCTCACTTCGAGCAAATGACTAAAGAACTGCTGGAGCGTACTCGCACGCCCTTTGAAACCGCCTTGAAAGATGCCGGGCTCAAAACCAGTCAGTTGGATGAAATTGTGCTGGTCGGCGGCGCAACCCGCATGCTGATGGTACAGGAACTTGTCCGCCAGTTGACCGACAAAGAACCCAACAAGAGCGTCAACCCGGATGAGGTCGTCGCGGTTGGTGCGGCCATCCAGGCCGGTGTGCTTGGCGGTGAAGTAAAAGATGTGCTGCTGTTGGACGTCACCCCGCTGACATTGGGTGTCGAAACCCTGGGCAGCGTGATGACCCCGATCATCGAGCGGAACACGACAATTCCGGTGCGCCGATCGCAAATCTTCTCGACTGCCGAAGACAGCCAGTCTGCTGTGGACATCCATGTGCTGCAAGGTGAACGCACTACGGCGACCGATAACATCAGTCTCGGGCGCTTTCGCCTGGATGGCATCCCTGCTGCGCCGCGCGGAACACCTCAGGTGGAAGTCACGTTTGACATGGACGCCAACGGCATCCTGAATGTGACCGCTAAGGATAAAGCTTCAGGGCGCGAGCAGAATGTGACCATCACCGCCTCGACCAACCTGACACGCAGTGATATCGACCGGATGGTGGACGAAGCCAAAAAACACGAGGCAGATGATGCCCGCCAACGCGAGTTGGTGGAAGCGCGCAATATGGCCGATAACCTGGCCTACCTGGTTGAAAAAGAATTGAAAGAGAAAGGCGCCAACGTGCCCTCTGATCTACGCGGCGAAGCTGAGAGTCTGGTCAGTCAGCTGCGGCAAGCTGCGGTTGGCAATGAGACCAACCGCATCCGCACCCTTTCACAACAAGCACAGCAGTTGATCGGGCGCATCCAGCAGGCTGGCGGCGCCCAGCCGGGGTCTGACGGTCAAAATGGCAGCAGCGGCAACTCGAACCCTGAAGGCGAAGTGGTGGAAGGCGACTTCAAGGACGCCTAAGCCCAATCGTACAACATTACCCCGCGCCTGATCTGGGATGAAATCCACTTCCCAGATCAGGCGCGGGTGTATTTTACGGGCACGGGGATTAGGAGCGAGCTCTGTGCAAATCAAAGACGCCTCGCACCCTTGTTAAGGCTTTTTACAGTTCCAAAAAACCTAAACACACACGATTAATCAGATACCAACGTGCCGCGGTTTTCTCCCAGCAGTGCCAGACGCAGCGCGTCCGGGTCCCACAGGTTAAGCACCAGGATCGGCAGCTTGTTTTCCATGCACAGCGTGATCGCCGTACTGTCCATGACGCCGAGGCGGCGCTGGAGCGCATCGATATATTTCAATTTCTCAAATTTGACTGCATTGGGGTTGGTCTGCGGATCGCTATCGTACACCCCGTCCACTTTGGTGGCTTTGATCAACACATCGGCATCGATTTCGCACGCCCGCAGCGCGGCCGCAGTATCGGTTGAAAAGTACGGGTTACCGGTTCCGCCGCCAAAAATTACCACCCGCCCTTTTTCCATGTGGCGGATGGCGCGCCGGCGGATGTAAGGTTCAGCCACTGAGCGCATTTCGATAGCGCTTTGTACACGGGTAATTACTCCGATACTTTCGAGCGCATCCATCAGCGACAGGGCATTCATGACTGTAGCCAGCATGCCCATATAATCGGCTGTTGCGCGGTCCATGCCCAGCGCGTCGCCAGTTTTGCCGCGCCACAGGTTGCCGGCGCCGATTACAATGGCGACATCTACCCCCAATTCACGTACCTCGCGTACCCGCATGGCAATATCTCGCGCGCATGTTGGGTCAATGCCGTTTCCCTGCGGAGCCGAAAGCGCTTCGCCGCTCAACTTTAGCAAGATTCGGTGGTATTTTAGGCCGTCCATCTTTGGTCCTTTGTTCCTGCGGGTTAGAAAAAAGCCAACCTTCCGGTTGGCTTTTGGAGCTTAATCTTCGCTGGTGGTCTCGCCGAGCGCCCAGCGGGCGAAACGTCGGATTACGATGTTCTCCCCGGTCGAAACGATGGTCTCGTTCATCAGATCCTGGATCGTTTTGCTGTCGTCGCGGATGTATTTCTGGCGCATCAGGACGAATTCGTCTTTGAATTTGGTGACAGCCCCTTCGACAATCTTGGGGATGATCGCATCTTTTTTGCCTTCTTCGCGCGCTTTGGTAGTGGCGATTTCAGCTTCATGATCGATCACGCTCTGGGGTACATCCTCTTCGCGGATATACAGCGGAGCTGTGGCGGCAATCTGCAGGGCGACTTCGTGGGCAAATTCGCGGAATTTATCGCTGCGGCCAACGAAATCGGTCTCCGAGTTCACTTCCACCATAACGGTCACGCGGCCTGCGCCGTGCGAATACACGTCAATGACGCCTTCCGAGGCTTGCCGGGAGGCGCGCTTGGCTGCGGTAGCCAGCCCTTTTTCGCGCAAATAATCGAGAGCTTTGTCGAAATCCCCATCAGCAGCCTCGAGTGCTTTGCGGCAATCAAGAATGCCGGCGCTGGTTGCTTCGCGCAGTTTTTTGATCATTTCAGTGGTGATTGTTGCCATTTATGGGTTCCTTCTATGGTAGGTTCGATCGCTGAAATAGCAACCAGATTACTCGCTTGCTTCGTCTGACGATGCGGCTGGTGTTTCACTGGCTTCATCAGCCACTTTGGCTGCGGTTTTGCTTGTCTTCCTGGTCTTCTTGGCGACGGGTTCGCTGACTTCCTTGGTTACCTCAACCGGGGTCTCAGTGGTTTCTTCGGCTACTTCAACCGGGGTTTCAGCGGTTTCTTCAATTGTCTCAACTACCGCTTCGACGGTTTCGCCGGGCTCTTCCACTTCTTCTGTGTGCGGGCTCAATTTAGCCAGGGTGGAAGCCCCAAGCAGGCTTGCGTCATCCATTTCTTCTTCCAGCATTTGACGGCGTGGGACACGAGCGGCAGGAGTCGCTGCTACTCCGGCTTCAGCGCCTTCCGCAACAGAGACATCGTCCTTGCGCATCGCTTTGCCTTCGAGGACAGCGTCGGCGATCTTGCCGACCAGGAGCTTGATGGCGCGAATGGCGTCATCGTTGGAGGGAATCACATAATCTACGCCGCCGGGAGGGCAGTTGGTATCGACCAGGGCAATCACCGGGATTTCTTTGGCATTTGCTTCACGCACAGCGGTATCTTCGCGCATAACATCCACAATGAATACCAGTTCGGGCAAGCGTTTCATGCCGCGAATGCCGTTCAAGCGGATATTGAGGCGGGTGATCTCGCGGTCGATCAACAGGGCTTCTTTTTTGGTGATGCGCTCGATTTCACCGGTCTCGTGCATACGTTCAAGCCGCTCCATTTCCTGGATGCGGTCGAAGATGGTTACCCAGTTGGTGAGGGTGCCGGGCAGCCAACGCTCGGTCACGTAGGGCATACCGCAGCGGGTGGCTTCTTCTTTGATGGTCTCCTGCGCCTGGCGTTTGGTGCCAACAAAAAGGACCGTGCCGCCGTCGGCTACGGTCTTGGAAACCATTTGATAGGCCTGGGTGAGGGATTTAACCGTTTGCTGCAGGTCGATGATGTGAATGCCGTTGCGCTCGGTGAAAATGAACGGGCGCATGGCCGGGTTCCATTTGTTGGTGCGATGCCCGAAGTGAACACCACTTTCCAACAAAGCTTTCATGGAAATAATTGACGCCATTTTATTAAGTTCTCCTTTGCGTTAGATCCTCCGCTCCCGTCTTCCCGTGCCTGAACCGCGTTGGCGGCACGCCAGGGTCGGTCAGGGAGCGTGTGAAATTGCTTTGCCAGTCGCAAAGCCGGACAATTCTACCATAGAACTGGCAGAGAATCGAGAGAAAGTTTTGCTGGGTTGCAATGTGCTCCAGGGCGAAAAGGTTCAATTTGTTGTTCCAGCTTATACCTGGCAGGCCGGTTCGCTCCTACCCGGAGGCCGGTATGCTCTGTTTGGCTGCATGATGGCGCCTGGTTTCAGTGGTTCAGGGTTTGAAGCAGCTATTGCCGAGGAGTTAATTGCACAATATCCAGATCGCGCCATCGATATTATCCGTTTGCGTGTGAACAGGCATGAAACCCGCATGCCAAAAGGATTTGCCGGTTAGGCAAGATGGTTTGAACTTTAAACCAGGTAAAAAGAGTACTACGCTAATTTCTTCATTAAAAATGATTGATGTTTACAATTATCTTCAAATTCGTTAGTAACTTAGGAGATAACATTGCGTTTAGAAGAGGAAAGAAAGTCCATCGCTCAATATGGAAGAAACCTATGCTACCTTCGGCTCCAAGGAGCTCGCTGAGAGCATTCTCAAGTCTATAGGAAATTACAACGCCTGCCTTTTGGCCAATCATGGCCTGGTGACAGTAAGTGCCAATATTGATGCTGCCTTTGCTACCGCAAAGGTGATCGAGCTTGTAAGTAGGCTGTATTACCAAGCGAGATGTATTGGTGACCCGATGATCCTTTCGGGTAACGAGATGAAGATGGTAATAAAAAAGTTCTCAACATGTGGCAATCTGTAATCCAATTGCATGCAATTCCCCTGTGATTGCATGGCAATCGGAGAAAACTACCGTTATGTCCTTCATAAGCCCCAACCCCCTCAAAATGTTCGAAAATGGTAATTGGGGCAAAATCACCGACAAGTCAAGGCCTTTTTTTGTGTTTATTTAATAAAGCAATTTCGAACGAAATGACAGCAAAATAATACCGAGCGATAAAAGGGTAGGTATAGGTACCCTGTCAATCCAAAAGATAATGTTACCAAAAG